>Ga0302326_10003359_pt1 | contig 37767 bp, 33 predicted proteins | sample Palsa_T0_3_FD_202264 | JGI IMG/M metagenome (GOLD analysis project Ga0302326, IMG submission 202264) | Peat permafrost microbial communities from Stordalen Mire near Abisko, Sweden - Palsa_T0_3 | ecosystem: Environmental > Terrestrial > Soil > Palsa > Peat permafrost | place: Sweden: Abisko... | reverse complement strand
GGCGCGTGCGGCGATGCGGCGAGCCTCGGCGAGCAGCGAGGTCGCGCGAGCGTGGTCGCCGTCGTGCGCTTCGAGAGCAGCCCACGAAGCGGAGCCGAGCGCCGTCATACGATGCGTCCGTGTGGACTCCCCGTAGAGCCGCGCTCCTGCCGCGTACCACCGCCTCGCGTCCCCGAACCGTTCCCACTCGAAATAGAGGTCGCCGCATGCGCTCGAATAAATGGCTTCGTAAAGCGCCGGGACATGACGAAGGCGTTCGACGGCCTCGCCGAGCAGCTCCTCCGCGCGGTCGAGGTGCTGCTGTTCTTGCTCGAGCTGCGCGAGGTTCGCGAGGGCAAGGGCGCCAATCCATCGATCGCCCACGCTGTCAGCGATGGCGATAGCTTCCCCGTTGAGTCGCCGCGAGGCGGCGACGTCGCCGAGGTCGAATGCAAGGCGCCCCATACAGGCGCTGTTCATGGCGGCGACGCGGGGCAGGTCCGCTTGGGTCAGGGCGCGCTGCGCGACCTCGTGCCGAACCCAGCCCTCTCGCGGGTGACAGGAGTGGCGGAGCATGATCCCCTCGTAAACGTGCGCCAGGATCACGAGGTGCGAAGGGACATCGGGCATGGTGATGAGCTCTCGGACGTCCGCGAGCGCCGCATCGAACTGACCACGGCCGGACCGTATGGTCCTACGGGCAAAGAGGAGCAGACAGCGCTCGACGACAGCGTCACTTCCGAGCGTTTGAAGGGTGGTTGTGAGCTCTTCCACACACTCCTCCGCCGGCATGGTTTCGAGCTGCGCCGCCGCGACAGCGAGGTGTGCACGTAGCTTCGGATCGAAGGGTGCGTGCCCGACGAAGGCAATCGCTGCGGCGAGGTTGTCTTTCTCGCGCCGGATGACATCGCTCACATGCGGGTCGGGAACGCGCTCGAGCATCTCGTGCCAAACATTGAAGCGCTTCGCGAGCTTCGCAAAGGCCACGGCGTGCGCGAGGCGCGTACGGGCGGTGCTCCCTGGCTCGAGGGCCTCGAGCTTCTCGGCCGCAAACTCACGCACGCTGACGTAGAGCGCCAGCCTGCCATCGGCGTCCGTGTGGAGGAGGGATTTGTCGCGAAGCGCACCGAGGAGCGCGAACGCACCATCGCCGATGACGTCCTCCGCCAGGTCGAGCGCAAAGCCGCCGGCGAACACCGAGCACCGGGCGAGGGCAACGCGCTCCGCCGGTGGGAGGAGCTCCCACGACCACGCGATGGCGCTCTCGAGCGTGGCGTGTCGACCTTTCGCGCGCGTCGCGGTGAGCACGCGCTGACCGGACGCGAGCTTTCGCTCGAGCTCGCTCACCGACATGAGTCGCGTCCGTGCGGCGGCTAGCTCGATCGCGAGCGGAATTCCCTCGAGCCGCCGGACGAGCGCGGCGACGATTTTGGGGTCCACGTTGGACGTCGAGGAGCCAGCCTCGCGCATACGGCAAAGGAAGAGCTCGACCGCTGGAGACGAGGCCTCCTTGTCGGCGGTGCAAGGAAGGGGTGGAAGCTCGATGATGGTCTCGCCCGCCACGGCAAGGCGCTCGCGGGACGTGACGAGGACCGTGAGCGCGGGCGCCTGCTGACACCACCGTTCGACGGTGGTTGCGGCGAACGCCAGCTGCTCGAAGTTGTCGAGCACGAGGAGGGTCCGCCCTGCGTCGCGGAGCACCGTTCCGACTTGGGCGATGGCGTCGGCGTCCAATGCCCGATCGACACCGACACGCCCCTTGAGGGTGGTGAGCACGGCAAACCCCAGGCCGGAGTCCGTGGTCGTCTCCGTGAGGTCGCAGAACCATCCTCCACCATCTCCTGCGAAGCGCTCGCTTAGGCGCTCGAGGCAGGCGAGCGAGAGTCGCGTCTTCCCAATGCCCGGTGGGCCGAGGAGCGTCAGAATCCTCTTTCCCGCCTCGATTTCCCCGACCACCTGGGCGAGCAGCTCTTCCCGCCCGATGAGCGGACTCAGCGCTCGCGGGACATGCGCCGGGCTGGGCGCCTGGGGCACCAGGCGGAGCGGTTTCCTAACGGTCAACATTTAGGGCGACAGATGGCGGAGTCGGTACGAGAGCTTGTTGTTCCAGTAGAGCGGCGCGAAGAGGCGCGCCTGATCGACGAACGGGACCTCACCACGCGCTTGCAACCACGCGACGTGGTCCTGAATCGACAGCTTGCCCGCGCGGAGCGCGTTCATGTGCTCGGCCACGATGACGAACGCAGGCTTCGGTTCGTCACTCGGCTCGAGCTTCCACATGTTGGCCCACTCGAAGTTCTGGCGCGCGTAGGCGGCGATCTGTTGCTCGCACCAATCCATCGGGTCCGGGTGCTGCATCGCCTTGTAGCGGTCCTGCCGGATGACGTCGCGCAGGCTGTCTCCGAGGCGTGACTTGCCGCCGAGATAGCGGTCGGCCCAGATCTCGTCTTTGAAGGAGAGCTCGCGCAATCCAGGCACTCCAAGATAGACGAAGCACTCCGTCTCGAGCGACGCGGACAGCTCGATGCCGTTCATCTTGCGGTACCACGCGGTGAAGAGCGCTTCCGGATCGTAGTCGAGCAACGTCGCGTGGACGATCTCGTGCAAGTAGTAGAGGTCGGAGACTGCAGGCGCCGACGGGTAGTGCCGCAAATACGTCATCCCGAACCAGGTCGCGAAGTGGGGATACTCGAGCTCGCTGTCGCTCATCTCGGCGAACACCGCGGGGTGACGCGCGAAGCGCTCGACCCACGCCCCGACGTAATCGCTCGTCCGAAAGAGCTCGGTCTGCCACAGGCCGCGCACGTACGCGGTGACCTTCGCTGGAGACTCGAGAACGACCAGGTTCTTCATGGGCTCACGTGTTTATCATCCGGTCGAGCGCCGGACTGATGCAGAAGCGTGAGCCATCGGCGCGATCGTAATCCTCGAAGCCAGTGGGCTTCGGCCCGGCGTGCGCAAGCATGATGACGTCACTCGGCACCACCGAGGCTGGCAATGTCTTCTGGGCGATGCACGTCGCTATCACTTCGCTCCGCTTGGCGGCGTAACGCGTTGGGAGCTCGCACGCGGCGTGCGCTGCAAGCAGGCGCTCGCCGAGGTGGACCGAGAAGAGGTTCTTGAACCAATGATGGCCGCTCAACGTCGGCACCTCTCGTCGGCTGAGGAGCCCGCCGACGCGATGATAGTAGACTCCGAACGGCTTGCTCAGGCTCCAGACGATCGCAGCCACCGGTGCGGGCTCGAGGTCGATGCGAGGCATGCTCGCCGTCGCGCCGATGTACGTGACGTCGACGATGAGATCCACGGACGGCGCGTCGCGCGCGAGCCACCCACGAAACGCATCGAAGTCCCGCCAGAGGTTGCCGTCGATGGCCGACGGCTGCGAGATCCAGAACTGATCACCGGGCGACGCCGACCGAAGCGCGGCAGGGCTCGCCTCCCGCGCGTGCGTGACGACCTCGAGCCCGAGCGCCGTCGCGAGGTGCCCGTAGCCTTCATACTCACCCGCGAACACGTGGATGCGGCGATGCCCTCGCGCCGCGTGCAATGCGAGAAGCGCGTGGATGGCTTCGTTCGCGCCGGCGGTCGGGTATTCGAAGCCGTATCCAGAGCCGAGATTGACCCCGGCGTCCGACGCCCACGTACGCCATCGCGCGAGCAGAGGACGGTGCATGTCGTCCTGACGCTTCTCGTAGTTGCGCTCGTACCAGTCGTGATGCCGTTCCGACCAGAGCGCGTCGACCACCGCGCGCGTCTCTGGATAGTAGACGCCATACACCGTACGCGTGACGTCCACGGCTGACTACGCCGCGAACATTTCGCGAAGGGCGCGCGGAGATTTGATGGCCGTCTCGCAGAGCTGAACGAGCTTGGATGCGTCGAGCTGCCCGCCCTCTCCCGTGACCTTGTGGACGACCGCCACCGCACCCGGTGTCGACTTCCGAAGGAGTGACAGGAGCACGTCGAAGACGCCTTGCTCCGGAAATGCCGGCAGCCCGTCGGTGACCTCCGAGTAGTGCTGATACATCGCCTCGAGGATCTTGCTGAGGTCGATGTCGAGCTTGCGCATCGGGTTGACGAGCTCGTAACCGGCAAAGAGCAGCACCATCGTCGTCGCGAGGTTCTTGGCCATGATGCGATGACGGTTCCTTCGAAAGTGAGGATAGACCTCGGGGAAGAAGCGCTGGCCTGCGGCGATGTGACGTGACTCGTCCTTGCCGATGAGAGCGAGCACCTTCCGCACCGTCGGGTCCTTCGCCACGTGGTTGATCTGGTGGAAGATCTGATTCGCGAGGTGCTCGCCGATGATGTTGATGCTGCCCATCATGAAAGCGACGTCGTCCGGGTCGACCACGCCGAACGAGTAGAGCAGTCGAATGGATGGGCTCGGCTCGCCGAGCGGCTTGCCGGTGATCTTCCCGATGAGCCGGCGGAGCGCGTCGAAGTGCTTGGCCTCCTCGAGCGCCTGCTCCACGAAGTAGAACTTGGCCTCTTCGGACTGCACCCCGAGCGAGATCATCGACGCGCCGGTCACCGCGGCCTTCTCGCCCGGCGCGAGGAACGCGAGCATCGCCGCGATCGACTCCGCGTACTCCGGGTCTTCCTGCACCGGGGCCGCCCAGTCGACCGCCGTGGGAACGGCCCAAAACGACTTCTGACCGAGCTCGAAGATGTCCCATCCCTTCTTGTTGGGATGCTCGCCCGTGTTGTCGAAGACGCCGCCGCCGAGGAGCACGTGCTTGAGCGAGAGGGATGCCGTGTCGCGAGGCACGGTGAATTTTTTGCTCATGTCGTCATCCTACCCCATGATGCCTGATGAGGCGCATGCGGAGCGTCGAGGAAATCGTCAAACGGTGTGTGTGTGTCGAGATCGTATGCCAGCGGCTCGCGCTCGAGCAGCAGGCCGGCGAGGTGGATGACGCCGAAAGGCTGCGCGCGGATCTCGTCGCCACCGCCAAGAAGCTCGACGTCATGGACGCGATGGTAAAGACGGAGAAGGCCGTGCTGCAGACGCCGGTCGGAACGCTCGATCTCGAGGATGAAGGGTTCTCGACGTTCTTCGCGGACGTCGCGGTGCTGCTCTGGTGCTTGAAGCGGATCGACACGCTGCCGACCGTGGCCGAGCTCGCGACGGAGACACTCAACGACGTGCTCGCGTCGGGGTTCTGGTCGCTCGGGGGCAAGACCATCCTTCAAGCGATGCACGACGCGACGCTGCGAGAGCGGAAAGAGCTCGAGAGCATGCTGACCCGTGTGTCGAAGGCCACCCTGAAGGCACATCCGGATGCGCCTTCAGCGGACGTGGAGCCCTTTACCGTGCTGTACGTGATTCCGTGGATTCTGGCGGCGACGCATCCGTGGGGCACACCCGTCGAGGCGGCGTCGGTGTTGCCCAACTAGCCTACGTTCACACCGTGAGCACTGGCAGCGCCCTTCTCCTCTTGTCAGCGCTCCTTCACGCGAGCTGGAACGCTCTCGTTCGTCGTGCTCGTGACAAGGAGACGGCACCGCTCGCGATGGTCACCGTCTGCTGGGTCACGAGTACGGTGTGGTGGCTGGTCGTCGCGCGGGGAACGTCACCAACACTCCCGGCGATCGCATGGGCGGTGGTCGCGGGTATTGCCGAGGGTGGGTACGTGCTGTCGCTCGGCCGGGCGCTACGTGACGCACCCCTCGGTCTTGCGTACGGCGTCACACGCGGCGGAGCGATGGTCATCGTGTGGCCCGTATCGATCGCGTTTCTCGGGGAGCGACCCTCGGCGCTCGCGCTCGGAGGCGCGGCGGCCCTCGGTTGCGGCCTAGCGATCGTCAGCATCGCGAGCCGAGGTCGCTCGGGCGCGCGGCTCGGCTGGAGCTGGGTGACGGCGGTGTTCATCGCCGGCTACCACCTCGCCTACGGACGCGCCCTCGCATCAGGCATCGGCGCGGCGACGGCCGTCACGATCTCCATCGGAATCGGCGTCGTCGCGGCGCACATCGGCTTGCCGCGCGGTGACCGGTCGCGGCCGCTGCTCGGTCTCGTGCGGCAACCACTCGTGCTCGGAATCGGCGGCGTCCTCTCCGCGGCGTCGTTCCTCGTCTTTCTCGAAGGCCTCGCACGCACGGGTGCGGGCGCCGCGCTGTCTCTGCGCAATACGTCCATCGTCTTCACGATCGTGTTCTCTGCGCTGATGGGCGAGCGCGCGACAGCGAGACAATGGCTCGGGGCGATCGTCGTTGCCGGCGGCGCCGTGCTCATCGGTGCGTCATGAGCGTCATCGGCGCAGCGTCGCTTCGAGCTCCTCGACCGCTGTCTTCGCTGCCGCGAGTCCGACTCCAGTCACCTGACGATAGGCCTTGATCGCTCCGATCATGTCGCCATCCTTCAAGCACGCGACGACGATGCTCATTCCAGCCGGAATGGCGGGCGGCACGTATTGAACACCGAGGTGTTGCATGACGAACTCGAGCTTGGCCTGGAGCTCGACGACCTTGAGCTCCAGCTTGCTGATGCGAGCTATTTCATCCATGTCGCGAGCATAGCTCAGGGCTTACGGCGGACCGTGAGTCAAACTCCGACGAACTGCTCGATTGACTGTGCCTTGACCCCCGGCACGAGTGTTTGCATCGACGTCCCACCGCGGTGGACGACGAAGCCCCGTGCGGTCTTCGAGCGCGAGACCGCAAGGAGGGTCTCGACCGCGCGGGCGTCGCGCGGGGTCACGGTCTTCGACCACTTCGCTTCGATGAAATGAACCTCGCCGCGCTTCGGGACGACGAAATCGACCTCCAGCCCCTGCTCGTCGCGAAAGAAGTAGATCTCGCGCGCCGCACCGCGGTTGATTTGCTCCTTGACGATCTCGAGCGCGAGGAACGCCTCGAAGACGGATCCGATGAACGGCGAGCGCTCGAGCTCCTCGTGCGTCGACAGCCCGAGGAGGTGGCACAATAGGCCCGTGTCGGCGAGGTACACGCGCGGCGTCTTGACGAGCCGCTTGCCGAAGTTCTCGTAAAATGGCCGGACGATAAGGACGAGCCCGGTCGTCTCGAGGACGCTGATCCATTGCGTCAGCGTGGGCACCGAGACGCCGAGCGGAGCGGCCATGTCGGTCTTGTTGAGCATCTGACCGTTGCGGCTCGCGAGAAGCGCAAGGAACGTGCGGAAGGTTCCGAGATCGCGCACAGCTGTGACCGCGCGCACGTCGCGCTCGAGGTAGGTCTGCAGATAGGACCGAAACCAATCCTGAGCGGCTCGCGGCCTCTGCCACACCTCTGGAAAGCCGCCCTTCAGGAGATCCCACGATCCGATTTCGTGTGCCGACAGCGGAAGGAGCTGGAAGACGGCCGCTCGTCCGGACATCGACTCGGTCACACCTTGCATCAGAGCGAAGTCCTGCGAGCCAGTGATGAGCCACCGGCCGCATTGGCGAGGGTGTGCGTCGATTCGCGTGCGGATGTAGGGCAAGAGCTCTGGTGCGTTCTGGATCTCGTCGAGAATGACCGGTGGCCGAAGCTCGTCGAGAAACCCCCGCGGGTCGGCCCGGACGCGGGCGAGCGTGTCCGGATCTTCGAGGAGGCGATACGCGGCGCGCGGGAACGCCTTGCGCAGCAGGTACGTCTTCCCAGCCCGCCGAGGCCCCGTCAAGACGACCGAAGGAAACGCGCGACTCGCACGCGCGAGCGCCTTCGCTAGGTCGCGCGAGAAGGTCTTCATCTTGAGGATTCTAAATCGTTACTTTAGATTTCTCAACATCCGCGATACTTCAGCGTCAGCGCCGCTGCCTGGGTAGTCCGTCGTCGTGTAGTACGCCCCGCCGGCCTTGGCGACGCGGAGGTTCGGTCACGCATCGGCTCCGCCCTACACTTACGCTGCGACGAACTGCCTTTCGACCAGCTTGCGGTAGAGCCCCGCCTCCGCGACCAGCACGGCATGTGTGCCCTGCTGCACGATGCGGCCCCCGTCGAGGACGAGCACGCGGTCCGCGTTCTTCACGGTCGAAAGGCGGTGCGCGATCACGAGCGTCGTTCGGCCCTCGAGGAGCCTGTCGAGCGCCTCCTGCACGAGGTGCTCGCTCTCGGCGTCGAGAGCGCTCGTGGCCTCGTCGAGGACGAGGATCTTCGGGTTCTTCAGCACCGCGCGGGCGATCGCGACGCGTTGCTTTTGCCCGCCCGAGAGCTGAACGCCGCGTTCCCCCACACGTGTCGCGTAGCCTCCGGGGAAGCGCGACACGAACTCGTGGGCGTTCGCGGCGCGGGCGGCGCCTTCCACTTCTGCGTCCGTCGCGTCGATCTTTCCGTAGCGAATGTTGTCGCCAATGGTGCTCGAGAAGAGCAGCGGCTCTTGCGCGACGACGCCGATCTGCCTGCGGAGCCACTTCGGATCGAGGTCGCGGAGATCGTGCCCGTCGAGGCGCACGACACCTTTCGTGGGGTCGTAGAGGCGCGACAAGAGCGCTGCAATCGTGCTCTTTCCTGCCCCCGACGAGCCGACCACGGCGACCACCTGCCCGGGCTCGATGCGCAAGTCGAGCTCGGAGAGCACGGTGGCGTCGGGGCGCGCGGGGTAGGCGAAGTCGACGTGCTCGAGCTCGATCAATCCGTCGACATGCGTGAGCACGATGCCGCCTGCGTCCGGGATCGCGGGCGTGCGATCCACGAGCTCGAAGACGCGCTCCGCGGCACCGGCTGCGCGCATGAAGTCGGCCCACAAGTCTCCGAGGGCGCCGAACGACACCGCGACGACGAGCGTGTAGACGAGAAACGACGTGAGCTGCCCGACGCTCATCGCGCCTTGCATCACGAGCCGTCCGCCGTAGCCCATCACCGCGGCGATGGCGCCCGTCGACGCCATCATGGCGATGCCCATGAACGTGCCCGTGATCACGTTGCGCCGCTTCGCGAGATCGAATGAGCGCTCGACGGCCGTCGCGTAGCGCTGCGCCTCGGCCTTCTCTGCCGCGAACGTGCGAACGGTGCGGATGCCCACGAGGCTCTCCTCCCCCACCGACGAAGCGTGGCCGAGCGCGTCCTGCACGTCGCGCGAGAGCCGCCGCACACGCCGCCCGTACATCACCGCGCCGAGCGCGACGGCGGGCACGACGGCGAGCATGAGGAGCGTGAGCTTCCACGACGTCACGAAGAGCATCGTGGTGCCGCCCGCGACGGCCGCGAAGTTGCGGAGGGCCATCGACAGGTTGGTGCTCACGGCGTTCTGAAGGACGGTCGTGTCGGTCGCGAGGCGATTGGTGAGGTCGCCCGTCTTGTGCTCGTCGAAGAAGGCGATCTCTTGCTCGAGCAGCTTCGCGTACGTGTCTTTGCGAAGGTCAGCGACGACTCTCTCACCGGCGACGGTAAAAAGAACAAAGCGTGTCGCGCCTGCTGCAGCCGACACGATGCCGACCACGAACATGAAGAGCGCGGCGCGATCGACAATCCCGCGGGCGTCCGGCGCGAGCGCTCCATCGACGAGGACACGAATGGCTTGCGGGAAGACGAGGTTCGCGCTGCTCGCGATGACGAGGCACACGAGGCCGACCGTCAAGCTTCTCCACTGCGGCTTGGCGAGCGCGAGCATGCGCCCGAGGAGCTTGCGGGCGCGCGCCGGCGGGACACGACGCCCGTCGTCGCGTGGAAGTGGAACGTCGAAGCGCGCCATGGTCCTCCATCGTACGAGCCCAACGGCCACGATGCGCGTGAAGAAGTGTGAGCCGCGATGAGAAGAACCGAGGTGCTAGAGTGACGCAGTGCTGCGGCCCGGCGATATCGCGCCTGAAATCGATGCGATGACGAGCGATGGCGCGCGGTTTCGGCTCTCCGAGCAGCGCCGCAAGCTCTGCACCATCCTCTACTTCTTCCCCAAGGCGTTCACGCCGGCGTGCACGATCGAGACAAGGCGGTTTCGCGACAACTATCCCGAGATGCTCCTTGCGGGAGCGGCCATCGCGGGCATCAGCACCGACAGTCACGACACGCAGTGCCTCTTCGCGCAATCGCTGCGTACGCCGTTTCCGATGATCGGCGACGATGACAAGCGCATCTCGAAAGCCTACGGCGTGCTTTGGCCCGTCGTGGGTCGCGCCATGCGCGTCACGTTCATCGTCAATCCACTTCGCACCATCGAGGCGGTTCTCCACCACGAGATCAACATCTCGCAGCACCGCGACGAGGTGCTTCGTGTGATGGATCGCATGCGCAAAAGGAAGCCGAACGCCCTCGGTGCGCCGCCGTCCACGTCAGGTAGCCGACGCGAAGGCCTTGCGCTCTCGGAGCGATCGAAAGGCCTCGGCGTTGATGGCAAAGAGCCTTACGAGCTTCTCAGCGAAGCGGGCGTCGGGGCGATGGGGACGGTATATCGCGCGCGTGAGCAGGCGACCGGGCGGGTCGTCGCGCTGAAGCTCCTCTCGGGCGCGGGCGACATGGCGCGGTTCGCCGTCGAAATCGACGTGCTCTCGAAGCTCTCTCACCCGAACATCGTCGGCTACGTCGCGCATGGGGCGACAGAGGACGGCCGCACATACCTCGTGATGGAGTGGCTCGACGGGGAGACGCTCGCAACGAGGCTCGCGGCACGGACCGGCGATGAGAAGCTCGACCTTCGAACGAGCATCGACGTCGCGCAAAAGATCGCGACAGGGCTCGCAGCAGCCCATGAAAAAGGCGTCATCCACCGCGACATCAAGCCGAGCAACGTCCTCGTGACACGCGACGGTGCCGTGAAGATCCTCGATTTTGGCATCGCGCGGTCCGCTGCGAGCACGACGACGAAGCTCACCCGGACGGGCCAGCTCGTTGGCACACCCGGTTACATGTCACCCGAGCAAATCCGCGGCGTTCGCACCATCGATGCGCGCGCCGATCTCTTCGCGCTCGGGTGTGTGCTCTTTCGCTGCATCATGGGGCGACCGCCGTTCGAAGGTGATGACGCGCTTCAGCTCCTTCACGCCGTCGTGCACGCCCCTATGCCGCAGCTCGTAGGCGCACCAGCCGCGCTCGATACGCTGGTGACCGAGCTCCTCGAGAAGGATCCTGCAAAAAGACCACCGAGCGCCGAGTCGGTGGCCGAGCGCCTCGCGGCGATCCTGAAAGACGTGAGCGCGACCGACCGCACGTGGGTATCGAAGCCGGCGTGACCTTCACGGGTGGAGGACGCAGCCGCCGACGACCTCGCCGTTCCACTTCGCGCGCATCGCTTCTCCGAAGTCCTCGAGCGGATACACGTGGGACACATAGGGGCGAATCTTGCCCTCTTCGGCCCATCGGAGCACCTGGGCCAGACGCGGCGGGCGAATGCTGGGATTCGCTACCGTCGAGATCACCGTTGGGCACCCGAGAACGTCGAGGCCTTTCATCATGAGGAGGTTCGTAGGGAGGGTGTTGGGTTTGGCCGAAGCGAACGGCGTCGCCGCCCAACCGACGATGAGGTAGCGCGCACCGAACTTCACGCAGCGAAGCGCCTCGAGCGACGCATCGCCACCGACGCCGTCGTAGACGACGTCGACCCCTCGTCCGTCCGTGAGCGCCTTCACCGGGTCGCGAAGGGGGCTCGCCAGCACCTCGTCGGCGCCCTGCTCCTTGACGATCGCGAGCTTCTTCGCCGAGCGACCGGTGGCGATCACCCTCGCGCCGATGATCTTGGCCACTTGCACGGCCGCGAGCCCCGTCGACCCGGACGCGCCGAGGATGAGCACCGTCTCGTTCGCCGCGAGCTTGCCACGCGTGACGAGGCAGTGAAATGCAGTCTCGTAGTTGCCCAGCAGGTTGCACGCCTGATCCATCGTCAGAGAGCCGGGAACGCGCATCACCGAATCGGCCGGCGCGACGCCATAGCTCGCGAAGCCGCCAAACGCCTGATAGCCCCCGAGCGAACGGGGGCCCGCGAGAAACCCGTCGACGAGCACCGCGTCGCCCACGGAGAGGCCGCGCACGTCCGCCCCCTTCCACGCGATCTCGCCCGCGTACTCGAGCCCGGGAACATACGGCGGATTGGGCCGGTGTTGGTACTGCCCGCTCGTCATGAGCAGATCGACCCAACCGACGGACGCGCTCTTGATGGCGACGACCACGTCGTGAGCGGCGAGCTTCGCGGGATCGGGCGCGGGCATCACCTCGAGGGTCATGTGCTTCGCGATCGCGTCCAGCGGCGTCTCGCTGAGCTCGGACACGATGACCCTGCGACCGGGTTGCATCTCTAATTCGTGGGCGGCGGAGCGATGGCCGTCAGGTTCGATCCGCCTGGGTACTGGTAGCTCGTGTACGACCCGTACCCCATCACCTGAATGCCGACGGGTTGCGTCGCCGAGAGGGTATGGGCGCCGTTGTTGCTTCCCACGCCGAGCTTGTAGCGCGAGATGCCGTAGCCACTCGATCCGACCGCCGTGAACGCACCGACGGCAGCTCCGTCGACGGTTACGGTCACACCGGTCGGCCCGATGATGTCGACGTAGCTCACGTCGTAGTCGTCGGGGGCGAGGAAGATGAACGCCGAGCGATATTGCTCGACCGCGATCGCGAAGCTCTGGTCCGGATCGCCGTCGCCACCCGACGGATCGACGAGCGAGCCGCCGAGTGAATACGATCCGACGCCGAACGCATTGTTTCCCTGCACGTCGAAGTCAGTCGTGACTTGCCCGCAGTCGACCACTTGACCGGCGTTGATCGTCGCCGGGCAGCCGGAAGGCTTCGAGGGGTTGTACGTGAGCGTCGTCCCGTCGACGTTGCCGAAGACGCGCACGACGTGACCCACCACGTTGCCGTTCGGGCTCGTCGGTGGCGTCACGACGTAGTGCTGGCCGAGCGTCTCGGCGGGGAACACCGACTCCTCGATGTGATCGCACGCAGGCGTGCCTTCGGGTTGAAAGATGCACTGAACGCCAGTGATGACCTGCACGGGCTGCGTCGCCGTGACGAGCGAGCCGCTGAAGTCGTCCTGGTCGCCTGGCTGCCCGATGACTTCCGCCACGTCACCCTGATTGAGCATGATGGTGAACGTGCCGACGCCGTTCTGCGCTGGGATGCCACCACCGGCGAGGACCTGCGCCGCCGCGGAGGTCTTTACGGTCACCGACGTGTTGTTCGCCGTCGCCGTGATGGTGAAGTACGGGCCGAGGATGGCCTCGCCCGACTCGCTCCAACCCTTCTGCGCCATGACGCGATAGTTGCCGGTCATCGCCGTGCTCGGCAAAAGCAGAGAGGCGTCGTTCGAGTACGAATAGCACTGCACGCCGCCGGCGGAGTCGTTCGGGCACGCGCTCCAGTCCTTGCTCGTCGGCCCACCCGATGGCTTGTACTCGATGGCGTTGAATTGATAGACGGTGACGGGCACGCTGCTGACGAGGTGATACGCGCCTCCGTGCGACACGACCGAAGCGGTGAACGCCGTCCCCGCGACCGAGGTGTCCTGATCGAAGTCGGTCCCCTTGAGCTCCGCCACCCACGGCAGGAAGAACTTCTGAAGCTGGCCCGGCGCGACGGCGCCCGTCTGGTTCGTGCCGTTGGGACCCGTGATGGTGATGTTGGCGGACTGGTCGCTCGCATTGGCGACGACGACTGCGTAATCGAATATCGACCACACCGTGTTACCCGTGACCGTCGGCCAGTAGTCGCAACCGACATACGACTTCGTCGCCGCAGCTCCCGCGCACGTCGCCTCGGTGCCGCTGCCATCACCGCCGTTGCCGGTGTCGCCGAAGCTAACGCTGCCGTCGCCGCCGTTGTTTCCGCCGTCACCGCCGTTGCCGAACTTGGTACTGCCACCTCCGCACGACCAGACGATCAAGGGGAAGACGAACAGCGAGAATGAGCGAAGCTTCATGGGAGCGGATCTTAGCTTCTCCGGAGGACCTCGTCGACGACCACGAGCGCGAAGAAACCCATGCTCACGTAGGCGTTCACGTCGAAAAACGCCTTGTCGATCCTCTCGAGCTTGCCCTTGCCGACGATCGCGTGCTCCCACACGAGCAGCCCGCCCACGATGGCAACGCCCGCGAAATAGGGGGCGCCGCGATGGAGCAGGACGCCTGCGAGCGTGAGGCACCCTGCGGTGACGACGTGGGATGCAGCGCTGAGCCCGACCGCGCCGAGAGTCCCGAACCGCACCGGGACCGAGTGGAGCCCGTTCTCCCGGTCGAACGCTTCGTCTTGCAGCGAGTAGAGAACATCGAACCCGAAGAGCCACGTGAGCACGGCCGCCATCAACGCGAGGATCCCGAGGTTGGGCGTCGCACCGCACGCGAGCCACGCTCCACCGGGTGCGAGCGCGCTCGCGACGCCGAGCCAAACGTGGGCGCCCCAGGTAAAACGCTTGGCGTACGAATAGCCGAGCAGCACGACGAGCACGAATGGTGAGAGCATGGCAGGCCACGTGCCAAGCGTCGCTGCCGCGGCGATGAAGCAGGCTCCACTGACGACCGCGAGCGTGAGGGCTTCGCCCGGAGCCACCTCGCCCGTGGGGACATGCCGACCTCTCGTCCGCGGATTCTTCGCGTCGATGGTGCGGTCAGCCCACCGGTTGAAGGCCATCGCGCTCGTCCGCGCGGCAGCCATGCACACGAGCATCATGAGCGCCCGCACGACGGTGAGCGTGACGTGAGGCACGGCCCGCGAGAGGACGACCGCGCTCGCCGCAAACGGAAGCGAGAACACCGTATGCGAGAACGCGACGAGCGCTGCATACTTGCGAATGCGCGTGGTCGTCATGCGACGAACCTCCGTCTCGCTCCGAGGTTTGCGAGCAGCCATGCACAAGGATCGCCGTGGACGTCGCCCTCCACCGCGACGAGCCCCGGTCGCATGCCCTTCGCGATGCGGCCGTGACGCGGAAGGCCTAGCGCACGCGCTCCACCGTCCGTTGCCATGCGTACGAGCTCCTCTGCGGGGACGCTCGGGAAGCGATCGCGCAGAGCCTTGGCCTCGGCAAGCACGTCGAGCGACGTATTCGACGCGAGCGAGTCCGTGCCGAGCCCCGCGAGGATGCCCGCTTCGCGCATCGCGAGCAGCGGAGGCAGCTTGCCCTCGATGTTCAGGTTCGAGCGTGGGCACAAGACAACGGGCGAACGCGCTGCGGCGACTACAGCCAGCTCGTCCGGCCGCGCTTCGGTCAGATGCACGAGGATGACGTCGGGGGAGAGCGCTAAGGCGTCACGTGCCACGTCGAGCATCGGGCGCTTGGGCCACTCGAGCGCACTTGAGTCTACACGGCTACGCATCGCGAGCCACTCGATGATCGGCCCTTCGCCTCGTTCGATGGCCCGACGCTCGGCCGGATGCTCGAGGATGTGCAAGCTCGTCCTCCGATGACGCATGCGGCTCTCTTCGAGGATCATCCGAACGACTTCGAGATGGAGCGTGTAGAGCGTGTGAGGCGCCGGTGCGTACGCAAGGTCCGGTGACGGCCAGTCGCCCACACGATCGCGGAGCTCCGCCTCGAGACCGCGCACGCGATCACGAAGACGCCCGAGATCCTGACCGAAGACTTCGTGAAAGACGCAGCCAGCGATGTTCGCCCTAGCGAGAGCGTGCACCGCGCCGAGGCTGTTGGTCACCTCGCCTACCGCCGCCGTACCCGAGGCGCGAAGGTCAGCGACCGCTGTCTCGATCGCCGACGCCTCCTCGTCTTCGTGAAGCTCGAGGCGCGCGCCGATGAGTCGCTCGACCCACGGCAAGAACCCGCCCCCCGCGGGCACGCGACCCCGCAGCGCCGATAGCTCGATGTGCGTGTGAGCGTTGACGAGCCCTGGCATCACGAGGCCACGAACGCGTTCGGTCTGCATAGAAGCGAATCGCGCGTCTCCTACGACATCATGGGCTCGCCCGACGTGCTCGACCGTTCCGTCTTCGGCGGTGACGACTGCGCCATCGGAGAGCGGGGCCGTGTCACCCGGCAAGACCCAATCGGCGACGATGACGCGCACGGGCATGACGTATCACGCGGGAGGGCCGAGCCATTCGTACTTCACGTTGCGACGGACGGCTTGGAAGCCCGACCCGTGAATGCGCCGCTCGATTTCCGACGCGTCGATGCAGTATGTCGTGCCCGCGCTCGAAACCACGTTCTCCTCGAACATCACACTGCCGAAGTCGTCCGCGCCGAAACGCAAGGCAACCTGCCCGACATCGGGCCCTTGCGTGACCCAGGACGCTCCCACGTGGTCGACGTTGTCGAGCATCAGCCGCGCGAGGGCCTGCGTGCGCAGATACACGGTCGTTCCACCGTCCCCGCTCTCGATGCGAACCCCCGTTTCGTGTTGGAAGTCCCAACAGAAGAACGCGGTGAATCCTCGCGTCTCGTCTTGCAGATCTCGGAGCTTCGCGAGGTGAAGCACGCGATCACGCGGCACGTCCGACGTCCCGTACATCATCGTCGCGCTCGATCGGAGGCCCATGTGGTGCGCAGTCCGCATGACCGACAGCCACTCCTCGCTCGTGCACTTGGCCTTGGCGATCTTCCGCCTTACGCGGTCGACGAGGATCTCGGCTCCACCGCCGGGAACGGAGTCGAGCCCCGCGGAGACGAGCCGCTCGAGGACTCCCTTCACCGTCATGCTCTCGAGGCGCGCGATGTGGAGGATTTCTTCGGGCGACAGCGCATGCAACCCGAGCCCGTACTCGCGCTTGATCCAGCGAAAGAGGTCCTCGTACCACGCGATGGGGAGGTCGGGATTGAGCCCTCCCTGCAGCAGGATCTGCACGCCCCCCGCGTCGACCACTTCCTTCAGCTTCTTTCCCAGCACCTCGCGCGAGAGGACGTAGCCTTCGGGGTGGCCGACGGGGCGATAGAACGCGCAGAACCGGCAGCTCGTCGTGCAGACGTTCGTGTAGTTGACGTTGCGATCGACGATGTAGGTGACGACGCCGTCGGGATGCTTGCGCTTCCGCACGGCATCCGCCGCGATGCCGAGATCGAAGAGCGTGGCCTCCGCCAAAAGGCGCTCGCCTTCTGCCACGGAGAGGCGCTCGCCGTCCGCGGCGCGCTGGAGCAACGTGTCGAGCGACGTTCGTGGCGACACCGGCGGCAAGAGCGACGCCTTCGCTGCCTCGACGAGAAAGCGTGCGAGACCTGCCCGCGCGTCGTCGTCGAGATCGTAACGAATGCTCTCATGGAGGTAGCTGCGGAGCGATGCGGTCTCCGCCATGGCATCGCGTGATTGCAAGCCCACATCGCGAGCGTGCTGCAACAGCGTGACATGCTCGGGCGAAAGGGCTTTGCGCGCGTACCACGCGGCAAACACGAACGGCAAACCGGTCCGCTCGCGCCAAGCTTCGGCGAGATCGAACGTGTGAGCGAAGCGCCCTTCCGCGGCGAGCGCAGGGTCGCCGATGACGAGCGCTGCACGTTTGCCACCGACGAACGCGAGGGCCTCCTCGGGCTTCATGCCGCGAAAAAGAGGCTTGCGGAGTGGATGAGTCCAGAGGAGGCGTACGAGGATGGCGCTCGTGCGCGATGAAAGGTCGAGCGCGAGCTCGTCGACCTCTTCGAGCGGGCACTCCGAGTAGACCACCACACTGCGCACCGGCCCCCACGACGAGATGCACCCGGCATCGACGAGGACTGCATCCCCGAGCGCGGCAGCCGCTGCCACCGGAAGGAGCGCGACGTCACACTCGTCTTCGGCGAGCATGCGCGCGACCTCGCTCGGCGCAGCCAGCGTGAGCTCGACGCGGTCGTCGGCCTGGAGCGACTGCCACAGCGGGCGCGCGTTCAAGTAACCGACTGCGGCGACGCGGAGCTTCATCCGCCGATGATCTCCAGGTGTTTGCCGGCCTTGCGGTCACGGACCTTCACGGCCGCCTCGGGCATGGCCTCGCGCGGGTGCTCGCGCACGACGCGATAGAGCGTGTCGCGCTCGACCGGGATTCGCCCAGCCTCGCGGATCAACCGCACGAGATCGCTCTCGCGAAGCCCCTGCGGCACGGGCGAGCCTGCGGCGTGATAGATGGTCTCGTGCACGATGGTGCCGTCGAGATCGTCGGCACCGAACCGAAGTGCGATCTGGGCCACGTCGGGTCCGCTCGAGACCCAATACGCCTTGATGTGGTCGACGTTGTCGAGCAGGAGGCGCGACACCGCGATCGTGCGGAGATCATCGACCGCCGTAGGTGCGGGAAGGTTCTTCATCCCGTTCCCGTCGGGGTGAAACGCGAGCGGGATGAACGCTTGCAAGCCGCGAGTTTCATCCTGCAGCGCTCGCAATCGAAGCAAGTGGTCGACGCGGTGCGCGAACGTCTCGACGTGACCGTAGAGCATCGTCGCGTTCGTTCGCATCCCCATGCGATGGGCCGTGCGGTGAACCTCGAGGTACTCGTCAGCAGTAGCCTTGTCGCCAGAGATGCGCGTGCGTACGTCGGGATGGAAGATTTCGGCGCCTCCCCCAGGCAAGCTGTCGAGCCCCGCGGCGCGCAGCTTCGTGAGCACCTCCTCGTACGTCATCCCGTAATGGCGGGCGAAGAAGTGGATCTCGACCGCCGTGAAACACTTCATGTGCACGTCGGGCTTGATGCGCTTGAACCCCGCGAGGAGCTCCTCGTAGTACGAGAACGGCAGCCCGGGATGGAGGCCGTTGACGATGTGGATCTCGCTCGGCGGATCGTCCATGCGCGCCTCGAGCTCCGCCCACGCGGCCTCGAGCTTCATCGTGTGCGAGCCGGGCGAGCCTTCTTCGAGCTTCGCGAACGAGCAGAACAGGCACGACGCCACGCACACGTTGGTGACCTCGAGGCGCATGTTCTTGTTGAAGTACGTGCGATCGCCGTGAAGACGCTCGCGCACCTCGTTGGCGAGGACGCCGAGGCCCAGAAGGTCCGGCTCACAGAACAGCGCGACCCCGTCGTCAAATGACAGGCGCTCCCTCGCGCGGACCTTCTCTGCAATCGCGGTCAAGCTCATGGCGTCGCTCCGAAGACCGGCTCGCGACGCGCGCGCCGCACGATGGTGGCGATCTCCTCTTGTTTGAGGGCCCTGAGCGCGACGAGTCCCTTTCCCTTCACCTTCTTCTGCGCGTCGTCCGCGATGGGGAGCCCGCGCCGATTGGCGATGGGCCCCGCGAGCTCGCTGGCGCCGAAGCCGAGCGCCACCTGCGCGAGCTCGAGCCCGCTCGCGCCGAAGTCGACACACACCCGTGCTCCCCGAGCCCCGGTGATGCGAGCAATCGCCACGTCACGCAAGAGCGAGAGCCCGCTGCCAGTGATGGCATCGGGCGGCGCGACGCCACCGATGTGGAGCCGCACGACGCTCCCCACTTCCTCGCGACGGATGATGTCGGCGAGTGCTCCAACCGCCAAAAGGTCGGCATCACGCAAGCGTTTTTCGAAAGCGGGCGTCGCGCGCGGCCAAGGCTCGACCGCACGGCGGGCCTCGAGCATCTCGAGAAGGCCTTCGCGAAGGAGAACACGCTCGACGAGGGGCGTCATGGTTCACCCCACCGGCGCCCGATGGTGTGCACCACGCCCGCGTGATCGAGGATACGCGAAACGACGGTGTCGATCGCGTCGTTCAGCGTTTGCGGCTTCCCGTAGAACGACGGCATGGCAGGGACGATGGTGGCTCCCGCACGAGCGAGCGCCGCCATGTTCTCGAGGTGAACGATCGAGAGCGGTGTCTCGCGCGGCACGACAACGAGCGCACGCTTCTCCTTGAGCATCACGTCAGCAGCGCGTGTGAGGAGGGTGTCCGAGATGCCGTGGGCGATGCGCGCGAGCGTGCCCATCGAGCACGGCACGATCACCATCGCGTGCCAGCCTGCGCTTCCGCTCGCGAACGGTGCGCGATAATCGCGGAGGCCAAAGCAGGGTACGTCGAGCCCCGCGAGGGCCTCCCGGACGTCACCGCCGCACTCGAGAGCCCAGACTTCGGGTGCGGTCTCGGAAAGACACGCGGCAACTTCGACGTCGCTCGTGGAGCGGCGACGTTCTACGAGCGCCTCGATGACGCGCTTGGCGTACGGTGCACCGCTCGCGCCCGTGATGCCGACGACGATCTTCCTCACCGGCTCCTCGCTGGCTTCGTTCCGATCACGATTCCCGCCATCCCGAGAGTCACGTCGTACCCACGCACGTCGCAGAAACCGGTGGTGCTGAACAGCTTCTCGCCCTCACGTCGGGTGAGAAAGGAGCCAACGCTGCGGACGAAATAGTCGTACGCCGCGCGGTCCCGGGAAGCGATCGCGCCGAGCATGGGAAAGACACGCCCCACGTACGCGCGATGCATGAACGCCGAGAGCGCACGTTCAGGGCGGAATGCCTCGAGCACGACGAGCACGCCGCCCGGAACGAGGACGCGCAGCGCCTCGCGCGCGAACGCGTCGGGTGCGGACACGTTACGCACACCGAACCCACACGTGACCGCGCCAAACGTCTCGTCCTCGAATGGGAGCGCGCACGCGTCGCCCACGATCGTCTCGACGCTGGGGGCCTTCGCTCGCCCACGCTCCATCATCTCGGGCGTCAGATCAACGGCCACGACACGCTCTTTCGGCGTCACTGCTGCGAGCATCGCCGCGAGGTCGAGGGTGCCCGCGCAGACGTCGAGGCGCGGCCCGCGCGGAGCTCCGGCGACCTCCGACACGACACGGTGACGCCAGCGCTGATCGAGCCCCCCGCTCAAGATGCGGTTGACGAGATCGTACCGAGGCGCGATGCGACTGAACATCGCGCGCACCCCCGCATCATGCGCGCGGGGCTCGTTGCGACGGGCATCGAGCGAAGGCTCTGGGATGGGGGAGAGGGTCTGCATCGAATGTTTCAATCAATTTTGAAGCATTCGAGATTTAGGCTCGGGGACGGAATGCGTCAAGGCATGCTCACGCCGCCGAAGTAGATATATCCAAGCGATGAAGCCTGCTGATCATCCAGACTTTTATCGGCTTCCGCCCCCCGAAGGGCGCTCCCGCGAGAGCACGATTCGGTTGGACTCCGAGGGTCGCTTCTTTCACGACGGCGCGCGCGTCGAGCACCCAGGGCTCGAGGCGGCCATGCACACGTGGATCGCACGCCACCCCGATGATGGTCGTTTCATTCTCACGAACGGCTACGACTGGACGTATTTCACAGTCGAGGATGCCCCCTTGTTCGTGCGTTCCCTGCGGGTCGAGCGCGACAGCGTCACGCTACGGTTGAGCGACGGCTCGGAGGAACGTTGGGATCCCAAGACGACGCGTATCGTCGGCGAGCACGTCTACGCCGCGGTCAAAGGCCGGACCATGGAAGCGCGATTCGATCGCCACGCTCAGACTTCACTTGGTGAAGTCCTCGAAGAACGTGACGGGGGCTTCGTTGCGCACATTGGAGACAAGCTCGTTCCAGTCGGCGTATCCTAAGCTGCTGTGTCCGCGATTCTGCCCACCCTTCCCCAGCCGGGTGATGTTCTCGCTGGGAAGTACCGCATCGTGCGAACGATCGGCGAAGGTGGCATGGGTGTCGTCTACGAAGCGATGCACACGCGCATTCACCAACGCGTGGCGATCAAGGTGCTCTTGCCCGAGGTGCTCGGCGTGCCCGACGTCGTCTCACGGTTCGCACGCGAGGCGCGCGCCGCCGGCAAGCTGAAGAGCGAAAATACGACGCGCGTCCTCGACGTCGATGTCGCCGAGTCTGGCCTGCCGTACATGGTCATGGAGTTCCTCGACGGGAGCGATCTCGGCAAGGTTCTCGAACAAGGCGGCGCTCTTCCCATTACCGATGCCGTCGACTTCGTCCTCGAGGCATGCAACGCGATGACCGAGGCACACGCCGAGGGCGTCATTCACCGAGATTTGAAACCGTCGAATCTCTTCGTCACGCTCGTGGGCGGCGTTCGGCGCGTGAAGGTGCTCGACTTCGGTATTTCGAAGCTCGAAAACGACAAGGAGGCGCGTGTCACGGCGACGCAAACCGTGGTGGGCACGCCGCTCTACATGTCGCCCGAGCAAGTGCGAGCCTCCAAGCACGTCGATGCGCGTACCGACATCTGGTCGCTTGGCATCATCCTTTACGAGCTTTTGGCTGCGCGGACACCGTTCGAAGGGAGCACGACGGCAGCAGCCGTTGCCATTTGCGTCGACGCACCCCCTCCGCTCGCAACCTACCGGCAGGACGTCCCTCTCGGGCTCGAACAAGCCATCCTCGTTGCGCTCCAGAAGGATCCGGCAGCGCGGTTCCCGACCGTGCAGGCGCTCGCAACGGCCATCGCGCCGTTCGGGTCGGGCAGCATCCGCATCGCCGACAGCACGATGGCTCGCGCGTCGTACGCGTCGAGCTCACCCAGCTTGCCCCGCCTCGGCATCGAGAGTGCGCGCACGCTGCCACACTCCGAACGCACTGTGCCGGCGGTCGGTCCGCGTTCGGGGAGCACGTTGCCGGGGTGGACGACGCGGTCGAGCCCTGCGACGCGTCGCGCACGATGGGTGGCTGCACTCGCCTTTGGGGTCCTCGCGACCTTCGCGATTGCGTTCGGTGTCAGGCAAGCGTGGCAGAAGCCAGACCATCACACCGTGGACACACACGACGAAACGACTGCGTCGACTCGAACCGAGACGCTCCCGCAACCCAGTGCTTCCGCTTCCGTTTTGGGCACCGAGGCAGTACCTTTGGCGACGGCTCACATGCCAGCCCTTGCCGATCCGAGCGCGAAGCCCACACCGACATTCCGGCCGCACCCGACATCGACGCAGACGATCACGGCCCCGATCGCGACGCCCACCGCGACGCATACCGCTGCGCCATCCCCAACGCGCTTGTGACCATGCGGCTCCGCGTTCTTCTACTGCTGGTCGCGTGGGTCTTTTTCGCTGCGAGCGCTCACGCCCAGTTGAGCCCGCAGGTCGAGAAGCTCAAGATCGCGGCGGACGAGGCGATGGACAACCTCCGGTACGCCGAGGCGCTCGACGGGTACACGAAGGCCTACGCGGTCTCCCACGACGCTCGATTCCTCTACAACATGGGCCGCGCGCTCGGCGCCCTCGGGCAATATCCGGAGGCCGTCGGCCAGCTCGAGCGGTTCCGGATGGACGCCCCCGCAGACCTTAAATCGCGCGTTCCACAGCTCGAGCAGCTCATCACGGACTTCAAGCATCACGTCTCGACGCTGACCATCAAGTGCAACGTTGCGGGTGGGCGCGTCCTCGTTCGCGAGAAGGCCGTTGGCCAGACGCCTCTTGGCGAGCTCAAGCTCAACGCAGGCCCCGCCGTCGTCGAGGTGGATGCCGACGAGTACGCGCCACAGCGCCAGCAAGTCACGCTGCCCGAGAACAACACCATCGAGCTCGTATTCGACCTGGTGAAGGCGTCGCCGCTCGGTGTGCTCGTCGTGCGGTCGTCCCCGCCAGCGACGTCGGTGTTGGTCGATGGCAAGGGGCTGGGTGGCACGCCGCTCGAGACGTCGCTGATGGCCGGGCCGCACGCGCTCCTGCTCGCGCGTGACGGGTATCGCGATCTTGCAACCAGTGCGATCGTCGAGCGTGGTCGCACGCGGGAGCTCGATTTACGCCTCGAGAAGACCCCGAGCGTCCTGTCGCGATGGTGGTTCTGGACGATCGTGGGCGTCGTGATTGCGGGGGGCGTCGTGACCGCGATCGCAGCCACGACGGAGCGACCCGCTGACATGGGGACGATACCGCCGTATCAAGTGCGAGGGCCTTAAGGCTTCGCCTTCGGAGCGACGTAAAGGGCGACGATTCCACCATGCGACTGCTGATTGCCGACAAGCTGCACCCGCGCGCGATCGACGAGCTCGGGGCACTCCCGCTCGAAGTGGAGTACGCGCCCGACCTCACCGCGGAGAAGCTCGAGACGCGCATTCCGGGGTACGGGATCCTCGTCGTGCGGTCGACCCCGGTCACGGCGAAAGCCATCAAGGCGGCGCCAGAGCTCAACCTGATCGTCCGCGCGGGTGCGCAAGTCTCGACGATCGACGTCCGAACGGCGAGCCGCCGTGGAGTCTACGTCGCGAATTGCCCTGGCAAGAACGCGGCGGCCGTCGCCGAGCTCGTCTACGGTCTCATGATCGCGATCGATCGCCGCATCGTCGATGGCACGAAATCGCTGCGCGCCGGCAAGTGGCAACGAGCGGAATACGGCAAGGCTGAAGGCCTTTGGGGCAAGACGCTCGGCATCGCAGGGCTCGGCGCCATCGGCCGGGAGGTCGCCTCACGCGCAAGAGCTTTCGGGCTCGAGCCTCTCGGGTGGGGTCGAGCATTCTCGCCCGCCCGCGCGCGCGAGCTCGGCATCGCTCACGCCGGCTCGCTCGAGGAGCTCGCATCGCGTTCTCAGATCCTGACGCTCCACCTCGCCCTGAACGAGCGCACGCGCAACATCGTGTCGGAGCACGTTCTGTCGACGCTTCCGCGCCACGCGATCTTCATCAACACCGCCCGCGCGGACCTCGTCGATCAGACCGCGCTGCTCCGCGCCGTTCGTGAACGCGGGCTTCGGGTCGGCATCGACGTGTTCGACAACGAGCCCAAAGGCAAAGACACGTTCGAGCCCAAAGGCTTCGACATCGCCCCGAGCGCAGACGGTGGGTTCGTCTATGGCACGCCGCACATCGCCGCGTCGACGGACCAGGCGCAGCTCGCCATCGCCACCGAGACAGTCCGCGTGATTCGCTCGTTCTTGCTCGAGGGAGTCGTGCCGAACGTGGTCAACGTCGTGAACGCGTCGGCTGCGCGCTTTCTCCTCGTCATTCGCATGCTCGACAAGGTGGGCACGTTCGCCAACGTGCTCAACGTCATCAAGCGGCACGGCATCAACGTCGAGGAGATCACCAACACCGTGTTCGAGGGAGGCGGGGCGGCGTGTGCGAAGCTGCACGTCGCGTCGAGACCCAGCGAGGCGTGCCTCCAGGAGATCTGCGCGTTCGACGAAGTCCTCCACGTCGACGTCGTCACGCTGCCGAACCTTGCGTGACTGAATGAGAGCGCTTCTGCTCTGCATTCTCGGAGGCTGCGGTGCGTGCGACGACATCGGAACGGCGCCGCGGCTCGACGCGAGCGCGCAAGTCGACGCGATGCAAATGGACGCAGCGGGTCTTGGCGCACGGCCCGACGCCAGCCCACCCAGCACGAGCTTCGACGACTTGCCCGACGCGGGCCCCGCCGATCTCGACGTGCGGGCGAAGCACCTGCTCGAGGCGATCGCGCAGAATGACGCATCGCTCGCGGCCGACATCGTCCTTCCACGTGAAGCCTACATGACCGCGCGTGACACGCAGGATCCGGCGAGTCTCTACGAATCGAAGTTCAAGACCGGGTTCGCCACGCACGTCGCGCGCGCGCACCGTCACGAGCACGGTATGGAGCGGGCGGTCTTCGTGTCGTTCGAGCTCGGCGCGAACCCATCGCGGGTGACGCCGAAGAAGCACGACTGGAAAGAGGCACTCTGGCATGCCACCCGAAGCACCCTCACGTTCACGATCGACGGGCGCGTTCACCGCATCGAGGTCGCCGAGATGATCGCGTGGCGGGGCAACTGGTACGTCTCGCATCTCCACGACGCGAAATGAGACCCGCTCAGGGCTTGCGCTCGGCGTCGATCTCGCGAAGAAGCTCCTCGACGCGCGTCTGACGATCCTGGCCTTCGTCGTAGAAGAACCGAAGCTCCGGGACGGTGCGCAAGCGAACGCGGCGGACGAGCTCGCGCTTGAGCATTCCGCTGGCGTGACGAAGCGCGGCGAGCGTCGCCTTCCGTGCCGCTGGGTCCTCGGTCGTCATCATCCGCACGTGGACCGTGAGGACGCCGAGGTCGTCGGTCATCTCCACGCGCGTGACGACGACCCACGCGAGACGCGGATCCGACACGTCACGCGCGAGGAGCTGTGCCAGCGCCGCCTTGAGCTGGCCTGCGACGCGTACGGATCGTTTCGGGCCCGGCACCTAGTCCTCTCCCATCGGAATGAGCTCGAGGGAGCGGTCAGTGAGAACGGCGTCGCGCTGCGATTCGGCCTCATGCGCGACCTTGTCGAGCACGGCATCGCAGACGGCGCCATCGCTCGACACGACCGCGACGCCAAAGACCGCACGCTGGTGCAAGTCTTGGTCGGCGACCTCGGCGATTGATACGTCGAAGCGAGCGCGGACGCGGTCACGAAACCTCCGCACGACCGAACGCTTGTCCTTCAGCGACCGCGCATGCGGGATATGAAAGGCGAGACGAAGCACACCCACGACCATGAGCTAGAGCTTCTGCTTGACCTCTTCGACCTCGAAGCTCTCGAGAATGTCCTTCTCTTTGAGGTCGGTGAAGCTGTCGACGCTGATGCCGCACTCCATCCCCTCGGGGACTTCCTTGGCGTCGTCCTTGAAGCGCTTGAGCGAGCCCACCTTGCCGACGTGAACGACGGTGCCGTCGCGCACGACGCGGACTTGGCCGGCGCGCTTGAAGACGCCTTCGGTCACGTAGGAGCCGGCGATGACCTCACCCTTGATCTTGAAGAGCTGGCGGACCTCGGCCTTGCCGTTGTTCTTCTCCACGAGCGTCGCGGGAAGGAGGCCTTCCATCGCGAGCTTCACGTCGTCCACCGCGTTGTAGATGATGTTGTAGAGGCGGATCTCGACGTCGTTCTCCTCGGCGAGGCTCGCGGCTTTCCCCGCAGGCCTCACGTTGAAGCCGATGATGATCCCCCTCGACGCGATGGCGAGGTTCACGTCGCCCTCGGTGATTGCGCCGACGGCAGCGTGAACGACCGCGAGCTTGACGCGGTCGGTGGTGAGGCGTGAGAGCGCGTTGGCCACGGCCTCGACCGAGCCTTGCACGTCACCCTTGATGATGATGCGCAGCTCGAGGAGATCGCTCTCCTTGATGCGTTCCATCACGTCTTGCAGCGACACGCGCGCCTCGGCCGGGATGAGCGACTTGGCGAGCTTGCCCTTGCGGCTCTCGGCGATCTCCTGCGCCTTCTTCGGATCGAGGACGACGTGGAGGGGGTCGCCCGCGCCCGGAACTTCGGCGAGGCCAAGGATCTCGACGGGGGTCGACGGGCCAGCTTCGGTGATGTTCTTGCCGTGCTCGTTCGTCATCGCGCGGACCTTGCCGAAGCCAGGCCCCGCGAGGACGAAGTCACCCGTGCGCAGCGTGCCGTCTTGAACGAGGACGCGCGCGACCGGCCCGCGCCCGCGATCGAGGAGGGCCTCGAGCACGGTTCCCTGTGCCGGCTGCTTCGGATTGGCCTTGAGCTCCATCACCTCGGCCTGGAGCGAGATGCGCTCGAGGAGCTCGGGGATGCCGTCGCCCGTGACGGCGGAGACGCTCACGAACATCGTGTCGCCGCCCCATTCTTCGGGGACCAAGCCCACGTCGGCGAGCTCGCGCTTCACGCGCTCGGGCTCGGCCGTTGGTTTGTCGATCTTGTTGATCGCGACGATGATCGGCACTTCGGCGGACTTCGCGTGTGCGATCGCTTCTTTCGTTTGGGGCATCACGCCGTCGTCTGCCGCGACGACGAGGACCACGAGGTCCGTCGCGCTCGCACCGCGCGCGCGCATCGCCGTGAAGGCTTCGTGGCCGGGTGTATCGAGAAAGACGATGGTGCCGTGGTCGGTCGCGACCCTGTATGCGCCGATGTGCTGGGTGATCCCACCCGCCTCGCCTTCCGCGACCTTGGCCTTGCGGATCTTGTCGAGCAAGCTCGTCTTGCCGTGATCGACGTGGCCCATCACGGTGACGACGGGGGGACGTACGACAACGTCGCCGTCGACCGTTTCCTCGATCTCTTCGCCGGCGCGGGCAGCGGCGAGCGACGCTTCCTCGCTGACCGCAGTGTCCTCGACCTCCCAGCCGAACTCGCTCGCGAGGATCTTCGCGGTGTCGGCGTCGAGCGTCGAATTGATGTGAACGCCGGTCATCCCCATGCCGAGGAGCTTCATCAAGAGCTCGGTCGACTTGAGGCTCATCTTCGCGGCCATCGACGAGAGTGTGATGTTCTCTTCGATGCGGACGACCTTCTTGTGCGCCGACATCTCTTGCGTCGACCCACCCGGCTTGCGCGGGGTCAGATCGGTGTGGGTGATGTGATGGCCGTGGCCACCCCCTCCGCCGCCTCCGCCACGCATCGGCATGCGGCGCCCACCGGGCCCGCGACCCATCATCGGCCGCATGGGTCCGCCTGGACGCGGACGAGCGGGACCGCTACCGGCGCGCGGATCGTATTGCATGCGCCTCGGCATCGAGCTCACGGGGCCGCCGCCAATCGCCGTCCGTTGTGCGCTCGCGGGGGTGGGCATCGGTACACCGGGACGACCCGTCCAATACTCGACGCCAGTGCGCTGGGCGCGCGGTACGGCTTGGGGTTCCTCACGTACGGGCGGCGGGGGCTCCGGTGCTTTCACGGCGACGGGCGCAGCGGCGACGGGCACGGGAGCGGGCTCGGGCGGCGTTACGACTGGAGGGGGTTCGGGCTCGACGGTCGCTCGTGTCTCTTCTACGACGTCGACGGCCTTGACGGAGAGGGGTGCGGCAGGCGCTGCGACGTCCTCCTCGAGCTTGCGTGTACTCTTCCGCGACGACGGCGTGGCGACGTCACGCGTGCTCTTGCGCTCGCGTGGCGCTTCCTCCACGTGGACCGCGTGACCGTTGCGAGCATCCTGGGCAGGGGCATCGGGAGGAGGCGGCGGAGCTTTGACGTTGATGGTGGCTGACTTCGGAGCGCTCGGGGGTGCGAGTGGTACCTGAGCGCTGGACTTGGGCAGCGACTCGGGCTCCGTTGCGGCGCTCCGCGACGAGGGCGGCACGGCTTTGGCGACGGCGCGACGCTTGAGCACGCCGGGACGGATGCGCTCCTCGACGACGTCGTGCGTCTTCTGCTTCTCGAGGTGGCGCTTCACGCGCTCGATGGCCTCGGGCTCGACCGAGCTCATGTGGTTTCGGACATCGTTGATGCCGATGGCCTGGAAGAGCGCAACGGCCGCTTTCGGGTCGACGTTCAGCTGCTTCGCCGCTTCGTATACGCGCACCTTGCTCATCGCTCCTCCAGACTTCGCATCGCGAGCGCATGTTGCAACGCGTTTGCGACACCCTCGTGACAGACTGCAAAAACCGCCGTCTCGCCCGTCCCGAACATTTCTCCGAGCCCCGCCTTCGTGCCAAAGCTGACGGCTCGGCCGCTGGCGATGGCCCGCTCGAAGCGTGACGTGACACTCCCCGCATCGGTCGCGATGACGATCAGCGCATCCGACGCGGCCGCTTTCGCTGCGGCGTCCGCCCCGAGCGCGAGATGGCCGGCACGTCGGGCTCCGAGCAACATCCCGAGCGCACGACGCTCGTATGCGTCACGGATGCTCTCGTCGAGCTTCTTCGGGTCGACTTCGACGCGCGTCTTGAATGCCCGCGACAAGCCACTCTGACATGCGCGCTCGATGCACGAGGCCGCACGATGAACGTGGGCTCCACGACCGAACGCTCCACCCGCCGCGTCAACGGCCACGAGATTCTCGGGGCCCAGCACGAGACGCACCATCGCCTCGGGGTCGCTCTTCTTCGCGCACCCAACGCAGGTTCTCTCGTGCTTGCCAGTCTCCGTTGTCATCATGCCTTGGGTTGCTCCGGGGCTGGGGCCTGTGCCGCGATGGCAGCCTGCGCCTGCGCGCGCTTGCGCGCTTCGTCGATGGGCTTCCACTCGTTCGCGAGAAACTGCATGGCCGCTTGCTTCACAGTCTTCGCTTTCGGGATGCCGAGGCCCGCCTTCTGCGCGAGCTTGTCCTCATCCTCGCGGGCGACGTCCTCGATGGTCTTGTAGCCAGCCTCGTCGAGGAGCGTTGCCGTACGCTCGCCGAGACCCTTCACGAGGAGGAGGCGCGCGCGGGGCTCGAGCGGATCGGCCGATGACTTGGCGGCTTCGATGCGCTCGGAGCGCAAGATCTCGAGCGTGCCGTCGGCGTCGCTCTTGAGGCGTTGCGCCGCTTCGACACCGCCGACGCCAGGAATGCCGGCGAGCTCTGCGTCCGTCGCGTCGGCGAGCTCTTCGACCGCGCGAAACCCAGCGCGGTACATGCTTCGAGCGACTTGCTCGGTGACGCCCACGCGCTGGAGGGTCGCGATGGCGAGCTCCTCCATCTGCTTGAACTTCGCCTCGCTGATGATGTCGAGCTTCCAGCCGGTGAGCTGCGCGGCCAGGCGAACGTTCTGCCCCTTGCGGCCGATGGCGAGCGAGAGCTTCTCGTCGGGGACGACGAGCTCCATGCGGTGATCGGCCTCGTCGACGATGACCTTGTTGACCTCGGCCGGTTGAATGGCCGCGCACACGAAACGGGCCGGGTCCTTGTCGTGGGGAACGATGTCGATCTTCTCGCCGCGGAGCTCCTGGACGACCGCCTGCACGCGCGATCCCTTCATGCCGACGCACGCACCCACCGGGTCGACGTCGGAGTCGCGCGAGGTCACGGCGATCTTCGAGCGTGCACCGGGCTCTCGCGCACAAGCCACGATCTTCACGATGCCCTCGTAGATCTCGGGCACCTCCGCCTCGAACAAACGCTCGACGAGGCGGGGATCACTGCGGGACAAGATGATCTGCGGACCGCGCGCCTCGCGGTCGATGTCCTTGATGTAGGCGACGACGCGGTCACCGGGTCGATAGGTCTCGCGCGGCGTCTGCTCGCGGAACGGGAGCACGCCCTCGGTGCGGTCGAGATCGACGATGAGGTTATTGCCCTTCTCGAAACGGCGAACGGTGCCCTTGATGAGCTTCCCCTTGCGGTCCTTGAACTCGTTGAAGATGAGGTCGCGCTCTTCGTCACGCACGCGCTGCAAGAGGACTTGCTTCGCGGTCTGCGCGGCGATGCGACCGAAAGCTGCGCGCGCCTGCTTCACACGGAGGAGGTCTCCGAACTCTTTGTCTTGCTCCGCTGCCTTCTTCGCGTCGCTTTGGTGCCAGAAGATCTGAAAGCCAAGGTCCTCCCCAAGCTCGGCCTCGAGGCCAGCGGCCTGGGCGTCTTCCAGCGCAATCTCGCGATCGTCATCGGAAGGGTCGTCGACCACCGTCATGTACTGGAAGAGATCGACCTGACCGTTGTCCTCGTTGAAGCGCGCCTCGAGCTCCCGGTTCGGGCCGAAGACGCTCTGGGCGGCCTTGAGGATGGCCTCTTCGATGGTCTTGACGAGGCGAGCACGTTCGATGCCCTTCTCCTTGGCGACCATCTCGATGGCTTGGGAAAGGTTGAGCTCGGGTGACTGCGGTGCGGACTGCGTGGCCATGATCATTTCCTCTTGGGTCCCTTTGTGATCTCGAAGACAAGACGCGCCTTCTCGATGTCGGCGAGGGGAAGCTGGTGAGCACGCTTGTCCTCGATGACGGTGATCGTGTTTCCCGGAGCGATCTCGCCGAGCTCGCCGACGAAGACCTTCTGTGTGGAGGCCGAGTCGTGCTTCAGCTTGATTTTGGCCTTGCGCCCGACGAAGCGGCGAAAGTCAGCCTCTCCGAATAGGGGACGGTCGAGCCCAGGGGAGCTGACCTCGAGGCTGTAGCGCTGCGGGATGAGGTCAGCGACGTCGAGGGCTGGCGAGAGATCGTGCGAGATGGCGGCGCAGAGCTCAAGATCGGCGCTCTCCGTCCCTACCTTCTCGACGTAAACACGTAGAATCCAACCGCTTTCGTTCTTCAGCTCAATCGACACGACCGCCGCTCCGTGGGCGCGGACGACGGGGTCGACCACGCCGCGAAGACGCGAGGTGTCGGCGATGGATCGGGAGAGGGTGGGTTCGAGCATGGGCAAAAAAAAAGCGGGCCCCCGGATGGGGTCCGCGTGCGGAACACCTTTCCTGTGGCGGGCCAAAGGCTCCCGTCACTGGGGCGCGCGTTAATAGCCTTGATGGGCGCTTTAATCAAGGTCAGGATGCGCCTCATGCGTTGGGCGCTCTTGCTTGTAGCAGTTGTGGGCTGTGGAACATCGACGCCTCAGGGCCAGAACGACGCGTCGACGGACGCGACGCCCGGGAGTGACAGCGCGGTCGACGCGAGCGGCGACGCGAGCGACGCGGGCGGCCTGTACTGCCCGACCGGCTTCACGCTGATGCCCTTCCTCACGACGACCGCGACGACGCACACGTTCAGCATGGCGGAGCAGGTCATCGTGTCGGGCACGATGTACGTCGCCGTCCTCAACACCACCGCGGGGATGCTCGTGTGGCAGTTCCGCTCGAGCACGGCGCCCCTCGCTTCCAACTCGTTCGTCTTCTTGGCGCTCAACCACTTCTTTGATGGCATCGCGTTCCATCGTGTCATCCCGAGCTTCGTCGCGCAGGGAGGCGATCCCAACACCATCTCGGGTGCGCGGACGACGTGGGGGACGGGCGGGCCAGGCTACAGCTTCGACGACGAGCTCACTCCGACTCCGGTCTACACCGCGAACACCGTCTCGATGGCCAACAGCGGCCCGAACACGAACGGGTCTCAGTTCTTCATCGCGCTCGCGGATCTCACCACGCAGCTGTCACCGGACTACACGCTGTTCGCCGACCTCACCGAGGGGGCGGCCGTGCTCCCGATGATCGCGACGGATAATCCGCCCAGCAGCAACACGCCGCCGACGACGCCGACGATCATGACCGAAGTTCACATCTGCCAGATGTAATATCTTCCGTCCTCATGGACGAACGAGCCGAGATCTGGATTGCCCGCGACCCCGACACGAACGCCGAGAGTAACCCCGTAAGCCTCCGCAAGCTCCGCAAGGGCGTTCGCATCGGACGCCTGAAGACGTCGATGCTCGTCACGCGCGCCGGATCCACGGCGTGGGTCACGCTCGAGCGTCTGCTCGCGGACGCTGCCGCCATGACGCCTACGCCGCCGCCGTCCGGTTTGTCCGTTCCACGTCCGTCTTCGACGCCTCCTCCTCCGGCTCCGACTCCGGCTCTGACTCCGGCTCCGACTCCGACTCCGGCTCCGACGCTGACTCCGGCTCCGACTCCGACTCCGATGCCTGTGACGGCGGACGCTTCGGGCGAGCATGACGCGCTCCTTACGGCGCAGTGGTTCAACGAGCCGGCGCCCGAGCCTGACGATGACGAGCCCATCTTCGTCAGCCGCTCGGTGCTCGATCTGAACTTCGAGCGGGTGATGACGACCAAGCTCGTGCGGCTCACGTGGGTGCTTCTCATCGCCACGCTCGCGATGTCCGTGCTTGCGTCGTTCCTACGTGTCGCCGCTGCGCTCGCGGGGGGCAACGGTCAGCAGATCGCGACGTCGATTGCAGCCGTACCCGTCGTGGTGCTCGCGTGTGCGGTGCTCGGAGCATTCGGAAGAATGCTCCTCGAGGTGCTCCTCGCCGTCTTCCGAATCTCCGACCGTATGTCGCGGATCACCGCGCGCTAAGTAGCGAGTCGATCAGAACGGGACGACGCGGTTACCGGCGCCGCCGGCTGCTCCGCCACCCGTCGCGGCCTTGTCCTGGTCAATGATGATGAACTGGACGCGGCGGTTCTTGGCCTTGTTCGCGGTCGTCACGTTCGGCACGAGCGGCTTGCTCTGGCCGTAACCCTTGGCGACGAGACGGTCGGGCGAGACGCCGTGTTGATCGAGCCAGTTGCGCACGGACGCTGCACGCCGCTCGCTGAGGTCTTGGTTGTGGTCGGGCGTGCCGGTGTTGTCGGTGTGGCCCTGCACTTCGATGCGCTTGATGCGCTGGTTGTGGATGAGCACGTCCGCGATCTCGAGGAGCAGCGGCGTCGACTCGGGCAGGATGACGTCCTGGTCGAGCGCGAACTGGATCTGCTGCTTGATGTTGATCTCGGTGGCGCCGACCGTGACGAGCGCCTGCTTCGGCTTGTGACGGATGATCGGATCGAAGGTCGCTTCCTGGCGCACCTTGACGGTCGCCTTGTCGACGTAGGCGAGGTAGTCGGTCGCGTCGACCGTGATCTCGCCGTCGCCCGGGGCGACGCCTTCGAAGCGGAACCCGCCGTTCGAGTCGGCGGTGATCGAGAGCTCTTTCGCGGCCGAGTCGCGGAACTTCACCGTCGCGTTCGGCACCGCCGCGTTGGTCTCGCCGTCGCGAACGTGGCCGATGAGCGTACCGATGCGCGGCAATGCCTCGAGCGGGCAGTCGAGCTGCACGTCGCTGCCAACCTTGGTGAGCGCGGTGGCGCACTGGCCGTCCTTGTAGCCGTCGACCTTCACGTTGAAGGCGTAGTTGCCTTCGTTGAGCTCTTGCGTCGTGAAGCGCCCGTCGGTGCCCGTGTAGAGCGCCGTCAGCTCGGGATGGTTGTCCCACGCGACGATCGCGCCCGCGAGCCCGTCGGTCTTGTCCTTCTCGTGGACGAAGCCCTTGATGTGGCCGCGTACCATTGGCTTGCCCTCGATCTTCTTCTCGATCGTCTTGATCTTCTCGACCGGCGGGCGGTCCCACGTGTCGATCGACCAGCCGGCACCGAGGTAGACCATGTACGGCGGCGTCGGGGCGAGCTCTTCGATGAAGTTCGCGACGCCCGTCATGCCCACGTCGACCGCGGCCATGAGGCTGAACCCGTGCTTCCACGGGAAGAAGCGACTGCCGATCGTGAGGGTGGTCGGTACATCGCTGTCACTCGCGAGGCAGTTGTCCAGGCTGGGGTTATTGACGTGGCACGCGTAGCCCTGGCGGTTCGCGGCGCCCGTGAGCGAGAACTCGAGGAACGGGCGGATGCGGTCGTTCAAGAGGAACGTCTCTGCGCCGAGGTGCACGTCGAAGTGGTCGACGCGGTTGATGCCGAGGCCGAAGCGCTCGATGCGCGTGATGGGCGTGCCGCGCGCTTGCTCGGTGGAGGTGACGATCGCGCCCGAGTTGTCGACGTAGTAGCTGAGGTTCAAGCTCGTGCGGAGCGGGATCTTGCTCCCGAGCTGACGGGCGTCGAACGTGCCGATGGCCGAGAAGCGCGCGCTCGTCGAGTCTCCGTCGACGCCGACGGCGCCCGCGCCGTTGAGGATGTGAAGCTCGGGCGCGAACGCGGCCCAGAAGAACTTGGTCTTGAAGTCGTAGCCGACCTTCGCACCAATCGTGAGATCCCCGAGCACCTGAAGGAGGGTCGGATGGTTGGCGTCGTTCGCGTTCGCGTACGCGTCGGTCGACACGTAGACTTCGAGGTAGTCGATGATCGACGCGCTGAGGGTGACGGTGCCGCCGACGTGATTGCTCGTCGATGACGTGATGGGCGCGCCGCCCGCGGGGTTCTGGCAGGGATACGTCACGGAGCAGAGGAAGCTCGCCGACATGAACTCGGTGGTGAAGCCGAGGTTGAACTGGCCGCCCTTTTGGGGTTGCGCGTGGATCGTGTGGAGGAGCCCGATGCTGCCCCAGAGCGAGGCTGACTCGTCGACGGCGGAGTCGCGGTCGACCCACTCCTGCGTGGGGGGAACTTCGTCGCTCTTTTCTTCGACCTTCGTGGTCGTCGCGGTGGTCGACGTTGCGGTCGTCGTTGGAGCCGGCTGCGTCGTAGACGCGGTGGTGGTCGCTGCGCCTCCCCCTCCGAAGGTGATCTTCTGCGCGGCGGCGTCGTGTGACGCGAAGATCGCCGCTGCAGTGGCAAGAGGAAGAAGCCCAAGAATCCAGCGCGAGCGCGTCTTCATTCTGGGTCAGCGTTGTAACACCCCTTTTGACCAGGTGGGAAAGAGAAACTAGAGAAACTATGCTGGAAAGCATGGCCTCCCGCGGTCGAATCCTCATCGTCGACGACGAAGCCAACGCGCGTGCCGCGCTCAGTGAAATCCTCCACGACGAGGGGTACCAAACCGAGACCGCGGCCGACGGATTCAAGGCGCTCGGCAAGCTCGAGGAGTTTCAGCCCGACGTCATCCTCACGGACGTGAAGATGCCCGGGCTCGATGGCATCGCGTTCATCGACAAGGCTCGCGCGGCAGCTCCGAGCGCGGTCTTCGTCGTGATGACGGCGTTCGGCACGATCTCGAGCGCGGTCGCCGCGGTGAAGAAGGGCGCCGACAACTACCTGACGAAGCCCCTCGAGTACGAGGCGCTCAGCGCGGTGGTCGAGCGCGCGATGGAGAAGGCGCGCCTCCTCCAAGAGACACGGCAGCTTCGCGATCGTCTCCGCGAGCGCAACGCCTTTCATCACATCGTCACCGACGATCCGAAGATGAAAGAGATCCTCGCGCTCGTCGCGCAGGTCGGTGCGGCCCGCGCGAGCGTCCTCATCACGGGCGAGAGCGGCACGGGCAAGGAGCTCATCGCCGAGGCCATCCACGCGGCCTCACCACGCGCCGACAAACCGCTCGTGAGGCTCAACTGCGCCGCACTCGCGGAGGGCCTCCTCGAGAGCGAGCTCTTCGGTCACGAGCGTGGCGCGTTCACGGGCGCAGTGGCGAGGCGCGAGGGTCGCTTCAAGCAGGCCGACGGCGGCACGCTCTTTCTCGACGAGGCCGCCGAGATCCCGCTCGGCACGCAGGTGAAGCTCCTTCGCGCGCTGCAAGAGAAGAGCTTCGAGCGCGTGGGCGGCAACGAGACGCTGAAGGTCGACGTGCGCATCATCGCCGCGACCAACCGCGATCTCGGCGCGGCCATCAAGAACGGCACGTTTCGCGAAGATCTCTTCTATCGGCTCAACGTCGTCCCCATCGAGATCCCGCCGCTCCGCGAGCGCCGGCGCGACGTGCCGCTCCTCGCGAGCTTCTTCTTGCGACGCTACGCGGACGAAAACGGGCGCGCCATCGACGCCATCTCCGAGGAAGCCCTCGACGTCTTCGCGAGCTACGCGTGGCCGGGCAACGTTCGCGAGCTCGAGAACGCCATCGAGCGCGCGGTGGTGCTGTGCGACGGGCCCACGATCGAGAAGCGGCACTTGCCCCCATCGCTCGCGGGCGACGTGCCTCACGCGGGCGCACCGCCCGTTCCGGGGACGAGCATCTACGATCTCGAGCGCTGGGCCATCTTGAAGACGCTCGAAGCGTGCGGCGGATCGACGTCGAAGGCCGCGATGATTCTCGGCATCTCCACGCGCAAGGTGCAGTACAAGCTCCACGAGTACTCGGGCGGAGCCAGCGAGGAGCCTCGGAAACCAGATGAGTGATGCCGCGGAGCAGCAGGCCATCGTCGTCTCGGATCTGAAGAAGACGTTTCGGAAGCCGTTCTCGAACAAGGCGGTCGAGGCGGTGAAGGGCGTCTCGTTCGAGGTCGCGCAGGGTGAGGTCTTCGGCTTCGTCGGGCCGAACGGCGCGGGGAAGACCACGTGCATCAAGATGCTGACGGGGTTGATCTTCCCGACGGGCGGCAGCGCCACGGTGTTCGGTGAGGCGATTCCGTCGGCGCGTGCGATGGCGCACGTCGGGTTTCTTCCGGAGAACCCTTACGTCTATCCGTATCTCACGCCGCGCGAGTTCGTGACGCTCTGCGGGCGCCTGTCGGGCATGGGCGGGCGGGAGCTCTCGAAGCGCACCGAGAACGTGCTCGAGCGCGTGGGGATGAGCGAGGCGATCGATCGGCCCGTGCGGGCTCTGTCGAAGGGGATGGGGCAACGTGTGGGGCTCGCTGCGGCGCTCGTGCATGATCCGGATTTGCTGATCCTCGACGAGCCGATGAGCGGGCTCGATCCCGTAGGGCGAAAGGACGTGCGGGATTTGATCCTCGAGGAGCGCGCGCGGGGGAAGACGGTGTTCTTCTCGACGCACATTCTTGGGGACGTCGAGACGCTTTGTGATCGGGTGTGCATCTTGCGCAAGGGAGCGGTTGTCGTGTCGGGGAAGCTTTCGGATTTGTTGAAGAGTGCGTCCACGCGGACCGAGGTGGCGATTGCGCGGGTGGATGAGGGGGTGCGGCGGAAGTTGAAGGAGGCGGGGTTCGAGGGGACTGTGATGGGCGATGCGTTTGTTGTGGAGGTGGAGGGGTATGAGGGGGTGAAGAAGGTGCTCGAGGTTGCGCATGCGGC
>Ga0302326_10003358_pt1 | contig 37789 bp, 35 predicted proteins | sample Palsa_T0_3_FD_202264 | JGI IMG/M metagenome (GOLD analysis project Ga0302326, IMG submission 202264) | Peat permafrost microbial communities from Stordalen Mire near Abisko, Sweden - Palsa_T0_3 | ecosystem: Environmental > Terrestrial > Soil > Palsa > Peat permafrost | place: Sweden: Abisko... | reverse complement strand
GGCGCGCCGACGGCGAACAGCAGATGGTGCAGCGGCGCGTACGGCAGCATCACGCCGAGCTCGCGGTTATCGGGGGCGACGCCCGGCAGCGTTCGCCGCGCCGTCGCCAAGACGATCGGACGCGCCAGCGAGGTGAGCGTTTCCTCCGCCGCCGCGTCGAGCTCGATCAGCTCATGCGCCGTCGCGAGATCGCGCGCCATGAGCGCGAACGGCCGCTCTTTGCGATACTTCCGTTCGCGCAGCGTCTCGATCGTCGCCGCATTGGTCGCGTCGCACGCCAGGTGATAGCCGCCGATACCCTTCACCGCGACGATCGCGCCGTCGCGCAGCAGCTCCGCGGCGGTGACGATTGCGTTCCAACCGCGCACGTCCGCATCGCCGGCTCGCTGTAGCGGTTCATCATCGCCGGCACGCCGCAGAACGTACGTCGGGCCGCACGCGGGGCAAGCCAGCGGTTGCGCGTGGAAGCGCCGGTTCATCGGGTCGTCGTACTCGCGCCGGCACGCGTCGCACATCGGCCAGTCGGCCATCGTCGTGAACGGCCGGTCGTACGGCAAACCCGTGACGATGCTGTAACGCGGACCGCAATCGGTGCAGTTGATGTACGGATAGCGATACCGCCGGTCGGCCGGATGGAACAGCTCGCGCAGGCACGGCTCGCACACCGGCAGGTCGGGCGAGATGCGCACCGTGACGTACTCGCTCGGCAGGCTCTCGCGGATCGCGAACGTCTCGAACCCTTCCACGACGGCGGCGACCGCATCGACCGATGCGATGCGCGCCGCCGGCGGCGCTTCGGCGACGACCGCGCGCGCGAACGCGTCGATCGCGTCGCTCGGTCCCTCGACGTGCAGCTGCACGCCGCTGCCGCCGTTGAGCACCCAGCCGGCTAGCCCATGCCGATGCGCGAGCCGGTACACGAACGGCCGGAAGCCCACACCCTGAACCACGCCACGAATCCGCAGCTCGAGCGCGCCGGCGGCCGGCGTCACCTCACTCGCCGGCGGTGTACGCTGCGACATAGCACGACCGGCCGCCGAAGCCGACCTGCGCGACGCGCCCGTCCTCGACCAGCACCGGCACGGCACCTCCGCCGCCGCACAGCTCGGTCATGCGGCGCAGAGCGTCGCGGTCGTCCTCGACGTCGTACTCGACGAAGTCGACGCCGCGAAACTCGAGCTCATCGCGCAGCTCCGCGGTGTACGGACAGGTCTTCGTCCCGTACAGCTCACGCCGCATCGGGTTCTCCGAGCGCCGCGCGCATCACGTGATAGACCGCCGCCTGCGTTTCCTGGATGCGCGGGATGTAGTCGCAGCGCACGACGATCGCGTGATCGGCCAGCCCGCGCCGCACGATCTCACCGCCGTCGTAGCCCAGCAGCGCCACGGTCAGCAGTCCGCGCTTGCGCGCCGCTTCGAGCGCCGCCACGACGTTCTTCGACCCGCCGCTGGTCGAGAACGCGAACGCGACGTCGTTGGGGCGCGCTTGCGCCGCGAGCTGGCGCAGAAACGTCAGCTCCGTCCCGACGTCATTGGCGATCGCCGACAGCACCGCCGGCTCGGCGGCCAGCGAGATCGCCGGAATCGCCGGCATGTCCGGCACGCCGAGCATGCAGTCGAGCGCAAAGTCCGTCGCATCGGTCGCCGAGCCGCCGTTGCCGAGCGTCAGCAACCGCCCGCCGGCGGCGAAGCGCGCGCGCATCGCAACCACCGCATCGGCGATCGCGCCGGCCTGCTCGTCGGCGACCTGCTCGCGCAGCGCCTCGCCGTCGCGCGCCTTGGCGCGGATCGACGCGGCGACTTCGTCGTCGATCGACGCCGCATCGGGCTGCGCCGCGCCGAGGTACGGATACAGGAACGCCGACGCGCCGACGTCGTCGCCCAGCTCGCCGCGGTGTTCGAGATACACGTGCACGCTCTCGTACAGCGTGTGGCCGAGCACCTCGAAGATCTCCTGGTGGACGTGCGGATCGTCGTCCGGAGCGGTCACCGCATAATCCGCTTCCGTTCCGGGCCACGCAACGGTGAACGCGCCCTTGCGGCGCGCCGCGCGCAGCGCACTGAGCACGCGGTGATCGCCTTCGGGGGGGCCGAACGCGATCGCCATGTCGCCCGCTTCGACCAGACCGTCGACGAACGCGTCGGGTGCGGCGCTGGCGTCGAGTGCCGGCAGCGCGCGCTTGCCGACGATCACCGGATGGATGAACTCGACCGAGACGTGCGCGGCATCGGTCGCGTACGGGCCGTTGCCGAACGCGTACAGCCGCCCGCCGTTCGCGAACCGGTCGGCCATCTCGCGCGATGCGACGGCGAGCCGCGGCGCTTCGCGCTCGAAGAACGCTCGCACGACCGGATTTCGCGCGCGCAGCCGCTCGGCGAGACGCGCCGCCGGCGCGCCCGAAGCAGGCTCGCTCAGCATATGCGCGGCAGCGGATCTCCGACCAGCATGTCGATCGCCCGCGTTCCGCCGTAGAGCGTGATCCCGACCACGGTGCCGGCGTGGTCCGCGCGCACCTCGCCGATCAGGCAAGCCCCTTCGCCGCCCGTGACGGAGCGGACCGCGTCGAGCGCACGATCCGCGTCGTCGGCCGCGACGATCGCGATCACCTGTCCTTCGTTGGCGATGTGCAGCGGGTCGAGTCCGAGCACCTCGCACGCGCCGCGCACCTCGCGCCGCAGCGGGATGTCCTCTTCGCGCAGCAGGATACCGAGCCCCGAGTCGCGCGCCAGCTCGTTGAGCGCCGTCGCCACGCCGCCGCGGGTCGGATCGCGCATCCAGCGCAGGCCGGCCGGACAAACTTCGAGCAGCGCCTCGACGAACGGCCACACCGACCGCGTGTCGGAGCGCAAGTTGGCTTCGAGATCGAGCTCGCCGCGGGCGAGCAAAATGGTGATCCCGTGATCCCCGATCGGACCGCTCAGCAGCACCTTGTCGCCGGGCCGCACCGAGCGCGGATCGAGCGCGAGGCGTTCGTCGACCTCGCCGACGCCGAACGTGCTGATGTACATCCCGTCGCACAGCCCGTGCTCGACCACCTTGGTGTCGCCGCCGACGATCGGCACGCCGGCGCGCGCCGCAGCCGCAGCCATCGCTTCGACCTCGGCGCGCAGCACGTCCGACGGCAAGCCCGCTTCCAAGATGAACGACGCCATCAGCGCGGTGGCGCGCGCGCCGGAGACCGCGAGGTCGTTCACCGTGCCGTTCACCGCCAGCTCACCGATCGAACCGCCCGGAAAGCGCAACGGCCGTACCACGTAGCCGTCGGCGCTCGTCGCGACGCGCCGGCCGCCGAGCGAGAAGGTCGCCGCGTCCGACAGCGCGGCCAGAATCGGGTTGGCGAACGCCGGTGCGATCAGCCCTTCGACCAGCCGCCGCGACGCTTTCCCGCCGGCGCCGTGCGACATCTCGATCTGCGCGTCGTTGAAGCGCGCGCGCCGCGGTGCGACTGCGCCGGGCGCAGGGCCCGTCTCAAGCACGCGCTTCTTCTTCGACCCGCAGCTCGGTCGACGCATAGCGGTAGTACGCCGCGCACGCGCCTTCGCTCGACACCATCAGCGCGCCGACGGGATGCTCCGGATTGCACTCCTTGCCGAACAGCTTGCACTGCGGCGGCTTGAGCACGCCCTTGAGGATCTCGCCGCATTGCGCGGCGCGCGGATCGGTCACCCGCACACCCGGAACCTCGAACTGCACCTCGGAGTCCCACGGCGCGAAATCGCTCTTGAGCTTGAGCGCCGACTGCGAGATGAAGCCCAGCCCGCGCCACTCGAAGTACGGCCGCAGCTCGAACACCGTCGCGAGCGCGCGCAGTGCGGCGTGATTGCCCTCCCAAGGCACGATGCGGCGGTACTGGTTCTCGACCTTCGACTCGCCGTCGCGCAGCTGGCGCAGCACCATGAGGATGCCTTCGAGCAGGTCGAGCGGTTCGAAGCCGGCCACGACGACCGGCTTGCCGTAGTGTTGCGCGACGAACTCGAACGGCCGGCAGCCGATGATCGACGAGACGTGCCCCGGTCCGACGAAGCCGTCGAGCCGCATGTCGGGCGAGTCGAGGATCGCGCGCATCGCCGGAACGATCGTGACGTGGTTGGAGAACACCGAGAAATTGCGCACGCCCAGCTCGCGCGCGCGCAACAGGGTGAGCGCGGTCGACGGCGCCGTCGTCTCGAACCCGATCGCAAAGAAGCAGACGTGGGTGCGCGGATTGTCCTGCGCCATCTTCAACGCGTCGAGCGGCGAGTACACCATGCGGATGTCGGCGCCACGCGCCTTGAGCTCGAGCGGCGTGCCCTTCGTGCCCGGGACGCGCATCATGTCGCCGAAGCAGGCCAGCACGACGTTCGGCTGCGCGGCGATCGCAAGCCCGTCGTCGACGCGCCCGGTCGGCAGCACGCACACCGGGCAGCCCGGACCATGGACGAGCTCGACGTTGCCGGGCAGCACGTCGTGCAGCCCGTGGCGGTAGATCGCGTGAGTGTGGCCGCCGCAGACTTCCATGATGCGGTAGTGCCGCGCCGGGTCGACGGTGCGGGCGATCTCCTGCGCGACCGCGGTGATCAGCGCCGGATCGCGAAACTCGTCGACGTACTTCATCGTCATCTTCGTTCACCGTCGTCGGCGAAGGAATAGCCGCGCACCTCTTCGATCGCCAGCTCGTCCTCACCCATCGCGCGCAGCATCCGCAGCTGCTCGTGAGCGTCGGCTTCGCTGACCTTGCTCAGCGCGAAGCCGACGTGGATGAGCACCCAATCACCGAGCACCAGCTCGCCGTCCTCGAGCAGCCCCACGTTGACGTTGCGACGCACGCCGGCGACGTCGACCTTGACCAGCGCGGGCTGGTCGGCGTGGAACTCGACGACTTGGCCGGGGATCGCCAGGCACACGGTCTGCTGGGCCTCCCGCCTACATCGATTTGAGCTTGAGATAGCGAGCGAGATCGCTCGGGAGGCTGGCGATCATGGCGAACGGGTTGCTCGTGCGCGCCTCCGCGTTCGTCTCCGGCTTCTGGGTCCGAACGCCGAGCGGCGGATCGCCCGACATCTCGCGCATCTTGTTGTAGCGCGCGAGGTCGCGGCCACCGTAGACCACCTGGCGGGCGGCGAAGATCGCGAACCCGATGGCCAGCGCGCTTCGGATGATGGCTCTCAGCATGGGACTCCTCCGTTGGTGTCGCGCGCTCGCAGCGCGCGCTTCTCGTCGACGATTCGGCGAACCAGGGCCACGGCCGCGTCGACCGAGCGGGTGACCTCCGCCGACAACCCCATTCCCGGTTCGACCGTCGCGGGCTCGCAGCCGACGATCGTGAGCGGCGGCGGCTCGCCGCCGAGCACGCGCAGATAGCCGAACACGTTGCTCAGATCCATGCGGTGCGCGTCAGGCGTCGCGGCCGGAACGTCGCCGCGCGGTTCGATCACGTACAGGGTCCCCGGCGGCTCGCCGCGCGGAACGGCGTCGATCAGGACCGCGTGCTCGTAGCCGTTGAGCAGCTCGTAGGCGAGGTGCAGCCCGCGGATCCCAAAGTCTTCGACCTTCGCGTCGTCGGGCGGCGCGGCCGCGATCGCGCGCGCGACCTCCGGCCCAAAACCGTCGTCGCCGAAGAACACGTTGCCGACGCCGGCGACCAGCATCCGCGGCTCGCCGCTCACGAGCCGGTCTCCAGCGGCTCGATCTCTTCGGGATAGAAAAAGAACGAACGGCCGTACCAGTCGTGCAAGTCGCTGGCCGGATCGTCGTCGACCGTCACCGCGACGTACAGCACGTCCTCGACGTCCTGGTGGATCGCGCGCACCGTCGCGGTCTTGCCGTCGAGGAACGCGTCCCAGACGTCGGCGCGGCGCTTCGGGTGCAGCCGCACCGCCGAGCCTTTAGCGACCTTCACGCCGTCGACGAACACGCAGTCCAGCGCCGGAACGTCGATCGCCGCGAACGGATCGAGCGCATCGAACGAGATCGGCTCGGCACGCGGCGGCGCTTGGACGCGGTGCAGCGCGCCGGCGTGAACGCGTGCCAGGTCGTGGACGTCGAACCGCTCGGCGCGCTCGATGATCGCGCGCGCGCGCGGATCGGTGGCGCGCGCTTCCTCGCGTTCGGCGTCCGGTAGGCTCAGCACCGACAGCGTCAGCAGCTCGTCGATCTCGGTCCCGTCGAACGCGTCGGCGTCGGTCTGCGGCGCGACCTGCGCGAAGTCGTACAGGATGATCGGCGAGGCCAGCACCAGCGGCGCCCGCTGCTCGTCGGCGCCGGCGGCACCGATCAGCACGGGAAACACTTGCCGGTTGCGCAACGCGGCCGTCGCCTCGGCGGCGGGCTGCGGCGGATCGAGCACCGACAGGAAGGCCGCGTTCTCCGCTGCCAGCAGAACGTGGGTCGACACGAGCGCCGTGCGCAGCGCGCCGGCGCGTTCACCTGCGACGACCTCCGAGTCGTTCTCGACGCGCACGCGCAGCTTGCGCAGCGACGGCGCGGCCTCGACCGGATCGACCTCGATTGACAGCGTTGCGCGCAGCGCCCAGCGCTCGCGAACCACCCGACCGCGCACCGCGCCATCGCCGTCGCGCAGGATTTCCTCGACGCCGCCGGCAGCGATTTCGACCGGCGTCACGACATGCGTCCCCGACGCGCCGGCGACGGTCACGCCGATCTCGCGTTCGACGGCTTCGTCGAAGGTCAGGAACGTCGTCGCATCGACCACCAGCGACTCGACCGGCACGTAGGCGCCGTCGCCGAACGCTTCGACGCGACGCGCCTCGACCTGCAAGAACCGCAACAGCACGGTGATGCGAGCCGGTCCGGCGCGGCCGGCAACTTCGAACAGCACCTCGGTCTGCTGCTCCGCGGTCTCGCCGGTCCCGGCGCTCAGGTACGCGCGCGGCGCGACGACGCCGAACTGCCAGCGCACGCGGTTCTTCCCGGCCGATGCCGTGTACGGGTAGAGAAGATACCCTTCGTACAGCACCGCGTTCGCGACGGCCAGCGCGGGCTCGAACGCTGACGCTTCGACGGCGTTCATCGCGCGCTCTTGGCCTCCGCGCAGAGTCGCGCCAGCGCGGCGTCCCAGGTCGGAAAGCCGCCCGCGCACTTGAAGGCATAGAGCTCGTCGAACGTGTCGCGGTGCATGCGAATCCACGCGCTGTTCGGGAAGAACGCGTCCATCGCCGCTCTCCAGACGCTCACCGGCAACCGGTAGCGCGCCTCGCACGACCACGGCACGAGCTCGGCTGCGACGCCGCCGTTCTCGCCGCGCACGAAGACGGTGCCGGAGAACTGCACGATCAGCGGGATCTCGCCGCCGCCCAGCGCGCGCAGATACTTGTTCGCCGCGACCTCGAAGTCGTAGCTGCACGGGATTGCGAGATCGAGCTCGGTCTCATTCTCGAACGCCAGCACCGTCGCCGAGACGTGCGTCCACAAGAGCGTTCGCAGCGTGTCGCCGTAGCGCTCGGGCGGACCGAACAGCTCGACCAGCGCGGCCGATTCACCGGCGTCGTAGCGGCGCTGCTGCGGTTCGATCCGCACCTGCGCGCTCAGCGTGATGGCATGGACCGGCACGCCGCTCGCTTCGTTGACACGCAGCCGCACCACGAGCTGCGGGGTCGCCGCGTACGGTTCGACCCGCGCGCCGATGACGGCGAAGCTCAGCTCGCTCATCGGTAGCCTCGAGCCGGCTCACGGCCGGCGCTGCGCTCGCGCAGCTCGGCGAAGTACGCTTCGATCTTGTTCCACGCCTCGCTGCCGCCGTCGAAGCCTTTCCACGACGTGCGGATGATGCCGACCAGCTTGTACGCGGAGTCGATCGGCACGATGAAGCAGCGCGTCGCGCCGTCGCGGCGCAGCAGCAGCACGGCTTCGACGTCGGGCGCGAGCGTCTGCAGTGCCGGGTTGGCGGCGACGATCTCGGCCCAAGCGGCGAGGTCGAGCTGCGATTCGGTCGCACCTGCCGGTCCGGGATAGAGCGCGATCGTGCGTACCTCGGCGGAGTTGAAGAAAAAGAACGCCAAGCCGATCGGGATCTGCAGCCGGTCCCAACCGGCGTCGTCGAGCACGAGGTCGGACAGCTCCGCATAGCGCGTCGGGACCGCCTTGTAGCGGCCTTGGGCGGCGCCTTGCGGCTCGAACACCAGATAGCACGGGCGACAGCTGCACATGATGCGCCGTCCCTGCATGTCGATGAGGTGTCCGTGGTCTTCGGGCAGCGGGACCGCGCAGTAGTCGCAGCGTTCGCCCGGCGCCGCGGGTGCGGGCTTTCTGAGCAGACGTTGGAGCGACGCGAAGTCGGCCGGCTCTCGATCCATCGTCAGACTCCGAGCAGGATCGTCGTGCGGCCTTCGGCGTCCTCGGTCACGACCGGACAGTCCGGTCCTTCGTCGCGCAGCGGCGTCAGGTTCTCGGCGCGCACCTCGACGATCTCCGGAACGCGCGCGAGGATTGCCCGTTCGACCGCCTGTTTCACCGTCAGCGCCGACGACGGGCAGCCGTCGCAGGTGCCGTGCAGCCGCAGCGTCACGACGCCGTCCACCACGCCGGCGACGGTGATGTCGCCCTCGTGTGACTTGAGATACGGCCGGACGCCGTCGAGCGCGAGCTGCACGCGCTGCTCGATCGAGTACGGGTGCAGGCCGTGCAGACAGAGCACGCTTTCGAGCAGCGGATCCTCGCACAGGCGCGCGAACACCTCGGGCGAGCCTTCGCCCGAGACGTCGTGCACGACCGTCAGCAGCCGCTCGATCGCGGCGCCGTAGAGCGTCACGATGGTGCGGGCCAGCTCCTCACCCAGCTCGCGCGCTTGGCGCGGCGTCGAAACCGTGTCGAAGCCGCCGATGAGCGACTCGACACGGTCGGACATCCTTCGCAGCGAAGCGTCGTCCTCCGCGCCGGCGGTCTCCGCCGGCGCGTCGTCGCGAGCGAGCATGGATTCTTAGCCGAACGGGGCCAGCGGGGAGTGGACCGTCTCGAGCGTCTTGCCGTCGCCGAGATACATGTGCACTCCGCAGGGCAGGCACGGGTCGAAGCTGCGCACCGCGCGCATGATGTCGATCCCCTTGAACGTCTCGGGTCCGTTCTCTTCGAAGATCGGCGTGTTCTGCACGGCGTCTTCGTACGGCCCCGGCGTGCCGTACGAGTCACGCGGGTTGCCGTTCCAGGGCGTCGGCGGCCAGGGATGATAGTTCGCGATCTTGCCGTCGCGGATTACGACGTGGTGCGAAAGCACGCCGCGTACCGCCTCGGTGAAGCCGCAGCCGATGGCGTCGTTCGGCACCGTGAACGGCTCCCACGTCTTGGTCCGGCCGGCGTACAGTTCTTCGAATGCCTTGTCGAGGAAGTGCAGCGCCGCGGCCGCCGCGTAGGCTTGGAAGTAGGTCCGCGCTCGGTCGCGCTCGATCGCGTTGGACCACTTGGGCGTCTTCCACTCGAACGAGACCGGACCGGTGAGCACGCTCTTGGGCAGGTTGATCTGCACGCTGTTGCCGGTCGACTTGACGTAACCGATGTCGACCAGGCCGGCCAGCGCGGTCGACCACATGCGGGCCAGCGCGCCGCCGCCGGTGTCGAGCGCGAGGTGATCCTTACCGTCGAACCAGCGCGGCGACATCACCCAGCTGTACTGGTTGGCGAAGTCGCGCTTCTTGGGCGTCGGCTTGGTGTGCATGTTCCACGGGTGCCGGCGGTCGACCGGGTTTCCCAGCGGATCGGTCGGCACGAACGTCTCTTCGCTCTGCCAGTCGTCGTAGTACGAGCTGCCCAGCAGGATGCGGATGCCGAGGTTGATCTGCACGAGATCCGTCGTGTGCAGCTTGCCGTCGATGACGATGCCCGGCGTGACGAACATCTTGCGGCCCCAGTTCGTCATGTTGCGGTAGGTGAAGTCGCAGTACTCGGGATCCTGGAACGCGCCCCAGCAGCCCAGCAGGATGCGCCGCTCGCCGACGTGCTCGTAGCCGGGCATCGCGTCGTAGATGAAGTCGAACAGGTCGTCGTGGAACGGCACGCAGACCTTCATGTACTCGATGTAGCGCATGAGCCGCGTGTAGTAGTCGGTGAAGAGCTGCTGCGTCGCGACCGTGCCGACGCCGCCGGCGTAGAGCGTCGAGGGATGGACGTGGCGGCCTTCCATCAGGCAGAACATCTCGCGCGTGTAGCGGCTGATCTGCAGCGCCTGGCGGTAGAAGTCGCCGGTGAAGGGATTGAGCGCCGACATGATGTCGGCGATCGTCTTGTAGCCGTGCACGCCGGCGTGGGGTGCGGGCGTGTTCTTGGCCTTCTCCCAGACCGACGGGTTGGTCTCACGGACCATCTGCTCGCAGAAGTCGACGCCGACCAAGTTCTCCTGGAAGATGTTGTGGTCGAACATGTACTCGGCGGCCTCACCGAGGTTGGTGACCCACTCGCCCAGGTGCGGCGGCTTGACCCCGAAGGCCATGTTCTGCCCGTACACCGAGCAGACCGCGTGGTTGTCGCCGCAGATCCCGCAGATGCGCGAGGTGATGAAGTGGGCGTCGCGCGGGTCCTTGCCCTTCATGAAGATGCTGTAGCCGCGGAAGATCGACGACGTCGCATGGCATTCCGCCACGCGCTTCTGCGCGAAGTCGATCTTGGTGTAGATGCCCAAGCTGCCGACGATCCGGGTGATCGGATCCCACGACATCTCGACCAGGCGGGATTTGTCGCTGCCGGTCGTCGCGCTCGGCAGATCTTGAATCGCCACGTTCGTTACCTCACGCTACTTCGGAGACGAGTACGAAGACGGGACCTTGTATCCGGTGGTGAGCTCGGCGCCCTTGTGCCGCCACTTCGGCTCTTTGTCGACGGTGCCCATCGTGATCTGGCGCAGGCTGCGCACCATGTTGCCGTAGATCCCGCTGGCCGTCGAGGAGACCTTGGCGCCCGGCGGCTCGTCCATGAACGGCATGAACTTGTCGGGGAAGCCCGGCATCGTGCAACCGATGCAGATGCCGCCGACGTTGGGGCAGCCGCCGACGCCGCCCATCCAGCCGCGTTTGGTGACGTTGCACTTGACGACCGGTCCCCAGCAACCCAGCTTCACCAGGCATTTTGGCGAGTCGTAGGTCGTCGCGAACTCACCCTGCTCGTAGTAACCGCCGCGGTCGCAGCCTTCGTGCACGGTCGCGCCGAACAGCCACTTGGGGCGCCCCGCTTCGTCGAGCGGGATCATCGGCGCGTTGCCGGCGGCTTGCCATAGCAGGTACAGGATCGTCTCCGACAGGTTGTCGGGCTGCGTCGGGCAACCGGGGACGCAGATGATCGGCACGCCGGCGCTCGACTTCCAATCCCAGCCGAGATAGTCGAGGATCCCCATCGCGCCGGTCGGATTACCGGCCATCGCGTGGATGCCGCCGTACGTCGCGCACGTTCCGGCAGCCAGCACGGCGTAAGCCTTGGGCGCGAGCCGGTCGATCCAGCCGGCGAAGGTGATCGGTTGGTCGCCGCCCGGCTCGTTGCCGAAGCCGGTCCAGTAGCCTTCTTTCTTGATCGACTCGTTCGCGATCGAGCCCTCGATGACGAGCACGAACGGATCGAGCTCGCCGCGCTCGGCGGCGAAGAACGCTTTCAAGAACTCGGCGCCGCCCAGGCTGTACTCGATGAGCGGCCAATGGAACTTGACCTTCGGCAAGCCGGGCAGGAAGCCGAGCGCGATCTCTTCGATCGACGGCTGCATCGCGGCCGTGAGCGCGACGGAATCGCCGTCGCAACTCAATCCGGCAGGTATCCACAGTACGTTGACCAGCGCATCGCTCGGTGTCATCGCCATCGTGAGCGTCCCTCCGATGTTCCGTTGCGATCCACGTGGTGAGACGATCGAGGCGCGGCAAGACGCGTATAGCGGGTTGGAGCGTCAGGTCGCTCGGCGCGGACATCGCAGCCGGAGCGTGGCTAAAATGTGTTCGGTCTTCGCGTCTACAGCGGGCCTTGCGTTCGACCCGGTCGTACGTTACGGTACCGTAAAGGCCTCCCTTTCGCAAGTCCCCAAAATGTTCGGTTCCTCGATCAGAAAGGAAGTGCTGGTGCACGAGTTGTCCGTCGCGCTCAGCCTGCTCCAAGGTATCGAAGAGACCGCGTCCCGCGATGGGATCGAACGGGTCACGGCCGTGCACGTGCGCGTGGGGACGATGAGCGGAATCGCGCCGGACGCGCTGCGCTTCTCGTGGGAGCTGGCAACCGCCGGCACGGTCGCCGCCGACAGCGTGTTGCGCATCGAAGACGTCCCGCTGGCGGTGCGCTGCGAGCGCTGCGGCGAAGATCGCGAGCCCGGCGCGGCGAGCGGTTTGGTTTGTCCGATCTGCGGCGCGATATGCCCGACGATCGTGCGCGGCCGCGAGCTGCAGCTCGTGGCGATGGAGGTTCCGGCATGAAATACCGCGTCGTTCAGATCGAGCAGAACATCATGCGCAAGAACGATGCGCTGGCGGCGGCGCTGCGCGCGCGCTTCGCAGCCGAAGGCACGCTCGTGGTGAACCTGTTGTCGAGCCCGGGTTCGGGCAAGACGACGTTGCTCGAGGAAACGCTCGGCCGGTTGGCGCCCCGCCTCAGAGTCGGCGCGCTCGTCGGCGATCAGGCGACCGACAACGATGCGCGCCGTCTCGCTCGCAGCGGCGCGCCCGTGCGTCAGATCACAACCGCCGCCGAGTGCCGGCTCGACGCCGACATGATCGGCACGGCGCTCCATGGCTGGCACGCCGGACCGCTCGACGTGCTGTTCATCGAGAACGTCGGGAACCTCATCTGCCCGGCCGAGTACGACTTGGGCGAAGACCTGCGCGTCGTCGTGTACTCGGTGACCGAAGGCGAGGACAAACCGCTCAAGTATCCGCTCGCGTTCAACACCGCGCAGGTCGCGGCGGTCACCAAGATCGACATCGCCGACGCCGTCGGCTTCGATCGGGCCGCGGCGTACCGCAGCATGCGCGAGGTCAACCCCGCGCTCGAGATCCTCGAACTATCGGCGAAGACCGGAACCGGAATGGATCGCTGGGCCGAGCTCATCGAAGAGCGGCTGCAGCGCAAGGCGCAGCCGCCCGCCGCGGTGCACTAAACACCCAGGATGATTCCGGCAGCAGACCGCGTCACGCTGGTCGACGTGACGGCCCGCGACGGGCTACAGGACGAACCGCGCATCGTGCGTACCGCGCGCAAGGCGGAGATCGTCGCGGCGCTGGCTGCGGCCGGCATCACCGAGATCGAGGCGACGTCGTTCGTCCACCCGGCCTGGGTGCCGCAGCTCGCCGACGCCGAGGCGCTCGTCCCGCTGCTGCCGCCCGGCGTGCGCTACTCGGCGCTGATCATGAACGAGCGCGGCTTCGACCGCGCGCTGGCCGCCTTCGGCGGCGCGGGCTTCGCGCCGGGGAGCTACGATCTCGCGTTCGTCGCGTCGGCCAGCCCGCGTCACAACGCGGCGAACAACAACCGCACGATCGCCGAGACGCTGACCTTCTTCGACGCGATCGGCGCGCGGGCGCGAGCCGCCGGCGTGAGCTTGCGCGCCGCGATCTCGTGCAGCTTCGCTTCGCCCTGGGCCGACGAGACGATCGCGCTCGACACGGTGCTCGAGATGGTGACGCGGTTCGACGCCGGCGGCTGCACGACGATCGGCCTCGCCGACACCGTCGGCAAGGCGTCGCCGCAGATCGTCGACGCGACGATCGAGGCCGTGCGCAACGTCAGCGATGCCGCTTTGTCGCTGCACTTCCACGATCTGGGCGGCAACGCGATGCTCAACGTCGAGGCCGGCTTGCGGCGCGGCGTGCGGCGCTTCGAGGGCGTGCTGGCAGGGATCGGCGGCTGCCCGTTCGCGCCCGGCGCACCCGGTAACCTCGATCTCGAAGCGCTCGCGACATTCGTCGAGGCGCACGGCTTCGCGACCGGAACCGACGCGGCGCGGCTGGGAGCGGGGCGCGCCGTGCTGCAGCGCGCGCTCGACGAGGCCGAGCCGCTGCCCGCCCCGCACGCCGCCGCGCGCTGACGGCGGCGGCCGGCCCTTCGGCGACGGCACGTGACCGAGACGAACATCGAGCTGCTGATCGGCTTGCTGGTCGTTACGGTCCCGCTCGTCGCGCTGGCGCGCCGCGTGCACGTCTCGTATCCGATCGTTCTCGTGCTGGGCGGGCTGCTGTTGGGATTCGTCCCCGGTCTTCCGCCCGTGCAGCTCGATCCGAACCTGGTGCTGCTGATCTTTCTACCGCCGCTGCTCTACTGGGAAGCGATAACGTCGCCGACCGACGTGATGCTCGCCAACCCCGGCCAGATCACCCAGCTCGCCGTGGGACTCGTCTTCGCCACCACGGTCATCGTCGGCGTCGTGATGCACGCGGTCGTTCCGGCCATGCCGTGGGCGGTGGCGTTCGTGCTCGGCGCGATCGTCGCGCCGACCGACGAGCTCGCTTCGGCGCCGGTGCTCGAACGGCTCAAGATGCCGCGTCATCTGATCGCCATCGTCGAAGGCGAGAGCCTCGTCAACGACGCGCTTTCGCTGGTGCTGTACGCCGCTGCCATCACCGCCGCGGTAACCGGCGTCGTGCAGGGGTGGCACATCGTGCTGTACCTGATCGCCGCGGCAGTCGGCGCGTTCGCGATCGGCCTGGTGGTTGGGCGTATCGCCATCGAGGCCTGGCGCCGCGTCACCGACACGCAGCTGCAGGGCGTCATCTCGCTGCTGCTGCCGTTCTTGGCCTACGCGCCCTCGCAGCGGCTCGGCATCTCGGGCGTGCTCTCGGTCGTCACCGCCGGCGTCTACGTCAACCGGTTCACGCCCGAAGTGCTGACGCCGACCTCGCGCCTGCAGCTGATCGGCTTTTGGGAGACGTTCGTCTTCGTCGCCAACGCCGTGCTCTTTCTGCTGGTCGGACTGCAGCTGCGCACGATCGCGGCCGATGTCTTCGCACAGAACCCGTGGCAGAGCGTGCTGCTGTACGCGCTGATATTGAACGCCGTCGTGATCGTGGTGCGCTTCGCCTGGGTCCTCGGAACGGAGTACATTCCGTGGATCGGCGCGTCGTCGGAACACGACGCCGGCGACTGGAAGCACGCGTTCATCGTCTCGTGGTCGGGACTGCGCGGCGCGGTTTCGCTCGCAGCCGCGCTCGCGCTGCCGCTCGCGGCGGCCGGCGGCGCCGCGTTCCCGCACCGCAGTCTGATCATCTTCCTGACCTTCAGCGTCATCTTCGTGACGCTCGTCGGCGGAGGCCTGACGCTGCCGGGCGTGATCTCGGTGCTGCACGTCACCGACGACGCCCACGAAGACGCCGAGGATTATCGCCGCGCGATTGCCGGGGTAACGGCCGCTGCGCTCCAGCGCATCGACGAGCTCGAACGCGACGGGCAACTCGATTCCGACCACGCGAGCGCGCTGCGCCGCCGTTACGAGCACGAGCAGTTGCTGGGACGAAAAGTCACCGGTGACGGCCTGCCGGAGGATGAGCGGCGCCATTGGCAAGCCGAGCGCGAGGTGATCGAAGCGCAGCGCCGCGCGCTGATCGACCTGCGCGCGCGCGGCGAGATCGACAATACGGTCCTGCGCCGCGTGCTCACCTCGCTCGATCTGGCCGAACGGCGGTTGATCCGCTAACGCTCGCGCCTGCGGAGCGCGGAGAGCCAGTCCTCGAGCGCCGCGTTGAACTGTGCCGGCTGTTCTTGCGGCATCCAGTGGCCGGTCTCGAGGATCCGTTCGGTGAGGTCGGTGCAGGCGCGGCGCATCGGCTCGGCCAGCGGCGAGTCGACCGTCGCGCAGACGAGGTCGTACGCCGCGTGCAGGAACAACGCCGGTACGCGCAGCGTTCGCTCGGCGCTGCGGCTGTACGCGACGTTGCGGTCGGGGTTCACATACCAGGCGTCGGCGCCGAAGAATCCCGTTCGCTCGAACGCCGCGACGTAGTGGGCGAGATCGTGCTCCGACAAGACGGCGGGATCGCGCGGAACGTCGGGCGCGCGGCCCGCGCCGCCGAACCAGCCGCCGTCGCGCATGATGCGCGCGGTCGGCGACGGACGGCCGAGATGCTTGAGGCTTCCGCCGCGATACAGCGCGCGGATCGTGGCCGAGACGTCGGCTTCGAACGCGGCTCGCGCCGCGTCGAACTCATACAGGTAGAACAGCATGTAGTCCCATTGACCGGCCGGATACTCTTGCGTGGGGTACACGTTGCGATCGACCGTCGGGATCAGCGTCCACGGCGCGAAACCGCCGGGTGCGTACGCCACGCACGCGCTCGCGACGCCGAGACACGCGCGCGGATGATGGCGCGCGATCTCCCAGACGACCGGACCGCCCCAGTCGTGGCCGACCCACACCGCGCGCTCGGCGCCGAGCGCGCGCAGCAGCTCGAGCATGTCGGCGACGATCTCCTCGAGCGCGTAGTCCTCGCGGCGCGGCGGCGCGCTCGAGCCGCCGTAGCCGCGCATGTCGGGCGCGATGCAGCGATAGCCGAGCGCGGCGAAGTGCGCGAGCTGCGGCGCCCACGAGATCGCCAGCGCCGGCCAGCCGTGCACGAACACGATGAGCGGCCCGTCCGGCGGCCCGGCTTCGAGATAGAACGTGCGGTGGCGCTCGGTCTCGACGACGTGCTCGGACGCCTCGGTCATCGCGGGCCGGCGGCGACCAGAATTGCCGTCACGAGCGCGATCGCGACCGCGTCCTCACCCAGCGCCGCCGGAACGGCGCCGATCCGATCGATCGCCCACAACCGCAACGCCTTGCCCCCGAACGCACCGGCCAGCGCGCCCAGCACGCCCAGCACGCAGCCTGCCGCCGGCGGCGCCCCGCGGAACGCGCACAGCACGCCGCCTACTACCGCGCCGCTCACCATGCGCCCGGCCAGCCCGGCCGGCCGCGTGCGCGACGGCGCCTTCGGATACAGGTCGATCCCCAACTCGGCCAGCGACGCGACGGCCAGCACGTAGCCCGCGATGCCGCCGCGCACCAAGAACAGCGCGGCCGGCGCCAGCAGGGTTCGCAGCCCGGCCACCAACCCCAAGCCCAATGCGGCGGCCAGCGTCGTAAGCATGCGGTAGGCGTTGGCCGCCTTCGTGAAAAACCCGTTAGAGTTCGAAGGTGCGCCCGCTTTCTGGCAAAGTTACCAGCACTCGGCAACGGGACGGTTCGTTCTCCGTACGGACTCATTTCGACGATCCTGCCCCCGAAGGGGTAAGAGAAAGAATACGATGATAAGCATCAAGAGCTACGTGCCGCGCCTGGCGGCCTGTGCGCTCGCGGTCGCGGGGCTGGTTCTCCCGACGATCGTGTCGGCGCAAGACGTCCCTTCGTACGCGCAGCCCAACCGCGACGAATCGATCCACGGGCGCATCGCGTCGGTCAACGGAACGTTCAACATCAGCGTTCGCGACGACCGCGGGTTCATCGACAACGTCGAGCTGCACCAGGGCACGATCATCAACCCGACCGGCTTGACGCTCGCGCCGGGGATGGTCGTGACGATCGCAGGCTACGGTAACGGCGGCGCTTTCGCCGCCAACGAGATCGACACGCCGTACAACTACGACGGCCCTGCTCCGGTCCCGTATTACTACGGTCCCGGCTGGTGGTATCCGGGCTACGCCTACGGTTACGGCCCGTCGTTCGGCCTGACGCTCGTCTTCGGCGGCGGCGGGTGGTACTACAATCACGGTCCGTTCTACGGTCGCCCGTTCGCCTACAACGGCCACGGCTTCGTGCCGGGTCCGGGCGGACGGGTGACGCTCGGCGGCACGCGCTCGGTCGATCCCGCCGGCCGCGCTACGCTCGGGGCGTGGCACTCCTTCGCGACGGCTCGGGCCGGATACTCGGCACCGCGCACCACCGGCGGATACTCGCGCGGCTACGAATCCGGAGCGTCGCGCGGTTACGCGGCCGGTGCCTCGCGCGGTTACGCGTCGGGCGCCTCGCGCGGCTACGCCTCAGCGTCACGCGGCTCGGCGCGCGCCTCATCGGCGTCGCGCAGCGGCGGCCACAGCCGGCACTAATCCGGGCGTCTCGCCGTCCCCCCTCACGATCCCCGCTCCGGCGGGGATCGTTTTCGTTTTGGCGCCCTCAGCCCAGTCGCCGAAGATCGTTGTCAGCGCGGGATTATTTCAGGCTGAAGGAAAGCCCTGGGCCCGGTGAAGTCCTGGCTCTTGCGCGCCGAGGCGCCCCGGCCGGCGCCCGTTCGCGACAACCCGTACGCGCCGTGGTTCGTCGTCGCGACGGTGTGCATCGGCGCGTTCATGGGACAGCTCGACGCGAGCATCGTCACCATCGCGCTGCCGACGATGCAACGCGCGTTCGGCGCGACGCTCGCCGGCGTGGAGTGGGTCGCGCTGGCGTACTTGATCGTGCTGGTGTCGCTGGTCGCGCCGATCGGACGGCTGGCCGACATGGCAGGCCGCAAGATACTCTACTTGATCGGCTTCGCGCTGTTCGTGATCGGTTCGGCGCTGTGCGCGCTCGCGCCGGGCCTGCTCGCGCTCGACGCCGCGCGAGCGTGTCAGGCGGTCGGCGCGGCGATGCTGCAAGCCAACAGCGTCGCGCTGATCGCGCACGCCGTTCCGCGCCTGCAGCTCGGCCGGGCGCTCGGGATCCAGGCCGCCGCGCAAGCGGTCGGGCTCGGTCTCGGGCCGAGCGCCGGCGGCGCGCTGCTCGAGCTCGGCGATTGGCGGCTGATCTTTTGGATCAACGTGCCGATCGGGATCGTCGCGCTGGCGCTGGGCTGGCTGCTGCTGCCGCGCAGCCGCGATCTGGCCGATGCGACCCCGTTCGACTGGACGGGGATGGTTCTGTTCGTGCCCGCGATCGCGTGCGCGCTCGGTGCGCTCAGCCTGCTGAGCGAGTCCGCCGCCGTCGCCGCGCTGCTCGGCTGCGGCGCGCTCGTGCTCGGCGGTGCGTTCACCGCGTGGGAACGCCGCGCGGCGCATCCGATGGTCGACTTCGCGCTGCTCGCCGAGCGCGCGTTCTCGCTCGGCCTGGTCGCCGCGCTGCTCGCCTACGCGACGATGTTCGGCACGTTGTTCATCGTGCCGTTCTTTCTTTTGCGCGCGCTCGGCGTCGGTCCGGGCGCCGCCGGATTGCAGCTGACCGCGCTGCCGGTCGCGCTGGGCCTGACGGCACCGCTGGCCGGCTATCTCGCCGACCGCTTCGGCTTGCGGCGGTTGACGACCGGCGGGATGGCGTTCACCGTCGCCGGATTGGCGCTGCTGATCGCCGGACGCGACGCGACTGCGACGCGCGTCGTCGCGCTGGCGCTGATCGGTGCCGGGCTCGGTGCGTTCACGCCCTCCAACAACACCGCGATCATGCGCGCCGCGCCGCCGCAAGGCGCCGGCGCGGCCGGCGGCGTCATCAACATGACGCGCGGTCTGGGAACGTCGATCGGCGTCGCGCTGTGCGGCTCGATCTACGCGTTCGCCCAACTGCACGCCGCGCACGCCAGCTCGGAATCCGGTTTCATCCTCACGGTGCTCGCGCTCATGGTGCTGTCGACGGTCGCGGCGCTGGCGGCGCTCGCTCGGGGTCCCGTGCGCCCGGCAGGGGATCGTTCGCGAGCCGGGCGTATACCGCAGTGACGCAATCCGTCCCGATCATCCATCCTGATTGCTTTTCCCGCGCGCGCGCACGAGAGTCGCGCGCTCGCATCTGCCACCGAGGAGGAGAGACCTACGTGAACGGTTCGAAGCAAACACCCGCTCGCCTCGCACGCTGGATCGTCCCGCGCGCCGTCGCGCTCGCCGCCGCGCTGAGCCTGACGTCGGCGGCGGCCGTTCCGGCGCCCGAGCCGATCAAGATCGGCGTCATCGGCGAGGCGTCGTCGGTCGCCGGCGCATCGATCACCGCGGCCGCGCAGATGGCGGCCGACGACATCAACGCGCACGGCGGCGTGAACGGCCGCCAGATCGAAGTCATCGTCTACGACGACCACTCGTCGGCCGCCGACGCGGTGCGCGCGTTTCAGCGCGCCGCCACCGAGGACAAAGTCTCGGCCGTCATCGGCAGCTACATCAGCGAGGTCGCGCTGGCGATCGAGCCCTGGTCGGGCCGCTTGAAAGTGCCGTTCATCACGCCCGGCGCGGCGAGCACCGACATCTCCAAGCACGTGCACGACGATTACGCGCAGTACAAGTACACTTTCCACGGCTGGCTGACGTCGGCGTTCATCGCGCAGTCGATCTGCGACTTCGACAAGGACACGATCGTCAAGGACTTCCACGCCAAGACGACGGTGATCATGAGCGAGGACGCCGCCTGGACCACGCCGCTCGACGCACGTTATGAGGATTGCCTGCCCAAAGCCGGGCTCAAGGTGCTCGACCACATCCGCTTCAACCCCGACACGACCGACTTCACCCCGATCTTCAACAAGATCGAGGGCGAGCATCCCGACATCATCACCACCGGCATCAGCCACGTCGGCGTCCAGCCGACCGTGCAGTGGCACGACCAGCGCGTGCCGATCGCGATGGACGGCCAGAGCTCGCAAGCGACGACCAGCAGTTTCTGGAAGGATACCAACGGCGACGCCGAGGGCGTGATCACCGCGACGGCAGCCGCGCCCGGTGTGGCGGTGACCCCGTTCACGAACCCCTTCACCGAAGCCTACACCAAGAAGAACGGCGTCTCGCCGTCCTACTGCGGCTACACGTCCTACGACGACGTGCACATCATCGCCGACGCGATCAAGCGCGCCGGCTCGACCGATCCGGACAAGATGGTCGACGCGCTGGAGAAGACGCACTACGTCGGCACGATCGGCACCGTCGAGTTCTACGGCAGGGACGACCTGTATACGCACGCCCTCAAGTACGGTCCGGGGCTGGTTACCGGCAGCTTCATCCAATGGCAGAACGGGAAACAGGTGACGATCTGGCCGCGCGCGATCGCCAACGGCAAGATCAGCTTCCCGGCGGCGATCAAGACTCCGCACTCCTGAGCTTCAGGAACCGAACGCGACCCGGGCCGACGGCCCGGGCCGCGTTTTGACGTAGCCCCGGAGGGCGGATGACGACCGCACTGCAGATCCTCGTCGACGGCTTCGCCATCAGCGCGATCTACGCGCTGGCGGCGGTCGGCTTCACGCTGATGTTCGGTGTGTCGGGCGTGCTCAATCTCTCGCACGGCGGAATCATGGTCATCGCCGCGATCATCGGCTGGTGGGCCGCCGGGCAGCTCGGGCTGGGCACCTACGGCGGAACGATCGTCGGGATCCTCGCTGGCCTGGCCGCGGCGTATCTGACCTACTTCGTGGTGGTGCGTCCGATCCAGGCCTCGCGCAAGATCCCGCGCGAGGAAACCGAGATCTTTCTGCTCACCGGCACGCTGCTGTGGGGCATCATGATCCAAGTCGGCATGGCGGCGCTCTTCAGCGACAACCCGGTCACGATCCGCCCGCTCATCGACGGCGTGGTCAACGTCTTCGGCGTGCGCACTCCAAAGAACGAGATCATGATCGCGGCGGTGTGCTGGATCGTGATCGGCCTCTTATGGCTGCTGATCAACCGCACGCGCGTCGGCAAGTCGATGCTGGCCGCGTCGATCAACCCGCGCGGCCTCACGCTGCTGGGCTTCGAGCTGTCGCGGATCTACTTCTTGGTGTGGAGCATCTACGGAACGCTGGCCGGAATCGCCGGCGTGCTGCTCGCATCCTTCTTGGGCGTCAGCACCGCGAACGCCGGGCAGCTCACTGCCAGCGCGTTCTCGATCGTCGTGCTGGGCGGCCTCGGCAGCGTCTCGGGGTCGCTGCTGGCGGCCTTCGTCGTCGGCTACCTCGAGACGATCACGGCATATCTGATCAACCCGACCTTGCGGCCGGTCCCGGCCTTACTGCTGCTGGTGCTGGTGGTGTATCTGCGCCCGCAGGGCCTGCTCGGCCGCCGCTGACCGTTTGGCGATCGTGAATCATTTGCTTCGCTCGCGCCTGCTCTGGGTCACCGCCGCGCTCGTGATCGTCGCCGCGGTGCTGCCGTGGTGGCTCACCGCGTACATCCTCGGCGTGCTCACCGGCGCATACTACTTCGGCGTCTTCGCGATGTCGTGGGACCTGTTGTTCGGGTTCGCCGGCGAGGTCAACTTCGGTCCGACGTTCTTGATCGGGCTGGGCGCGTACACGGCGGCGATCCTCGACAACGCGTACGGCGTGCCGATCCCGCTGTGCGTGCTCGCCGGCGCGCTGGCCGCCGTGATCGGCGGCGTGCTGCTGGCGATGCCGGCGTTGCGCTTGCGCGGACCGTACTTCGGGCTGGTCACGCTGGTCGCGGTGCTGCTGCTGCAGAACGCGGTCGTCATCTTCGCCGCGGTCACCGGCGGCGAGATCGGGATGACGGTGCCCAACGTACTGTCGATCGATCCGCGGGTGAACTACTGGTACGCGCTGGCGTTCCTGGTCGTGAGCGGGATCATCCTCTACGGACTGTCGCGGTCGGCGATGGGACTGATCCTGCAGGCCAGCGGTCAGGACGCGACCGAGGCCGCGGCGCTCGGCTTCAACGTCACCAAGCACAAGCTGGCGGCGTTCTGCATCAGCGCGTTCTTTTCGGGGATCGCCGGCGCGCTGCTGGTCATGTACATGGGCGCCGCATCGGTCGGAACGGTCATCGACATCGCGCTGGGCGTGCAGATCATCATCTCGGCCGTGCTGGGCGGCCGCCGAACGATCCTCGGCGCCGCGCTGGGTGCGGTCGCACTGATCTGCGCGACAGAGGCGCTGCGCCCGCTCGGTCAGTGGAACACCTTCGTAGTCTCGGCGCTCGCGCTGGCGGTGATCATCTTCTTTCCCGACGGTTTGCTCGGCCACGTGCTGCGCGCGGGTGAGCGAGAGTGAACGGCGTCGCGCCGCGGCTCGAAGTTCGCGGCTTGGTCAAACGTTTCGGCGGTTTGGTCGCGGTCAACGACATCGGCTTCGACATCCGCCCGGGCGAGATTCTCGGCTTGATCGGGCCAAACGGGTCGGGCAAGTCGACGGTGATGAAGCTGATCATGGGGATCGAACGGCCCGACGCCGGTGTCGTTCGCCTCGACGGCGTCGACGTCGCCGGCTGGCCGCCGTACCGCATCGCGCGCTCCGGCGTCGGGATCGTGTTTCAGCACTCGCGCCCGCTGCACCGCCAGACCGTACTCGAGAACATCAAGGTCGCGCTGCTGCCCGACTCGCTGGTGCGGCTCGTCGCGGCGCCCGGCGTCGACGAGCGCGCGCGTGAGATCGCCGATTTGGTCGGCCTGGGCAGCGTGATGCATCGACATCCGTCGACGCTCGCGTTCGCCGACCTGCGCCGTTTGGAGATGGGCAAGGCGATCGCCCGGGATCCCAAGGTCGTGCTGATCGACGAGCCGTTCGCGGGGCTCACCGGCGGCGAGATGAGCGCGTTCTCCGACCTGATCCGCGCCTTGCGCGATCAAGGCCGCGCCGTGCTGTTGGTCGACCACAACGTCAAGAGCGTCGCGGCGCTGGTCGATCGCGTGCTCGCGATGTACCTCGGCGAGCACGTCGCCGAAGGCACCGCCGAAGAGGTGATGCGCAACGAGACGGTCCGGCGCGTCTATCTCGGCGGCACCATCGAAGCGTTCGAGCGCGGAGACGACGCCGCGAACGCGCAGCCGGTCCTGCTCGACGTCGACGACGTCAGCGTCTTCTACGACAAGGCGCAGGCGCTCGACCGGATCTCGATCAGCGTGCGCGAAGGCGAGTTCGTGTCGATCGTCGGGCTCAACGGCGCCGGCAAGACGACGCTCTTCAACGCGATCTCGGGCTTGGTGCCCTACTCGGGCACGATCCGCTTCGGCGAGCGCACACTGCGCGGGATGACGCCCGGCGCGATCGCGCGCGCCGGCGTCGTGCAGTGCCCCGAGACGCGCGAGCTGTTCGGCGACATGACCGTGCGCGAGAACCTCGACCTCGGCGGCCAGCATCTCGCGGCCGACGCTCGCGCACGTCAGCTCGGCTGGCTGTTCGAGCTGTTCCCGATCCTCGACGCGCGCCAGAGCCAGGTCGCCAAGACGCTCTCGGGCGGCGAGCAGCAGATGCTGGCGATCGCGCGCGCGCTGATGATGCAGCCCGCCCTGCTGATCCTCGACGAGCCGACGCTCGGCCTCGCGCCGGTCATCCTCGAGCAGCTCTCCAAAGCGCTGGAACGGCTGCGCACGACGACCGCGATCACCGTGCTGCTCGGCGAGCAGAACGTCACCTTCGCCCTCCCGCACGCCGACCGCGTCTACCTGCTCGAGCACGCGCACATCGTTTGGGAAGGAGATCCCGGTCGTTTCGCCGCCGAGATGGGGAGCGGGTATCTGTAGCGCAGGAGGCCTGGCATGAATCCCACGCTCGAAACCACCGCCGGCGATCGCGCGCGGGCGCTGCTCGATCGTATCGGTGCGCTCGACGGCGAGCTGCACTGTTACGTCGCGATCGACGAGACCGCGGTCATGCGTGAGGCGGCGCGGCTCGACGCGATCCCCCCCGGCGAGCGCGGACCACTGCACGGTCTGGCGCTCGCGGTGAAGGACCTCATCGACGTCGCCGGGCTGCCGACCCGCGCCGGCTCGTCCTTCTTCCGCCGCGATCCCGAGCACGATGCACCGGTGGTCGCGGCGCTGCGGCGCGCCGGCGCGCTGGTGATCGGCAAGACGAACACGCACGAGTTCGCCTGGGGGATCACGACCGAGAACCCGCACTTCGGGCGCACCGCCAACCCGTGGAACCCGGCGCACGTCGCGGGCGGATCGAGCGGCGGCTCGGGCGCGGCCGTCGCGGCCGGATTGGCCGACATCGCGCTGGGCACCGACACGCTGGGCTCGATTCGCATCCCGGCGGCCCTCAACGGCATCTCCGGCCTGCGTCCGGCGACCGGGGCGCTGCCGCTCGACGACATCTTTCCGCTGGCGATCGGGCTGGACACCGTCGGACCGTTCGCGCGCGATCTCGATACCGTGCGACGCACGTACGAGGTGCTGGCGGGCGCCGGCATCTCCCCCGCGACGGTGCGGCGAGCGTGCCGGCTGCGCGGCGGGAAATGGGATCGCGTCGAACCCTCCGTCAGTGCGGCGCTCGACGCCGCGGTGACGGCCTTGCGCATCGGCGGCGTGGTCGTCGACGACGTCGAGTGGTGGGACGACGGGCTGGTCGGCGCGGTCGCCGCGATCCAGCAGCGCGCGGCGGCGCGCACGCACGCACCGTTCTTCCCCGAGCACCGCGCGGAGTACGGCGAGGACGTGCGCGCGCGCGTCACCTACGCGCTCACCGTCGGCGAAGACGCCGAGACGGCCGCCCGCGCGATGCTGGCGAAGTCGCGCGCGTCGTGGGACGCGGCGACGCGCGGCTACGACGCCGCGCTGGCGCCGAGCGTCGGGCGCGAAGCACCGCTCGCGCCGGCCCCGCCGTCGTTCCGCGACGAGACGATTCCGCTCGTCACGCCGGCCAGCGGGTTCGGCTTGCCGGCCGCGGCGGTGCCGATCGGGTTCGGGCCCGCCGGCTTGCCGCTCGGCATGCAGATCATCGCCGTCGGAGGCGGCGCGTCAGCCGCCTTCGAGCTCGGCCGAACGTATCAGCGGCTGACCGATTGGCACGCGCGCACGCCGCCGCTCTAGACCGCGATCGCGCCGGAGAGCTGATCGGCGACCAGCGCGATGCGGCGGGCGATCAGCAGTTGGGTGATTGCCAACGGCCACGACACCGCCGGGCCGTCGTCGTCGGCATGGGTGCCCAACCGCACGGGTCGCGACGGCGCGTTGCGCGCGCCGATGCCCTTCAAGATCGCGTCGGAGATCGAGCGCGCCGCCCTTTCGCTGATGTTTGCATCGACCTCGATGATCGAACGCGGATAGCGTCCGGCACGGTCGTCGATCAAGCGAATCCGCGTCGACGCGCTGGTGAACTCGCGGTAATCGAGCGGCGCCAGGCGCGCGCTCTTGTGGAACGTCACGCCGGTGCGGCCGAACGACACGCGGATGTCGGCATGCGCGGCCTGCGGCGCGATGAACGTCTCGTAGTCGTGCCGGCGGCGCTGCAGCTCGGCGCGCACTTGCTCTTCGCGGTAGCCGCGCTCGGCGACGTCGCGGCGAATCGTCCAGGCCAGCTTGAGCTCGGGATCGGGCTCGAGCCACACCGAGACGTCGAACAGCGCGCGCAGCACGCTGGTGTACAGCGGGAACAGCCCCTGCACGAGCACGATCTCGCGCGGCTCGACCGACTCGAGCGACGAGATCGCGCCGAGCTGATGGTTGTAGACGGGCTTGGTGATCGTCGAGCCGTGCGCCAGCCGGGTGAGATCCTCGTCCATCGCCGCAAAGTCGTGCGCGCGCGGATCGAGCGCGGTGATGCCGACCGCGTAGCGCTGCGCGCGGTTGAGGCCGAAGTACCCGTCGAGCCGCACCTCCGTGCAACGATCGTCGCCGAAGATCTCGCGCAGCCCCGCGCAGAGCGTCGCTTTCCCAGAACCGGAGTCGCCGCCGACGGCGACCATGATCGGACGTGCCATCTCGCCACGATAGCGGACCGGTCGCCGCAGCGTCCTGGTTCGCCGCACGAAAGGTCGAAAACGCGTCGCGAACCGCCGCCTGACGCGCTCCGGCGGCGGGGATACGAGCGCGAGCGCCCCGAATCGGCGTAGCCTTTTGCGAGAGCACGCCGAGCGCACGCAAGTCGGAATCGTCGGGGCCGGGCCGGCCGGCCTGGTCTTGGCGCTGCTGCTGCGCCTGGCCGGCATCGCCTCGGTCGTCCTGGAGGCGCGCAGCCGCGAGTACTGCGAGCAGCGCATCCGCGCCGGCGTGCTCGAGCACGGCACCGTCGACCTGCTCGACGCGCTCGGCGTCGGCGCGCGCATGCGGCGCGAAGGACTCGTCCATCACGGCATCTACCTGCGCTTCGGCGGGCGCAGCCATCACATCGACTTTCCCGACTTGACCGGCAAGAGCATCATGGTCTACGGCCAGCACGAGGTCGTCAAAGATCTCATCGCCGAGCACGTGCGCGCGGGCGAGCCACCGCGCTTCGAGGTCGCCGACGTGCGCGTCGAGGATCTGACCGGCGAGCGGCCGGTGATTCGCTATCGCGACCCCGCCGGCGACGAACGCTCGTTGGCATGCGACTTCGTCGCCGGCTGCGACGGATTTCACGGCATCACGCGCGGCGCGATTCCGGCCGAGCTGCTGGCGGTCTACGAGCGCGTCTACCCGTTCGCGTGGCTGGGCATCTTGTCGAACTCACCGCCGGTGTGCGAGGAGCTGATCTATTCCAACCACGAGCGCGGCTTCGCGCTGTTCAGCCAGCGCTCACCTGCCGTGCAGCGCATGTACCTGCAGTGCGCACCCGACGAGAACCTCGACGAATGGCCGGACGAGCGCATCTGGGACGAGCTGCAGCGCCGGCTCGAGGGCGAAGCGGCGCCGCGGCTCGTGACCGGCGAGATCACGCAGAAAGGCGTCACGCCGATGCGCAGCTTCGTCGTCGAGCCGATGCAGTACGGCCGGCTGTTCCTCGCCGGCGACGCGGCGCACATCGTCCCGCCGACCGGTGCCAAAGGGATGAACCTCGCGATCGCCGACGTCGCCGTCCTGTCGCGCGCGCTCGCTGCGTGGTACGGCAGTCATGGTGCGGCAACGCTCGACGCGTATTCCGCGACCTGCTTGAGCCGCGTCTGGAAAGCTGAGCGCTTCTCGTGGTGGATGACGTCGATGCTGCACCGCAACGACCGCGACGATGCGTTCGGCCGGCGGCTACAGCTGGCCGAGCTCGACTACGTCGTCAGCTCGCGCGCCGCATCGCAAAGCCTGGCCGAAAACTACGTCGGCTTGCCGTTTCCGGCTTGACGTCCGTCGACGATCTGCCCGGCAGGGCGGAGACGCACGTCTCCAAAAGCTTCGGCGCCCAGCTAGAAAGGGTGTGCTTTCATGAACAGTGGTCCTACGCTTCAACTCGGTTCTACCGGTCCCGACGTCAAGCGCGTCCAGCGCATTTTCGTCGTCCGCCAAGAGTACCCGTACGATGAGATCGACGGCATCTTCGGCCCGCTGACGCAGAGCGTCGTCGAACAGTTCCAGAGCGCCAACGGGCTGACGGTCGACGGCATCGTCGGACCGCAGACGTGGGCGGCGCTGCCGCCGGACGTCGATGCGCCGGAATTGGCGCAGGGCGCGACCGGTCCCGAAGTATCGCGGCTGCAAAAAGGTCTGACGACCGTCGGCACATACACCGCCGCGATCGACGGCGACTTCGGTCCGCTCACGGCGGCCGCGGTGCGCGAGTACCAACAGCAGCGCGGAATCACCGTCGACGGAATCGTCGGCGATCAGACGTGGTTCGTTCCGGCCGGCGCGGCCGGCGCGACGCTGTACTCGCTGTCGTAGGCGCGGCCGCCGACACCTCCGGCGTCGCGCTCGGCGCGAGCTGTTGCCGTAACCGCGTCAGCCGGTGACGCGCAGGCCCGAGGCGATGCCGTTGATCGACAAGCGGATGGAGTCGCGCAGGGCGGCGTCGGGGTGCTCGCGGTAGGCGCGCAGCAGGCGCACCTGGAGCAGCGAGATCGGATCGACGTACGGATTGCGCAGCGCGATGCTGCGGGCCAGCGTCGGATCGTCGACCAGCAGCCGGTCGTGGCCGAGGATGCGCAAGACCGCTTCGACCGAGGCGTCGTACTCGCGGCGAATCGCGCCGACGTAGCGCCGTGCTTCCGCGCTGTCGCCGGCGAGACCGTCGACGTAGCGCGCGAACACCGCCAGATCCGCGACGGCCAGCGCGCGCTCGACGCTGCGCAGCAGCGACGCGAAGAACGGAAAACCATCCGCCATCTCGCGCAGCGTTTCGAGCGCCGGCAGCTCGTCGCGCAACGCGGAGCCGAACCCATACCAGCCGGGCAGCATCGCTCGCGTCTGCGTCCAAGCGAACGCCCACGGGATCGCCCGCAGATCGTCGATCGATCGGCGCGCGCCGCGCCGGCCCGGGCGCGAGCTGATCTGCAGATCACCGATCTCGTCGACCGGCGTGCAGAGCGTGAAGAATTGCAAGAAGGCCGGATCCGACACCAGCTCGAGGTAGGCGGCCTGCGCGGTCGCCGCGAGGCGGTCGAGCAGCCGGCTCCAGCGTTCGGGCACCTCGCGCTCCGGCGCCGACAGTGCTCCGGCGACCGACGTGACCACCAGCTCGAGGTTGCGCCGCGCCAGCGACGGCAGGCCGTAGCGCGCGCCGATCACCTCGCCTTGTTCGGTCACCTTGAAGCGGCCGCTGCGCCCACGCGCCGGCTGCGCTTCGACCGCCTCGCGCGCGTCGGCGGCGCCGCGTCCGACCGAGCCGCCGCGACCGTGAAAGCAGCGCAATTCAACCCCGAACCGCTGCGCCGTCTCGGCCAGCGCGAGCTGCGCGCGGTAGACCCCCCAGGTGCTGGCGACGACTCCCATCACCTTGGTCGTGTCGGAGTAGCCGAGCATCACTTCCCAGACGTCGCCGCAGGCGGCGACGTGCGCGCGAAACGGTGCGAACGCCAGCAGCGTCGCGGCGATCGACGCAGCGGCGGCCAGCGCCGTCGGGCTCTCCAACAGCGGGACGACCTGCGCGGGGCCTGCGTCGAACGCGCCCGCCGCGCGGGCGAGCACGTGCAAGGCCGTGACGTCGAGCGCCGACTCCGTGCCGGCGAGGATGAGCGTTTGCAGTGCGTCCGCGCCGCGCCGGCGCCGTAGCTCGGCGACGGCCGCGAGCGACGCGACGACGTCCGACGTCTCGGGCGAGAACCCGACTCGCGCGGGGATCAGCGGCCGCGCCGAGCTCATCTCGCGCGCCATCCAGGCGGTCCGCGCGGCGTCGTCACGTTCGGACAGCGGCGGCAGCTCCGGCTCGATCGAACCGACGATCTCGTCGAGCGCCGACCAGACGCGATCGCGATGCTGCCGCCATTCGAGCTCGCACAGCCGAAAGCCGAACACGTCGACCGCGCGCACCAAACGCCGCAGCGGCCGGCCGACGCCCTCGCCGCTGTGCTCGCGAATGCTGCGCTCGATCACGGCGAGGTCGGCGCGGAACTCGGCCGCGTCGGCGTACGCGCCCGCGTCGTCGCCGGCGGTGAGGCGCAACCTACGGTGGATGAAGGCCAGCTTGCGCCGATAGGGCTCGGCCTCTTGGCGCGGGCCGCCGGTGTAGCGCACGTCCGGAAACGCCGCGCCGTCGCGTTCGACCGATTCGGTCAGCTCGGCCGAGACGCCGCCGCGCACCGCGTCCTGCGAGAAGCGCACCTGCAGTCCTTCGACCGCCTCGCGGTAACGCTCGAGCACGAACCGCCGCGCCTGCTCGTGCGCGGCGAGAATCGCGTCGGGCGCGACGTTCGGGTTTCCGTCGCGGTCGCCGCCGATCCAGCTCCCGAAGCGCAGCAGCGTCGGCACGGATGCGCCGCCGAAGTGCCGCTCCAACCGCTCGAAGAGCAGACAGGTCTCGTCGAACAGCGACTCGCGGAAGCGCGCGACGAGGTTGCGGACCTCGTCGTGCACGGTCGGAGCGCTGCGATAGAGCTCGTTGCTCTGCCACAGTAACAGGATCTGCGCGCGCAGCTCCGCTTCGTTTGCCTCGCGCTCTTCATCGGTGGGTTCCCGCTCGTCGAGGTCGCGCAGGATCGCCGCCGCGATGACGAGCTTCTCGCTGGTCGTGCGGCGCGTCACTTCGGTCGGGTGCGCGGTGAACACCAAGCGGATTTCGACGTCATCGAGCGCGGCGGCGGCCGCAAGCGGCAGCGTTTCGAGCGCGCCGCGCAGCGGCGGATCGCCGCGCAGCGCGCGCTCGCGACGCCGCCGTTCGCGATGCAGCTGCTCGGCTAAATTCACCAGTTGGAAGTACAGACCGAACGCGCGAATGACGTCGACCGCGTCGTCGACCGTGAGCGCATCGAGGACGGCGTCGATTTCGGCATCGATCGCGGCGCTCGGAGCCGCCCGTCGCTCGCGCGTCAGCGCGCGCAGCCGTTCGACCGACCCGAAGGTCGTCGGCCGCGCGTGCGAACGCAGCACGTCGCCGACCAGACGGCCGAGCAGCGCCACTTGGGTCCGCAGCGGCGCTGCAATGTCGCGCATCTTGGCGGCGGAACGTTCCGCGTCAGCGCACGCAGCACCCGTCGCGGACGCGCCATCTCCCGCGCACCATCGCGTGTCGCACGGCGGGCCGGTCGGTCGCGAAGACGTAGCGGTCGACGAGCTCGCCCGGCGGCGCGCCGGCCAGCGGCGCGACCCGATCGTCGAGCACGATCAGGTCGGCGCGCGCTCCGGCCCTCAGCTCGCCGGCGCGCACGCCGCAGGCGAGAGCGCCGCCCCGCGCTGCGCGCGCGTAGAGCGTCTCGCCCGCCGAGTCGCCGGGACGCGTTGCGGCAACGACGCGCCGGCGTGTGACGAGCCGCTGGCCGTACTCGAGCCAGCGCAGCTCCTCGGCCGGCGCCAGCGACACGTTGCTGTCCGAACCGATCCCCAGCGCGCCGCCGGCGGCGAGGTACGGTCCGAGCGAGAAGAAACCGTCGCCGAGATTCGCCTCGGTCGTCGGGCACAGTCCGGCCACTGCGCCGCTGCGCGCGAGCGCGTCGCGCTCGGCGTCGTCCAGGTGCGTCGCGTGGACCACACACCAGCGTGCGTTCACGTCGTGCTCGGCCAGCAGCCACGCGACGGGACGCGCGCCCAGCGCGGCCCGCACCGCCTCGACCTCGCGCAGCTGTTCGGCGACGTGGAGGTGGATCGGAACGTCGCGCGGCGAGCCGTCGATCAGCGCGCGCAGCTCGGCGGGCGTGACCGCGCGCAGCGAGTGCGCGCAGACGCCGACGACGACGTCGGGATCGTGCGCGTACTCGGCGCGCAGCGTTCGCGCGATGTCGAGGACGTCGTCGACGCCGGCGGCGAACCGCCGTTGCCGCGCGCCCAGCGGCGCGCCGCCCGCGTCGCCGTGCGCGTAGAGCGCCGGCAGCAGGCAGATCGCGATCCCGGCCTCCTTCGCCGCGACGACCAGCGCGCGCGACATCGCGGCTTTGTCGGCGTACCAGGCGCCGGCCGGGTCGCGATGGAGATAGTGGAACTCGGCGACCGCGGTGTAGCCGGCCGCCAGCATCGCGCGATAGACGTCGCGCGCCAGCGCGAACAGCGACTCGGGATCGAGCTGCGCCGCCAGCGCGTACATCGCTTCGCGCCAGGTCCAGAAATCGTCGCCGTCCGGCGAGCGGCGTTCGGCGCTGCCGGCCATCGCGCGTTGAAAGGCATGCGAGTGCAGGTTCGGCATCCCCGGCAGAACGGGTCCGTCGAGCAGCTCGCCGTCGGCGGCGGACGCGCCCGGCCGCACGTCGAGCAGCGTCCCGTCGGGGGCGATCTCGAGCGCGACGTCGGGCGCCCAGCCGCCGGGAAGAAACGCCAACGGCGCAACGATCCGCACCTCGGCGGCTTCGCGCGTCCGACCACCGTTCCGCTTCGAATTCGGTAGAACTACGGAGGCCAAGCGGCATCGGTGGGCGCTACACTCCGAGCATGGAGCACGAACTGTACGCCGCTCTCGACGAACGTCTGCGGCGGCTCGAACGCGACGCAGCCGCCCTCCGCACCGACCTCACCGCGGCCGCGCCGGCCCCCGCGGCGGCGCCGGCGGCGCCTGCGCCGTCTGGCCCGCCGCCCGTCGCTGCGCAGCCGTCGATGCCGCTGCCATGGGTGACCGAACCGCAGCCGAAGCGGGCGCCGTTCTCGTTCGAGGTCTTTTTCGCGGGGCGCGGCCTGCAGCTGGTCGGGCTGTTCTTGGTGCTGCTGGGCGTGGCGTTCTTCTTGGATCTGGCCTTCACGCGCGGCTGGATCGGGCCGGCCGAACGCATCCTGCTCGGACTGCTGTGCGGGCTCGCGCTGATCGCCGCCGGCGCGCGCCGCCTGCAAGCGCACGGCACCCCGGTCTCCGAAGGCCTGATCGGCCTGGGCGCCGGGATCGTCTACCTGTCGCTGTGGGCGTCCGTCGCCGTTTTCCCGGAGCTGCACGTCGCGCGCTTCGCCGCGTTCGCGGCAATGGTCGCCGTGACGGCGACGCTCACCGTCTTGTCGGCGACCCGCCGCTCGCAGCGGGTAGCGCTGCTCGGGCTGGCGGGCGGATTCCTTACCCCGCTGCTGCTCAGCACCGACACGCCCGATCGCACCGTGCTGGCCGCCTACGTGCTGGTCCTTGGTATCGCGTTCACCGCGCTCGCGGTCCGCGCGCGCTTCCGGTTCGTCGAGGGCAGCGTGTTCGTCGCGACGGCGCTCTACTTGCCGGCGTTCGGACCGGCCGGAATCGAATGGTCGCGCACGGCGGCGTATGTCGTCAGCACGGCGATCTTCGCGCTATTCGCGATAGCGTTCACGGCCGCGGCGGCCCGCGAGCGCGACGACGCGAAGGACATGCTGCTGCACCTCGTCCTCTTCAGCACCAACGCACTGCTCTACGCGGCGATGCTCGGCTGGGCGTTCTCGAACAACCCGACCACGCTCGGCATCGCGCTGCTTGTACTGTCGGCTGCGTCGTTGATCGCTGCCGCACTCGTGCCGGCAAAACGATCGCTCACCCACGCCTACGCGTACGTCGGTTTGGCGGCCGTGACGCTGGCGCTCCCCGCGCTCTTGCACGACAACGGCCACGCGCTGGTCGACGCGTTCGCGCTCGAAGGTGCGATCCTCGCGGTGCTCGGCGCGCGCCGCAAGAATGCGGTCGTCGCCGCCGCCGGCTCCGTGCTATTGAGCGGCGTCGCGCTGTGGCTCTTCATCCAGTGCTTCGTCGCGCCGCCGTCGAGCTCGCCGATGAGCTCGCTCGCACTCTCGATCGCGCTGACCGTTGCCGTCGTGAGCGTCGCCCGCTCGCAGCTTCGCGAAGCGGCCGCGAGCGCCGAAACCGCCGACAGTTGGAACGTCGGGGGCAGCCTCGTCGCCAACGTGCTGGCGGTGGCCGGCATCACGCGCATCCTGCTCGACGGCCTCGGCGGTCCGGCCTGGAACGTCGCGATTCCCAGCATCGTGCACGTCGCGATCTCGCTGGCGTGGACGGCGTACGCGACGGCGATGTTCGGGCTAGGGCTGCGGCGCGGCAGCGCGCTCCTGCAGCGGCTGGGCCTGGGGCTGCTCGCGATCACGATCTTCAAAGTCTTCGCGGTCGATCTGAGCAACGTCGATATCGCCTGGCGCATCGTCTCCTTCGTGGTCCTGGGCATGGTGTGCATGGGGATCTCCGCCTGGTATCTGCGCAGCCGCGCCGCGGCGAAAGAACCGGCGGCATGAGCGGAATCGACGCCGGTCCGGCGTGGAGCGCGTGGTCGCAGGTCACGCCGGTCGTGGTCGGCCGCGCCGCGCGAGCGCCGTACCTCCGGGTCGAGGTGCCGCTGACGATCGCCCCCGGCCACGACGGCGGCTATCCCGACCTGCGCGTCGTCGACGTCAACGGCAGCGAGCGACCGTATGCGCTCGACCCCGAACGGCCGCGCGCCGACGACCGTGCCGTTGCGCTGATCGACGTCGGCTACGTGCCGCGCCGCGGCACGCAAGGCGTGGTCGACCTGGGCACGTCGGGCGCGGTCGTCGACACCATCACCCTTGAGGTCGACAGCGCGCAGCGCCCGACGTACTTCGAGCACGTCGCGGTCGACGCGAGCGACGACCGGCGCACCTGGCGCATCGTGCGCACCGATGCGATCGTCTATCGCGTCGCGCAGGACGGCGGCCACACCGACACGACGCTGACGTTTCCGCCGACGCGCTCGCGTTGGATTCGCGTGCGCGTGCTGGACCCCAACGTCCCCTTCCCGCTGACCGGCGCGCGCGCCGCCTCGTCTCCGTCGCAGCCCGCACCGCTCGAACGCGTCCCCGCCGAGCCGCGCGAGCGCGACGATCCGGTCGAGCACGCGCAGGTGTGGACCTTCGCACCGGACGTCCCGGTGCGCGTGACGGCGGTGACGTTCACCGACGGCGGCGCGCGCTACGAGCGGTCGGCCACCGTCGAGACGAGCGACGACGACGCCATCTGGGCGTGGCAGGGTGAGGGCTCGATCGCGCACTACGCCGAGGGCGGTTCGCAAACGCTGATCTCGACCAACGAGACGACGGCGCGCTTCGTTCGCGTCGTCGTGCACAACGGCGACGACGCCGCGATCTCGACCCTGCAACCGACGCTGCTGGTGCGATCGCACGCAGTCGTCTTCGCGGCCGGCGGGACGCCGCTGCTGCTGTCGGGTAATCCGAAAGTCTGGACGCCGACCTACGACCTCGGCGCGCAGCTCGCGCACGCTCCGTGGACAGCCGACGACGCAACCACCGCGCCGACGGTCGCCAACCCGGGGTTCCGCGATTCGCGTCCACTCCTCGAGCGGTTGCCGTGGCTGCTGACCGCGGCGCTGCTCGCGGCCGCGCTGGGCTTGGGTCTGGTCGCGTTGCGCATGTTGCGTCCCGCCAAGGCGTCGTGAGCCGCTTCGACGCGCTGTGGTACAACGCGAACCTGGCGACGATGGCGCCGGACGGCGCGCCATACGGCGCCATCGAGGACGGAGCGCTCGCCGCGCGCGACGGCACGATCGCGTGGATCGGGCGCCGCGCCGATCTGCCCGACGCCCCCGAGCGCCTGGCCGAACGCGCGATCGACGCTGATGGACGGTGGATCACGCCGGGGCTGATCGACCCGCACACGCACGTCGTCTTCGGCGGCGACCGCGTCGCCGATTTCGAGCGGCGCGTCGCGGGCCAGAGCTACGTCGCCGCGGCGCGCGGCGGCAGCGGGATCGCGCACACGGTCGCGATGACGCGCGCGGCCGACGACGCGACGCTGTACCGCGACGCGGCACGGCGGATGCGCACGATGATCGCGAACGGCTCGACGACGATCGAGGTGAAGTCCGGCTACGGCCTCGACGTCGAGACCGAGCTGCGCATGCTGCGGGTTGCGCGGCGGCTGGGCGACGATCTCGGCATCACGATCCGCACGACGTATCTCGGCGCGCACGTCGTGCCGCCCGAATACGCCGACCGGCGCGAGGCGTACGTGTCACTGATCTGCGATGAGATGCTGCCGCTCGTCGCGGGCGAGCGCCTCGCCGACGCCGTCGACGTCTTCTGCGACACGATCGCGTTCTCGCCGGCCGAGACGGCGCGCGTGCTCGAAACGGCGCGCGCGGTCGGCCTGCCGGTGAAGCTGCACGCCGACCAGATCGCCGACACCGGCGCGACCGCTCTCGCCGCGCGCTTCGGCGCGCTTTCGGCCGACCACATCGAGCATGCCGGCGAGGCGGGCGTCGCCGAGCTGGCGCGCGCCGGAACGGTCGCCGTGCTCTTGCCCGGCGCGTTCTACTACCTGCGCGAGACGGTGAAGCCGCCGGTGGCGGTGCTCCGTGCCCACGGCGTCCCGATCGCCCTCGCGACCGATTGCAATCCCGGCACGTCGCCCGTGACGACCCTGCCGGCGGCGCTGAACATGGCGTGCGTCCTGTTCGGCCTCACGCCCGAAGAGGCGGTCGCCGGCGTCACCCGCAACGCCGCCCGCGCACTCGGCCTCGCCGACCGCGGCACGCTGGAGCTGGGCCATCGATGCGACCTCGCGCTCTGGGATGTGGCATCGCCCGCCGAACTGTGCTATTGGACGGGATCGAGCCGATGTGCCGGCGTCGTCGTCAACGGAAACTCGTGGCGCACGCCCCGTCGTTAGCGCAGCGTCCGGTCGAACAGGGCTAGCGTCTCGGCCCACGCCGTCTCGGCTTGGTCGCGGCGGTACGACGGCCGGTCAACCGACGCGAACCCGTGAGGCGCGCCGGGATAGACGCTGAGCGTATACCGCTTCTTCTCGCGCGAGAGCGCCTCAGCCAATCGTGCGTGCTCTTGCGGTGTGATCCCCTCGTCGTCGGCGCCATAGTTGAGGAGCAGTTCGCCTTTGACGTCCGGCACGCGATCGAGCAGCGGTTTGAAATGCCGCGGTTGATCGGGCGCGATTCCGCCGCCGTAGAACGACGACGCGGCGGCGATCTTCTCGCCGTAGGTGACGGAGGTCAGGAACGCCAGCCGCCCGCCCATGCAAAAGCCGACCGCCCCGTACGCGTCGTGGGTGACGTTCGCCTCGCCGTCGAGGAACGCCAGCGCGGCCTTCACGTACCCGAGCTGCACGTCGTCGGTCATCGTCTGCAGCTTCGGCATCACTTTGTCGAACTGGTCGTACGAGAACGTCTCGCCGTCGAACAGATCGGGCGCGATCGCCGCGTAGCCGTGCTCGGCCAAGCGGCGCACCTCGCTCTCCATGTAGCCGTTGATGCCGAACGCTTCTTGGTAGACGAGCACGCCGGGAAACGGCCCGTCGCCTTGGGGCACCGCATAATATCCGCGCCTCCCGCCCGCGATGGGGACGAACTCGGCTCTGGCGACGGCGTGCGATCGTTGCTGCATCGGAAGGACGAAAGCTCCTTAGGTGGTGGTGATGATGAGGGATGGTGCCGTGGTCGGAAACAGTTCAGCGACGAGCGGCGTGAAGCGTCCTGCGCGCACCAGCGCGGCTACGCGTTCGATCTCGGGCGACAGATACCGGTCGCCCGTTCCGGTGCCGTCCGGGGCGACCTCGGCCAGCACCCGCTCGAGCGTCTCCGACGTGCGCAGCGGTCGCCGAAACGCGATCCCGCGCGCCGCCGAGAGCAGCTCGATCGCGACGATGTTGGCAGCGTTGCGCAGCATGTCGTCGAGCCGCCGCGCGCCGTGCGTCGCCATGCTCACGTGGTCCTCTTGCCCGGCCGAGGTGGGGATCGAATCGACGCTCGCCGGATGCGCCAGACCTTTGTTCTCCGACGCCAGCGCCGCGGCCGTCACCTGCGCGATCATGTAGCCGGACTCCAGGCCGGGATCGGTCGCTAAGA
>Ga0302326_10003357_pt1 | contig 37799 bp, 32 predicted proteins | sample Palsa_T0_3_FD_202264 | JGI IMG/M metagenome (GOLD analysis project Ga0302326, IMG submission 202264) | Peat permafrost microbial communities from Stordalen Mire near Abisko, Sweden - Palsa_T0_3 | ecosystem: Environmental > Terrestrial > Soil > Palsa > Peat permafrost | place: Sweden: Abisko... | reverse complement strand
GGCCCGGATGCCTGCAGGAATCCACGAGGTCATCGTGGTCGACGGGCACTCCACCGACGACACCATCGGCGTCGCCCGTCGGTGCCGGCCGGGTGTGGTGATCGTGGAGCAGAGCGGTAACGGCAAAGGCGATGCGCTCGCCAGCGGATTCCGGGCCACCACTGGCGATATCGTGGTCATGCTCGATGCGGACGGGTCCACCGACCCGGAGGAGATCCCCCGGTTCGTGGCGGCCCTGCTGTGTGGGGCGGACTTCGCCAAGGGAAGTCGCTTCGTGAGCGGCGGTGGGACGGATGACATGACACCCACCCGTCGCCTCGGGAACTGGGCGCTGTCATTCTCCGTAAACCGGATGTGGGGTATCCACTACAGCGACCTGTGCTACGGCTACAACGCGTTCTGGAAGCGGTGTCTGCCCTTCATCGCACCCGACTGCAACGGCTTCGAGGTCGAGACGCTGATGAACATCCGGGCGGCGCGGTCCGGGCTCAAGGTACACGAGGTACCCAGCTTCGAGCACGAACGCCTCCACGGTGAAAGCAACCTCAACGCGTACCGCGACGGACTGAGGGTGCTGCGCACCATCATCGCCGAGAGAATCCGGCCCCTGTAACCATGGAGTCCGCACTCCAACGTCGCTTTGCGCCCGGTTTGCCCAACAGTCTCGAGGGGATCGGTCCAGGCGTGCGGGCCTGTTTGGCCCTCGATGGACCCGAAAGCTCCGGCGACTTCGGGGGCTCCTGCGACCTCCGCGACATCGAGGAGGATCTTCCGGACATCCTGACCAACCGGCTTTCACCTCTTGCGCTCGAGCTCGTTCGTCGGAGTGGCCAGGTCCCGGATCCTGACGTGTACCAGGCCCTGCAAGACGAGACGTTCAGGTGCAGCATTTCGACGACCCATCTGGTCGCGCAGACCGGCCCTGTCCTGGAGGCGCTCAACAGGAGTCACATCAAGTTCCTGGTGATGAAGGGGCCGGCGGTAGCCCAGTTCCACCCAGCCCTCGCTCACCGGCCCTACAGCGACATCGACATCCTGGTGCGTCCCACGGACTTCGAGCGCACCGTGGAGATCCTGCGGGGCGCGGGTTACTTCACCTCGGAGGAGTCGCGTCCGCCGTGGGAATGGTTTCGGACCACGTGCATCGAGGGCATGAACTTTCAGTCTCAACAGGGCGGTGCGATCGACGTGCACCATCACCTACCGCCCTGGGTGTTCACCAAAGAGCTCAGCTTCGATGCCCTGTACTCGTCGGCGACACCTGGCGAGGTCGGCGGCGTCGAAACGTTGTACCTGGGCGCCGAGCACGCCTTCTTGGTCGCCGCGCTGCACGTTTTGAACGATTTGTGGAAGGGCGATCGCAGTCTCCTGAGCTGGCGGGACCTGGTGGTACTCCGACGCTGTTTGGGACGAGGCGGGCTCGAGTCCGTGTTTGAAAGCGCGTCGCTCCGGTGGCTTCTCCCGTATGTCGACGAGACCCTTGCCGCGCTGTGTGAGCCGGGCGATTCCGCACCAGGGTGGTTCAGACTCCGTTACGGACCCAAGTACGCCCGCCTCTATGCCTTGGGGTGGCAGCGCGCCTCGTTGACGGCTCGGCATCCTGCCGGGTGGGCGTTGCGGCTCCCTGCGCTCCGAGGATTCGCATATCTCACCGGCTGGCTCGTCCCCAGCTCCTCCTTTGTGCGTGAGCGCCACGGTGGCTACATCGCGTACTGGCAGGACTTGGCCCGCAGTCTTCGAAGAGTGGCTGACGGTGCCGATCTGAGGAGTGTCCCCCAACGGGCGGCAAGCCTCCTTCCCTACGAACACAAGGTGGTTTGAAACCATGAAGACAGTCAACGTCGGTAGTCGGAAGATCGGCCGCGGGCAGTCCACGTATGTGATTGGCGAGATCGGCATCAACCACAACGGTGACGTGGCGATCGCCGAGCTGTTGATGGACGCCGCGGCCAAGGCCGGGTGCGACGCAGTCAAGTTCCAGAAACGGACACCCGAGCTGGCTGTCCCCGAGGAGCAGAAGGACATCATCCGTGAGACCCCTTGGGGGATCATGACGTACCTCGACTACAAGAGGCGCATTGAGTTCGGGCAGAAGGAGTTCGACATCATCGACGACCACGCCCAACGCCTCGGGCTGGCGTGGTTCGCGTCGCCCTGGGACGTGCCGTCAGCGCAGTTCCTCGCCCAGTACGACCTTCCCTGCACCAAGGTGGCCTCGGCATGCCTCACCGACCATGAGCTCCTGGCCACCGTGGTCAGCATGGGACGGCCGATCATGCTCTCGACGGGCATGTCGACCATGGAGGAGATTCGCGCTGCCGTCGAGTTCCTTGACGGCAGCGAACTGCTCCTGGCCCATTCCACGTCGGCATATCCGTGCCCGACCGAGGAACTCAACCTGCAGATGATACGGAAGCTGGCCGACGAGTTCGATGTGCCGGTCGGTTACAGCGGCCATGAGACGGGCCTGCAGACCACCGTTGCTGCCGTCGCGCTAGGCGCCTGTTTTGTGGAGCGCCATATCACCCTCGACCGAGCCATGTGGGGTACAGACCAGGCCGCGAGTGTCGAACCGGGTGGTCTCGAGCGGCTGGTGCGCGACATCAGGGTCGTCGAGAGGGCCCTTGGCGACGGGGTGAAGAAGGTCTACGACAGCGAGATCCCGATGCGCGCCAAGCTACGCAAGGTCAGCGTTCCATGAGCGCAGCGAGCACCAACCCGACAACCTCGCGCACTGCCCCTTTACCGCCGGAGCGGGTCAGCACCACGTCCGCGACGTCGAGGGCCTCAGACTCCGCGTCTGCTGGAGCAATGGCGGTGCCGACGAACTCCATGCACGCCAGATCGTTGCGGTCGTTGCCGACGTATACGCAGTCGAGCGGGTCAACCTCCACCTCCGCCAGCCAGGCCTGCAGCACCGGGAGCTTGACGTCGATACCCGTGCGACAAGGCAAGTGGAGCTTCTCGCAGCGTCGCTCCACGACAGGGCTGGTCTCGGTGGACAGTACGAGCAACTCGACCATCCCACGCAGCTGGCCAACAGCTAGTCCGTCGGCCCGACTGACCGATACTGCCTCCCGCCCGCGGTCGTCCACGGACACCAGGTTGTCGGTCATCACGCCGTCGAAGTCGAAGACGACCGCCCGAGGAGGTCGAATAAGCGTCATCACCTGCGCCGGCTCGACCACGGCTACCAGTGCCCTGGCGATGGTCAGGTCGTCCGGCTCATCGATTTCCAGCCCTCGTATCTGCGGGATGCTCACCACGCCAGTCCGTCCGAAGAACCGTGACTGATGCTCGATAAAGCCGCCAACTGTGAAGGCGTATGCGGCACCGGTCTCTTCGAACTGGTGGGCCAGCGCCTGGCGGGGCAGACGGCGCGTCGGGTCATGACCGTGCGCGACGAGCGAGCCGTCCGGGAGATCGTCCCACCGGAATCGATGGGTGGGCGTGCCGGTAAACGCGCTGTCGTAATGCCTTCGGGTGACCATCTCGACGAGGGCATCGAGGTCACGGGGCTGAGTAAACGGCGAGGTGCACTGCACGAGCAGGGCAGTCGTCCACGGAGTCGCCAGATGCTCCAGGACGTGGATAACGGCGGACTCCGAGCTGGCTGCGTCACCAGCCAAGGCGGCGGGACGGGTGACAACGATCGCGCCATGATCACCGGCGACTCGGGCGATCTCGCCGTCATCGGTCGAGACGACCACGTCGTCGATGCTGGCCGCCTGCACGCAGGCACGCACGGCGCGAACGACCAGAGGGACGCCCCCCACCCGGACCAGGTTCTTGCCGGCAATCCCCTTCGACCCACCGCGAGCCGGTATTACGGCTCCGACCCTTGGCACCGACTCAGCCTCGGGGCCTTACTCGACGAACTCCGGTTCTCGGCGTGCTCTGCCGGCCGTGAAGGCGATCGGTAACCATCGACATGCGAATCTACTTCACCTTCAGTCCGTATCACTTGCTCCTAGCCAGCACGCTGCAACGGCAAGCCGGAGATCCCGAAGCCTGCATCATTTACGCCGACGAGTCGGGTTTGCTTCGAAGGCAACCTGAAGCTCTCGGGTTGTTGGAGAGGACGCACGTCGAGCTGCTTCCCCCCATGGACCGCAGCTTCAGGGTCCGCGATCTCTGGGATCAGCGAGCCAACCGCGTCCGCGCCAGCTCGATCGTGGCGCGCTACGCCCGACCGGGTGACGAGATCATGGTGTGCAACAGCACCCGCCCCGAGACGCAGTGGCTCAAGGGGCGCCTCGGCAAGCGTTACGCGCTTCACTATGTGGAGGACGGTCTCGATGCTTACGCAGCCGTCAACAAGCTCCCGATCTCACCGGTGAGGGAGGCCGCCCATTGGGTCGTGTACGGGCGACGTCACCCGTACGTCACCGACATGCTCCTGCGCCTGCCCTTTGAGAGCTACTACCTGCTGTTCCCTGACCTCTTCCGCCTCGACGTCGACGATCGAAAAATTGTCCCCATTGACGGGTCGATCCTGAGACGACAGGTCGAACAACTGGGCCAGCTCATCGGGATCCAGCCCGACGACAAGGAGCTCTTCACCCACTTTCGGGCTCTGCGGCATACCGAACGGATTGCTGATGTACCGGCCTATGTGGCCGAGGCTTGCACCTGGGCTCGAAAGGTGCGGGGAGTCGGTGGTCGGGCGGCCGTCAAGGCCCATCCCCGTGAGCGCAATGTCAACTTGCTGCGAGCCCTGCGCGAGATCGGCGCCACGGAGCTCCCACGCGAACTTCCCGCAGAGGTCCTCACCCCGATGCTGAGTCCGGACTGCTCCATAAGTTGCGGCCTGTCGACGTTCGTCTTGACATCACGGGTCATGTTGCCGAGGCGGCGCGTATACCTCGAGGGAACTGTTGATCGAGCCCTTGCGGACCGGTTGGCCGCGTGGGATCCGATGGTCGCGATCTCGACGGAGGAACTCCGATGCGCAGTCTGAAACCAGCATCCCACGATCTCTTTACACATCGAACTGATGCCCAGGCATCCGTTATGGAGGCCCCAGAAACATGTTGACCTTGACCGACCCAGATCTAAAGCCCCTACGGGAGCGGACGGAAGAGTGGTACGCACCCGACCGGCCGCCGACGGTGGTACCCGACGCGTATGAAGGTCTCCACTTCGTCCACGTCGCCCCCCGCGCCGCGCCCGCCCCACGCCCAAAGCCCAGCCACGAGCCGAGAAAGAAGCGGACTTCACCCGACCGGCCGCCGGCGGTAGTGCCCGGTACAGACCAAGGCGCCCGGTACGCCGCCATCGGCGTAGCCAGCCTGGCCACGCTTGCGATCGGGCTCCTGGGCGCGGTGACGGGCGTCGAGGCCCTCCGACTCTTCGGTCTTGGGCTCTATCTCGTCCTCGGTGTCGGTGCCGCCACCCTGTGGTTCCTCCCTCGTATGACAGCGAGCGAGAGCATTGTGGTCTCTGCCGCCCTCGGGGCAGCCTCGCTTTGTATCGCCGGCACGGCCATGGTCGATGGGCGAGCCTGGCACCCGACCGCGCTCGCGGCCTGCCTCTTTGTGGTGTCGGCTGGGTCCCACGTCTATGCCATGCTGACGCGAGGCCAGGCTTTGCTCCGGGTTGATTCCTTGAGGTGGCTGGGGTGGCACCAGGACGAGAGGACCGAGAATCCCTGGTGGCTTCGCCTTGACGGAGCGCCTTGGCAGCCAGGGCTCGGGTTTCGCCAACGGACGAAGGCTCGCAGGCTCGTCGCTCCGAGCTTCGCCTGGACCCGTGACCCCACGTGGTACCTGCTCGCGGCCGGCGTCGTCCTGTGTGCCGTAGGTGTCGGCACGGTAGCCAACAGCGACCCGAGCGGCGGTACCCTCAGTGCCCTGCCGGCGCTGTGGTACGAGGGGCTGGCTCTCCTGGCTCTGGTCCTCGTCGCCAGACCTCGCAACAAACCGACCGTGATCGCCGCCGTAGTAGCGATGACGGTCGTTCTCACGGGGTCGGGATCGGTTCTCTATACATTGCCGCGTCTCCCTTGGGCCGCCAAGCAGGTCGGCTTCGTGTCCTTTATCTCTGCCCACGGCAGCCTCAATGGGCTTACCGGCTTCTACCGGGCTTTTCCCGGCTTCTATGCGGCCGCTTCGGTCATGTGCCATGTCCTGGGCATCCATGATCCGATGAGCCTGGCCCGGTGGTGGACCCCGGGCATCGATCTGGCATCGATGTTTGCTGTCCATGCGCTGGCCCGTCGCTTTACAACCTCGGACGTGCGGGCCTGGTTCGCGGCCATGTTGTTCGTGCTCGGGAACACCATCCAGCAGGACTATTTCTCGCCGCAGTCCCTCGGATTCTTCCTGGCTCTGGCGGTGCTAGTGGTGGCGTTCGTCATGTGGCGATCCGGCCTTCGCGAGCGGTTCATCCTCGGTTGTCTGCTCATCCTCGTGTCAATCGGTCTCACCGTCTCCCATCCCATCTCGCCCATATTGGTGACGGCCGCCCTGGTAATGCTCGTATTCTTCGGCCGGCTTCGGCCCCGGTTCATCTTCCTGGTGGCCATTGTCCCGTTCCTCGTGTGGGACGCGTTGCACTTCTCAGTGACCCACTGGTTCTCGGCCAACCATGTGGGTAACGCAAACAACTTTTCACCACCCACTGTGGGCACGCGCAGCGAACACGAGATGATCGTCGCAGTGGTCGCCATCCTCGGTGCTGCGGCACTGGCGTACATCGGATTGGCGGCTCTGCTCAGCGCGTACAAGATCCGCGACCGCCAGATGCTGACGCTCTTGGCGTGTGCGGCGTCGGCCTTCGGCTTAGGGGTGGGCACCTCATACGGGTCCGAGGCGCTCTTCCGCATAGAGCTCTTCGCCCTGCCCTGGCTGGCCATTGCGGCGGCCTGCCTCCCGTTGCCGAGGCAGATTCACCTGCGCCAGAAACGGTCCATCTGCGTGGCCATGTTGCTCCTCCCACTGATTGGCACCTTCCTGGTGGCGCAATACGGTCTCGATGCCGTGTACGCCATCCAACCCCAGACCCTCCGTGCCGAACAGCTCTTCGAGACGACGGCGCCTCCCGGAGCGATACTGGTCGCGGCCGACAGTGGTCCCGCTCCGTTCCGGTCGACCGCGCGCTACCCGCTCTACGGCTTCGAATCCGAGTCGCAGTTGCTCTATGTGGACAATGTCGGCCGCACGGAGTCCGCGACCGAGGTCGCCCAAACCCTGGGTAGCAACCTGCGCCGAATCTTCTGGACGCGACCGGCCGTGTATTTCCTCTTCAGTCCGGAGTCCAAGAGTTACACCACGATGTGGGGCCTCCAGAGCGCGGCAACGCAAACACAGTTCGAGACGAGCCTGCTCGACTCGCCGGACTGGCAGATCGTCTCATCGGATCGGGGGGCCATTCTCCTCAGGCTGGCGAACGTGATGTACAACCAACCGCGGGCACATCGTGTCGCGCCGGCTCGTCTCAAGTCATGAGCCGGGTTCTCGATATGTCCGAAGGCCTTAGCGATGTCAAGCGAGACGTCGTTGCACTGTGACCTCGGCGTCGACGATCCACCGGCCGGTGTGGGTGGCGGCTGCCTACCTCGAAGGGCAAGCTGCTCGGGTGCGCGGGATCATCTCCGACACTCCCTCTTCTGATCAGGCGAGTCGAGTGCTGGTCTTCGGAGAGGGGGGCCCGAAATCGTGGCTCGACTTTCCCGAGGTGCCATCTGGGCAGCAGGTGGCCGAGGCCTACGCCGAGGCCTCCGCTCTAGGGCGCGGGGGTCCTGACGGCTCGACCTCCTTCACCGGACCCCTGCCGCCCTGCACGGTAGTGGTCTGCACACGCGAGCGCCCCGAACAGCTGCGCCGGTGCCTGCAAGGTCTCCTGACCGCGGTCCGCTCCGACGAGGAGATTCTCGTTGTCGACAATGCACCGACGACGGACCGAACCGCAACCATCGTCGCCGAGTTCGACGGTACAACAATCCCGGTCCGACTAGTCCATGAGCCCGCGCCGGGCCTGTCGCGAGCGCGCAATGCCGCTCTTCGTGCCGCCACTGGCGATGTCGTTGTCTTTCTCGATGACGACACGGTGCCGGAGATCGGCTGGACGGTCCCTTTGCGGGAGGCCTTTGCTGGCAACCCCTCCGTCGCCATCGCCACGGGGATGGTGCCACCTGCGCAGCTGGACACAGCTGGCCAGCAGCTTTTCCAGGATCGGTTGCATTGGTGCGAGGAGTTCTCGCCCGAGGTGTACTCCTACGCGAACCGCGGCCGGCTCGGACCTCTGTTTCCGTTCGCGGCAGGCCGCTTGGGCACCGGGGCCAACATGGCAGTTCGGCGCAGCGCCCTGCGTAAGGTCGGAGGCTTCGACCAGCATCTCGGGGCCGGTACGGCCAGCCGCGGAGGCGAGGACCTCGAGATGTTCGTCCGTTGCCTGCGACAGGGCTGGTCCCTGGCCTACGTGCCGGAGTCGGTCGTATGGCATGTCCACGCGAGCGACCTCGAGGAGGTGCGTCGGCACGTGTTCGGTTACGGCTCGGGTGTGACGGCGTACCTGACCGCGGTCCTCACCCAGCCCCGGCGGCGCGACCTGCTCCGGAGTGTCGGTCGGGGCTTGCGCTATGCCGTAGCCGAACGCCGACGCTCACCAAGGTCCGCGGCGGCGGAGGAGGGCCTCCTGACCCGGGAGATCCTCGGTTTCCTGTGGGGCCCGCCGGCATACCTTTACAGCCGGATGAGGACGTCGCATGCCGACTGACCGTCCCCTCACCGCCACCGTCGTCATCTGCGCGTACACCGGGGAGCGTTGGGAACTGCTCACGCGGGCGGCTGCCTCGGTGGCCGACCAGACAACGCATCCAATCGAGCTCGTTCTCTGTATCGACCACAACCGGGGGCTGTACGAGCGGGTGCAGCACTGGGTCGACGAGGACGGCATCGAGGCCCCATTCGGTATCACAGTCGTCGAGAACCGCTTCCCAGGTCGGCTGGGTTCGGCGCGCAACTCCGCCGTGGAGATCGCCAAGGGTGATGTCATCGCCTTTCTGGACGACGACGCCTGGGCGCAGCCCGACTGGCTCGAGACGCTGTTGCGTGTCTTCGCCGAAGATCCGGCAGTCGTCGTTGCAGGCGGCCGGCCCGTGCCGGACTACGGCACGCCGCCTCCACCCTGGTTCCCGGAGGAGTTCAACTGGGTCTTCGGTTGCCACTATCGCGGCCTGCCCGAGCGGCGGGCCCCTGTCCGTCACCTCATCGGCGCGTCCATGGCCGCCCGCTCGGATCTCCTTCGCGACATCGGGGGCTTCCACTCCGACAATCACGATGACATGGACCTGTCACATCGAAGCAGGCGAGCCCGTCCCGGCACCGAGGTGACGTACGAGCCGGCGGCAGTCGTACACCACTACGTCGGCCCGGAGCGTCTCACTTGGTCGTACTTCTGGAGACGGTGCTTCTCCGTCAACGTCGGCAAGGTGCAGGCCTTCGCCGACATGGGCGAAGCCGGCAACCTGGCGGCCGAAGTGCAGTTCGGTCTCACCGTCTTGGGTCGGCGAATACCGCGGCACCTCCTCGCCGTATTGCGAGGCGACCTATGGGGCCCGGTGCGGGCGACAGCCATCCTGGCCGGTCTAGGCCTGGGCGCCGGCGGCAGTGTCGTCGGGAAGCTCCGACTCCACTTCCGTCCCGGCCAGCCGATGCTGACTCAGGGTCTTCCCGTGGCGGGGGCTGCGGAGGAATTCGCGGGGCAATGTTCACCGACATGGTGGCCGACAAGTGACGCTGAGGATGGATTGTGCTGACAGCCATCATCATAGGTTCAGGTCCGGCTGCTGCGGGAGTAGCACTGGCGTTGACCGAGCATCCGGATCAGGAGGTCGTTGTGCTGGACCTCGGGAAGAGCCTCGAAGGCCACCGGGCTTCAGGGCGCGCTCGGCTGGCGGAGCGGTCGCCGTCGGAGTGGCATGACCGCGACGTGGCCGAGCTCGCAGGGCGGGCGCGTACCGTCAAAGGGGAGCCGCTTCCGCAGAAGCGAACCTTCGGCTCGACATTCCCCTTCGACAACATGGGTCAACTGGACGGCATTGATGCCTCCGCGGGTGCAAACGGCTCGGTCGTCTCCGGGGCTTACGGCGGCTTCTCCAACGTCTGGGGCGCCCAGATCATGCCTTTTAGCGAGCCGACCTTCGACGACTGGCCCTGCTCGTTCAACCACATGGAGCCGCACTACCGCCGGGTCCTGGAAGAGGTACCCCTGGCCGCCGAGGCCGACGACCTCGAGGCCATGTTTCCGCTCATTCACGCCACCAGCCCACCTCCGTCGCCGTCGGAGAGGACGACGGATGTGGTCAGCCGGGGCAAACGCAACCGGGCTCGGCTCCAGCGGCATGGCGTGACCGTAGGCAGCGCCAGACTGGCGTTGCGCGCACGCGATTGTGTGCGCTGCGGTCTGTGCATGACGGGCTGCCCGTACGAACTGATCTACAGCTCGTCGCACACCTTCGATCGGTTACGCCGTACGAAGAGGGTCAGCTACCACGATGGCCTCCTAGTGATCGGCGTCGCCCAGCAGGGCGACACCTGTCACGTTCGGGCTAGGGAGGTCCCCACCGGTCAGGTTGTGGAGTTCCATGCCGACCGGGTGTACCTGGCTTGCGGTGCCATCGGTACCACACGCCTGGTGCTCGCCTCGATGGCAGCACCCCCCCGAAGAGTCGAGTTGCTCGAATCGATCCAGTTCGGTCTGCCCTTCTTGTCCCGCCACCCCACAGCTGATCCTCGGACTCAGGACAACCACACGCTCAATCAGTTCAACCTGGTGGTCGACGTCACTGGCTTCGGAAAAGACCTGGTCCAGGTGCACTGCTATCCGTACAACCCGGCGTTCAGCGACTCCCTGCCTCCTCCGCTCCGTTCACGCCCGTTGGAGCCTGTCCACCGCCGGATCCGGCAGCGGGTGACCGTTGGTCTCGGCTATCTGCCGTCCTGGGCGTCGCCCAAGGTCATCCTCGACCACGAACCGGGAGGCGATGGTCTCCCGTCGATCAGAGTGTCGGGACAAGACGCAAACAACCTGCCCATGCTCCGCCAGGCCCTGAGGGCCCTCCGCCGGGTCGGGCCGGTGATCGATCTGTGGCCGGTGCCATCACAATCCTTTGTCTCGGGTCCGGCCAAGAGCTACCACTTCGGCGGCAGCTTCCCTCATGCGATTCGCCGCGGACCTCTGGTCACCGATCAGCTCGGTCGATTGCCCGAGTGGGACCGCATCCATCTGACGGACGCGTCCGTCTTCCCTACGGTGCCGGCGACCACGTTCACCCTGACGGTGATGGCCAACGCCCATCGCATCGCCCAAGGAAGTCTCTGTGCGGGATGACCGAGCCGGCACGGTGCCGCCGGCGGTCACGCCGAAGACGGTTGGCATCACCGGCGCGTCCGGCTATGTCGGCGGGCTGATCGCCGACGAGTTCGCTCGTCGGGGCGACCGGGTCGTCGAGTTGGGCCGCCGCCGACGGTCTAAGACTGCCGAGCTGCGGTATTTTGCGCTCGGTCAGCCCATGGAGCCGGGAATCTTCGAGGGGCTGGACGTGCTCGTGCACGCGGCCTACGACCTGACCCTCCGCTCGCGCCCCGAAGTCTGGGCGATCAACGTGGCGGGAACCCGAGCGATCACCGATCGGGCGCAGTCCGATGGGGTCGGCAGGATCATCCTGATCTCGTCGATGTCGGCCTACGACGGGACCGAGCAGATCTACGGTCAGGCCAAGCTGGCTTGCGAGAGGCTGGTGTGCCGGACGGGGGGCGTTGGAGTCAGACTGGGCCTGGTATGTGGCTCCGGTGGTGGAGGGATGATCGAGTCGCTGACAAAGCTGGCCCGTCTACCCGTGATCCCCGTGCCGGGTCCGGGCGCGCACCAGTACCTCGTACATGAGTCCCAAGTTGGACCGGCGATCTCCGCTGTCGCCGACAGCACGGGTCTCGCCGGAGAGGTCATTGGCCTCGCTCATCCTGTCGCAGTGCCGTTCCGAGACATCCTGGCTTCCCTCGCCACGCCGCCGGGCAGAGCAAGATTCTTCGACGTTCCTTGGCAGCCAATCTTTACTTTCATGAAGCTGGCAGAGCGACTCGGCATTGATCTCCCTTTGCGAGCCGATTCGATGCTCGGGTTGGTTCGGCCCGCTCCTGTCGTCCAAAACGTCGCGGCCTGGCGCAGCTTGGGCGTGTCGCTCCCGCGCGTCGGAACCACAAGACCAGCTCCGCTAGACTCCCCTCCTTATACACGGAGCTGACACCATGCCACGCGACAGATCCAATCATGTAAGTCAGGGTCTATGATTGGTGATTCCAACCGCCGGACACTTCACCGCAGGGTGTCCAACCGCTTCCTGGCCCATTATAACAGTGCGCCCTGGTCGCGAAGGCCGCTCAGTCTCAACGCGCCTACAGGGCCCAGAGATCATGTGTCTCCACCTTTGGTGCACATCGCCAACTTTGCTCCTAACAATGCCGGTGATCGTCTACTACCCCTGACCGTACGGGACGCAGTCGATTCGATCTCGGAGCCGCAACGCTGGACCGTAAGGCATGCCCACAGACCGATGGACAAGCAGGCCTTGAGCAGGATGAACGCCAGTCGGGGAGTAGTGATTGGTGGGGGAGGGTTGTTTCTTCGAGATACCAACCCCAACGATCTGAGTGGTTGGCAATGGTCCTGCTCCGTCTCGGATTTGGCCCAGATCGAGGTACCAATAATCGTGACTGCGGTTGGTTACAATCGCTTTCGGGGTCAGCCCGACTTCGCTCCGGTGTTTCGGGACCATCTGCAACTCCTGGTAGAGAAGTCAGCGTTCATTGGCATACGTAACAACGGCAGCATTCAGGCGTTACGTACGTACCTTCCGGAAGATCTATGGTCCAAGGTCGAACTGCAGCCGTGCTACACGACTGTTCTGTCTGATCTCTATCCGACTGAAATTGAGGCGCTCCCTCCCAACCCAGAGTGGACCGTCGGGTTCAACTGTGCCTTTGATCGGGAGGACCTTCGATACGGCGAAAGGAGAGACGAGATCCTCTCCGCTATTGCTGAAGCCGCCAAACAACTCTCGACCGACTTTCCGATACGTTACCTGTCGCATTCTGACACCGATGAGAAGATGCTTCCCTACCTGGATGCAGCCGAGGTTCCTTACCGCTGTATCCGGATGAACTGGATGAGCCCGAAGGATATAATGCGCTGCTACGGTTCGCCAATGCTGACCATCGGTATGCGGGGCCATTCCCAGATGATTCCCGCCGGCCTTCTCCGACCCATAATCTCGGTCGCCAGCCATGAGAAGATGTGGTACTTCTTGCAGGACATCGGTGCGACGGAGTGGGGGGTGGAGACATCCGATACCGATTTGACTGCTGTTCTCGTCGGGAAAGCCCGCAGCCTCCTCGGGTCTTGGGACGAGACGCAGAATCGATTGAAGGAGATCGAGAGGTCGAACTTCAGGATAACGCAACGGAACCTGGCCAAGATCGAGCAGGCCTTGGGGCTAGGTGCGGTCTAGCTACGACCAAGCTCGAACGTAGTCGACCAGCATCTTGGCGGGGAACACCGTGCTGGCGTCGGGCAGGCCTACCGTGGGCCCTCCAACAGTGAGATCCAGCAATATGGAGAACGGGTGCTGTAGCGATCTCGCCCACGAGGGACCGGCCTGGGCCGCCGACATCGTGAGCATGGTTGTCCCGTCGACCTGCCAGACGATACCGTATGGGCTCCAGGTAACCGAGTAGGTGTGCCATCCCGAGATGTCTTGAGCGTCGGGAAGGGTGTAGCTACCGCCGTAGTTCAGGCTTTCCGAGGTCCCGTCTGCGCTTCCGATGGCGTGACCCGAGACGGACTGCGGATCCTGGCCGTGGGCTTCGACGCCGTCGATCTCGCCGGAGGCGGGCCACCCAACGGTTGCGTCGTTGGAGCCCTCGAGCCAGAACGCCGGCCAGAGGCCCCGTCCCACGGGCATCTTTATCCGGGCGGAGAAGGTCCCGTACTGCTGAGACCATGTCGGCTGTCCACCATTCGCCCAATCAAGCATGGTGAGCCCTGCGCTGGTGTATTGGCACGCCACCGACCCGCACATCCCGGTCGCGCCTTGGTCGGCTTGCAGGACGAGATTGCCGTTCCCGTCGAGGTAGCTGTTGTTCGATGAGTAGGCCGTCGGACTGCCCGCGCAGCCTGACTTCCAGCACGGATCGAGCATCCAGTACCGCTGTGACATCCCATAGTTGGCGTCGGCCCCGGCCGGACCGGTGAACTCGTCATCGAAGGTGAGGGCCGGGTCGACGATCGTCAGGCTTTGGGTGCGGCCAGAGGCCTGTCCCGCCCCGATCGCATTGATGGCGGCCACGGTGAAGGTGTAACTCTGTCCCTCGACCAAGCCGGTGACGGCTTCGGCGGTCGCCGTGGACGGGAAGGTGATGCCGGCGAGGGCGACTGGGCCGAGGTAAGGCGTCACGATGTACCCTGTCACCGGGCTGGCCACGGGGTTCGGCGCAGCCCACCAGACCATGGCACCAGAGGTGATAGCTGTAGCTGCCGCTGCTGTCGGTGCTCCCGGGACCGTGGAGGGACTGGTCGGGGTTGAGGAGCCTGAGGCCGGCTCGATGCCGGTGGCCGCCATCAAGGCGAGAGCTGTTGCCTCCAGCGACGCGGCCACTCCCGGGGCCGCAGACAGCGACGCAGGCGTAGTCGAGCTTGTGGTCGCCAGGGCGGGGCCGGTGCTGATCTGAATGGTTACCGCCAGCGCCGCTGCTATCGCAACACAGATTTTTCTGAAGCTCACGTCGCATCCTCGTGTTGCTTAGTCGGTGGCAGGATATTCGTCCCCCGCCAGTCGAGTCCTGCGGCCATTCCGTCCCTTCTGCCAATGCGGTCCCTTCTCTATCGGGCTATATTGGCCTTAAGTGCCCTGGCCGAAACCGACCTGCGCGTGAAGAGAAGGCGACGGCTTCGTACACCTGCATGAGCTCTCCATTCGTCGGCACGAGTTTGAGTTGAGTTGACCCGGGACAATGCCGACTCCTATGAGAGAAGTTACCAACGAAGGGGCCGATCTTTGTTCGAGAGTCACTCCTCCGACAGGCCGACTGACGGCCGACAGGAGGATGAGTGTGGCGTAGTCAAGGAACCGCGCCGGGCCACCTCACCTGACGAACAGGTCTCGGCCGAGCTGAGCGGCCTCTTCGGCCGCGGGTCGCTGTACATGGTTATCTTCGCACTGCAGCTTCTCGGTGCGACCGCCTCGACGCCCGTGCTGACTCGGCTGGTAGGAATTCGCGGCTTTGGGCGAATTGCGCTTTCGGTCACCATTCTGCAGATCATCGTTCCCATTACCAGTCTGGCGCTGCAATCCGGTATTCAGCGCATATTCGTCCAAGACGATGGACCACGACGAGCGCGGGGGCTGCTCTTCGGGTCCTTGGTCTACAGCCTCGCCATCACCGCCGTCCTGGTCGCCACCGCACCGTTCTGGAGTGGGGTAGTGGGTCTCGGGGGTACTGGCTCCCTGGTCTACTTGACCCTTTGCTGGGGAGGTCTTTCGGCGGTAGCTCTCAATGGGCTCTCCCTGCTTCGGTCCCAGGACCGCTTCGGTGCCTTCTGCGTCGTGAGCCTTCTCCAGTCCGTCGTCTGCTACGGGGCGGGAATCGCCTCGGTGGCCTGGTTGGGTGGTACGGCTATCCACTACCTGTACGGCATGCTGAGCGCCCAGACGGCGGCGGCGATCGCGGCCGTGGTCTTGACCCGTCCGGCCCCACGCGGCATCTGTGACATCGCCACGCAAAGGTTTGCGTTTCGATACTGCCTACCGCTGATCCCAACCGCACTGGCCGCATTCGTCCTAAATGCCGGCGACCGCATCGTCGTCCAGCATGACCTCGGGTCGGTTGCGGTGGCCCGCTACCAGGTCGCTTACAGCATCGGCTCCCTAGCTATCATCTTGCTCGGGACGGTCAACCAGGCGTGGGCGCCGATGTTCTTCCGCATCAAGGACGACGTGATCCGCTGGAGGGTGCTGGCAGGTCTGCGCGATCAAGTCTTCCGTCTCCTGGCCTGGTCCGTCCTCGGGTTGGCCATCGGGGCGCCGATCGCACTGCGCCTTTGGGCCCCGCCCTCATACCATCCTGGCGGACTGCTGGTCATTGTCGTCGTGGTCGCAGCCTCTGCGGTCCCATTCGCCCTGTACATCGCCAACGTGCGCATACTGCTGTGGCACAAGGAGACGGGGCCGTTGGCCCGTTCCGCCGGCCTGGCCGCGGTAGCCAATGTGGTCCTCAACATCGCGCTCGTTCCTTACCTTCATATCCTCGGATCGGCCGTAGCGACGTTGATCTGCTATTGCTTCTTGGGGCTCTTCACGAGCGTCGTGGCCCGCCGCCTCGTGCGGCTCCCCGTGCCGGCCTCGACAGCCGTTGTCGAGGTGATGGTTGGCTGTCTTCTCGCCGTTGGCTCCATGGCCCTACCGACAACCGTCCCCGGGTTGATCGTCCGCGGGATGGTCTGCGTCGTCTGCCTGTTGCGGTTGATCTTTATCGCTCAGGCTGTTATTCGGCATGGCCGTCCGGACAGTCATCGAGAGGTGATCTCAACGCGTGAAGGCGATCCCGACGATGACCGGTCGGTGGTCGCTGCCTGCTCCGATCCCTAGTCGGTAGTCGGTGACGGTCAAGCCCGTCGATAGCAGGACGTGGTCGATCCGCATGTAGGGGATGACCCAAGCCTGGTTGCGAGGCCAGGTCATCTCCCAGCCCCGGCCCGCGAGTACCGCGGCGTCGTCGAGCCCCAAGGAGAGGATGCGCTGGAACGGGCCGTCGTCCGACGTGGCGTTGAAGTCGCCCGCCACCAACAGCGGCCGAGGCTCGTGCTGCAAGTGGCTGGCGACTCGGGCTAACTGGGCCCGCCAATCCGCGGGTTCGTCGTGGCCGACAGGCGCGTAGACGTGCACGACGTCCAATCGCACGGGTGGGGTGCCGTCGGGGTGCAGCCAGGCGTCGATCTCGACCTGGCCGAACCCGGCGGTCCACAGGGCTACTCCGGTGAGCGGGACGTCCGCCCAGACGCCCATGCCTCCCGCTCCGTAGGAGGCACGGACCAGCCGCCACTTGTACCGCTCCAGCACCCCGCTGCGGTCGAGTGACGCCATTGCGGGCGGGGTGAGCTCCTCCAGACTCACTACATCCGGCCGGTCGGACGCGATCTCGGAAGCGATTCCGGTAAGGTCGAAGTTGTCCTGAGCCACGTTGGCGTCGAACAGGCGGATCCGGGCGGTGCCGATTGCGGCCGGCGCGTGGGCGACGGGGTACAGGACCGGGCCTTCCCACACGATCAGGCAGGTCAGCGCGACGGCGCTGACCGCTGCCAGGGCCCAACGCCTCCGCCAGACCGCCACCAGGGTGAGCGGTGCCGAGGGCAGCAACAACTCGAGGGTGACGCTGACGATGGCGACCTCCTGCGTTGTGGAATCAATGTGGAGCCCTCGGAGCGCACACACGACCAGCATGGCCAGGGCCCACAACCACCCGACTATGGCGAGCACCCCCCACCCGACCGGGACCAACCGACCCCCCCAGCGGGTCCAGGGTTTCAGCCTGATGGGGTCGCTTGGCGTCCGGTCAGCAGGACCACGATCGACGGCGACAGGATCACTGGAAGTGAGCTGAGTCAATGGACCTGGGTGCAGTCGAGGCGGCGGGCTGTTTCGAGACAGCCGAACCGCTCACAGCACGAGTTCCCGTGCGTCGGTCGTGGCGATGGTACAGGCGTGCACGATTTGGGCGGCTAGGTCGGCGGCGTAGGGTGGGCCCCACGGGAGCGTGAGGTCTATGACCGGAACTCGAGCGACGATGTCGCTGACCGCTTGGAACTGTTGCCGGAGCACTGCAGCGTCTCGCCATCCTTCGATGCGCTGATTGGCGCCGAGCAGCAAGGCGGCTTCGCCCATCCGGAGTCGCCGTGCGTGTACCTCAGTCGACTCGGGAACTGGACGGGGGAACACGATCGCCGACAGGGGTACCCGGGCCTCCGAAACGGCCGGTGGCAGAAAGGCCATCCGTTGGTCCACCGTAGGCCGCCGGATCGTGGTTGCTGAGAAGCGGTCTGCGATTGCCTCGGTGCCCGGACGCAGACGCAACTCGCAACTGCCCCGCCGGGCCAGCACGACCGGGCCCGGGTCCGAGTCGACCACCAGCACGTCGTCGGTCAGTAGGGAAGCACCGGCGGCACACAGGATGGCGGCTACCGTGGACTTGCCCTGGTTGCTCGGACCGACCACGGCAATGCTGCGCTGACCCAGGCGCACCGCGCTGGCATGCAGCACGGTCCGCCCTTGGGCCGCATGCAGGAAGGCCACGATGCTCCCGTTCAACAGTATCGAGAGGTACTCCATCTCCATGCCGGGGGCGCAATGGCAGACGACTCGGTCCAGTGACTCGGAGATGAAAAACTCCCCGAGACCGAAGAATCGGGCCGTGACGCCACCCGGAACTCGGCAGAACGTGTAGTAGACGAAATGGCTGTCGCGTCTCTCCGCCACGACGTCGGCTGATGGCCGCTCGAAAGGCAGTGGTGCTGCCTCGTCGACCACGACCTCAACGTCAAAATGGGGTCCCCGGCTGAGGCGAGCACCCAGTGGAAGTGGCGACCGGATACGTAGGCCGGCGAATTCGTAGATTGGGGCGGATGTCATGCAGGGGCCACGGTTGGGACGCATGGCCCCTGCTTTTGACAGAACATGGTTGAGCTTTGAAGCTGGGTTGCTTAGCTGGTGCCGGTGCCCGTGGCGCCGTTTGCGGGCTCATGGTTGTTGCCCTCAGCGGAGTGAGGAAAGTCGAACCAGACACCCGGCTTGCCCTGCGTGAGGTCACTAACTGTGCCAAGGACAGTCACGGTGGGCGCCTCGTAGTTTTCAGTCATGAATAGACTCCTTCGGTTGAGTTAAGATCAGAATACAAGGGTGCAACTTGGTTGCCAACGGGGTCAACACCCCTGGGGGTATTTGCTGACTCGACCTGCGTCGCCAGCCAGGCCGCCTGTAAGGGCAGGGCACTCCCGTATACGGGACGTTCCGCCAGCCAGGCCTGGTGCATAGCGTCGACATTGACCAGGTCGGCAGGCAGGCCGTGCCCCGACCACTGGCGGGCAAACTCGCGACTCTCCGGACCCCAGAAGACCCGCCCGAACGTCGCTTTGCTGACACGCGTGAGGACTGGTCGGGGCAGCAGTCCATCGAACACGGCGGTCATGACCGCGCTTCGGTCGCCGATGCCGGTGTGGCCGCCAAAGCGACCGAGGGCCGCGACGAACCGAGCCTCGAGAAGCGGGGCGGCGAACACTGCTCCTTCGGCGGCACCGAAGCTCTGCATGGTTCGCAGCATCAGGCGGAGAGTGCTCGAAGCCGCCTGCTGGGCCACGTAGGTCTTCCAGGACCAGGGTTCGGCCGCCCGCTCGGCCGCCAGTTCGATCCGTTGGGCTTCCACAGCTCCCGGCTGCAGCCAGGTCTGATACGGCCGCACCGATCGACGGGCCATCTGGTACCGGAACCGGTATGGCGAGAGGTGTAACAGGAGATGGCGCACCTCTGAGCGTGAGGGTTTGCGGTGGTCGGCTACGGCACTGCGGAGCGAAGCCAGCGGCCACCAGCCGAAGAGCTGGTCGCCGCCTTCGCCGCTCACGAGCGTGCCACCGCGGGCCCGCTGTATCATCGGGATCAGCGAGTACGCGGGGGCAGGCCAGAACAGCCCATGGCGACGGAGCGCGTCGCGCGCCACCGGCCCCAGGAGGTCCAGGTCCGTGCCCGGATCGAAGCGCTCCCAATCGGCAATACCGAGCGAGCGGACGACAGTCTCCTGCCAGTCGTGTTCGTCGGAATCAGTATCGCCTGTCCAGAAGGCAGTGAGGGCAACCGGCAGAGGGAGCCCTTCCGCCCTGGCCAGCCGGACCGCAGTCGCTAGGAGCGCGGACGAGTCCCGTCCTCCGGAGAACGCCACGACCACGGGAGGACGTTCGAGCAGAGGGCGGAGCACCGCCTCGAGCGCGACGAGAGGGTGCCGGTCGACAGGCCGTACGTCAGGGCCGTGCCGGTCGGTGTCGCAGACGACGCCGGTGGCGACTTGCAGGTCGGTCAGTCCGAGCGGATTGGGACCGGAACTCCACCTGCTGGCACCCGATACGCCGGAACTACGTGTACCCGATATGCCGGAACTACGTGTACCCGATATGCCGGAACTACGTGTACCCGATATGCCGGAACTACGTGTAATTGACCGGTTCACTCGTCGCTCCATTCCCGCGACAGGCCCTTAGACAAGGAGCATGCATTCGGCCAACGAGTCGAGGAAGCTCTCGATGTCACGTTCGGCCCGCGTCGCGTCGATGCCGTAGCGCTCTGTCAGCGCGTCGACCAATTGCCCCCGACTCGCTCCCTCGATCAGGCAATTCCAGAGCATCCCGCCGGAGCCGTTGATCGTCAGGTACTTGGCCGTTCCCATGTGCAGGACGACCAGCTCGTCACCGATCTCCCGCCAGGCCACGTCGTGGCTGTTGATCCGGAGAAGACTCTCCGCGGTTGCAGGCATAACGCAGGCCTTCTTTCGGTGGGGCCGATACCGGAAAGTCGGCAGGCGGCTCGTCTGTCTTGTCCTTGTCTTTACTAGTCGGCAGCGACGAGGCTCATCTTGACGTCCGGTTGTCCGGACCCAGAGAGCCCGTTCCGGTAGTTGACCAGCGTCATGGCCTCCGCCTGACTTTTGACGCCAAGCTTTTGGAAGATTCGCGTCTTGTGATTTTCGGCCGTCTTGTAGGCAACGTCCAGGCGCCGGGCGATCGCCTTGGTCCCGAGACCGTCGGCCATCCCCGTGAGCACCTCGAGCTCCCGGTTTGTCAGCGCCGGCCCAACTGTCGCCGCCGCGCTACGCCAATCCCGTAACAGGCTGTCCGCCAGTGACCCTGAGACGACGGCCTCTCCCCGCGCCACTCGGACGACCGCCTCCGCCACCTCGTCCAGCGACGACGCCAGCGAGATGAGCCCGCTGGCTCCCTGACGGAGCAAGCCGAGCGCATGCGGTCCCTCCAGCTCGTGCGTCAAGACCAGGACGCGCGCCCCGGTCCGCGACAGGCCGGGAAGGAACTCTTCGACAACGCCGTCGGCGAGAAGGTCGCTGGCGACGACCACGTGCGGGAGGAGCAATTCGGTCAGGGCGACAGCCGCAGCCCCGAACACCGTCTGCGACATGATCTGGGCCCTTCCGCCCAGCTCCATTCGGAGGCCAGGCGCCACGATCGGTATTTCGTGGGCGACAATGACCCGAGGTCCGTCATCTCTCCATCGGTGCGCCCGGGCCTGCGGCGGTCGGTACGACTGAGCCGGCCTGCGAGATGGCGCCCGGAACCCGCCGTGCTGCTGGGGCTGAGCAAAACCATGCCGGATTCCTGCGGCCACGGCCTGGGCGGCACTCTGCGCATCGAGCTTGGCCAGGAGGCGCTCCCGTGACGAACGAATCGAACGATGGCTCAGCAGCAGCCGCTCGGCGATCTGCGCCGTAGTCTGCCCGGCGCTGAGCAGAGACAGGATCCGCAACTCTCGACCCGAGAGCGGCCCCGTCACGCCACTGTCGAGCTCGGGGGGTCTCTCTTGAAGGTTGGGCGCGGACTCGGCAATGCCGGCAGCCCGGAGGAGGTCAGCGAACGGCGCAGTGGGGGGCAGCGGTCCCTGGCACAAAGCGCCCAGATGCTGGCGCTCCGATGGCCGACCGATACCTACCAGTCGGATGGCCGAGCCGAGGTCCGACAACCGTTTCAGTAGGGCAATGACGTCACTTGGCCCGGTCGGGATCTCGACGAAGATGACGTCGGGTGGCGCGTCGACCGCAAGCTCGAGCAGCTCGGCACCTGTCGCCACCACGGCGTCCACCGAAACACCCGGCTCAGCGCCGAGCAACCGGACCAAGGCCGCGCGAAATAGCGAGGGCCGGTCCTGGATCATTACGGAGAGGTTCATTTGCTCCCCAGACAGTCGAGGAGGACACCGATGGCGTCCTCACTGCCGTCCCAGTCCCTTGGTCGGGACCACGACAGGACGCAGCTGCTCGCCAGCTCCATCGCCGAGACCGAAGGTGTGACCGGGATGGGGAGCGCGCCGCTGGCCAGCACCAAGGTCAGACGCTCCGCCACGCTCAAGGGGCGTAGCGTTGCCTCCTCGGCCCAATCGAGCCTGATCAGGCCGGCGAGCGGCACTGCTGCCGGTGCGTCGGGCAGGTCGAGGCGCCAGCGCTCCCGGGTGCCGACCACACCGAGCGGACGGCCGACGCCCAGCACACCAGCCGCCTCGGCACGCAGGTCTATGCACCGTGGCCCGACGAGCACGTCTCCATCGCGCCAGATGACGAGGTCGTCGGCAAGCACGGCGCACCCGGCGAGGGCGAGCTGCCCGAGGGTGGTGCTCTTGCCGGCTCCCTTGTCGCCGAGCAACGCCCACGCCCGGCCGGAGTGCACGAAGGCGCCACCGTGGAGTGCCTCGAAACCCGACCAGATGCCGAGTGCCGCCGCGGCCGCGGCCAGATGGGGTTGCATCACGCACTCTTCGGCTACCGGCCGATGAAGGCACAGGTCAACGGTCGGTGGCTCGTCATGGATGCTGATCCGGCCGCCGCTGCGCAAGGGAAATTCGGCCATGTGGGGCCCCCAGGCCGGCAAGGTCGGTCGGTCCGGCCCTGTCCGGCTCTCGTCCGTGACGTTGACCGCCACCTCCTGCCAAGTCGGGGGTGACGGGTTGAGCACCGATCGGGCCTGCTCCATGCCAGGCCACCTCCAACCCCACGCCGCGTCTCGCGCCGTCTCGGTCATTGCCCCGCAGAGTCCCGCGTCGTGGATGGATGCAGGCCGAAGGCGCTGGCCTGAAGGGCATACAGTTCGGCATAGCGGCCTTGGGCGTCAATGAGTTCCTCGTGGGTCCCGTGTTCGATGATCTGGCCCGCGTCCAGCACATAGATGCGGTCGGCCAATCGGACGCTGGCGAAGCGGTGAGAGATGAGCACGACCGACCGCCCGGCAAACAGGTCACGCACCGTGGCGAACAGGTCGGCTTCCGCGCGCGGGTCCAGCGAGGCCGTCGGCTCGTCAAGGATGACAAGCTGCGCGTCGCGAAAGAAAGCCCTGGCGAGCGCCAGGCGCTGCCATTGCCCGCCCGACAGGTCACTGCCGCCGAAGAATTGGGGGGAGAGGCTGGTCTCGTAACCGTTCGGAAGGTTGAGGAGGAAGCCGTCGGCCCCGGCCCGGTGGGCAGCAAGAACCATGCCGTCCAGATCATCGACGCGCCCGCTGCGGCCCAAGGTGATGTTGTGCCTGGCGGACAGGTAGTAGCGCAAGAAGTCTTGGAAGAGGATGGCGATCCGGTCGTGGAGCTGGTCAGGATCCACCGCCGCCATGTCGACACCTCCCCAGGTGATCCGGCCCGACTCGGGTTGGTACAACCCGGCCAGAAGCTTTGCCAACGTGGTCTTTCCCGACCCGTTCTCACCGACGAGCGCAACCACCTCACCGGGGGCGATCTCGATGTCAACGTGCTGCAGCGCCGCTCCCGAGCGGCTGGGGTAGCAAAAGGACAAATCCGTGGCGGCGATCGTCTCCAACCGTGACGGTAGGATCTCTGTGCCGCGCACGGGTTTGTCCGGTCGGGCGAGCGCGACGAAGTCGTTGAAGTCTTGGACGAACAATGAGCTTTCGTAGAGCTGGCCGACACCTGACGCCAGCGACTGCAACTGCGAGCCAAGGAGCAGCAGGGCGACGGCGGCGCTACCGGCAGATGCCAGGGACGCTCGTCCGTCGGCGACAAACCAGATAAGAAGTCCGAGTACTCCTCCTGTGATAGTAGCCGTGAGCAGTCCGGCCGCGATTCCCGCCCGGAGACGATACCGAATCAACTTCCGGAGCCCTCGGATACGGGCGTCGTACAGCAGATCGAACCAGCCGCTGAGGTATCCCGCCAGACTGTAGGCCCTGAGTTCCTTCGCCGGATCCTTCTCTACCAGCAGCGCTTGCAGATAGTAACGCTGGCGGCTGATCGGCGTTTGCTCCACCTCGAACTCGTAGAGGGCGCGGCCGATCCGCACCGAGGTCAGGCTCAGCGGGATGACCGCAGCCAGTATCAGGACAAAGAACAGGGGCTGTACCAGAAGCAGGACGACACCGACACTGGCCGTACCGAGGAGTGAACCACCCAGCGCGAGCAGGCCGGATGTCATCTGAAAGGGCCGCATGGTGGCGTTGACGGTGGCCCTCTGGAGCCGGTCGTGGAAGTCCGGGTGATCGAATGCCACCAGGTCGACGGCTGCCGAAGTAGAGATGACTCGACGCATGCAATAGCGACTTACGAGCTCGCTCAGCAATCGCTGAAACTCGACCCGGGCGATCCCCGCGACCGACACGAAGGCCAGGATGATCGCCATGGCGACGACCGATGGCACCACAGACCGGAAGTCACCACTGGTCTGATCTCGAAGGAGCTGGGTCAGCAGGGACCGGATGATCAGGATCTCAGCGGCGACCGCTGCGCTCGCAGCCGCTTGTAGAACGACGGTACCGACGAAAAGGCCCGGGGCCGCCTGGCGTACCATGCGAACCGAGGAGGCGACGACTCTTGGCAGGTAGCGGAGCTTGCGGTCAATGTTGGGGTGAGCGACCGCATCGATGTCGAAGGGTACGGACCCCTCGACTCCGGCGGTTTCATTCTCCACGGAGCTCCCTTTCCAGTTCGGCCCCGCGGTGCAGGTCATCCGAAGTCGGGTACCCTGCCCCCTGTGGCCAGTGTGATTCGGTATCTAACCGAGTCCTCTGCCAGGCCTGGCTTCCGTGTGGCGTCTTAGGCCCAGCGTGCTGCGGGCGGCGTTTTGGGCGTGGCGCTCGCTGGGTCACGTGCGGCGCCAGCTCGTAGCAGGTGTGGTGCGCCCGACCCTCAACGCGCCGCCGCCACTGCCCGGCGATGCAGGAATCGGGGTGATGGCGGTCTTGACGCGATGTTCTCCGACCTGTCTGGAGGGAGCGCTCGTCCGCCAGCACTGGCTTGCCTACCACGGCGACCGTCGCGACGTGGTCATCGGCCTGCCCCAGTCGGGTTTCGGCGACACGCCGGCCCACGCCTGGGTGGACGGGACCGACCGACCCTCCGCCCTCCAGTACATCGAACTGCACCGCCTGCCCCCTCAGCTGGATAGCTGAGCTCGTTCCGCAGCCCAGTGAGGAGGCCGTGGTCGATGAAGCCTCTTTCATCGAATCGCCGAGCCCAAGTCGCGCCCTTTAAAGAGATCGCGCTGCCGCGCCGCAAAACAGGCACCCCACGCTCGGGTGCGGTCACCCCACCGCTCGGCAGCAAGGGGATCGGCCAGTTCGCTCAGCGCCCGATCAATCCCTGTAGCCAGGTCCGCCCCAGGCGGTATCAGCCACCCGCTTTCGCCGTCGAGTATGGAGTCTCGCAGTCCCTGGACATCGAACGCCAGCGATGGCACACCAACCTGCGCCGCGTCCATCACCGTGATTCCCCATCCGTCGGTCATCGACGGATGCACCGCCAGCCAGGCTCTTGCCAGCAGCCGAGCCTTGGTCGTCTCGTCGACCCTTCCATGCAACCGGACGGTGTCACCGAGCCCGAGCTCGTGTACCAACTGCTCCAACCTGGCGGGAACCGCGCCGTCCCCGACGACTTCGATTCGCAGATCTGGCCAGCGAATTCGGACGGCTGTAGTCGCATGCAACAGAAGTTCGAGGCTCCGGTGCGGTACCAAGCGGCCAAGGGAGACGACGTTCGCCACCCCGGATCGGCAGATGGGCGGATGGTCTTTCCGCCGCTCGCCGGCGAGCATGTTCAACGCTGGCACGTCCTGTCCGTCGTCTGCCTGGAGCCAGATCGTTAACCGCGTTGTTCAGCCGTTGTTCGATGACATTGGCTGCGAGTTGTCCGTCAGCTCGAGGCAGGCTTCTGCGGATGCCCAGATAGTCCGAATTGGCTATACGCCAGGAGCTGAGGGACCCCTCGAAACCGCCGTGGGATGCCGCCGATCAAGTAACACTGTCGCATGCCGACAAACATTCCCAGAGCGAAAGATACAAACGGCTCGGAGGACACCGTCGCTATCACCTTTGGAGACTCACGATGAGGGCCCTTATCATCGAGGACGATCGGATGATCCGGCGACTCGTCGAGGTCCAACTGTCGAAAGAATCGATCGACGTCACGGTCGCCCCGGACGCCACGGCCGGACGGGCCGCACTTCAGGGGGCACAGTTCGACCTCCTCATCCTGGACCTCACTCTGCCGGACGGGTCCGGCTTGGACATGTTGAAGGCGCTGCGGCAGGGGGGATCTACGACGCATGTCATCGTCGTCAGTGGGGCCGTCCGGGAGGTCGACCGAGTGCGCGCCCTGCAGTACGGAGCGGACGACTACGTCTCCAAACCCTTCTTCGCTCGCGAACTAGCGGCCCGGGTCCTGGCTGTCAGACGCCGGCTCGAACGCTCTCATCAATCCCATTTGCAGTACAACGGGCTGGAATTCGACCTGGAAGCACGAAAGGTCACCGCTGGCGGCTCCGAAGTCGACCTGACCACCAAGGAGTTCGATCTCATAGCCTACGTGGCCTGCCGGCCCGGCCAGGTCTTCAGCAGGGAGGAACTACTGCAATCGGTGTGGCAATCGACCTCAGCATGGCAGCGGCCGTCGACCGTAACCGAGCACGTAAGAAGGCTGCGCGCCAAGCTTGGAGATGGGACACCGCCGAGACTGCTGGTCTCGGTCCGCAGCATTGGGTACCGCTTCGACCCTCCGTACCTCGCTGAGGAACAGGGCTTGGCTGCGATCACCTCTCAGTCCTGCTGACAACCTCAATCCGGGCCAGGTGACCGCCGCCTTTGTCCTCTCTGCCATAGTGGTCGCTTGCGTCTAACAACGACGGGGCAGGGTCTCCTGTGGCGCGGCATCCGTTGGCGGCTGACCAGTTCGGCATTGACCGTGGCAGCGGCCACACTGGCGTTCGCCGCTGCGCTGCTGGCTCCCCTGTACCTGCGCGCCGCGGGAGACTCGGTCGTGCGATCGGCCATCACCGCCGCGCCCGCCTACAGCAGCGGGGTGACCCTGGGAAGCGGCGTCAATCTGGTCACCGCGGCCCAGATCGCGGCCGCGGAGCAGCAGCTGGCAGGAAGCAGTGCCGGTCGCCACTGGTACCGCGACCCGATCACCGCGGTGTCAACGGGCATCCACGTGACCGGCCTGGAACCCACTGCGTTCCCGAGCACCTTCTACTACGAAAGCGGAATCTGCGCCCATCTAATCATGCGCTCGGGCACCTGTGATCTTGGTCCGGACACGGTGTTGGTGAGCGACCGTTCCGCGCCGCTTCTCAACGTATCCACCGGAGCACGCCTAGAAGTCAGCTTCCACGGCGACATCCCGCCGCGCGCCTACTCGGTAGCCGGGATCTATGCCGTACCCGATTTGCAAGCCCCGTACTGGTGGGGCAACGGGCCGGGGATCTTCGACTACGGCGCCATCGCCACGACCGGCCCTTCGCCGCTCGACTCGCTGATCGTGTCGATGTCTACCGCTTTGGCCGTGCCGCCGCAGGCCCTGCCGTCAGTGTCGGGCGAAGTGGCGTTACGAGCTGGAAGGGTGAATTTGGCCAGTGAGGGCTCGCTCTTGCGGTACATGGCGGTCGCGAAGAACGAGGTAGCCCAAAGGGACGGCGTGGTCCTGGCCAGCGATGCTCCCTCACTGCTGGCGGGGGCTGCGCACGACCGCCACATCATGTCGACGATCGTGGTGACCGTCGCGGTGCAATTGCTGGTACTCGCCTTGTGGGTGTTGACCAGTCTCGTCGTACGGTCCAGTGAGGCTCGCCAATCCGAGATCCGCCTGGCCCGATTACGAGGCTTCCCGTGGACATCGGTGCTCAGCGTGATCGCGGCGGAGCCGGCCGCGCTCTGCGGGGCCGGCCTGCCGATAGGTGCGCTGCTGGCCTGGGTCACGGTGAGGGTCACCAGTTCGCAACTTTTCGCGCCGCAGACCTCCGTCCGGACAGACGGGTGGCTGTGGGTTTCGGTAGGTTCCAGCTTGGCCGGTGTGGCTGTGGCGCTGGGCGTCGGGGCGATCCGGGTGTATCGGGCCACCGCCCTGGCCGAACCGGCGCTCGGTGGCATGAGCCGGCGACGACTGGCCGCGGCGTGGCGGACACGAGCGGGCGCCATCGGCGACCTGGCCATCTTGACGGTGTCCGTCGCCGCCTTGGTCGAGTTGGCGTCCAGCGGGGCGTTTGCCGGAGGACGCACCGACCCGCTGTCCGCGGCTGGACCTGGCCTGGTGGCCCTGGGGGTGGCGGTGGTTGGCGTCCAGCTGATCTTGCTGACGGCGCGAGGTCTGAGCGCGCTGACCGTGGGATCGAAGCGGGTAGGTCTGTTCCTGGCCGTCCGGCAGACGGCCCGCCGGCCGGTGCTGGTCCGCCAAGCCCGAGTTCTCGTGGTGGCGTTGTGCCTGGCCTGCTTCGCCTCGGCGGCCTGGTCGATCGCTCGTACGAACCGGTCCGAGTTGGCCACCTTCCAGGTGGGTGCGTCGATGGTGGCGGACGTCGTGCCGCCCGCCGGCGTAGCCCCACAAGGTCTTGTCGACGAGGTGGACCCAACGGGCCGTTACTCCATGGCGGCCGCAGTCGTGTCCACATCCAGCTCGACTCTCCTGGCAGTCGATCCCAGCCGCCTGGTTGGCGTCGCCGCCTGGCCGCCGGGCGTGTCGGCCGCATCCCTCCGCCAGGTCGCCGCTGCCTTGTCGCCGCCGACGGCCCCGGAGGTCGTCCTGACGGGCAGTGCCATCTCCGTGCGGGCAACCGCGTCGGGGGCCGCGACCGCTCCGGGTGCGGGCCAGATCGACCTGGAGGCGCAGGTCTACAACCTGGCGGTGGGCAGCGCGGCCTTGGTCGATCTCGGGCCGCTGGTTTCGGGCTCGACGTCCTATACCGGGACGCTGGGAGTTGACTGCGTGACCGCTTGTCGGTTTGACGGCCTGAGCCTGGTACCCACGGATTCCACGGCCAGCTCGGTGTTGACGTCTGGTGACACGACCCTCACGATCACCGGTGTCCGCGTACAAGGGCAGTCCGGCCAGTGGGCTCCGCTCGGTGCCGACCTTTCCCCGGACGGCTGGACCGCGTCGGAGCCCGGCGTACAGGTGAGGACCGGACGGGCGGGGCCGAGCATCTCTGTATCTGCAGCGGCCCTCGAAGCGTTCGCCGGAGGGGCCAAACCCCAAGCCGGCCCGATGGCCGGGCCGGCGTCGGCACCCGCGGTGTTACCGGCCGTCGTCACCACGACGGTCAAGGAAGTCAATGGCGCGGGGCTCCCCGGCACGTCCATCCCAACTCAAGGGCTCGACGGCAACACGCTCACCGTTGCGCCCACTTTCCTGGCCGCAACGCTCCCGGAGGTCGGCGCGAATGCCGTGCTGGTCAACCTTGATCTTGTCCAGGACGCGGAGATCTCGTCCACCTCGACCGACGCGGTCTTCCAGGTGTGGCTGGCCCCTGGTGCTCCCCGTGACGTCTTGGCGAAGCTGGATCGAGTCGGGCTCCGGGTGACGTCTGTGCAGCGGGCTTCGGACGTCCTAAGTCAGCTGGACAAGTCGGGCCCGGCCCTGGCCGACACCTTCCTGCTGCTGTCCACCGTAGCTGCGCTCCTGGTGGTCGTCCTCAGCACGCTGGCCACGCTGGCCGCCACGACCCGGCAGCGGGCCAGCGAGCTCGCCTTCCTCGAGGTCGCCGGCGTGCGACGGAGAAGCCTGGTTCGTTCGTTACTTGGGGAGTCGGGAGCCTTGGCCGTGACCACACTGTTCGGCCTCGCGGCCGGCATCGTGGCGACCGCTCTGGTCGTGCCGTCCCTCCCCGAGTTGGCGAGCACCTCCGCGGCAGCCCCCCCACTGCAGTACCCGCTGCCCCTCCCGCTCCTGGCGGCCGTGTCCGCGTGTGTCGTGTTCACGGTGCTGGTGTCCGGGCTCGTCATCAACACCGCTGTGCTCCGCCGTAGCGCCGCCCAACTGCGACGGGTCGGGCTCCGATGAGCTCACCGGCCGACGGGCCCCTGGCCGGGCCGGCGCCGTCGCCGGCGCTGACACCCACACACGCGGACATCCGGTGCCTGGGCGTCTTGCAGCTATTCCCCGGCGACACCGAACCGGTAGTGGCCCTGCGAAACGTCAACCTTGATGTACACGCGGGAGAGCTGGTAGCGATTCTCGGGCCGTCCGGATCGGGCAAATCCACGCTGCTGTCACTGCTCAGCGGATTGCTTCGACCGACCGCGGGGTCGGTGCGGGTCGCCGGGCACGACTTGGCCCATTTGGACAGTGCTGGTCTCAACCGGTTGCGCGCCACCCAGCTGGCCCTGTTGATGCAGGAGCCGCTCGACAATCTCCTCCCGTACGCCACGGCCGCCCAGAACCTACGATTCGCCCAGCGAGGGGCCAGGCGCCACAGATGGTCGCTGAGGTGGGGGGTCGAGGAACTCCTCGCAGAGATGAACCTGGTCGAGTTTACGCATCGACCCATGACGTCGCTCTCGGGAGGTCAGCAACAACAGGTGGCATTGGCTACCGTCCTGGCCTCGTCGCCGGTCGTCCTTCTCGCCGACGAGCCCACCGCCCATCTCGATCCCGCCGGTCGCGACGCGGTCATCGCCGCGCTCAAGCAGGCCAACGAGCTCACCGGGGCCACGACGGTGGTCGTCACCCACGACCCGGTTGTGGCCGCGGCCATGCCTCGCACCATCACGCTCAATCATGGGCAGATCGGCGTCGAGGGTCGCCGAGGGCGCGAGTACATCGTCGTCGGTCCGGACGGTGCGGTACAGCTGCCCGAGCAGTGGTTGGCGGAGCATCCTCCGGGGACATTGTTGAGCCTCCACCGCACGCCGACCGGTCTCGAGCTGCGGGTGGAGGAGGAGTCGTGAGCGTCGCCGAACTGCATGGCCGCGGGCTCCGGGTTCGCATGGGTGAACGCGTACTCCTGGACGGGTTCGACTTCCGGGCGGTGTCCGGGGAGCTGGTCGGGATGAGCGGATCCTCTGGGTCGGGCAAGACGACATTGCTGCAGGTACTGGCCGGCCTGACCCGGCCCGCGTCCGGTGATGTGCTCATCAACGACCAGCCCGCCGTGCCGTGGCGAGAAGTCACCGTGGCCCTCGTGCCCCAGACGATCCAGTTCGTCGGGGTTCTGACGGCGGCCGAGACCGTCGCCATTGCCCTCCAGTCGGCCGGACGCTACCGGTCCGAGATCGCCGAACGAACTGGGAGCGCCTTGGAGGAGCTGGGCCTCGCCGTCCTCGCCGACCAACTCGTCTCCAGTCTGTCCGGTGGGCAGCGCCAGAGAGTCGCTATTGCCCAGGCCCTTGCCCGCCGACCGGACATCCTCTTGGCCGACGAGCCGACCACCGCCCTTGATGCCCAGTGGCGGGTCTCGGCCCTGGCGGCGCTCGGCCGTCTCGCTCGCCGCGGGGCGATCGTGGTCATTGCTTCCAACGACGGGGACACGCTCGCCGCGTGCGACCGGGTGGTGAGTATCGACGGCACGTCGGTGCCCGGCGCCACCCCGCTCACCGGCGCCGTCGAAGCCCCTTGAGCCACGCCCATTCCATCACTATATTGGCAATGTTAGTCATGAAATGTGTAGCGAGGAGCGTACGCCATGCTCAAGCGCCACCACTTGCTAGAGGGCGCTGCGGTTAGGGAACTGACGTGAAGGTCGGTGTGTACCTAAATACCCAGGCTCGGCCTCGCGGCGTGGCGCTGGCCCAGATCTACGCTGAACTGTTCGAGACCGTTCGTCTGATGGAGGAGCTCGGCTACGACGCCGCGTTCCTTCCGGAGCACCACCAGCAGCCCGATGGGTACTTGCCCTCGCCGTTCGTGATGGCCGCTGCCATCCTCTCTCGGACCGAACGCCTACGGGTCCACACCGGCATCCACCTCTTGCCGTTGTGGGATCCCATGCGTGTCGCCGAAGACGTAGCGGTCCTCGATGTGTTGTCTGGAAGCCGGATCACTCTCGGCGTTGGACTCGGTCTGGTGCAACACGAGTTCGACCAATTCGGCGTCGATATGCGCACCGCGGTAAGCCGGTTCACCGAACAACTCGAGATTCTGCGGCTGGCGTGGTCCGATGAACCGGTTACCTTCCACGGAGATCACTTCGTCTACGACGCGATAGACGTGCACCCGAAGCCGTTGACGACTCCGAAGATCTTCATCGGAGCGATGTCCGACCGTTCCGTCGAGCGGGCCGGCAGACTCGGAGACGGCTGGTTGACGGATCCGCTTCACAGCGCCCAGACCATCGAGAGTTGGGCCGCTCGGTACCGAGCCAGCGCCGTCGAGCATGGGCGCCAGCCGAGCATCTGGCTCCAGCGGGACTGTTACGTGAGCGAGAACCCCGCGGACATCCGAGAAGTGTGGGCGCCGTACCTCGTGGATGACTGGCGCTTCCACTTCGGTCAGGGCCTCCTTACCTACGGTCGCTTCAACGCCGCCGCGGAACCTTGGGCGGCAAAGGTCGAGAGTCCTGACGACATCACCTTCGAGGCACTCCAGGCCGACCGAGTCGTCGCTGGAACCCCGCAGGAGGTGACCGATCAGCTCTTGGGACTTGGATCGAGGATCCAACCCGACGGGGTCTGCTTCCGGTTCCGGTTTCCGAACGGACCTGCTCACCCAACGGTCCTCGAGACCATCCGTTTGTTCGGGTCAGATGTGCTTCCACACTTGCAGCCGTCCACCTAGCGGACTGAGTCGTTGGCCGAGAGGATCCGCTCGCTATATCCCGAGGTACGAGCGCCGGACTTCGTCATCCGCCACTAAGGAGGCCGCAGCTCCAGATACGGTGACGCGGCCATTGGCCAGGACGTACCCCCAGTTCGCCAGTCGGAGCGCCAGCTCGGCATTCTGCTCTACCAACAGGATCGACAACCCTGTCGTGCGCAACTGTTCAAGAACGCCTGCGATGGCGTGAACCACGATCGGCGCCAGCCCCAGCGACGGCTCATCCAGAAGCAGAACCTTGGGCTGAGCGACGAGGCCACGGGCGATGGCGAGCATCTGCTGCTGACCGCCGCTCAGCGCTCCGCCACGACGATGAAGGATTTGGCCGAGCACCGGGAAGGTCTCGAGGACATAGTCCAGTCCTTCTTTGGGAAGACCTTTGCGAACATATGCGCCCATCTTCAAGTTGTCCAAGACGGTGAGCTCAGGGAAGATAAGCCTTCCTTCTGGAACATGAGAGATGCCGAGCTGGACGATCTCGCGTGGCGCTAGATGACTTATTCTCCCGCCCTCGAGATAGATCTGGCCGGCTGATGCACGGTGCAAACCGGAAATCGTGCGGAGCGTGGTCGACTTTCCCGCCCCGTTGTTGCCTAAGAGAGCAACGACCTCGCCGGGTGGCACTACTACGGACACACCGTGGAGTACCTCTGCCTTCCCTCTCCGCACCGTGAGGTCGCGAAGTTCCAATCTCGGGGTCTCAGGCGCCAAGATAGGCCCCGATCACGGCTGGGTCGTTGGCGATCTGCTCAGGTGGTCCCTCGGCGATCATCCGGCCTGCGTCAAGCACGATAACTCGGCCGCACGCGGTCATGACAAGACCCATGTGGTGCTCAACGAGCACGATGGTGATTCCGGACACGGTCATTATCGACAGGTCCTGTCGCAAGGTCTCTACCTCATCCGTGTTGAGACCGGCCGCAGGCTCGTCGAGCAGGAGCAGAGACGGCTGGCACATCACCGCAATCGCCACGCCGAGCCGCTTGGCCTGCCCGTAGGACAGAACGCCGGCGGCCGCGTGTGCGACGTTTTCATACCCCAGGCGCGCCAAGGCTTCGGCGACATTGTTACCTGCGGCGTGTGCTTCCGCCCTCCTCAAAGGCCATCGGCGCCCTTCTGGGTGGATGGGTTTCGCCTGGAAGCGATGAGCGCCGAGCGCCAAGTTCTCCCTGACGGTCAAACCGGGAAATACTCGTGCGTTCTGGAACGTGCGTACCAAACCCAAACGGGCGCGGCCGGCCGCATCCAATCGTGATACGTCAGCACCCTTCCAGACGATAGTGCCGGCCGAGGGGGCGGCGAAGCCTGATATCAAATTGAATAGCGTCGTCTTGCCTGCGCCGTTGGGGCCGATGAGCCCGACGAGCTCTCCAGGGAAGATCTCGGCGCTCACGTCATCCACGGCGCGAATCCCACCAAATTCCTTGGAGACAGACTTGACTTCGAGCAGGGGCGGACTCTGATCCAGCGTCGTCATCGGGTGCCGTCCGTCTGGACGACACTATGGTGCGGGCCGACGTCGTCACTCGCAGGCGCTATGGGTCCGGTCCCCGTGGGACCACTCCCGGGTTGGTTGCCGCTCGCCAGGGACGTCCCCGCCCTCCCCGCCTCTCGTCGCCGCCGGAACGCGTCAATCGCGTCCGCTCCAAGTCCGCAAAGTCCCTTTGGCGCAAAGAGAATGATGACCACGAGGAGTAGACCGAACACCCCATCGCTGTACTGACCGCCAAATCGGACCCAGTCAGTGAGCACGACATAGATGGCCGCTCCGATCAATGGACCAATCAGGAAGCCGCGCCCACCCAAGACCACCTGCACGATCATCGTTATGATCGCACTGAATGTGAAGAGACTGGGGAATATGAAGCCCAGATAGCCACCATACAGAACTCCGGCGATGCCGGCGATGACCGCGCCAAGGACAAAGGCCACGAGGCGGGTGCGCCCTACGTCAATGGCCACCGATGTCGCCAGGACCGGGTCTTCTCTCACTGCGACCATGGCCCGCCCTCGCGGGCTTTTCACCAGCCGAGCGACCAAGAAGAGCACGACCACGAGGACAAGGGCACAGAGAAGGAAGTAGCCGCCCCGGCGCGAGGCCAGATTCCATTCGAGTCCACCTATTCGGATCGTGCCTGGTGCGATGTTGGTCGGGAGTCCGGTTGATTGCCCGGTTATCGCCAGCGTCGGCACGAGCGCAAGTAGGGCCAAGCCGAATGCCAGGGTCATGATGCTGAAGTAGAAGCCGGAGAGTCGTGCGGCTACGACTCCTATGACGAATCCAACGACCACGGCGGCTCCGACAGCCCCGCCAAGTGCCGCCCAGAATGGCCACCCATAGTGGGTCACAAGCACGGCTTCCATGTACGCGCCGACCGCACCCAAGCCGATTTGGGCCATTGAGAAGTCGCCACCATAGCCCCACACCACATTCAGGCTGCTGCTCCAAAGCGCCCAGATCGCGGTTAGGGCTCCGACGTTGAGAATCTCCAGATTGGAGGAACGCCCGACCGCAACTATGACGACGGCCGCGCCCAACCAGACCAAGCCGCTCTTTCGCACTGCCTGCCGACGGTCGGCAGCAGAGGTCACAGTGTTGCCTCGTGGGCCGTCCGAATAAGACCGGTTGGGCGAAAGTACAGAATTACGATAAGAAGCACCAACTCTAGGACCTGGGTTCCGCTGGCCGACCAATAGCCGATCCCGAATGCCTCGCTAACCCCGAGAACCAAGGCTCCCAATACGGCGCCGAGGGGGCTGCCAGCACCTCCGAGTATCAATACAATGAATCCTTTGAGTAGCGGGGAGTCGCTCAAGGTAGGATCGACCGGGAACACAGCCACGAGTAGCACGCCCCCGAGCGACGCTAGGGCTGCCGATACGGCGAAGGCAATGTGCCGGTACCTTTCGACTGGAATACCCATCAAGGCCGCCGCTTCTGAGTTTTGAGCGACGGCGCGGATCGCCGCTCCGGGGCGGCTGAGGCGCAGAAATACCGTCAGGGCGATCAGAACCAGGATGGTTACTGCCACAATTAGCAATCGGGCCCCGGGAATGCGAACGGACCCGACGGTGATGACTGTCGTGATCGGCTGGGGAACGTCGTACTGATCTGGGCCCCAGACGCGTTGCACCACGTCCCCAAAGATCGCAATGAGACCGATGGAGATGAGCAATCCGTTCATCGGGGTTTTGCGGACTCGAGCGAACAGAGCTGAGTCCAGTCCGTACCCCAACGCGGCTGAGCCAACCAGGACTATAGGCAGCGCTGTCCAATATCCAACCCCCTTCGTCGACAGGCCGTAGACGACGTACGCACCGAGTAGTAGAAGCTGGCCTTGGGCAAAGTTCACAATATCGAGGACACCAAATACTAGGGTTAGCCCCAGGGCGACTAGAGCGTAGACGGACGCCAGTACCAGACCATTGATGATGCTCTGGAGAAACAGATTGACATCCATCTTACGCTCTAGCCCCGGATTCGTTCAGTTCGTAGGCTTAGCCGAGGGGCAAGTTCACATAGGTGATTTGACCGTTCAGCCAATAACCCATCTGTGGTGTGTACTGGGCGATGTTGTTGCTACCGAAGGACAGATTGAGGGTCCGATCGGGATACGATTCAGACGCTGTCGAGTGCAGGGCGGTCGCGACCGCGGTTGGGTCGATCGAACCGGCAACGCTCATGGCCTTGGACAACATCAAGACGTCGTCAAAGTAGCTGAGGGCCCAGAAGTCTCCCGAGTTCGGCTCCGATCCGAACTGTGCGGTCCACGCGGCCCGAAAAGCTGCCACCTGAGGATCGCTCGCGTTATCGACGGCGCGGGTTGTGATCGAGACGGCGTAGTTCGATATCCCCGTTATACCCTGAATGCTAGCGAATGTGGACCCGGGAGCCCCCACGAAGACCGGCGAGGTGAAGCCGGCCTGTACCGCTTGCTGTAGGAAGGGGTGCACATATGTGTCGAGGTACCCAATGATCACCAAGCTGGGGTTCTTTGACTTTATGGCCGCGATGTACGGGGCAAAGTCGGTCGTCCCAGCGGGAAAATACTGCGCGTAGACGACCGGAACATTGGCATTCTTGAAGCCGGCTGTGAGGCCTTGTTCGTGTAGCTCGCCCAGGGGATCCTGGGACTCGAGGAGGGCCACTGATGTCGGCTTGTACTTTGCAGCCAGGGCGCCCGCCATGGCGTACACACGGCCGCCCGTACCGGCGTCGGTGATGTGGGTTTGGAATAGCAGGGGGTTGTATCCTGTCGTCACCGACCCAATGGACGTCGGGGTCATGATGAGGACGCTGTCACCTTTGGCCGACGCATAGGCGGCCGTGAAGACCGTGCCTACTCCGGGGCCAAGAATATACTTATCACCGTTCTGCAGGAACTTCTGGTAGATGCCGATCGCCACCTCAGGGCTGGTGGCGTCATCTTGTTCGCTGAGGGAGAAGTTGTAGCACTTTCCGGCCACGATGATGCCGTTCTTGTTGGCAATGTCGACCGCGAGCTGAATTCCCTTGGCCCACACTTGGCCGATATCGGCCGCACCTCCGGTTTCCGACACCGACGCCCCAATCGGAATGGAGGTGGGGCTGGCGCAGCTGACGGTGCTCGCCCCCGTCGAAGCCGATGTCGGAGCCGATGTCGGCGCGCTCGCTGATTTACTGCCACTCCCACATGCTGCTAGTAACAAGCCGACCAGAGCGATGAATACCGTCGCTCTGCGTGCTCCCCGTTGTTGTCGTAGCGTGTTCGTCACGTCCTATCTCCTTCTCAATTTTGTCTGCTTCCGAGGTACGGTCATGGTTGATCCTTCGTCTGAGAGCCTGTTGCTGCATGTCGGTTAGGGTCCCCCGCATGATTAGTCGCGCATAGTAGTATGAGGGTGTGGAGGTCACGCCGGAGGGGCTCGCGCGATTCTTCGCTGTGATGTCGACGCTGTTGGATGAACGCGAGCGGCGTCTTTTGGC
>Ga0302326_10003356_pt1 | contig 37803 bp, 38 predicted proteins | sample Palsa_T0_3_FD_202264 | JGI IMG/M metagenome (GOLD analysis project Ga0302326, IMG submission 202264) | Peat permafrost microbial communities from Stordalen Mire near Abisko, Sweden - Palsa_T0_3 | ecosystem: Environmental > Terrestrial > Soil > Palsa > Peat permafrost | place: Sweden: Abisko... | reverse complement strand
CCTCAACTCCTGAACTCCTGAACTCCTGAACTCCTGAACTCCTGAACTCCTGAACTCCTGAACTCCTGAACTCCTGAACTCCTGAACTCCTGAACTCCTGTCGTTTTAGAATTATTCTTGATATCGTTATCGTTCATGGCAGTGTGACCTCATTGTGAAGCTACCTCCTGAACTTGTGCAGCGCTTTGCCGCCAGTGGAATTCGGCTGACCAAACAGCGCGAAGAAGTCTTCGGGTTGTTACTGCAGAAAAGGGATCACCCGACAGCGACGGAGGTGTTTCTGCGTGCGAAAAAACATATGCCATCAATCTCGCTCGCGACGATTTATAACTGTCTGGACGCTTTGGTGGATTGGGGCCTCGTGAAACAGGTCAACCTCGATCGTGCCCCGACGCGTTATTGCGCCAACCTGCAGGAGCATAGCCATTTTTATTGTGAATCGTGTGGGGCGATTTCCGACGTCGAGACCCCGTTCAATGGTACTTGGAATTTGCCTCCCGGATTTGTTGTCGTTCACGAGGAAGTGTCACTGAGGGGCCTTTGCGCAAAGTGTTCGACGGACCGCGATTCCCTCGCAGCCGACCAATCGGGATCGACCGGACTGGCCGCTCAATACTCGAAACTCAAACACCAAAATCCCAAACGTTATTCATGAGTTCTATCGTCATCAAGGAATTACGCGTTTCCATCGCCGACAAAGAGATTATCCGGGGGTTGAGCCTTGAGTTCAGCAAAGGTGAGGTCCATGCCGTCATGGGGCCGAACGGCTCGGGAAAGAGCACTTTGGCGAAGGTTATGGCGGGACACCCCGATTATCAGGTGACCGGTGGGGACATTTTGATGGATGGAGTGAGTATCCTTGAGATGGCACCCGATGAACGTTCCCGCCAAGGTCTGTTCATGGCTTTCCAATACCCGATGGAGATTCCGGGCGTGAGCAACGCGATCTTTCTTCGCGCCGCGTTGCAAGCCAGGCTGCCCGAGGGCGAGGAACTCGACGCGACTGAGTTCTATCATCAGATGTACGAGAAAATGGATCTGCTCGAAATTCGCAGAGAGTTCACGGCCCGCTCGGTCAACGAAGGATTTTCCGGTGGTGAGAAGAAGCGGAATGAAATTTTGCAGCTGGCGATGTTGGAGCCGGGTTTTGCTGTTCTCGACGAGACAGATAGCGGTTTGGATATCGATGCTCTGAAAGTCGTTGCGAAAGGGGTCAATACGCTTCGCGGACCAGGAGTCGGGTTTTTACTGATCACCCATTACCAACGACTTTTAAATTACATCGTGCCCGATTTTGTTCACGTCATGTCGGAAGGGCGAATTGTCCGGAGCGGCGGCAAAGAGTTAGCGTTGGAGCTGGAATCGAGGGGCTACGACTGGCTAAAGGCGGAAAAAGTCGAGCCTGTTGGAGCGAACTGAAAGGAATAGAGGAGACGAAACTATGAGCACCGAAACCGATTCAATAGCCATCGACCGGGATATTGGTAATTTTTTCTATGATGTTACGTCGACGCGCGATGCGGGTGTCGGCCTGACGGAGAAGACAATCGATTATATCGTCGATGTGAAGGGGGAGCCGGAGTGGCTCCGCGAATTCCGAAAGAACGCATACAACATTTTCAAGAGCAAACCGTTGCCGACCCACTGGGCAGGGGACGAGCTGAAAGAGATCGACTTTGACGTAATACGTTATTACCTGGCTTCCGGCGGCGCTGCCAAGCGGACGTGGGAAGAGGTTCCCGAGGATATCAAGCGCACCTTTGAAAGGCTGGGCATCCCGGAGAGCGAAAGAAAGTTTCTTGCGGGAGTCGAAGCGCAATTTGACAGCGAAGCAGTCTATTCCAATATCAAAAAGGCCGTCTCGGACCAGGGCGTAATTTTCATGGGGAGCACGGACGCACTGAAAGAGCGCCCTGACCTGTTCAGAAAATGGTTCGGCAAAGTCATCCCGACCGGGGACAACAAATTCAGCGCATTGAACAGCGCGGTGTTCAGCGGAGGCAGTTTTATTTACGTGCCGCCGGGTGTGAAAGTGAAACATCCGCTGCAGGCCTATTTTCGGATTAACGCGGAGAACTTTGGCCAGTTTGAGCGGACCTTGATCATCGCGGATGAGGGTTCGGAAGTGATGTACATGGAAGGATGCACGGCGCCGAAGTTCACCACAGCGACGCTTCATTCTGCCGTGGTTGAACTGGTGGCGATGCGCGGCGCAAAGATCCAATACATAACCGTCCAAAACTGGGCGCCGAACGTGTTTAACCTTGTGACCAAACGCGGTCTGGCGATGGAAGAGGCGGAGATTAAGTGGATCGACTGCAACATCGGCTCCAGACTCACCATGAAATATCCTGGCGTGGTGTTGAAAGGACGCAAAGCTCGCGGCGAAGTGATCAGCATCGCCCTGGCCGGCGACGGTCAGCATCAGGATACCGGGGCGAAAATGGTGCACGCAGCTGACGAGACCACCAGTAACATCGTATCCAAGAGCATCAGTATCGGCAAAGGAAGAGCAACCTACAGGGGCCTCGTCCATGTGCCGAAACATCTCAAAGGCTGCAAGAACAACACAGAATGCGACGCCTTGCTAATCAATTCCAGCAGCCGGACCGACACTTACCCGGCGATCACGGTCCGGGGCACCGGCAACTCGACGCAGCATGAAGCTTCCGTCAGCCAGATCAACGCGGAGCAGATCTTTTATATGCAACAGCGCGGACTCAGCGAAGGGCAGGCGATGAGTCTCGCGGTGAACGGTTTTGTGAATGATCTCGTCAGTCAATTTCCGATGGAATACAGCGTGGAATTGAAGCGACTTATCGATCTTGAGATGGAGGGATCCGTAGGATAAAGGGGTGCCGTTCGCGGATTCCGGGAGGCATCGTTTCTGATGCCCCCTTTTCAGGTTAAAGAGTCAACTCAGCGCCGAAGAGGAGAAATAAACCACAGATTTCACAGATGACACAGATGGTTGCAGCCGCGGAATCTGACGCTGACCGTTGGGAGAATTCGTCCAGTGATTGTAGATGACAAAGGCGGTGTGCCCTTCTCATCGAATTTGTGCAGTCTGTGGTTTTTAATTTGGGACTTAGCCTAAGATGTACTGCATGGCACAGGGATTAGCGTAACTATGACATCGACCGAACTTTCTTCGATTTTGTCTGGGCCCAGACAGTCTTCGGCGCCGGACTGGTTCAGGGATCTCCAGGCAAAGGCCTGGGAGGAATTTGAAGCAGAACCGTTGCCAACGCGGGGTAACGAGCTGTGGCGGTTTTCCTCGGTAAAGAACCTTGTCCTGGATGGTTATGTCGCTCCTCCGATCTACTCCGGCGATCCCTCGGCTTTGACCCGGCCGCGCGGCTTCCCGAATCCGGCCGGCAGGATTATCTTCGCGAACGAGGCTCTGGTCACAGCGGAGTTGCTTAATCCCGCGCTCGAACCTTCCGGAGTGATTTTTACGACGCTGTCGGACGCACTGGAAAAACATTCTGACCTGTTGCGAGAACATTTCATGACGCAGCCTGCCCGGCTCGGGTCTGCAAAATTCGCCGCATTGCACAAGTCTGTCGTTCAAGCCGGTACGTTTCTCTGGATACCGCGTGGGGTTGAGATTCACGAGCCGTTCGAGGTATTTCACCTTGTCCAGGGAGATTGGACGGCCGTTTTCCCGCACACGTTAATTATTGCTGAAGACAATAGCCGCGTGACGTTGCTGGAACATTTCGTTTCCGCGAATCCGGAGGATCGCGGACTTGCCTGCGGCGTGAATGACCTCGTGTTGAAGCCGGGCGCCAAGCTGAATTATGTCAGCATTCAGGAGTGGAGCAGAAACTTTGTCTCGGTCCAGGTGAATTCGACGGTCGCTTCCAAGGACTCAGCCGCGTTGAACCTCGCCTTGAACTTTGGGGGAAAATATTCGCGTCTCGAGAGCATCAGCCGAATGATCGACAGCGGTGCGCGGAGTGACATGCTGGCGATCAGCGTGGCGCGTGGTGAACAGGAGTTCGACCAGCGCACGTTGCAGGACCATCAGAAACCGGATACCACCAGCGATCTCCTCTATAAAAATGCGCTCCACGATCGCTCGCGAACGATTTTTTCCGGGCTGATCAAGGTTGAACCCGGTGCGCATCGAACCGACGCCTACCAGAAGGTCCGGAATTTACTCCTCAGCGATGACGCGGAGGCAAACTCGATGCCGGGTCTGGAAATTCTCGCGGATGACGTGCGTTGTACGCACGGAGCGACCTCCGGGCAGGTAGAGCCCGAGGAACTATTTTACCTGAAAAGCCGCGGTATCGATGACCTTGCGGCCAAGCGCCTGATCGCACGCGGTTTTCTCAACGAGGTGGTCGACCGATTGCCGGACGAACAGGTCTCCGGGTATTTGCACGAGCAGATCGAAGCCGGGCTGTAAGCGAACCATCTCCCCGGTTTGTTCCGGTTCCGGTCCGGTCGGCAACGAGTTCGTATCGCCGGCTCTGGCAGCGGAATTCTCCGGCTACGCCGGAAGATTCCGCTGCTGTTTTTAGAGATAAGAGTTCAAACAGGTTGTCTGGATTTCCGTCTTTTAAAAACGGCTCTTAAAGTGACGCGCAGCGTCTGTTTAAGAGCTTTCTAGCCCGCAATGAGCTCCTCGCTCCGGGATTCGGGTGATTTTTGCGGGCTACCGTGATTCTCGCGAGCGAACGGGAGGCATCGGGTACGCCGGTCAAACAACCCTTGAGCGATTATTTTTGGATTTTTTATTACGCGATTTATCCAATTTGCTTGCGTCTTGACACTTCTTGGTTGTCTAATTAAGGGTTTTTTCTGAACAAAGTGGTTGCAGTTTCCCAAAAAATGGCGACCTTGATTGCCTACGCTTTCTGGTTAGGTTAGCAACCGTTGCTCAATGTGAACCAAATCAAGCGGATCACCCGTCCCGAGAAAGTTCACTTAGCCCGCGGAAACCTGGGTTTTTTGTGTAGTTGGCAAGGATCGTGCTTTAAAGTTCGTCTGCCAGAATTGTCGACGCGAATTGCGGCAGGCAGTTAACAGCAAATTAACTTAAGATTGTTGGAATAGATCATATGCTCACTTTGTTCGCCAGGTTTGCTCCCATGTTGGCCGCCGAGGCTGTCGCAACGGGTGGTCGCCCGATTCCGGACTGGGCCAAGGGTAACACGATATTTGAGACATTTTTTAAGGGCGGACCGGTCATGTACCCGATCGTCGCGGTTCTCGTAGTTGCCATTGCGGTGATTCTGGAGCGCATCGTTTGGTGGACCATCCAGACGAGTCGCCGGGACTCGGACAAATTGGACAAAGTCTATGCCGCGTTGGAAGAAGGGAACGTCGCCGGCGCAGTCAACCTTGCGCGCGGTTCCAAAGATCCGCTTGTTCGCACAGTTTGGCATGGATTAAGTCATGTTCACTCTTCGGTGGAAGGGGCACTTCAGGTTGCTTCCGGGGTAGAGATTCAGCGAGCCGGCCGTTTCATGTCAGTGATGGATACGACAATAACGCTGGCGCCGCTCTTGGGACTGCTTGGGACGGTCACTGGGATCATGGGCTCCTTTAATTTCGTTGGGAATGCCGATCTTGCGCCGGCCAAGGTCAGCGGTGGTATCGCCGAAGCGTTGATCGCTACCGCATGCGGCCTTGGAATTGCGATTTTCGCTCTGATTTTCTTCAATTTTTTTAACGCGAGAGTTGCCCGACTCCAGTTCGAGCTCGAATCGACCTCTAACAACGTCATTCTGATGCTGAACTCTCTGCGAAACCGAAACAATCTCGTCACAGATCAAGATGCACATCAGCTCGCCGGTTCCAATTAAGCGCGCCAGGATCGAGATCATCCCCCTGATCGACATCATGTTCTTCCTGCTCGCCTCCTTCATGCTGGTGAGCTTGACGATGATCAACATGAAGGGGATCGACGTTAACCTTCCGACGGCGACGAGTTCTCAGCCCAATAACAAGCCCGATTTCACGATGGTGAGCATCGATGCGCTCATGGACATTTACTTCGAGAAAGAAAAAGTGCCGAAGGACGACGTTTTGGCAAGATTTCAAAAGCTCTACGACGCCAATCACGATGTTCGTATTTTCATTCGTGCCGACAAGGATGCGACTTACGAGACGGTGGTTTTCGTGTTGGACAAAGCCCGGACGGCCGGAATTCAGAAGGTAGGCTTGGAGATCAAGGCGTACGATTCAGGTTCAGATGCCACTCATGCCCCTCCTCCTCCTGGTCCTGCTGCGGCGCCGCCGGCGCCCGCAGCCCATTAACTGTGGTTACGAAAGGAGTTGCGTGTTATGGCCGACCATGACTTGAAGCGGTCCTTTCGATCGAGGGATGGCGCACCGTTCGTGGTATTTCTCATCCTCTCGCTTGTCATCAATGGAGTAGGCGCCTATTGCGGTTGGTGGCTAAAAATCCCGGAGCCGCCTCCTTTGAAAGATGAAGCGGTTCAGTTGACCGATATCGATACCAACGATGTCGAAAAACTCGGCGATCCGAACGCACCGGAAGAACCCCCTCCGCCGGAACCTGAACCGACGCCCCCGCCCGAACCCGAACCGACGCCGCCTCCATTGGAAAAACCGCCGGAATTTGAAATTCCCCAGGCGACACCAACTCCGGCCCCCAGTGCAGCGCCCACGCCGGAAAATTCTCCGAAGCCTAATCCGACCCCAAAGCCGCACGTGCAGCCTGCGGTCAAGCCGTCCGGAACACCGAACCCGCACGCCGCAGCAGCGGCGTCTCCCGGATTGAGCAAAGGGAGCCTGACTGGCGCTCCGGATGGGACCGGAAATGGTGGGCCTCGGTCTGGCCTGCTCGTTCGGAGCCCACGTCCTCCCTACCCGACGCAAGCTCTTCAGTTGCACCTTTCGGGCGATGTGCATGTGAGGATGACTGTTGAGGGCGGCAATATCGTCGACGCAGAGGGCACTGGCCCGCCCATGTTAGCGAGTGCCGCTGCGCGATGGGTGAGGACCAACTGGAAGTTCAGTCCGACCACCAATGGAACGTTCACGCTCCCCGTTTCATTCGTGTTGGGGCATTAGTGTCCTGTCCCCGACAGGACACTAGCGAGCATTTTCAACCGGCGTGATCCGGCTTTGCAGCACGGACCGAAAAGCGCTCTCGATCGGTTTTTCAACAAGCACGCCGCAAATGCCAGTGGCGACGACGATGAGAAGTGTACTAACGTCGGGAGAAACGGCCAATTTGAAACGGCGTTTGTGACGTCAGGAACGGATATGTCACCTCTAGTTGTTCAAAAAAGTAGTGTTCGGCAAGCCGTATTCCCGGGTCCCCAGTCACCGCAGCCCGCAAAATAGACCCTAATCGCTCAACCCCCTCCGTGGACTGCGTAGACTCCGTGCGAGCCGTCCTTTTCCTTGACCTGGAGCGCCGACCACTCGCGCTTCCTGAACGATAAAATCGCGAATTCGGACCCTGTTATAGAATTTGTTTAAAAAAATTAATTTTTTCTTGACTGCAAATCCCAGATTTACAAGATGAACGCGCAAATATCGTATTGAAGAGCAAGGTTTTCCAGAGTTCAGGGCGTGGAATGAGCAAAATATTCACCAACCGATCCGGTCCTTCGCCGGCGGCGTTCCTTCTGGCGAGGGAGTGAGATGCCACTTGCGCGCCGGTCATCACGAAGTGGCCAACTGGACCACCCGGGTTCGGACGAGGAAAGTCAACGGACAACTGGCATGCGCAAAACGTATCGATGAATGGCAAATGACACACCTTGGTTGAATTTGTTCAAAAGAATTGTGTATTTCTTAACTGGAAATCGAACAGAGGATGACTCGACTGACGAAAGTTGACTGGTAAGCCATGGCAGACAGGCCGCGAAGAGATGGGGTTCCAGGCTTGGCACACTGCTTGCTCACTGGTCGGAGATTCCGCGATCCTTCGGATCAACAACCTTAACCGATGTAGCGGAATCGTTACTACAGACCAGGGGAGGCCGATATCGAACCGTGCGAGTTGGCTTCTTTTTAATTTGTTGCAGAAACCAAGGAATAAAATGAAAACAGAATTCAGCAATCGGTTCCTTGCCGCTCTCGCCATTGCGTCTGCGGCGCTTGCCTTTATTCCGACAAGGGCGAGATCGCAGCAAGAGCAGACGCCTCCAGCTCCCGTGACGACAGCTCCAGCCACTGAGGCGACGGCTGGCGGAGAATTGCAAAAGGTTACCGTGACCGGCTACATTATCCCACGTGTCGGAGAAGGAACCCAGCCGGTGACGACTCTTGATCAGGATTTTATTACGAAACAGGGGGACCAAAACGTTACCGATGTGATTGCAAGATTGCCTCAAAGCGTTGGCGCATTTAATCCAATTACGACGGCTGGAAACAGCTTCTCTCCTGGTTCGGCGGCAGTCGGTCTGAAAGGACTCCCTTACAACGCGACTCTGACGCTTGTCGACGGGATTCGGTTTCCGGCCTATCCCTTCGCGATTAACTCGACCACCGGTGGCCCCGTCAGCTTTGTCGATCTTAACTCATTTCCGCTCGCTTCGGTTGACCGGATTGAAATCTTGAAGGATGGCGGAAGCGCCACCTACGGTTCCGATGCGGTCGCCGGCGTAATTAACTTGGTTCTCAAGACCGATTACAAAGGAACTGATCTGAACTACTACTATGGAATCTCCCAGCGCGGTGATTATGGAGTGAATCACGGTCAGTTTGTCAGCGGGCTAACCCAAAAATTCAGCGACACGTCCAAGCTAAGCATCGTTGCCAGCTTCGACATTTACACGCAAACCCCAATTGAGGCGAGCGACCGTGCCTACAGTGCCTTCCTTGAGCACAGCCGATACAGTTCGAAGTATCCCGACCAGGCAAATTTTTGGTCTCCGCAAGGTGTCTTCGCTGACGCTGCTGGCAATACCTACGCGGTAAAACCCGGGACCGCGGGTCCAAATATCACCCAAAGCGACTTTCTCATTAACGACGGATTCACTCCAAACTTCGACACAAAATTTCAGCAAATTGTGCCAAGGGAGACTCGCTATGGAGGCAATATCAATCTCGATTACGACGCTACGTCATGGCTGAAGTTCTATGATTCGTTTATTATTCAGCGCAACGAAGAAACTAGCGTAACGCCTAACCAGGGGTATTACTCGGGTGATCGCGGGGGGCAAGGTTTCACGATTCCGGCAAACAATCCATTCAATCCATTTGGTGTGCCGCTTCAGCAAGCTGGATTTCCTGTCAACGCATTGTATGAAATGGGGCCGTGGGCTACTACCACAATCGTACGGACACTTCGGAATACCGGTGGACTTACTATACAACTTCCACACGATTGGTTTTTTGACGCCGGTTTCACCTACGGCGAAAGCGACGGGACCGAGACAGTAAATAACAGCGTCAACAGTCTTAAATTCCAGGAAGCATTGGACGGCACGCTACCCGGTTTTCAAGGTACATTTTGGAATCCGTTCACCGATCAGTCCGTGGATAGCCCAAATACGGCGCTGCATGATGCCGTCCGGACGCAGCAGATTTTAGATAGCAGGACGGACCTGGTCAATTGGATACTGAAGGCGGGGGGGACAGTGTGGGATTTGCCCGGTGGCGCATTGACGGCGGCGGGCGGCCTCGAGTACAGGAGTGAAAGCCTGATCCAGGTCAACGACAACAATAGTCGGAATGATAACGTTAATCTCGGGGACTTCCTAGGGAAGCAACCCTCCGCAAGGCGATATATTAAGAGCGGCTATGTAGAGGTAACGCTGCCCATCCTGGGCGAGAAATGGGCTTGGCCCGGCGCCCGTCTTCTGGAGTTAATCTACTCCGAGAGGTACGATAAATATTCGGATTTTGGCGACGCGGCCAAACCCAAGTTCGCCCTCCGCTACAAACCGATTGATGATTTGACGTTACGAGCGACCTATGCGGAAGGCTTTATCGCCCCGTCACTCAGCCAGCTCTTCGGCACGCCGATTAACGGCATTCAAAGCATTAATGACCCGGTAACGCACACTTCGTATCAAACGAACTCGGTGACAGGTGGCAATCCCAATTTAAAACCGGAAAACTCCTACGGCTACTATGCTGGAGCAGTCTGGAGTCCCGGATCCGCCGACCCGGAGCATAGCTGGTGGGGATGGGCGAACGGATTTACCGCGTATATAGACTGGTATCAGACCACGATCCGCAATCTGGTCGGATCTCTTACCGCACAACAAGTCGTTGATTCAGCAAGTGCTTTCCCAGGGGCGGTTACACGCGGAGCGACCGGTGAAGTCACCAACGTCAACGCATCATTTCAGAATCTTGGGACACGGACAGTGGATGGAATAGACTTCGGCTTTAGTTATATCACCAAGGAATATCCTTGGGGCAAACTCGATTTGGAGGCGAATGCCGCCTATATCTATAACTACACCATTAATCAGTTTTTGGGTGGGCAGGGGAATGGAAAGCCAAAGTACTCAATTTGGGACCAGGAAGATGAATACGGAGTTCCTGACTTTAAGGCTGTCGCCAGCGTATTCTACTCCAAGCGGTTGTTCGGGATAGATACGTTTCGAACCGGGTTGACCCTGAATTACATCGATTCAGAACACGATATTAATGACAATTTCAAAGGGACCGATCCCTCGGCCACTTTGGACGCTCCTAACTATGTTCACCTGATTGGAAGTTTCACGACCCTGGATTGGCAAATCTCGTATGCGTTCGGTGAACCCACGCCGCCCGTGTCTGAAACACCGCAGCCTGGGTATTCGAAGGATGGCAAACGAATTCTGGGTGAGAAGGCGATTTCCCCCAAATCAGAAGGGTCTGGCAGCGGTATACGTAAGTGGCTCGCGAATACCACGTTGATTTTTGGAATTAACAATATCGGTGACGTCAAGCCTCCCTATTCTGCTGACTGGTATCAGGGCTTTGATACCGGCGACACCACGCCGTATGGGCGCGTGTTCTACGTCCAAGTCGACAAAAAATTCTAAGTTGAGCTAAGCCTCAATCGGATAGAAATGCGCCGGCAAAACTGCTGGCGCTTTTCGTTGGCTGCGTTGGCGCCCTGCTGGCCGCGGATTCCAAGGCGCTTTGCCGTTCAGGGGCAAGGCTCAATCCCGAGCGAGTCTGCCGCTGGAAGGCTCAAGCCCGCGTACCCAGTTCGCAAGGGTCGCCTCTTCGTAAAAGACGGGCGACGTCTTAAGGCTCTGAGGGTAATTGATGTACTGACGTACGTAATCCTGTTCCAACAGACTCTTCGACCCGGCTCCCACCAGGGTCCCTTTCGAATCCGTGAGAGCGTAATCGAACGACAGCCGGATAGGCGGGCCCCATTCATGATTGAAGCGGACGTCGTTGAACCTTGGCCGGTTTCCCAGGCGTCCGGCCAAATCTATATCCGTAAACCTCAGCGTCAGCGTCTTACCGGGAAAACGTTTGGACACAATAGCCGAGAGATGAGTGGAGACCTCGTCGCGAAAGATTGGCACCGATGCTCTCTCATCGCGGCCCTGGATTCGAAAGTCGGTGAACCGTTCCGGATGAACAAAATCGATCTGAACATTGCCCGGTTCCGCCGCATAGACAGTTGACAAGCCGAAATTGACGACCAACAGAAGCACCCAATAGAAAAAATTCCTCATACACATATATAAACCTCTTTTTCTCTGGAAATATTCCCAGAATATATTGTCGGCTTTCGACTTCTCCAACAGGTAAAGTCGCCGACGGTCCTATCCCATCTCCAATGACGCGACGTTTCGCGGTACGGTTGCATATCATTTCGGCTGACACGCGGGAAGAAACGGGTCGGCGTATCGGCGTGTCGGCGTGTCGGCGTGTCGGCGTACACCGTTCGACGTTCGGCGGATGCGGTCCTAAATTTGCTCGCTTTAAGAGGCAAAGCGAGACGCTTCGCTTACTTCGGGTGTCGCCGACCCGCCGATACGCCGACCCGTTTCTTCCCCCCTCCAATGGACAAGCCACCCTCTTTCACCTACTGTCGCCTGAAAGCAGAAGTCCGTCCGTTACGCGCATGAACCAGATCTTTGAAAAAGCGAACCAGTGGCTGAACGACCTCGTAAGTTACGTCCCTGGGAAACCGATCGAGGATGTGGCGCGGGAACTTGGGCTGGAACCGAGTCAGATCGTAAAACTTGCGTCGAACGAGAATCCGCTTGGACCCTCGCCGATGGCCGTCAAGGCGATGCAGGAGGCTCTGCTGAAAGCGCATTTCTATCCGGACGGCGGCGGATATCATTTGCGCGTCGGAATTGCTGAGAAATTTGGTCTGAGTATTGACAACGTCATGCTCGGGAACGGTTCGAACGAGATCATTGAGTTCCTCGGGCACGCCTTTCTGCAACCGGGCGACAATATCGTTACGGCCGAACATGCGTTCGTTGTTTACAAGATTTTGGCGAAGCTTTTCGGCGCGGGAGCCGTGGAAGTGCCGGATCCGAATTTGACCCATGACCTGGCCGCGATGGCGGACGCAATCAACGATCGGACCAGAATTGTTTACATCGCGAATCCTAATAATCCGACCGGTACGATGGTCAGTGAAAGTGAACTGGACCGTTTCGTTGACCGGGTCCCGAAGAGCGTTGTCGTGGCCCTCGATGAGGCGTACTACGAATTTTTGCCTGAACCCCCGGATACCTTGAAGTATATGCGCAACCACCCGAACGTGATCGCGCTTCGAACCTTTTCAAAGATACAGGGCTTGGCAGGATTGCGAATCGGTTACGGATTAGCGCACGAAGAATTGATCAGGTTGCTGCAGAAGACAAGGCAGCCGTTCAACGTCAATTCTATCGCGCAAGCCGGCGCTCTGGCCGGGATGCGGGATGAAGCGTATCAAGCGCAAACGAGAGAGGTGGTCAGACAGGGCCGGGATTTTCTCCAGGCCGAGTTCCGTAAGCGCAATCTGGAGTTTGTCCCGAGCGTGGCAAATTTCGTGCTCGTCAAGGTCGGCAAGGGGAAAGAGGTATTCCAAAAACTGCTTCAAAGAGGGATGATTGTGCGAGCGATGGACGAGTACAAGCTCCCGGCATGGATCCGTGTCACCGTCGGGACACCCGACCAAAACCACAGATTCCTGAGCGATTTGGACGGAGTATTAACCACAGATTTCACAGATTCCACCGATTAAGAATTGGGTTTTGGTTGGTGACGATTTGCGTCACATCACAAGCCGCCGCTTTTCGAGGCTCTGCGCGCCGAAATTGAACAGAAGACCCTTTTGAAAGCGCGTTGCGCGCAAATAATTGAGAACTTGGGCCATCTCATTGTCGCCAAGCGTTGAGATTGCCTTGAGTTCAACGACAATGGAAGCGTGGCAGATGAAATCCGAGCGGTAGCCTGTCCGAAGCTCTTTGCCTTTATAAAATATGGGTATCTCAACCTCACGCGAAAATGGAATCCCACGTTCCGCCAATTCAATCGAAAAGGCTTCTTGGTACACGGCCTCCAAAAATCCCGGTCCCAACCTTTTGTGCACCTCGAACGCCGCACCAATTATGTCGTATGTTTGCAGATCCACCCCGACCTGATATAACACAAAAAAATCTGTGTCATCTGTGAAATCTGTGGTTTAATTTCTTCTTCTCCTGTGGCTCTTGACGAGACCATCGCGGCAATCTTATGCACCTCGAACGTCGCACCAATTATGTCGTATGTTTGCAGATCCACCCCGACCTGATATAACACAAAAAAAATCTGTGTCATCTGTGAAATCTGTGGTTTAAATTCTTCTTCTCCTGTGGCTCTCGACGATACCATCGCGGCAATCTCCACCCCGATAGGTGAAGGCGCACTTGCCGTCATCCGTCTCTCCGGTCCCAATGCCTTGGCCGTTCTGGCGCCAATTTTTGCAGGGTCAATCGCTCCCGAGAAATTCGTACCTCGCCGAGTGTTCTTCGGCAATATCCAGGATGCTGCGGGGAAAGTAGATGAAGTCCTCGTGACCTATTTCCAGTGCCCGAGCAGTTATACAGGGGAGGATGTCGTGGAGATCAGTTGCCACGGTGGAATCCTGGTCACGCGGCGACTGCTGGATCTGCTGCTCGCGGCCGGGGCTCGAATGGCGAATCCAGGGGAGTTCACGCAACGGGCGTTTCTGAATGGGAAAATGGATTTGACCCAGGCAGAGGCGGTCATGGATCTGATCCGGGCGCAGACGGAACTCGCGCTACGGGCTGCTAACGAGCAATTATCCGGGCATCTCGGGAATGAGCTGACCGATATTCGCGAGCTCTTGTTGACGACATTGGCTCATGTCGAGGCGTACATCGACTTTCCGGATGAACAAATCGATCCGGACACCGGCAAAATTTTGCTCGACCGGATTGTAGCATTGGAAAATCGCCTCGATCGGTTGCTAGCGACAGCTGACCAGGGCCGCGTGCTTCGGCACGGGTTGAGGACTGTGATCTACGGAGCGCCCAACGTTGGTAAGTCGAGCCTCCTCAATCTCCTGCTTGGATACGATCGAGCGATCGTGAGCGAGGTGCCCGGCACAACGCGGGACACGATCGAAGAAATCATTAACATTCGCGGCATCCCGGTTCGGTTGATCGACACCGCCGGAGCGCGCGAGTCCTCCGACCTTGTGGAAAGCGAGGGGATCCGGCGCACTCAGCATCAAGTTGAACAGGCCGATCTTGTCATTCAGGTCGTGGATGGAAGCGCGCAGCCGAACGATCCGATACGCTTTGACGGCCGCAGCAGCGTACTTCTCCTGAATAAATGCGACTTGGGAGTCCATCCGGAATGGCGTGAGTTTGCCGGTGTCCGGTTTTCCTGCAAAGAAAGAGCTGGATTGGAAGATCTGAACCAGGCGATCTGGGATCGAGTGATGGGTGAGAAGGTTAAACTCGCTGATGTCCGAGTGGCGATTAACGCGCGACACCAAGCGTGTCTCCAGCGGGCAAAGAAACTCCTGGCGGAAGGCGGCCGAAGTTTGCAGGAAGGCAAATCGCCGGAGTTTATCGCGATTGAGTTGCGCGAAGCCCTCGACGCGGTAGGCGAAGTGATCGGCAAGCTCGACACGGAAGACTTGCTGGGAAAAATCTTCAGCGAGTTCTGTATTGGAAAATGAGGGGCCGGATTCCGCCGATTTCACGCGCAAAGCAAAGAATCCGGGATTGAAACCACAGATTACACCGATTACACAGATTAAGAGTACGAGGTCGTCTCTCCCATCCTCAAGTTGTGCCGCTCTACGAACGTTTCCTTAGGCCGATCCTTTTCGCGATGGACCCGGAACGGGCCCACGAGATTTCGATTGCGACGCTGAAGACACTCTCTCGGCTCCCGTGGCTGCTCGACGTCTTGGGCCGTCCCGCCGATCAACGATTGAACAGGAAAGTGTTTGGAATCCAGTTTCCAAATCCGATCGGGCTCGCCGCCGGTTTTGATAAGAACGGGATGGCGCTTCCTGCCTGGGCGGCGTTCGGATTCGGTTTTATCGAGATCGGCACGATCACAGCGCAACGGCAGGTCGGGAATTCTCGCCCGCGGATTTTCCGAATTCCGGAAAGGGAAGCCTTGATCAATCGACTTGGTTTCAACAACCAGGGAGTTGAAAGCATCGCGGTGCGTCTCGAACAACTCAGGCGATCATCGAATTGGCCGAAAATTCCGGTTGGCGTCAATATTGGAAAGTCCAAAATTGTCCCGCTGGAAGAAGCTGCAACCGATTACCTTCGATCCTTTCGGCGTTTGCAAGAGCTGGGCGATTATTTTGTTCTCAATGTGAGTTCGCCGAACACGCCCGGCTTGCGGAAGTTGCAGGAGAAAGCAGCCATCGGCGAACTTTTTGGCACAATTCAGCAACAGAACCAAGGGAAACCGCTTCTGGTCAAAATCGCGCCTGATCTGACGCTTGAACAACTCGATCAGATTCTCGTGCTGGCGGAGGAATACCAGCTGGCTGGAGTCGTCGCAACCAACACGACGACGGACCACCAGACGATTCCGGAAAATCAACGTCAATCGGGCGGTCTGAGCGGGAGACCGTTGCGAACACGCTCTCTCGCGATATTACGCCACATCAAGACACACAGTCCGCTTCCAGTGATCTCTGTCGGCGGTATCATGAGCGAGGACGACGCAAATGAGCGGTTCGATGCCGGGGCCGAACTTGTTCAGATTTACACTGGTTTCATTTATCGCGGACCCCGTTTAGTGCGGGAAATAGCGAGATCGTTGGTGAGAGCGAAGAAATGAGGGCAGGAGTTCAGGAGTTGCGGGAGTTCAGGAGTTACAGAATGGACGGAATCATTCTCGCTAGCGGATGATAATTCGTGGGCTCCCGTTCGATGAAGAAATTGGCCTTATTTGTTGCCATCCATCGAATTCTGGCTCCTGAAATGAGGAGGAGTTCAGGAGTTGCAGGAGTTCAGGAGTTACAGAATGGACGGAATCATTCTCGCTAGCGGATAATAATTCGTGGGCTCCCGTTCGACGAAGAAATTGGCCTTATTTGTTACCGTCCGTCGAATTCTGACTCCTGAACTCCTGCAACTCCTGCAACTCCTGAACTGAACTCCTCCTCATTTCTTCGCCGTGAATTACTCCACTGAAACCCTCATTCAACTCGACAAAGCGCATGTCTGGCATCCGTTCACGCAGATGCGCGACTGGATTGCGCCCGACCACCAACCGTTGGTGTTGGTTGCGGGGCATGGGGCATGGCTGGAGGACAGTCTCGGCAGACGCTACCTTGATGGCAACTCGTCCATCTGGACAAATATCCATGGACACGGTCACCGGGCCTTGGATCGGGCTATCCGCGAGCAGTTGGAGAATGTGGCGCATACTTCGTTGCTCGGATTTACAAACCCGAACGCGGTGGAGTTGGCCGCCCGACTTGTTGGGCTTTTGCCCGGGTCTTCGTTGACGAAGGTGTTCTTCTCAGACGATGGCTCGACGGCAATCGAGGTGGCGATCAAGATGGCGGTCCAATATTTTCTGCAGACTCAACATCCGCACAAGATAGGCTTTATTTCTTTTGAAAATGCCTACCACGGAGACACGCTCGGTGCTTCGAGTCTGGGTGGTATTTCGCTATTCCATGACCGATTCAAGTCGCATCAATTTCCTGTGACCCGAATTGGGTCGGTTGAGAGTCTGACAGCAATGGACGGGTCGGGGATCGCTGGAGTGATCATCGAACCAATGATCCAAGGCGCTGCTGGAATGCGCTTGTGGCCCGCCGGCACCCTGAAAACCTTGCGTCGATGGTGCGACGATCATCTAGCCCTTTTGATATTCGATGAGGTCATGACAGGCTTCGGACGGACAGGAAAATATTTCGCCTGCCAGCATGACGAAGTGTACCCGGACTTTTTAGCAGTCGCCAAAGGATTGACCGGTGGCTACCTGCCATTGGCCGCAACTCTAACGACGGATCGGGTCTTTTCAGGATTTCTGGGTTCCTATGAAAAGACGTTTTTTTATGGCCACAGCTACTGCGGTAATTCGTTAGGTTGCGCGGCGGCCCTAGCGAATCTTGCGGTGTTCGAGGCGGAGCGTGTCCTTGAAAAGCTGCAACCGAAGATCGAACATCTCGCCCGCCGGCTGCACGGGCTGCAAAACCTGCCGAATGTGCGCGAGATTCGCAGAGCCGGTTTCATTGCAGGGATCGAGGTCGCCCGACAAAACGGAGAAGCATTTGATTTGCCGGACCAGGTAGGCGCTCAAATTTGCCTTGCTGCGCGCCCCTACAGCCTGCTCACGCGCCCGATCCGTGACGTCATCGTCCTCATGTTGCCACTCTGTGTGACCTTTGAGGAAATAGACCTTGCCATCGATGCCCTCGCGAAGGCCATCAGTGAGGTTTGTCCGCGATTCAACTAGGCGAAATAGGGAATTTGAAACCACAGATTGCACAGATTCCACAGATTTTTTTGACGAAGAGTGCGGCATTAACCGTCGGGACACCTCCATCCGTAACACCAACGTAGACGGCAAGGACTTTGTCCTCTTTATCCCTTCAATCGGTGAAATCTGTGCAATCTGTGGTTTATTTTCCCTCTTCGGCTGAGGGCGAAATTTGCTCTTCGATCGCCCGATTACGCGGGTCGGTCGGCTCGAGTTGGATCGCGCGCCGGATCGCTTCCGTTGCTTCCTTCTTTTTTTCGAGTTTACTAAACGCCAACGCGAGGTTTCCCCAACTCGCCGCGGTACTCGGAAAAATCTCCACCGACTTTCTCGCTGCCATTTCGCATTCTTCCCATCGACCAAGTTCGGCAAGGCACCAGGTAAGCTCAAGCCAAGCCTCGCCATTCATTGGAGAAAGCCGCAGCACCCGCAGGAAGTGATCGGTTGCTTCGGACCATCGCTTTGTCATCCGATACCCAAGACCGGCGACAAACGCGGCTAGAACCTGGTGGCCGCCGGAGATTTGGAGGAAAGCATGGGCGCGTTTCGCCTGGCCGAGTATTTTCAATTCGATTTCTTCGACGAACCCTTGCCGCCCTTCAGCACTCGCCAGATCGGCCGCCTGTTCGAGATCCCACAGGTAGTTTCCCATCTCGCGGAGTTTCTCGTCGTAGTCGGCGTCGGTGAGTCCGAGGTAATTCATAACGCTGCGGAGCATAACATCAGAAGTCAGAAGTTGCAGAAGTCAGCAGTTGCAAGAGTTCAGGAGTTACAGAATGGACGGAATCTTTCTCGCTAACGGATGATAATTCGTGAGCTCCCGTTCGATGAAGAAATTGGCCTTTTTTGTTACCGTTCATCGAATTCTGACTCCTGACTCCTGACTCCTGAACTCCTGCAACTCCTGAACTCCTGACTTTCTGAACTCCTCTCTACAACGCACTCGGAAAGAAAAAAACTTGATCAGAACGTCGCTTTCACCCGTTATGGGATGCGGCAATCGATGAGTTCCAAGGTTCTCGCATTCATCAATTTCAAAGGTGGCGTCGGGAAAACCGCTACGGTGGTGAATATTGGGGCGACGCTCGCAAAGCTGCATGAAAAAAAAGTGTTGATTGTCGACCTCGATCCGCAATCCAATTCAAGTCTTTGGCTCATGCGGCCGGATCGGTGGCGCGAACATGTGGCTCGGGGGCGACGCTCAACCTTTCAAATTTTTGACGATGCGCTTCAAGGAAAAACTCGCTTCAATTTCGATGAGGCGGTGGTGAAAGGGGTGGAGACGTGGACCGGATTCACCGATTTACCAAGGCTGCACCTGCTGCCGGCGGCAGTCGAGTTGCTGCGAGTGGAGGACAGGATTCATGAGTTGCGTGCCCCGGTGATCTATCAGATCCTGGATTCGGCTCTGGGGACGCAGTTCAAACAGTACGACTATGTTCTCCTGGATTGTCCGCCAAACCTCTACAGTACAACAAAAGCTGGGATTTTCTCTGCGGATAGCTGCATTGTCCCGTATGTACCTGACTATCTTTCGCTCTCCGGTTTCCAGGTATTGGCCGAACAGATAGCCGAGATGCGAGAGAAATTCGCGCCCTACCTTCCGGGGCGCCGGAAACCCAATATTGCAGCCCTCATCGTTAGCCATTACCGGCAGACAGGCAACGTCTTCCGGCTCGCGGTGAATGAGCTTGAACTTTCTATGGCCGCGCTACGCGCGGAAGGCGTGCTCTCGGATCAGGCAGTCCTGCTCCAACCTTATATTCGGCATTGTGTTCGGGTCGCTGAGTCCACCAGCGAGCATCTGCCGGTCATACTCTACGCGCCGGGCAGCATCGGGGCGCAGGATTATGCTGATTTGACACAGCGGTTTGTTGACCTCTTTGAGCGCAAAAAATGAATTACTCGGATCTCGCAACCAGGCTTTCGCAACTCGGAGAACGGCTCGGCAGACACTCCGAAAAATTGGAGGGGGAAAATCTCGGACGGTCGGCCGGAAAGCTTGCCTCTCAGATTGACCATTTCGAGGAACAGCTTGAGAGCTATCTTGCCAGCCGGAAATCCGGGGAGCTCTTGCTCGAAAGCTTGCTTCGTTCACCGGCATCGAAAAGACATCTCACAATCGCTCAGTTGAAACATGGGGTACGAGAGACCTGCGGGAAGCGCATGAAGTCGGAAGACTTGGCGGCTGCAAAGCGCGAGTTCATCGAATTGGTCCGCGGAGCTGGGAAGCAGGATCAAGCGGTGGAATTTTTGAAAGGGGTGTTTGCCGAAGCTGTGCACGTGGAATCCGGAGGGAAAGATAAGACGCTTCTACAGCGTGAATTTATTCACCTTGGCCAACTGCTTGATGAAGAATTCGCGGTGGAAATCGCCTCACGAACATTTGCTGAACTCCGTCGCGTCGCCGCCGTGAATGGCATCAGATTCACTGACAAAACTAACAGGGAGCGTTTGACGACGCTTATTCGACGCTATGCGCAACGTGCGGCTCTCAATGTCCCGGGAGGAGTGCCAAAAGCGATCGGTCGAGCCAAAGTAATCGGATCAAATTGATGCAAAGTGACCTGAAGAGGGTGCTTTTTCGGGAGCAGGAAATTAGCGCGCGCCTGGATCAACTGGCGGTTCAGATCACGGAGGACTATCGCGGAAAAGATCTGACCGTACTCGCGATCCTGAATGGCAGCCTGATCTTCATGTCTGATCTCCTCCGTCGGATTCCGCTTCCGCTCCAATTGGATTGCCTGCGAGTAAAAAGCTACTATGCCGGGACGGTCTCGAGTGGGCGAGTACAATTCGATCATGCGGCACTGCCGCTTGCACAACGGAGGCACGTTTTGTTGCTTGATGATATCCTCGATAGTGGAAACACCCTCGCAGCGATCAGCGAAACGATCCGTCTCGAGGTCGGGCCTTTAAGCCTGAAATGTTGTGTGCTTTTGCGGAAAATGAAGCAGCGAACCCAGTCGATTGAAGCGGATTATGTCGGATTCGATATCGAGGACGAGTTCGTCGTCGGTTACGGCCTCGACTATCAAGAACGATATCGGAACTTGCCGTTTATCGGTGTTCTGAAAACTTGAGAATGCTGATTCAAATCCAATATTTCGCGCAGCTCCGCGGTTCAGGGGGGCCAGGCTGGATTGAAGTGGCGGAAGGAACAACCGTCGAGGGTTTGCTCAACAGCCTGTTTCAACAAGGAACAAGCTGGGAGGCTTGGAATAAGCATCTTTTGATCGCCGCAGGAACCGAGTGGGTCCAACGAGATTATGTGCTTAAACCAGGGGATACGATTTCGTTGATGCCACCGGTTCAAGGTGGATAACTCTTAGAGACCGAGGGGTTTGACGAATTATGAAAGCTCTGCGTTTCGAAAAGACCGGCTCGTTGGACGAGTTGAAGATTCAGGAGGTCCCGCGACCGGTGCCTGGTCCGGGCGCCCTGCTGGTTGCGGTGAAGGCGGCGGGTTTGAATCCGAGCGATGCTAAGAATGTCCTGGGGAAAATGCATCAAACCACGGTACCCAGGATTCCCGGCCGTGATTTCGCCGGGACAATTGCCGTCGGTACGGAAGCGCTTCCGGTCGGGACGGAGGTATTCGGGAGCGGAGGCGTCATGGGTTTTACCATTGACGGAAGTCATGCGGAGTATGTTGCGGTGCCTGCCGCGGCGGTTCAGCCCAAGCCGCGGGCGCTGACGTTTGAGGAGGCCGCGACACTGGGGATTCCGTATCTCACCGCGTGGCACGCGGTCATCGAGGTCGCTCGTCTGAAGGAGGGCGAGACGATTCTTGTCACTGGTACGACCGGGGCTGTTGGAGATGCAGCTGCCCGCATAGCAAAACGGGTTTGCAACGCGACGGTGATTGGGACGGCGCGCCGTCACACGGACGCAGTTCGCCTGAGGCTCTTGGATTACGTGGACGGCCTCGCCGATCTGAGCGCAGGTTCGATTTCTCTCCCGGAACAAATCCGAGCACAGACCGAGGGCAGGGGTGTCAACGTGGTCTTTGACGTGGTCGGGGGCTCGTTGTTCGAACCTGGTTTAAAGTGCCTGGCGCTCCGGGGTCGCCAGGTAGCGATCGCATCCAGCCCGGATCCGAAGGTCACATTTAACCTGATTGATTTCTACCACAACGAGTCCCACCTGATCGGGGTGGACTCGCTTCAGCTCTCCTTTGAAGACTCCGGTCGCATTCTGGGCAAACTGTTACCTTATTTCGAGGCGGGCAATTTCGGGCCTCAAGGGGATCCGGTGCCGGTTGGCTTTGACGCTGTCTTGAATGCGTATCGCGAACTCGCGGAAGGCCTTGCAAAAGCTAAATACGTTTTCGTGCCGCGGTAAACTGCTTTGCTTCTTACCCCCCGAACCGGAGAGAAGAGATAAACCATCGATTGCACAGATGACACAGATTAGAAGAGGAAAGACAGGGGTCGTTACCATGACTTTTTTGTTCCAGAGGAATTTTTCTGCCGGTCAGCGCTAAACTCCTTGGCTTTAGTTGTCTGTGAAATCTGTGCAATCTGTGGTTTATCTCCTATCCCGGTTTTCGGGCTTCTATCGGCCGCTAGTCTCTGAAATTCCTGAAACCGAGACCGACGCCGAAGTCCTTGCTGCGGAGGAATTGGATGACCGCTTGAAGGTCGTCTCTCTTTTTCCCGGTCACTCGGATTTGCCGATCCTGGATTTGGCTCTGGACCTTGGCATCACGGGCTTTAATCGCTTTGATGATCTCCTTGGCCTTGTCGCCCTCGAGGCCCTGTTTGACGTGAATTTCCTGACGCGCGTGTCCAAGCGGCGAAATCGCAGGATCTTTTCGTTCGACGTTGCGTAGATCGATGTTTCGCTTGGCGAGTCTTCCGATCACGATTTCCACTAATGACTTTAACTTGCCGGCGTCTTCTGCGGTTAGTTCGATCAGCGTGGGATCGGTCATTTCGACAGTGGCCTTACTGTCTTTGAAATCGAACCTCGTGCTCAACTCTTTCCTGGCCTGATTGATCGCGTTATCAATCTCTTGCTTGTCCACTTCGGAGACGATATCGAAAGAAGGCATATCTGATCCAATAGCGACGAGCAGCGGCTAATGCAACAACCGGTCGAGGACAAAACTCGCGATCTGGGCGATGTCTGGACGTTCCTCGTTTCCCGCCCATGATTCGCCCGGTCGGTCTGAGCGGACTTGAAAGATTCGTTGGGCCTTCCAGATCCAGGCGTCCGGGTTGTAAGGGCCGACCGATCCCGGGTCGCTCCACGTATGGATCGAGAGCAACTGCGGGGTAATCGCCGCTGCAATGTGCATTGGACCGCTGTCGACGCTGACGATAAAACTCGATTGACGGAGGACCCAAATTAATTCTGGCAAATCGGTTTGATTCACCAGCGAGATCCCGTTTCGATCCGTCACAAAAAGTGCATTGGACCGCCCAACGACAACGACCGGAATTGGAACGACCAGATGAGTGAACTCAAAAATCTCTTTCGGGGTCAATGACTTGCGGGCCCCGCGGGCAAACGGGTGCAGGACGACGTAACGCTCCGGCAATTCGCGCGATGGGATTGCCGTCCCACACGGAAGAGGGAACTGAATCGGTCCGGAGGTGTCAGCTCCGGCGAGTCTGGCAAGTGCCAGGTAGCGATCGACAGAGTGTTGACTGGACCGGACCTGGGCTCGCCGATCGTAACTGAAGCGGGACATTTCTCTTGAATCCGACAAACCGAACACTGACTTGCCCTTCGCACTGCGTGAGATCCAAGCGCTTCGAAACAACCCTTGGAAATCCAGGACGAGGTCGGGTTCCAACCCAGACAGTCCACGGCACCATCGGAAAAATTTGAAGAGCCCGACTGGGCCCCTGAGCTCTCTCCTTGGAAATGGGATGACTTTTTGAAGGTCTGCGTTCCCCTCCAGAAGAGGGACCCATTCGGTGTTTGCGATCCAGCAAATTTTCGCGTCCCGGAAAGTCTCTTTCAAATAGTGGACGGCTGGCAGGGTGTGGACGATATCGCCAAGCGAGCTTGGTTTGACAACGAGCACGGACGATGGCGTCATTTTCCGAACGCGAGGCGATCAGCTAGCCTCGGAGGAAGTCCCGCCATCAGGATTTTCCCCTGGGTTTTCGCCAAATCATACCGAAGGCGGCGCAGTCGAATCATCCGCTTTTCCTGGTCAAAAACCACGTACGCGGCTCGCCAGTCTCCGTCTCTTGGCTGTCCGACGCTGCCTGCGTTTACGAAGTACTTCTTACCCGTTTCCAGGATCAGTTGCTCGAACGGCAGTCCAACCACAGAACTGTCCTTAATGTAGGCACGGGGGGTATGAGTATGACCAAAAAAGCAGAGTTCCGTTGCTTGTTTGGAAAAACTGGCGGCCGCGTCCAATTGATTCAAGACATAGCCCCACCCAGCCGGATCGTCCAACGAGGAGTGGACAAGCGTGAATCCACGAATCTTCGTGATGAGCGGAAGCCCGCCAAGCCAGACCTTCTCGGAAGGACTCAACTGATCCCGGGTCCACTGGATAGCGACTTCGGCGAGCGGGTTGAAGCTCTCCAGGGAACTATCGGAGGAAGCGTAGTCGTCGTGGTTTCCCTTAACAACTGGACATTTTAACGACTGGACGATCGCCAGGCATTCTCGCGGGTTGGCATTGTAGCCCACGACGTCCCCAAGGCAGATATAAGACGTACACCCTTGCTCCCGAGCGTCCGCGAGCACAACTTCAAACGCCTCAAGATTGGCGTGAATGTCGCCGAATATCGCAATCCGCATCGTGGCACGAAGTATGAGACGGAACGTGATTACAGTCTACGGTTTTGTGTTTGGCGCGACATTTTAAAGCAGCCTCAATGCCGAATCTCAAACCCCTTGATCCCGCTTTTCACGGGAACTTCGTGGACCACAAACCGGTGGATATGGCGCCGCAAATGGCTGTCGAGGATTGCTTCAAGAAATTCCCCGACTTCAGTTTCTTCACCCTGAATCTCGAGTTCGACCCTGCCATCGATGAGGTTCTTCACCGAGCCGACCACGTCGTACCCGGTCGTGATCGATTTAACGGAATAGCGAAAACCCACTCCCTGGACGCGTCCTTCGTAGAAAACTTGTCTCGCGACCATATGCTATTCCCTGAACGGCTCTCGCATTGATTTCGAGAAGATGAACAGGATGAGCATTGCCGGTGATCTCTGGATGATCGCCACCGCAGTGCTCTGCCGGAAACGAAATACTGAACCGCCCAACAACCTGCACATCGCGGGAAAACCGCACTTGTCAACAAAGGCTTGGCGAAGGGCGCGGTTCCCCTGCGGATGTGTCAGGGCTATTTAGCGCTTCCAGTCCAACGCGCCCTTTTTAATAGCGTAAACGAATCCGACCATCAAGATCACGACAAACCCAAGCATGCTGCCAAAAATGGTCCATGGGTTGAATTTGTCGACGTAGTCTCTGTACACCACTGCCCACGGGTACATGAACACGATCTCGATATCGAATAGAATGAACAGCATCGCAACCAGGTAAAACTTGACGCTGAATCGCGGCTGCGGTTCGCCCAGCGGAAGCATCCCGCATTCGTAGGCGGAATCCTTGATGGCGTTGCGTTTGCCGACTCGACCGAGGATGACGCTCACCAGCAAGGCGAAAGCGGCAAACCCAATCGCGACGATTACTTGCAACAGGATCGGTAGATAATCCTGCAACATAGGAGTATTGTGCGAGTTACGATTTCGCAGCGATTGCGGCAGCTGCTTGCGCCACGTTCGCTGCGGTCATTGCTGCTAACGCGGACGAATCACCCTTATAGATTTTGCCACTCTTCTTCACTACACCGCGAGCGACTAGATTTTGAAGTTTTTCGTAAGCACGCAAACGCAACATTTCTTCGCCTCCGCTCGCTGCATTGCGCTGGCGAAGATTTTCGTGAACGATCTCGAAGAGTTGCTTAAACTCGAAGGATTTCTTCTGAGAAAGTACAGTTACAAGTTCTTCGGTGACCAGGTCGGGAAGGCGTCGTGAAAAGGCGTTTTTCTTCTGCATAGCCATAGAAGGACGAATGTAGCACATAATCTTCCAAAAACGAGGGAGAAAGTGGCGGAAGCGTCTCGGCGGGTCGTCTCAGGGCTGATCGGCGTGCTTCTCGATTCTCGCTGTTTCTCTTTTTCAGAGCCAATCTGCATACCTTTTTAAGAGCCTCTGGACGCCGACACGCCCTACGCCGATCCGCCGAGACACTCCCCCAGTCCTTCCTTGAACGTGGGATAAACGGGTTTCCAGCCGAGCAATCGTAGCTTCCGGTTGCTGACTCGTTTGTTCGTCCAGCCGCGTTTTGGGTTCAAATCCCGGGAACCCACCGGAGGGAGAGGCTTGTCTAAACGGTGGCAGACATATCGGTACCAGTCGATTTGGGTCACTGGTTGATCGTCAACGACATTAAAAAAACCGGTCAGCTCCGTTTCTGCAAGAAACTGGAGTGCATTAGCCGCATCCACTTGGTGCAACGTGTTCATGAAACGTGTCCCATCTTCCTCGATCATCGCTCGTCCTTCCAAAAGCTTCATTAATGGAGCGCAACGTCCTGGGCCGTAGAGCCCAGCTAGACGGGCGACAGCGCCACCGGAGGCAAGGACCAGATCCTCCGTTTTCCGCAGTATTTGGCCCGTTTCCGGCGCGGGCTCTGCCGGAGACGTTTCGTCCACCGTGGAGCCGTCGGTCTGAGCATACACGGAGGTCGAACTGGTAAAGATGAGCCGTCCGTACTCAAGATTTGCCATCAGGTTCTGGGTGCCGGCGAAGAAAACTGCTGTGTATTTGCTTGTTCCGCCTCGTCCGGAACTGGCGCAATGAATCACGACATCGAAGCGGCGCCCGGCAAGATGGCCAAAGCTGGTATTCTCCGTAATATCTACGGCATACGCGGGAAAGGCTTCCCCGCGAAGATTCGCCGCCGAAGTTTCAGACGCCGTAATCGCGTGTGTCTCCCAACCGGAAGAAACGAAGTTTCGGGCGAGAGGAAGACCAACAAAACCGCATCCGGCGATCAAGACCGACCTGGGCATCCCGCATCCTACGACGAACCCGCACGCGCGCAACGCCTGAAGAGCGTATCGGCGTGCAACGTCGAACGCTGAACGCCGAACGCTACCCACCAGAATTTCGCTGGACATCGCGGCAAGCCGCGGCACACTTTTGCCGACTTCTATGTCTTCCGGGAAAGCGGTTGGTTTAACGGTCGGGTTCTGGTTAGTCGCCATTTCGCTCTTGCATGCGACTCTGAATCTCGGTCTGTTCGCTCCCCACAAACCAGCGGTGGCGGCGCCCTTTCGCGTTGGTTTTATCCCGGTCACGTGTCATCTGACTTGCCCGGTGACCGATTTCATCAACAAGCAATTGACAGGCGGGTCCGAGTTTGAGCCCGTTCGGTTCCAGGGGTGGCCTGAGCTAAAAGAAGCATTTATTTCCGGCTATCTCCCGGCCACCTTCATTCTTGCTCCGCTGGCAATACGGTTGCGCGAGGACGGCGTGCCGATCAAGATCGTTTATCTCGGTCACAGAGACGGGACCGCGATGGTGGTGAACCGAGAATCGCAGATCTACCGGATTGAGGATCTTCTAGGCAAAACGGTCGCTGTGCCGAATCGGTTTTCGAACCAGAAGCTGCTGGTCGTCAAAGCGTTGAAAGAACACGGTGTACCGCTTGACCAGGTGAAGATTGTTGAGATGGCGCCCCCGGATATGCCGGCGGCGCTCTTCAGTAAAGCGGTGGACGCGATTACCTCCGGCGAACCGTTTATGGGACAGGCGGAGTTGGACGGTTACGGTCGAGTGTTGTACCAAGCAAAAGATGTCTGGCCGGGATTTATTTCCTGCGTGCTTGCGGTTCGCGAAGACGCCATCCGTGAGCACCGCGATATTGTCCAGAGGCTCGTGGACGGAATTGCTAAAAGCGGGAAGTGGCTTGACCAAACCATGGATCACCGCATGGAAGCAGCCGAGTTTGTCAGCCAGTATTATTACAACCAAAATCCGAGCTTGCTCCGGTTTGTCCTGAGCAAACCGCCGGACCGGGTGAAATACACGAACCTCGCCCTGCATAAGAATGATTTCCTGGAGATCGAGGCCCTCGCCAAGGATACCGGAGTGCTGAAAGGGAAGGTTACATTCGAGGATTACACGGACACCAGTTTCGTCCCGTTGGACAGTTCAATCCAACCGTACGCTTGGGATTATAAGACTACGAAATGAAGAAAAGCATTTTGCTTCCGCTCTCTGTTCTGGTGGCGGTCTATTTCCTCTGGGATGGAGCGGTGCTTCTCTCTAAATCCGATATTTTTCCCAGACCGAGTCAGGTCTTCTTCGCAATAGTGGAATTGATCCAGCGCGGCCTGCTTTTGAAATATGTGGTGGCGTCTCTTTTCCGCGTCAGCGTGGGGTTCGTCTTGGCGGTTCTGATCGGGGTGCCTCTCGGCTTGTTGCTCGGGTGGTTCAGGTCGGCTTTTTTGGCGTTCAATCCGCTGATTCAGATCCTTCGTCCGATCTCGCCGATTGCATGGATCCCTATCGCGATCCTGTGGTTTAAGGTCGATGACCGCGCGCCGATTTTCCTTATTTTCTTGTCCAGCCTGTTCCCGATCACCGTCACCGCGATCGCTGCTGTCCAGAATATCCAGCCTGTCTACGTTCGCGCCGCGCAGAACTTTGGCGTCACCCGGATTGACCTTTTCAAGAGAGTTATCTTTCCAGCCTGCTTGCCCCAGATCATCACGAGTTTACGGATCTCGTTGGGGATTGCCTGGCTCGTTGTGGTCGCGGCCGAGATGATCGCCGTGAACTCTGGACTCGGATACCTGATTATCGATGCACGAAACGCCGGGAAGCGATACGATCTGGTCGTTGCCGGGATGTTGATGATTGGCTTGATCGGCCTCCTCCTCGATCTGTTGGTCCGAAGCCTCGAACGGTTCGAAGAGGTCAAATGGGGCTACTCAGAAAGGAGCTAGGAGAAAGTCGAAATTGTGACCGCGCCTGTGATTAGCGTCCGAGATCTTGGACTAACCTTTCTTGGGAAGCGAGGTGCTCCCCCGATTGAAGTTCTCCGGTCCGTCAATCTGGAGGTCCTGCCGGGCCAGTTTGTTTGCATTGTCGGTCCTTCCGGATGCGGGAAGACGACCCTGCTTAATATCATTACCGGTTTCCTGAAACAATCGGCGGGAGATGTTCTTGTTCAAGGGGCGCCAGTAAAAGGTCCGGATCCCAGACGGATCTTTGTTTTTCAGGACAATGGGGTTTTCCCGTGGCTTACCGTCGAACAGAACATTGGATTCGGAATTGCACGGCGCTCTCTCCAGGAACAGCGGGAAATCGTACATCGTTACGTTCAGATGGTCGGATTGACCGGATTCGAGAAGGCCTACCCGCGCGAATTATCTGGTGGAATGCGGCAGCGGGTTGAGATCGCCCGGGCGTTGGCCCCGAATCCCGAGATTATCTACATGGATGAACCGTTTGGCGCTCTCGACTTTATTACCCGGTTGAAGATGCGAGCCGATTTGACTCGGATCTGGCAAGAAGAAAAGAAGACCATCCTCTTTGTAACGCATGATATCGAGGAGTCCGTGCAACTCGCGGACCGGGTCGTGGTCATGAGTTCGCGGCCCGGGACCATCCGCAAACAGATCCGGATCGAGTTACCGAGGCCTCGCGACCTCGATTCACCGGAATACCTGGACGTGCGCGATGAGATCTTTCGGACGATCGGCATGAGTCTCAAGGTGGGGGTGGGCTAGAAGAGAGTTGTCAGCATCATCAGGACTCTCCATTGAAATATTTAATCGAACAATTGCGGGACGGGAATGATCTCCGGATGGATCAGGCCCGCGAAGCATCCAGACTGCTTGCTGACCCTGCGGTTCCCGAGTTCGAAAAAGGCGATTTTCTCTTGGCTTTGAAACAAAAAGGAGAGTCCGGCGAAGAACTCGGATATTTCGCTCGCTCCTTTCTGGAACTGGCAATCCGGCCTGTCCTCCGCATAGACGGCAAACCGTCCGTGGATATTGTTGGGACTGGGGGCGATCGTCTTGAACTGATCAATGTCTCGACCACCTGTATATTTCTGCTCGCTGCGGCCGGCGTGGTGGTGCTGAAGCATGGGAACAAGGGGATTACTTCCAAGGCTGGCGCCGCGGATGTGCTCGAAAATCTTGGGATCCCGATTGCCTGCTCGCCGGAGCGGATGGCCGATTGCATCCACCAGACGGGCATTGGCTTTTTCTTCGCGCCGCTGTACCATCCGGCCTTTCGGCTCGTTGCTCCAATCCGCAAAAAACTGGCAGAGCAAGGGATCGGCACGGTGTTCAATCTTCTGGGCCCGCTCTTGAATCCCGCAGAGCCAACTTGCCAATTAACCGGGGTGTTTTCGCCGACAATTCTTGGGAAATATGCGGTTGCATTGCGCGAGGTTGGCCGAACCCGCGCATGGGTTGTTCACGGTCAGGTCCTTGGAGGGTCTGGCATGGATGAGATTTCGTTACTAGGCGAAACCGAGGTCCACGAGGTGAAAGGGGATTCCTTGAATCAGTTTTATTTGTTCCCGGATCAACTTGGGTTCCGAAAACCATCGCTCCATGAATTGCGCGGAGGCGATGCGGCGCAGAATGCGCGCGCTCTGACGGATATCCTCGCGAATCGGGACCGGAGCGCAAAACGGGATTTGATCACGATCAACGCGGCGGCCGGTCTCGTGATCGCTGGTGCAGTCCCTCGGATGGAGGCCGGGATTCAGTTGGCCAATGAAATCCTCGATTCAGGCCTGGCTTTGGAAAAGCTACGCGAATTTCAGCGCTTTTTCGCATCCTGAACCGAAATTCTGAATCTGAAACCACAGATTACACAGATGACACAGATAAGACGATGCACTGGTGTCCAGTTTACACTTTTGCTTTCGGTGAACTTCCACCGGTTCCCGCCGCCAAGGTCCTTGGCTTCAGTCATCTGTGAAATCTGTGCAATCTGTGGTTTATTTCTTCTTCGGTTTTGGGGGTTAAACGTTGAGCGCGAGAGTTCGAGGTCGTCACTTTGGGAGGTGATCTAGACAATATTCCTCTCCATTGCGCGAAACTCGGAATTCAAGCTCGGGATTATCTTTTTCGGTTCGCTTGCAGACGGCGCATCGATGAAGACTCTCTTCTCCGGACGCTTTGTTCTCGAACTTGCGCTTGCGAATATCTGTCGCAGTCCGGTCCCGCAGTTTGGCGTAGGCGTTGGGACCGAAGAAAACGAAATAATTAAGGAACGAAACCAGGATTGCCAGTTTTGTACTCAGGGAACCGCCGAACAATGGGATCAGCAGCAGACCCAAGCTGATAAACGCAAGCCATTTAAGCTTGAGCGGCAGAATAAAGAAGACGTAGATCTGCACGTCCGGGTAAAGCGTGGCGAAAGCAAAGAAAAGCGATGAATTCAATAGAAAGGCAGAAACGCCGCCGCCCCCAAAGAAAAAGGCAGCGACGGTGACGCCAACCATTCCGAGGAAGTAAAAGAGCGTCACTCGGAAAGCGCCCCATGCATGTTCGAGGGCATCACCCATCCAGACCAGGAACCAAAGGTAGACAAATAGAAAGACCACAGAGAACGGCGACGACGCCGGGTTGGCACCGCTCCCGAGGACTTGCGGCACGAATATGTACGAAACGAGCCGCCAAACTTCCCCGTGGAGAATTTTTTCGGGGTTCAATAGGAGAGCAAGGACAAAGCTTGGCTTGAAAAAATTCAGGAGATAAACCAAGCCGTTCAACACTGCAACCAACTGCATGAGGCGCGGTACGCCCAAAAACCCGACGCGCGCTTCCAGCCAGTTTATCCAAGACATAGGACACCTACTCCTCCGGTGCGGGCAGCGCGTCAACTGCGGCTGGTGTCCTGTCCCCGAAATACGAGGTGTTTCGGGGACAGGACACTATGTTCGATCTGGTTGACAAGCGTGGACAGTCGCCGCGCATTTTCATCGCAGCCCTGGGGCCGGCGGCGTTTGGCCGTTTTCCTGTCCAGCGTACGCGGCTCTCTCACGTCGCGATCTGGGCCGTGTACTCGGCTGCGGTTTTCAGCGACGAGATCTCCTCCGGATGCAAAAGCTTGAGCTTAAAAAGCCACCCCATATTGTACGGATCAGTATTCACGAGCGCCGGATTGCTCTCGAGGTCGGGATTGATTTCCACAACTTCTCCGCTCACCGGCGAGTAAATGTCGCTCGCCGCTTTGACAGATTCGACAACAGCCGCAGCCTTTCGCGGCTCCAACAACGCCCCAATCTGAGGCAACTCCACGTAGACAATGTCGGTCAACTCCGCTTGAGCGTGGTCCGTTATGCCGACGGTGCCAATCGCACCCTCCGGTCGGATCCACTCGTGGGTCTCGGCGTATCTGAGATCGTCGGGAACTAGCATCGCTTTTTGTATAGCGGTTTTTTTTCGACAGTCGCGGGAAATCTTCGCCCCCGAACATCTATTTCGACTTTTTGACCCGGATTCGTATACGGAACGTCGACATAACCCAAGCCGATTCCGATTCCGAGGCTGGGAGATTGTGTGCCGCTCGTCAGTTCGCCCACCTGTGCGCCGTCGACGAAAACGCCATAGTGAGCCCGCGGCGGAGGAGATTTTCCATCTGACTTGACCGCGACGAGGCGCTGTCTTAAGCCAGCTCGCTTTTGCGCAAGTAAAGGCGCCCGTCCGACAAATTCCGGTTTTTCAAGGTCGACAAAAAACCCGAGACCAGCTTCGAGCGGTGTCCGCGTCGGCGAGAGGTCCGATCCGTTCAGCGGGTAACAAACTTCCGTGCGCAATGTGTCTCGCGCTCCCAGGCCGCACGGCTTCACCCCAAGTGAGGCACCAACGTCCAGCAGATGATTCCAGACGACCGCAGCAGCTGCGGCGGGATAGAAAAGCTCGAATCCATCCTCCCCAGTGTAACCGGTTCGCGCCACCAAAACTGGAATCCCTTGGATTCGGAATTCCTGGATTTGATTTCGGGACGGTAGATCTCCGAACTGCCGGAGCAATTCAGCCGAACCGGGACCCTGCACTGCAAGAGCCGCAAAGTGATCGCTGAGATTGGACAGTGCAACTTCACCCGCCAGGTGCGACTGCATCCAATCAAAGTCTTCTTCGATCTTCGCGGCGTTTACCACGAGGAAATAGTCGTTGCTGCCACGGCAGTAAACGATGAGATCGTCGATCACGCCCCCCTGCTCATTCAACAACATCGTGTACTGGCCTTCGGATGTTTGGAGGCGCTCCAGGTTATTGGTGAGCAAGGTATTCAACCACCGTTCGGCGGACGGTCCCGACACCCTGATTTGGCCCATATGCGAAATGTCGAAGATCCCGATGCGCTGACGGACCGCCTGGTGTTCCTCCAGGATGCTTGAATAGAAGACAGGCATGTTCCAGCCGCCGAAACCGATCATCTTTGCACCGAGCTTCAGGTGTTCTGCGTGTAAAGGGGATTGTTTGGGAGGCAGATTCGTTTCGTCACTCACAATCTTCTCACGATATGTAGGAACCAACCGTGGGCAACCGTTACGAGCGGATGGCGTGAATCTCGCATCTGTGCGCGTCGTCCGAACCTCATTTAGCCCGCCGGCAACTTGTAATTCTCGCCCCTCTACTCGATGTTTCGCGATGGTCAGAAGTAAGGCTTCCGGGAAAGCAACCAATATTCTCTTTCCGTCGTTCGTAGAGCGGCACGTCGGTCCAAGCGAGGAAGAATTGAGCGAGATGCTTGGACAAATCGGCTACGAGACCCTTGACTCTCTGATCGACGCCACTGTTCCGGAAGCGATTCGCTTTGATGAAAAACTGGACCTGCCCGAACCAGATACCGAGTTCGAAGTCCTCCGGAAATTCCGGGAAATTGCTCTTAAGAATCGAGTTGCAAAATCCTATATCGGCCTCGGTTACCACGCTTGCGTGACGCCGCCAGTCATCCTGCGGAATATTCTGGAAAAGCCGGGTTGGTACACCGCTTACACTCCCTACCAGGCCGAAATTGCGCAGGGACGTCTTGAGGCGCTCTTGAATTTCCAAACGATGGTCACGGATCTGACGGGGTTGGAGATCGCCAACGCCTCTTTGCTGGATGAAGCCACTGCTGCAGCCGAAGGCATGGCGATGTGTTTCGCACTCCGGAAACAGCATTCCGTTCGCGCGTTTTTTATTTCAAAAACCTGTCATCCACAGACGATCGCCGTCGTCGAAACCAGGGCCAAGCCGCTGGGAATCGAAGTGATCGTCGGAGATCATCAGACTTGGGATTTTCAAACCCCTGTCTTCGGAGCGCTGCTTCAGTATCCCGCGACGGACGGACCAATTTACAATTACACGACCTTTATTAACAGGCTTCATGAAGGTCAGGCGCTCGCCATCGTAGCCGCAGATCTACTGAGTCTGACGCTGCTTGTTCCGCCGGGTGAGTTCGGAGCGGATATCTGCGTCGGATCGACCCAGCGATTCGGTGTTCCGCTCGGTTACGGCGGTCCCCATGCGGCCTATTTTTCGACGCACGACCAATTCAAACGGCTTATGCCAGGGCGGTTGGTTGGGGTTTCGAAGGATCTGGCAGGACGCCCCGGCTTCCGGCTCTCATTGCAGACCCGTGAACAACATATCAGGCGCGATAAAGCCACGAGTAATATCTGCACCGCCCAGGTGCTATTGGCCGTTATCGCCGCGAGCTACGCAGTTTATCATGGTCCAAATCGCCTGAAGCAGATTGCCGAGCGCATCCGCCTGCAGGTTGGAAGGCTGGCGCTCGGTTTGGAGAAACTTGGCTTTGAGGTCGAGGGCAGTCCGCGTTTTGATACGCTCCGGGTGACGCTCGGCGACCGGCGCAATGCGATCCTCGCAAAGGCGGCCGAAGCCTTGATTAATTTCCGGCTTTTCGATGACGGCACCATCGGGATCAGCCTCGATGAAACGGTTTCCGAAGAGGATCTTCAGGCTCTCTTGAATCTTTTTTCCGATAATCCGTCGGCTTCTGTCCCGGAACTTTCCAGGACGGAAGTCAGCGATATCCCTGAAGAGTTTATTCGCAGGTCTCCTTTTCTGACGCACCCGGTCTTTAATACTCATCACACTGAGACCGGGCTGATGCGTTATCTGCATAGACTCGAATCCAGGGATTTGTCCCTGACGACTTCCATGATTCCGCTCGGCTCTTGCACGATGAAACTGAATGCCGCGGCGGAGATGCTCCCAGTGACATGGGCGGAAATTGGACAGATCCATCCGTTCGCGCCGGCGATTCAAACGGCTGGGTATCATCAGCTGATCCTCGAGCTCGAAAGCTGGCTGGCTGCGATAACCGGGTTCGACGCCGTGACTGTCCAACCCAATGCCGGGTCGCAGGGAGAATACGCAGGACTGTTGGTGATTCGGGAATATCATCGCGAACATGGACAGACCCAACGAAACGTCTGCTTAATTCCGACCTCGGCGCACGGGACCAATCCGGCCTCGGCGGCAATGGCTGGATTTCAGGTGGTCTCGGTGCAATGCGACGCCCAGGGCAACATTGATGTCGATGATCTCAGAAAAAGAGCGGACCAGCATTCTGAACGACTCGGCGCCTTGATGGTGACCTATCCCTCGACGCACGGAGTATTCGAAGAGGGAATCACGGAGATCTGTGACATCGTCCATGACCACGGAGGGCAGGTTTATATGGATGGCGCGAATATGAACGCGCTGGTGGGACTCTGCCGTCCGGCGGACTTCGGAGCAGATGTGTGCCACCTGAATTTGCACAAAACTTTCTGTATACCGCACGGGGGCGGAGGCCCGGGCGTTGGCCCGATCGGGGTGAAGGCGCATCTCACCCCTTATTTGCCCAGTCACCCTCTCGCAGATCTCGGCCGGAAATCAGGAATTGGCCCGATCGCCGCCGCGCCTTACGGAAGCGCGAGCATCTTGGGAATCTCCTGGATTTATCTTCGCCTGATGGGTCCGGAAGGATTGATTCACGCGACCAAAGTAGCGATCGCGAGCGCGAACTATGTTGCCAGCCGGTTGGCCTCGTTTTTTCCCGTTTTATACAAAGGAAAAAATGGGCTGGTAGCGCACGAGTGCATCATCGATCTGCGGCAGTTCAAAAAGTCTGCCGGAATTGAGGTTGAAGATGTTGCCAAGCGTCTCATGGACTACGGCTTCCACGCACCAACCATGTCCTGGCCAGTTCCCGGAACGATGATGATCGAACCAACCGAGAGCGAATCGAAGGCCGAATTGGATCGTTTTTGTGATGCCATGATTTCGATTTACGGTGAAATTCGCGCCATCGAAACCGGGGAAGCAGACCGTGAGGATAATGTGCTCAAATGGGCGCCGCACACCGCGCAGGATCTCCTCGCCGACAGCTGGGATCGAAGTTATTCGCGAGAATCCGCTGCTTACCCCGCGCCGTGGACGCGAGAACACAAATTCTGGCCTGTTGTCGGCCGAATAGATAACGTCTACGGCGACAGAAACCTCTTTTGCAGCTGCGTTCCCGTCGACGAAGCAGAGTTGTCTCACAGGATGGAGTCTGCAAGTTGAGTAAGCCATACTCCCGGCCTGACCCGCCCGGAGACGGGTAGGATGAAGATCCTCGATCGCTATTTGAGCGGACAGATTCTGGGCACCGTGATCTGGGCGGTAAGCCTGCTGACCATGATCCTTGTGCTCGGGAATGTCTTGCGCGATTTGCTCAGCCTCCTGCTCAGCCATCAGGTTCCGGTCACCTACATTCTGACTTTCATCGCTTATCTGCTGCCGTTTTCGATGACCTACTCGATTCCGTGGGGTGTCCTCGTAGCGGTTCTCCTCGTATTCGGCAGGCTCTCTTCCGACAATGAACTGGTTGCGCTTCGGGCGAACGGCGTCGGCATGACCCGCATCTGTTACCCCGTCTTTGTCATTGCCATCATGTTTCTTGGCATCTGTCTCTGGATCAACCTCTACGCCGCACCGATTTCAGAAGTTAAGCTGCGCTCCGCGGCGTTCGACCTCGCATCCAATGATCCACTCGCCTTGTTTGGCAGTGACGAAGTGATCGACCAGTTCCCAAATCGAAAAATCTATGTCGGAAAAAAGGAAGGATCAACTCTGCACGATCTTTATATCTTCGAGATGAACGCTCAGAACTTGCCGATGCGGGTGATCTACGCCCGTAGAGGTACACTCGAAGTCGACAAGGCGAACGAGCAGATTTTGTTGCACGTCTATGACGCCCGTTACGAGGAGCGGGATAAGGCGGCCCCGGACGACCTGAAGAAGATGCGCCATGGAATCACGATGCGCGAAGGGGTAATGCCGATTTCTTTGGAAGAATTGCTTCGCAAAGCCCGAAATAGTCAGCGCCCAACCGAACTCACTCTGGACCAATTGCGAGACGCCCTCGAGCAGAGCAAAGACAAAGAGGATGACGCAGCCTTCAGGACCGAGGTGAGCAAGCGGTTTTCGAACGCGATGGCTGTTTTTACTTTTGTCCTTGTCGGAATTCCGCTTGCCATCACCGCGCAGCGAAAAGAAACATCGGTCGGTATCGCTCTTAGTCTGGTTGTTGCCTTCTCTTATTTCATTATCATCGTCCTGACAGATAACGTGAAGCATAAGCCTGACCTGCATCCCGAATATTTGATCTGGTTGCCCAACCTCGTCTATCTGGCGCTCGGTGGAACGCTGTTTTTCCGCTTAGCCCGACGATAGGGGCAGAAACGGGCCGGGGGAGAAACGTGTCGGCGGATCGGCGAGGGGCGTGTCGGCGGGGGAGAAACGTGTCGGCGGGGGAGAAACGTGTCGGCGGGTCGGCGAGGGGCGTGTCGGCGGAGGAGAAACGTGTCGGCGGGTCGGCGAGGGGCGTGTCGGCGGGGGAGAAACGTGTCGGCGGGTCGGCGAGGGCGTG
>Ga0302326_10003355_pt1 | contig 37807 bp, 36 predicted proteins | sample Palsa_T0_3_FD_202264 | JGI IMG/M metagenome (GOLD analysis project Ga0302326, IMG submission 202264) | Peat permafrost microbial communities from Stordalen Mire near Abisko, Sweden - Palsa_T0_3 | ecosystem: Environmental > Terrestrial > Soil > Palsa > Peat permafrost | place: Sweden: Abisko... | reverse complement strand
GAAGGCGCGGGCAGTGCTGGGATGGGAACCAAAGGTCGATTTGGATGATGGCTTGCGGCGAACGGTAGAATATTTCCAGGGAAAATCCACTCTACCAGACGCCGCAACCGTTGGTACGGCTTAAAATGAAAGTCGCCGGCGCGTCCGGTGGATTCAATATGCCCGGGTGGCGAAATCGGCAGACGCAAAGGACTTAAAATCCTTTTCCCGGCAACGGGAGTGCGGGTTCAATTCCCGCCCCGGGCACCAAAATCCTTTTCTGTCGGTGAGCTCGCTGCCGCGTCCAGCTTGAAGATCCGTTCCATCAGGATCCACTTCTCGCCTGGCTTGGCTTGCGGCAGCGGACGCTGAAACTTCCACATCAATCGCTCCCACTCCTGCACGCGGGGGTTGCCGCGATCGGCTTCCGACTTCGCATCGAATGAAAACTGCTCGCTCACTTCCATGATCATGAACAGGCGCGTGCCCGCAAGATATATCTCCATATCTTCGATGCCGGAATCGCGGATGCTCTGCGTGATCTCGGGCCAGACATGCTCGTGATGGCGCCGGTATTCGGCGATCAGCAGCGGATCGTTTTGTAAGTCGAGAGCGAGACAGTAACGGCGGTTCATGCGAGCTCAGTGACAGGATGAGATTCCTGGCGTGATCCTACAGCCGCGAAGTACCAGATATAGAGATAGCAGAACAACGGTACGGCGAAGGCGGTCCGGATGCTGGTCAGGTCGGATACATAACCCATGACAGCCGGGAAGATCGCGCCGCCGATGATCGCCATCACCAGCAACGAGGAACCGAGCTTAGTATACGGCCCAAGGCCCTTGATACCGAGGGCGAAAATGGTTGGGAACATGATCGAGTGGAAGAACCCGATCATTACCAGGCCCCAGACAGGGAGCGTGCCCGAAGCCACCAGCGCGAGACACGCGCAAAGGAAAGCGCCGCCGGCGAATAGGCTAAGCAATTTCGACGCCGGAATGTATTTCATCAGGAACGAGCCTGCGAAACGGCCGATCATGAATCCGAGCCAGTGATACTTCAGGTAATCGGCCGCAACCTTATCCGAAGTGCCGGGAGTCAAATACTCCGCGAACCGGATGATGAAACTCCCTACGCCGACTTGTGCGCCCACATAGACGAATTGCGCGATGACTCCCTTGGCTAACTGGGGGTGACGCAAGGCATCGGACAGTTTGGGATGCGCGCCGCCTTCGTCTTTCACCTCCCGTTCGGTTTCCGGAAGCCGAGTGAGAAAGATCATCACGGCCACCAGCAGAAAGACGCCGGCAATCACCACATACGGTCCGATTACCGTCTTCACTTCGTCCGTGGCCGCCGCTCCAGCTTGGGTGTTGGTGAGAATGAACGCCGCGCCGATATATGGCGTCACCACCGCGCCCACTGAGTTGAACGATTGCGCCAGGTTGAGCCGGCGTTCCGAGCTTTCCGCCGGGCCGAGAATGGTGACGTAAGGGTTGGCCGCCACTTCCAGAAAGCTCTGTCCGCAGGCCAAAATGAACAGCGCAAACAGGAAGAAGACATAGAGCAGCGATTCCGCCGCGGGAATGAACAGCAGCGCGCCCGTGGCGCAGATCATGAGGCCGGTAAGGATTCCCTTCTTGTAGCCGATGCGCTCCATCAACCATCCGGCCGGCAGCGCCGCCAGGAAGTATCCTCCGAAGAAGGCCGCTTGAATCAGTGACGATTGCAAATCGGTTAGTTGGAACGCCTTCTTGAAATGGGGGATCAGAATATCGTTCAGGTTTACGCCGAACGCCCAGAGGAAGAAGAGGCTGGTGATGAGCACCAGCGGCAGTAAGTATTCTCTCTCGGTGAGCGGAATATCGCGATCGATCTTGGTGGTGGTCGCCATGGCTAAAGCAGCGAGCGATCCAGGTGTACATACCCGCCGTCCGCGTAGATATGTTGGCCGGTGGTATGCCCCGACTGGCTGGAAATCAGGAAAAGCGTTGCCGCCGCGATCTCTTCCGGCCTGGTCATGCGCTTGCCGAGCGGGATGCGCGAGACAATCCCGTTCAATTTGCCCTCGGGGTCTTCGAACTCGGCGAGCCAGTTCCGGTACATGGGCGTCATCACCTCCGCCGGGAGCACGGCGTTCACGCGAATCTCATAGGGCAGTAGTTCCACCGCCCATTCGCGGGTCAACGCAAGAATGGCCCCCTTCGAAGCAGCGTAGCCCGACGTTCCGCCTTGCCCGGTCACCGCCGTTTTCGAAGCGATGTTGACAATGGCGCCGCGATCTTTCTTCAGCGCGGGAAGTGCGTAATGGGCCATGTTGTAATAGTGCAGCAGATTGCGCTCGATGGATGCCAGAAATTCGGCTGGACTGCCGCTTTCGAGGCCGACCCGGTCGTTGACGCCCGCATTGTTAATCAGCGCATCCAGGCGGCCGAAACGGTCGAGCGTCTCTTCCACTACAAGCTTGCAATTCTGCGCGGCCACCAGATCGACTCCGATGGCGAGCGCTGCTCCACCGCTGGCGCGTACTTGCTCCTCGAGTTGTTCGGCGGCCGCCACGCAGCGATCCACAATCACCGGGATGGCGCCCTCCCGCGCGGCCCCGCATACGATGGCCGCGCCGATACCGCTGGCGCCCCCGGTAATCACCACGACCTTATCTTTGAGCTCTAAGTCCATGATGTACTTTCAGACCGGCCCGCTCCGCGTGTGGATGAGAATCGATGTGCATCCGTCAACCTCGAAGGTTGAAGAACCCGCCGTCCAGCGGGTAATCGCAACCCGTAATAAAGGATGCGGCATCCGAACAAAGATAAAGCGCCAGCATGGCTACTTCCTCCGGTTTGCCCATGCGGCCGATGGGCTGCGCGGCGGAGAGAACCTTGTACATCTCCTCTTCGCGGCCCGGATAAGTGTTGCGCAGGTAACCGTCCACGAACGGCGTGTGGACCCGCGCGGGGGAAATGCAATTGCAGCGAATGTTATGGTGCAGAAAATCCCGCGCCACCGAGTAAGTCATGGCGATTACGGCACCTTTGCTGGTGGAATAGGCGAAGCGGTCGGCGAGCCCGGACGACCCGGCAATCGACGCCATATTGAGAATCGCGCCGCCGCCGGACGACTTCATATGCCCCACCATGGCCTTGGTGGCGTAGAAGTAGCTGTTAACGTTGATGCGCATAATGCGGTCGAAATCGGCCGCCGAGGTGGTTTCCACGGTACCGATATGAGCCGCGCCTACGTTATTGACCAGGATATCGATGCGGCCTTGCGCGGTCAGCGAAGCAAGCGTCTGGCTCGCGCCCGCCTCATCCGAGAGGTCGCAGGCATGCGCCGACGCCTGGCCGCCCGATGCGGCGATGGCTTGCGCGGCGGCTTCCGCGCGCTCGCCGCTGAGATCTAAAATCCGGATGGAAGCCCCGGCCGCCGCGAAGGTCTGCGCGATGGCCAATCCAATGCCGCTTGCGCCTCCGGTAACAACCGCCGTCCTGCCGTCCAACCGCAGAGTGGGTGATTGGGTCATCGTGTGGGAATGAATGTTAGCAGTATAGTTGGCGGATGCAAGCGCCGTCAAGAACCTACTTTATCGTAAAAGATGACGGAATACCAGCCGATTTGCAAACCAATTCCGATGAAGTGGTGGCTTGGGCCCATGGCCTGCGCTGTCCCCCAAGCCGCGCCGAGCGCTTGCGCAAGAAATGCACGGAAGAAACTCCGCCCGCCGCGCGTCGAAACCGGGTAAGCTGAACACCATGGTGCTGGAAGGCTCGGAGCGGGAACTCGTCGAAGCTTGCCAACGCGGCGAGAGCGAAGCCTTCCGCGCGCTGTTCGAAATCTATCGCGACCGCGTCTATTCCATCGCGCTTCGCTACTCCGGCAATGAAGCCGCCGCCATGGATATCGCGCAAGATACCTTCCTGAAGCTCTTTGGCTCCATTCAACATTTTCGCGGCGAAGCGGCGTTTCAAACCTGGATCTACCGCCTGGTGGTCAACAGTTGTTTCGATCACAAGCGGCGTACCCGGCGTCTGGTGCCGCTGGCGGCGGGGTTCCTCGCCACCTTGTGCGCCTCGGCCGACAGCCTGGCCGATTTGCTGCGCTCCGAAGTGCGCGCCAGCGTGCGCTCGGCGGTAGACCGGCTCTCGCCGGCGCTGCGCATGGTGGTGGTGCTGCGGTATACCGAGGGGCTGTCTTATGAGGAGATCGCGGCGGTGCTGGGATGTTCGCAGGGAACGGTGGCATCGCGCCTGAATCGCGCGCATAAAACGTTGGGGCGGCGCCTCTCGCACCTGGCGCATATGGGAGACCGGCATGTCTGAATGGCTGGAATTGGAATTGGCCGACCGGCTTGCGCCTGTGCGGGCGCCCGAGCGGCTTTGGCATCTGGTGCAGGCGCCGGGGCCGGCCCCGGCTCGACGGCGGCGGCCGGTGAAAGCCCTGTTGTTGCTGGCCGCGGCGGGAGCGGCGTCGGTGTGGGTCGCTTCGGCCTGGCGTCCCGCGGCCAGAAGCGCTCAGTCTCTGGTTGTCCGCATCAATTCCGCCGATATGGCGTGCCGAAGCTGCCATACGGAGTAACGCAGGCCATGGGCCCGCGCCACTGACATACCATAGTCGCTTGCAGGTTTCCGAAAAATCCGACCGGCTCCTTGCCGCCATTGGACTCTTTCTCATCGGCTGCTATTTCTTCCGTCTCACCCGCCACGCTTTGCAAACGGGATTCAGCGGCGACGATCTCATGAATCTTCACCGGTCGTGGCTCTTTCCGCTTCCGGCGCTGCTCAAGGCCAACCTGCTGTTCTTCCTCTCGTCCGATTTCATTCGCCCCATGGGCAGCGTTTGGTACCGCTCCATCTACCATTTCGCCGGTTTCCATGGCGCTCTGTTTCATGGGGCCGATCTGGCGATCCTCCTGGGCAACATCTTTCTGACCTATGCCGTCGCGCGGCGCCTGAGCGGGTCCAGGCTGGCGGCGCTCGCGGCCGCGCTGCTTTCGTGCTACCGCCGGAACTCTGAGCCGCTCTATTTCGACACCGGTTACATCTACGACGTGCTCTGCTACTTTTTCATGTTCGCAGCGCTGCTGTGGTACATCGCTATCCGCCAACGGAACCGCGCGCCGAGCCTTGCCGAGATCGCCGCGCTGCTGGCCCTTTTCATCTGCGCTTTGAACTCGAAGGAGATGGCAGTGGCGTTGCCGGTGGTTCTGGCGCTCTACGAGTTATTGTATGAGCGCCGCCGCAGCTTGCGCACGCTCATCGTCATGGGCACGATAACCGCCGCATTCATCGCGTTCAGAACCGGGGCGCTGGCAGCGGATCAGGCATACCGGCCGGTCTTCACCTGGGTGCGTTTCATGCAAACCAATGGCAAGTTTCTGAGCGAGCTATTTAACTTCAATTCCGTCTTCCCCCCGGGGATCGTAGTGGGGTTCTGGGGCGCGCTTCTACTCATCGCGGCGATGGCGAAATCGAAGCCGCTGCTCTTCGCCTGGGGATTTTTCATGGTTACGGCGATGCCCATCGCATTTGTACTGCCGCGCGGCGCATCGCAATACTACATCCCTGCATTTGGCTGCGCAATGTACGCGGGTACGGCTCTGGCGGCTATCGCCCAATTGGGCGGCAGGCGCTTTCTTCAGCCAATTCCGCAACGCGCCGCCGCGGCCTGTCTATTGCTGGCGATCGCGTGGCCGCTATACGCCTACTACAAAAAAGTGGGGATGCGAGATGCCATCAGCATGTCCAAAGAGTCGCCGGTATGGATGTCCCTGGCCGCGGACTTAACCGCCCTGCGTCCCACGCTGCCGCCGGACGCGCGCCTGCTCTTCCTCAACGACCCCATGCGCAACGATGTGGAAGATCTGATCTTCCTGGTGCGGCTCGACTATCGCGACCGCACCCTCAATGTGGATCGAGCCAAGCGAATGCCGCACCAACCCTCCCCGCGCCAGATGCAGGGATACGATGCGGTGTTCGATTATCAATCGGGGAAATTAATTGAAATCCCGCAGCCAGCGGTGGCCATTCACCCGGCTATGCTCGAATTCTTCGACGCGGATTGGAAGGCCATCACGGCGAACCACCCCGCGCACCCAGGCGACCGCATCATCGCGAAGGCGGCCGATCTGGGACCCACCGATCCGGACGTTTCACCGGGAGAGGCATTCCCCCGGGATCCGCTCGCGAAATCGATTCTGCACCCCCACGTGCGCGTAAACGGACGGCTGGCGGAAGTGACGGAACAGCTTGGTTCGCCCGGCGAAGTGAATCTTTACCGCTTCGATTTCCGCATTCCGGCGCCAACCGAAGCCGGGATGGCGAAGGTGCAGTTGACTGTCGGCGGACAGAGCGCGCCGCCGGCGGCGATTCCCGTGAAACGGTAAGGGCCTGGTTCGCTCAGCGCCTCCGCGTCGAAAAGCTCCCGCTCGTGCGACACTGATTCCGTGCGCGTACTCGTAGCCGATCCATTCGAAAAATCCGGCCTGGACGCCTTAGCCGCCGCCGGATGCGATGTCTCCTATCAGCCGGCCGCCAAGGACGCCGCGCTCGCGGCAGCGGTACAAGAGTTCCAACCCGAAGCGCTGGTGGTCCGGTCCGCCAAGGTCGCGGAAGCCGCGCTGGCCGCTGGATCGCTGAAGCTGGTGGTGCGCGCGGGCGCCGGCTATAACACCATCGACGTAGCCGCCGCATCGCGCCGCGGTATTTATGTTTCCAACTGCCCAGGGAAGAATTCCGTCGCCGTGGCGGAATTGGCGTTCGGGTTGATCCTGGCGCTCGACCGCCGCATTGCCGACAACGTCGCTTCGCTGCGCCAAGGCCAGTGGAATAAGGGCGAGTACGCCAAGGCGCGCGGTGTTTTCGGACGCACTTTAGGACTGATCGGGCTAGGGCAGATCGGCCGTGAAATGATTCCGCGCGCCAAAGCGTTCGGTCTGCGGGTGACGGCGTGGAGCCGCAGCCTGACTCCGGAACAGGCGGAAGAATGGGGCATCGAGCGCAAAGCATCGCCCGTTGAAGTCGCGGCGGCTTCGGATATCGTCAGCGTACATGTCGCGCTCAACGCGCAGACGCGCGGTTTGGTGGGGGAGGCGTTCTTCGCGGCCATGAAGCCGGGCAGCTACTTCATCAATACCGCGCGCGCGGAGGCTATTGACCAGGACGCACTGCAACGCGCCATCGAAGGGCGCGGCATTCGCGCCGCGCTCGACGTTTTCGCCAACGAGCCTGCGGGCAGCACGGGCGAGTTCACCGATGAGATCGCGAAACTGGTCTATGGCACGCACCACATTGGCGCGTCCACCGATCAGGCGCAGGAGGCTATTGCCGCCGAAACGGTACGCATCGTGCGTACGTTCAAGGAAACCGGCAAGGTCCCCAATGTCGTCAACCTGGCGAAACAGACGCCCGCGACGTGCGCGCTGATTGTCCGTCATCTCGACCGTCCGGGCGTGCTGGCTAGCGTGCTCGACCTGATCAGCGGTGCGCGCATCAATGTGCAGGAGATGGAGAATATCGTTTTCGAGGGCGCCGAAGCGGCGGTGGCGCGAATTCATCTGGAATCCGAGCCCGAAGCGTCGGTTTTGTCACAGATTGCCGCGTCGAATCCCGATATTCTGGAAGCCAGTCTAATCAAGTTGTGATTCTTCGATAAACTTTTAGAACGGCTTATGCGGACACAATCCCAACTTGGGCGCGCCATCGAAGAGGCCCGCGAACAGACTGATGCGCTGTTTCGCGCAGTGCGGCCCGATTCCTTCTACGAGCGGCCCATTCCGGAGCGGCATCGTATCGTCTTTTATCTGGGGCATGTAGAGGCGTTCGATTGGAATTTGATCGGCCGCTTTGCGCTCGACCGGCGCCCCTTTCACGCGGAATTCGACCACCTGTTCGCGTTCGGCATCGATCCGCCGCCCGGCCAATTGCCCGGCGACCGGCCCTCCGATTGGCCGTCGCTGGCTGAAGTGGATCGCTATAACCAGCGGGTCCGCGATGAGATCGACGACCTGCTCGATCAGGTTCCCGAACAGTTGCTGCACGTGGCCGTTGAACATCGGTTGATGCACGCCGAAACTTTTGCGTATATTTTGCATCAACTCGACTACGAAAGGAAAACGGCGCCCGCGCTTGCCCCGGAATTGGGGATAGCCGAGCCTCTGAAATCGCGTATGGTGGAGATTCCTGCGGGTACGGCGCAGCTTGGGCTCGATGGCAATGCCGCGTTCGGCTGGGATAACGAATTTCAGGCGCTGGCTGTCGAGGTCCCCGCCTTTTCGATGGGCCAGCATAAAGTCACCAACGCCGAGTATCTGGAGTTCGTGCGGCAAGGCGCGGCGGCGCCGTTCTTCTGGGCCGAGCACGCCGGGCGCTGGTTTCACCGCGGCATGTTCGCGGAGATTCCGCTGCCCCTCGATTGGCCGGTTTACGTGACGCACAGTGAAGCCGAAGCTTACGCAAAATGGCGCGGCGCCGCGCTGCCCACGGAAGCCCAGTTCCATCGCGCGGCTTCGGTTGCGCCCGAGGAGCCGGGAGCGAATTTGGATTTCCGCCACTGGGATCCGGTTCCGGTGCATGCACGTGGCAACCAGGCCGATGCGCCTTCGCAATTGGTGGGCAATGGGTGGGAGTGGACTTCCACGGTATTCGCGCCGTTTCCGGGCTTTACGCCGTTTCCGTTCTACCAGAACTATTCCGAACCGTTTTTCGATGGCCGGCATTATGTCCTGAAGGGCGCTTCGCCGCGCACGGCGGCGCGCCTAGCCCGGCCTTCGTTCCGCAACTGGTTTCGCCCAGCCTATCCGTACATTTACGCAACCTTCAGGCTGGTTGAGCCGTGATGTACGCCCGCGCGGTTGACAACGAGTTCGCGCGCGATGTGCGCGCGGGCCTCACGGGCTCCGGTCAGAAGACTTTGCCCTGCCGTTATTTCTACGACGATCTAGGGTCGTCGCTGTTTGAAGCCATCACGCTGTTGCCGGAGTATGGCTTGACTCGAGCGGACGAGCGCATTTTGCAAACCCACGCCGCGGCCATCATCGACCGTTTGCCGCGCAATCTGGTGGTGGCGGAGTTGGGCAGTGGAACCGGCGCGAAAACGAAGCCGATTCTGGAGAAACTGCGGCAGCGCCAAACTGTGGCTTATTACCCGATTGATACCTCCGCATCGGCGCTCGAAAAATGCGGCCGGGACCTGGGGCGGCTGGGCGAGGTCTGCCCATTAGAGATGAGTTATCTCGATGGGCTGTGCGAGGTATCGCAACGGCGCACCCCGGGACAACCGCTGCTGCTGTTGTTTCTCGGCAGCACCATCGGCAACTTCGAGCCGGAGACGGCCATCGATTTTCTGCGCGCGATTCGCCAATCCCTGGCGCCGGGCGACGCCCTGCTGCTGGGCACGGACCTGGTGAAGCCGGTCCCGGATTTGCTCGCGGCGTATGACGACCCGGTGGGCGTTACCGCGGCGTTCAACAAGAATATTCTGGCGCACATCAATCGCGAACTGGAAGCCGATTTCGACTTGCGTCAATTCGAGCATGTGGCCCGATACAACGAGGACGCGCAGCGGATTGAGATGCACCTGCGGTCGCGCGACTATCAGATCGTCAGCATTCACAAAGCCGGCCTGATTGTAGATTTCGTGCCCAATGAAACCATCCGCACCGAGTCCAGCCACAAGTTCCGCCTGGAGCAGATTTGCGAAATCGCCCGCCTGGCAGGCTTTGCGCCGGAGGCGCGCTGGGTGGATCATGAGTGGCCGTTTGCGGAGAACCTGCTCAGAGCGGCGTAACCCCGCGTGCTAGGGCTCGATCCAGATCTGAACCTTGTTGCTCTCCTGCCCATCGGCGCTGAGGTGCAATTCCGACATCCCGGCATTGGTAATGGACGGCAACTGCAGCTCCACCAGATAGAGCCCGGCGTATCCCGGCGCCAGCGTCGCGCGCGTCACCTGGACCGGCGCGCCATCGAGAAACGCCTGCATCTGGGCGACAACGGCGGGTGCATTTTCCGGCGCCAGCATGCCCGCCTGCCAATCCGGCGTAACCTTGCCGAGACCGGTGGCCATCACGGCCACGCGGCCGTTGGAGTGGGCGGCATTGCGCAAATCGAGCGGCAAGTTCGTATCGGCGTCATAAAGCACGGGCACGCCGCTGCGCCCCACCAGAATCGCGGGCGAAACATGCTGCACCGCCAAACTGGTGGTAATCAAGCCGGAGGTTGTGTTCAATGCCAGCGTCACATTCGGCCCTACGGCGCCGAAGGGCACCTGAATCTGCGATTCGCTATCGCCGGCGCTAAGCACGGGATAAGAGAGGCTGCCTCCGCTAGCCGAATTGACATGTGCACCCATTACGCTCAGCAGCGAGCCGGGAGCAGCCGGCCGTACCGCGGAATCCGCTACGTCGACAATCCGAAAACTGCGCTGGTTGTGCGGGGCGGAGGTGGCGTAGACGCCGAACCCTTCGAGCGCGATGTACAACTGCACGCCCGCCGGGTCCAGCCGCACATCGGTCGCGCGAGCCGGTAGTTGGGGCGTCAGGTTCTGCCAGGTGAGATTCGAAGACGAGCTTTCCAGATCGGCCGCGCGTCCGTAGAAGACGCCTTTATCCGTGCCAACATAAATCGAGCCGGAAGCGCGGTCGGCGGTAATTCCATGCGCCGGCGCGTTCGGCAGAGTGGGCGAATCGAGCGCTTCCCAGACAGTGCCGTTATCGAAGGTGTGCAATACGTGCGGACCGTTTCCGGATACCGCAGCCACAGCCATATTTGGGCGCGAGGAATCGGCGAAGATGCTTTCCACCGGGCCGCCGGCAAGATACGGGTTGACGCCGAACGTCTTACCGCCATCCTGCGAAGTGAAAATGTGGCCATCGGCGGATCCCGCGTAGACCGTGTTCCCGGACCCTGCCACGGAGAGAATTTGCGCCCGGAGCATCCCCGAATAGCGCTCCTTGCTGGCTGTATCGGCGGCCATACTGTTCGCCGTGGAAACCTGCCAGACGGAGGCGCCGGGAGGCAATTCCAACTCGCCGAGGCCGCTGGCTTCAACGCGCGTTCCCGCCACGCCGGTGGGCGTCGAAATGATATGCTCCACGGAAAGATTCGGCAGCTTCTCGTTGAGCCCGGTCCAGGTTTGCCCGCCATCGAGCGACCGCCACACCCCATAGTCGTTAGCCACAACCAATTGATCGGGATCCACGGGGGAGACGGCGACGCTATGCTGCATGGGTCCAATCACCGAGCGGCCCCGGTAGCCAGTCAAACTGGTCCAGGTGAATCCCCCGTCCTGCGAGCGCGAAAGCTGCCGGCCTAATGCGAAGATCGAGGCCGAGCCGTTGGAGGTCGCGGTCACGAGAGTTGCGCCAACCTCCGGCAACCGGACGGCCGAAGCTGTTGGAACCGCGGGCGCCTCCACTGGCGTGGTTACGGTCGACCAGGTAAGGAAATCGGCTGTTTCAAAGGACATCCCCGACTGCGTTCGCACGCGCAGCGTGGACCCGCCGGGCGAGAACCAAACGTCCGTCACCGGGCCTGTAGCCGGGGATGCCAAGGCCAGATTGACGGACGCTCCGCCAACCTTGCGCCACTCCGGACCCTGCGCCGCCCCAATCGCCGCTAGCGCTAGTACCAGAGCCGAAACCCGCATTGTTCCCTTATGACACACGCTTGTGTCCCATTCTACCCTATTTCCGACCCGCCGATTTCCAACAAATCACTGAATCCACTCGCTTTGTGACTAAAATTTAATCGCGGCCTCACAGTTGCCTTGCAAGTTTGTTGCTAGACTGAATTTGGTGTCGTGTCCGGCGATTTAGTACGCCCGGTTGTAGATCGCACATGCTCAAACGCGTTACGACATGCTTGACCGTTCGCGCCCTGCTGATGGTTGCAGTGGCCATAGTGTTTCTGCGGCCGCTGAGCGCGCAAATGCCTGCCGCCACGGTAGAAGCGATGACCGGACAGGTATCGATTCTCCAGGACGCCAACAACCCGAGCAGCGCAAAGGCCCTTTTCGCCGGGAATACGATCAAAGCGCAGCAGATGGTATTCACCGGTCCGGACAGCTATGCGAAGTTTCGCCTGGCGGACGGAAGCTATTTCGAGGTTTTCGAAAAATCGAGAGTGGTCTTCCACCCAGATTTTGGATTCACGCACCTGCTGAATATAATTATTGGACATGTTCTTGTCTTCATCGATCACTCAAAGGGCGCTAATCCCAATAGCGTTATTACCCCCACAGCAGTCATATCGGTTCGCGGAACGATTTTCGACATATTAGTTGAAGACGACGACGGTACTACATTGGTCACGCTGGAGGAAGGGTGGGTGCATGTCCGGAATCAAACCGCACCCGGTCCCGAGCGCGATCTAAGGATTCCGGGTGAATCTGTGGAAGTCTTCCGCGGCCAAGGTCTGATGGGCAAGCAAGTCAATAACAATAACGGCGTATTCCAGAAGGCCATTCACATGGCAGAGGACACGCTGAGGGCCCTGGCGCAGCAGAATCGGCCTGGTATTCCGATCGGCGGCGCCAGCACGGGCGGGCCGACGGTGGCTGGCGTCCCCGGCGCGCAGGGAGACAAAGGCAAAGGCGGCGCAGCTCCGGCTCCGCCCCCCGCCGCTCCACCGCCTCCCAGCGGCGGCCATTGACGTTGCCGGCACAGTCCGCAACTTCCCCGCATGCTAGATTGAAAAGAGCGCCATGGCTCTCGGACTGCGACGATTCACGCTGATCGCTTGCGCCGTCGCGTTATGCGCGCAAACGCCGCCGCTGCAGGCGCCACGGCCGCAGCCGGCCGGCCTCGAACTCGATTGGGATATCGCCCCCGCGCTGCAAGAGATTGGGGCCCACGCGGCGCGTCTGCTGCCCGCGCTCAACGCGATCGACGCACGGTCGTGGGTGGACCAGGGCGCATCGGCAACCTACGCGGAGCAGCTTCAAGGGGTCAAGGAGCAAGCTCAGGCGGTGGCCGATGGCGCTAAGGCGTTGGCCAAGAGTCCGGAGAAATTGTCCGTGGCGCTGGAGTTATACTTCCGCATGCAGAGCATTGACGGCATGCTGGCTTCGGTGGAGGAAGGGATGCGCAAGTACCAAACCGCGGCGAGCGCGCAATCCCTGGTGAGTCTGCAGGCCGAGGCCGGCGCGAACCGCGACCGGCTGCAGCGGTACATCGTCAATCTGGCCGCTGAGCGCGAACAGGAATTGCGTGTGATGGACGAGGAAGCGCAGCGTTGCCGCAGCGCGCTTTCCGCGCCCGGAAAGAAGAAACAGTAAACCATGCCTTTCATCTGCAGCATCTGCGGAGAAGATTCGATGCGCATCTGCGCCCGTTGCGCGAAAGACGCCTGCAGCAACCATGTTTGCGAGCGCTGTCTGCGCTGCAGCGATTGCTGCGACTGCGAAGTGGCGTTGTCCGAACCGGCGCGCGAGCCGGTGAGCACCGTGTTCCGCACGGTGGCCAGCCAGCGGGCGGAAGAGGCGGCCGCGCCCGTTCCCGCGCCCCCAGCCGATCCGGACGAACCCAATCCGGCGCCCGACCCGTGGCCGGGAGAAGAGCCGGCTACGGCGTAGACCGGAGATCGGCAAAAGCTGTATTAGCCCAGCCCGTACGCGGCTGCCCGCTGCTTCTTCAGGAACGCCAGGTCCTTGCGGATCGCGGCCAGTTCATCCGTTGGCTCATACTCCAGTTGCAGCGTGATCGGTCCGGTAAAGTTGGCTTTCGCCAGGGCGCCGAAGAACTTCGGCCAGTCCACCGTGCCCTCGCCGAGCGGGCATTGGGTTAGTTTTTTCGCGCCGGCGGCGTCCTTGGTCCAGACCACATCGCGCACCGTGGCTGCCTTCAGGCGCGGCAGGGCTATATCGAGGGCCGCGAGTCCTCCGGCGGGATCGGTCGCAGCAGTGGCGTAGCCGATATCGAAATCGAATCCGATCATCGCATCGAATGGCCGGATCAACGCATTCAGATCGGCCACGCTGCTGCCCACGAAATCGGCCGTCGAGTTGTGGATCGCCACCTGCAATTTGAAGTTCGTGGCCAATTGGGCCAGCCAGGAGATCTCGCGCTGCGCGATCATCGCGCTGGCCGCCACGTTGCCGCCCTGAATTGCCCAATGCCCCGGCCGGAAGACGGGAACGCCCATTTCGCCCGCCCACCACATGATAGTTTGCAGCGGTTTGGTGGTGGCGGTGGTGGCCGATGTGCTCACGATCGGAACCTCTATCCCCGACCCGGTCATGGCCTCGATGGAGCGTTCCAGATGCAGATCGATATTGCCGTCGAGCGGAACGTGTCCGCCCGTCTGCACGGTGATCTCGACGCCATCGAACCCGAGCATGCCGAGGATCTCGCCCATCTCGCTGTAGCCGACCTTCCGCATCTGGTCCGAGTAAAGGCAGAGGGAGGGTGAACCGCGCGGCGCCGGCCCGCGACGCGCCCTCTGCGCCGCCAGCCGTCCCGAGAGCGGCGCCGCCAGAGCCAATCCGGCCAGCGCCTGGCGCCGAGTGAACCTCATGTTCGTAGTGTAATCAATAACGTCGGGCTGCGCGAACAGCGGGTTCCGCGCCACTTGCAAAACCGCTTGCTTACGCGCGCGGCTGCGTCAAAGCCACGACCGTGAGGGGGTGCGCTCTCATTTACGGATGCGCTTCGCCGCTTTGGATTCGTCCTCGTCCAGGGCCTTACGGATTAGGGACTCGCGGTCGCCCTTTTCCCAAGCTTGCTGCGTCGCGGCGTCGGCGAGGCCGGCCACCCGGCCCAGCAACAGAAACGGCGGCAGGGCATATCGTAAGGTCGGCCACCGAGCCATTTCGCCCAGATCGGGCAGCGCCCGCTCGCGGATCAAATCGATTACCGTCTGCCCGCCATGATCGGTCAAAATCAGCAATGCCTTCGCCGATTCCATACGGTCGCTGAGTTCCACCGAATGCAGCAGCTCGATGAACCACGTCGGCGAGATCTTCAACCCCGGAGTGGGCTGCTTTGAGGCGAAAACCGCGATTGCTTTGAGCGCACGGATCGCACTGGCGCGCACCGCCACGCCGGGATCGTCAAGCGCATATTGCAGATTATCGGCCACGTCCTGGGTTGGCGGCGCATATCCGATCACCGCCGCCGCAACAGCGCGCTGTTCCTCATCCGGGCAGCTATGCAAAACTTCGCGGAGCACGGCCAGGTGCCCGGAAGCGAACGTCACGAACGTGGATTGCAGCGCGCTCACAGCGGGGTCGTCCATTACGGAATGCCCGCTGGTGAGATCTTCGCCGGTGTTGCCGTGCGCCGCCGCGCGGGTTACGGCCTGCAGGTATTGCTGATACTCATCGAGCAGATCCCGCGGCAGTTCAGCATCGCCGGAGGGCTCGGAACGGAATGCGGCGTGCGGCGCGCCGCGCTCTTCGATGCCGATGAACAGCGCCGCATCCTTGCCGTCACAGCAGACCGCCTCGATGCGCGCCTGCACCACGTCGGGGATTTTCGTGATGGCGTCTTCGATATCACCTTTTGAAGCGGGCAATGAGCCGCCATGCGCCAGCCCGGCGCCGCTGAGTATTTTTTGAGCGGTGACCTTGCGCAAGCCGTAGAAATTGATATCGCCGATGTGCGGAATTTGCGCCGGCGCCGCGGCCGCGAGGGCCAGCAACGCCAAGAAAAGCCTCATGCCTATCTGACGTGGGATGATGCGCAAGTGTTGCGCGTGAACCTTTTCCACACTGTGCCGGCAAACAACGGCGGCAAGACCGCCCAGCGCTACCCGGCCTGCTGTTGCGCCAGAGGGCCGATGATTGGCAGGATGGTGGTGCGGCCCTGGTAAGTCATCAGAATCATGTAGATCCACACCGCAAAAAGCGCCAGATCGAAAAGCAGCGAAACCATCGAGGCAAACCACCAGCCGATCAAGTGTGCGATCAGGGCGTCGAAGATGCCCAGTCCGATGGCGACTACAATCATCGCGATATTCAGGAAGATGGATTGGAAAGCGTGAAACCGGACGGTGCGATTCTTGTTGTATGGTTCGAGCACCAGAAACAGAATGCCGGTGATGAAGCCCAGTACGTAGCAAAGAGCCGACGCCGCATTGTCGGCCATCCCCGTAGTTGGCCCGGGATTGGGCGACGGATAGTTTCCACCGATCGGCTGCACAGGCGGCGGAGGTGGCGCGGAAGCCGCACCCACCGTGGCTCCGCACTTGGCACAGAACTTTCCTTCTACGGGAGAACCACAACTTGCGCAATACACCATGAACTGCCTCCTAACGAACTCTAATGGAACCCCGAAACGGATGCAAGTGCGTACTGTACCGAAACTATCACCGTGCGGCCAGCGCCGCTTGGAAACCCACAGCCCAACCACCGATCCAGATTGCTACCGTGGCGGCTGCATAAATCGGCGTGACTTTCCGTATCCACGCGCGTGCTTGCGCTTCCCATTGGAACGCCCCCGCCCATTGCGACCATGCCAGAGCGAGCATCGCCAGCGCGAATGCAATCATACCAAATAACGCTACAGGACCTGCGGGGGCCATCCGCCACGCGGCGCCGAATTCACCGTGCAGGCTCATCACCACGCTACGGGTAAGACCGCAAGTCGGGCACGGCAGCCCAAAACGGCTCCGTAAGGCGCACACCCACTCGATGGGCCGCCCGAGCACGAATACATGCGCCTGATCCGCGCGGAGCAAACAGCGCGCCGCCAGCGCGTCGGCCAAGGTGACGCAACCAATCGTGAACGCCGCAAAACCCGGCTTTTGGGTCGAAGCCATATTTAAACCCCGTCACAATCCCGAAGGATTATTGATCACGTAGCAATTTACAGCCTTATCGTGCAGTGTCTGGCGCCGCTCGTCCCAAAGCGGCCACAGCAGATCGAGCAATGGCAGTAACGGCACAAAGCTGAGCGCCACCCGCACCAACAGCCGAACGAAGGCCGTGCCTTGCGACAGCAAATTTCCGCTGCTATCGACAACCTTGATCTTCACTATTCCCTGGCCGATGCTGAAGCCTCGCTGGGCCACCAGGTAGACGCTGTTGTAGAACCCCACCACCAGGGTTCCCAGCGGGAATAAGAGGATCATGAGACAACACATCCCCCCACCCACGCCGTGGCTGCCCGTCAAACTCAGCATGGAGGCCAGCATTCCGCCAATCACAAAGTAGAGCAGCGCCATCCCCACGCCCACCAGCAGCCCATCCACGATATAGCCGATGGCGCGCGTCGCCCATGTCGCATAATCCCAAGCCGGATAAGCCGGATAAGCCGGAGCCGGCGTGGCGAAATATGCCGGGGCGGGCTGCGCGGGCGCGGCGCCCCCTGGCGAAGCGGCGCCGCAGGTAGGGCAAAAAGCAATACCAGCCGCTATCGCGGCCCCGCATTTCGGACAGTACATCGGCTGCCTCCTCGCTGAAAAATCTCTTTACCTTATCACGGAAAGGGAGTAGCGCCAGCGGTCTTGCCGCCGGTTCTTTGGGCAGGCCCCTATTTCAATGTCCGGGCTTGCCCAGCACCAGCAAGGGAATCAGGGCGCCGGCGATGGCGCCGGCGATCAAAGCCGGATTGCCTGCGCCCAGGAAGGAAATCAAGAGTCCAACTAGAGAGCCGATCCCCGCGCCAATCACGGCGACCATGATTCTCTTGCCCATTTTGTCTTAACCAAGACTCTCAGTGATGGATTTCAGTTCCCGACGGCTCGCCGGTGATAAAGACCTTCTCGCCCGGCTTCACCAATTTCAGCCGATCGCGGATTTCCAAGTCCTGTTCAGCCGGATTATCCGTCAGCCGCTTGATGTGCTCGCGCATACGCTCAATTTCCCGGTCGAGCTTTTGATTGCGCTGCTGCATATCCTGAATCTGCCGTCGCCTTTCGAGCAGGGCGGGGATGCCGTGCGGCCCCCGCAACGTGAAAAATGCATAGCTCAAGACTGCTAGGAATGCAGCCAGATATGCGATACGTGCCAAGGGCGCTTTCATCTTTCAGGGAGCCTGGAAGATAATGGTAACATCGCTTAAAGCAATTCTAAAGCAAATCGCTTCCCACTTTCTCAAATGACGGACAAGATCGTTATCCTCAGCACGTGTGGTTCCGAAGAGGAGGGCGGTAAACTGGCGCGCCTGTTGGTCGAGCGCCATCTTGCCGCATGCGTAAGCCTGATTCCGCGGATGCGCAGCGTCTATCGCTGGAAGGGCGCCATCGAATCCTCGGAAGAATGCCTGTTGATTGTCAAGACCTCGCGCGAGCTTTTCGACCAGCTGCGGCGGATTCTCGAAGAAGCCCATTCTTACGAGCTGCCCGAGGCGCTGGCCCTGCAGGTGGTGGATGGCTCGCCCGCTTATTTGAATTGGCTGGAAGGAAGCCTCCGGACCGAATAGTGTCTTCATTCCAGCGGGCATTCATTTTCGATATGGACGGGGTGATTGTAGATTCCAATCCACACCACCGGCGAGCGTGGGAAGCGTTCAACCGGCGCTATGGCCTCGAAACCACGGAGGCCATGCACCAGCGCATGTATGGCAAGCGCAACGACCAGATCGTGCGCGATTTCTTTGGCGAATCACTTTCCCCCGAGGAAGTCGAGGCGCGTGGAGCGGCCAAAGAGGCGCTTTACCGCGATAACATCGCGGGCCAGATAGAGAGCATGCTGGTTCCGGGCCTCCGCGATTTTCTCGACCGCTATCGCGGCATACCAATGGCGGTAGCCAGCAACGCGGAGCCTGCCAATGTCGACTTTTTGCTGGAACAGGCTGGCCTTTTACCGTACTTTCCTGTGGTCCTGAACGGCCATCAGGTGAGCCATCCCAAGCCGGATCCGGAAATTTACCTTAAGGCGGCCGATATGCTTGGCGTGGCCCCCGCGGGATGCATCGTATTCGAGGACTCCTATTCGGGCGTCCAGGCGGGTAGGGCAGCAGGGATGAAAGTTATGGGTCTTAGTACTACCCATGGCTACTTGCCTGGTACGGAACTAACCGTGGATAATTTCACCAATGGGGATTTGCATGCATGGTTGCTAGCCGAAATTCCGGCCGCACAATGAGATTCCATCGTCCAGCCTTGCTGCTGTGCATGCTGCCGGCCGGTCTTTCCGCGCAAATTCAACTCAACCTTAATCAGGTAAATTCCCGAGTTAAGCCGGATTACCTGGCGCTTTATGCCGGCCGCCAGGTCGCTATTCAGGGCGTAGTTTCCGCCCTGCCGCTCCACTTTCCGGATTACACCTATCTGGCGATCGACGATGGAACCGGGGGGGCGCTCCTTGGGCTGCCCGCGCCGCAGACGCAACTGGACGGCCGCGGGCCTGGCGACGAACTTCGCGTGGAGGGCACGGTTCTCATGCGAAACGGCATGGTCACCGTCACCCCCGAGCGCTTGGAACTGATCGGCCACAAAAAGGCGCCACAGCCGATTTCCGCATCTTTGCAAGACCTCCAGGGTTTCCGCTACGCCGGCAGGTTGGTGCGTGCCGAAGGGCGGGTTTCATCGATCAACGATACGGTTTCCGGTCCTGCGCTCAAGCTGGCGGCCGCGAACATTTTCTGGGTGTTCCTGCCTCGTGCGCAAGGACTGAACGGACCTGAATTCAACTCTCTTGACAAAGGCGATGCGGTGGAAGTCACCGGGATTGCGGGTCAATTCAGCCCGCGTCCCCCGTACAACAACGGGTTTGAAATCCTGGTAAACAGCCCTTCCAACGTTCTGCGGAAAGACCGAAGCCTGTTCATGCCGCCGCTGGTGATCGCTACCGTCCTGAGCGTGATCTTATTGATCGCTTTCCTCCTGTGGAGCCGCGAGCACCGCCTGCGGGCGTCGCGTGAACGGCTGCGCAAGACCTATCAGTTGGGTGAGGAGATCCTGGGGGCTTCGTCGGCCGGGGCCGTGCTCAAACGAATCGCGGAAACGCTGCCGTCTATTTTGGGCGTCACGCGGGTCCATCTTTACGTCTACAATCGCGGCGCCAAGACGCTCGATGGCGTAATCGAACAGACCGGCGAGGCGGTCTCGATTTCACTCTCGGCTCCGCCCGCGGGTACGCAGTCCGGCGCCGCTGCCTGCTTCCACTACCGGACCCTGCTGGTGATTCCCGATATTGGCCGGAGCCCCTTCCCGATTGCGACGCCGGATGAAAAAACGCCCAAATCGCTGCTATTCGTGCCCATGATGGCGCAGGGCGAAGTGATCGGCGTGATGGAACTCGACCAGGACGACCGCGTGCGCGATTTTTCCGCCGACGAGCAAGCGCTCGCGCAGCACCTGGGCAACCAGATCGGCGCCGCGCTCCGGTTGCTGGGACAGCGTTCGGTGCAGGAACAGCTGTTCCGGACGGAAAAACTGGCGGCCGTGGGGCGCCTGATTTCCGGCGTGGTGACCGAACTGCAAACGCCGCTCAAAAACATCAACGAGCTGGCCAGCCGGGCGCTGGAACGGGAGAACCTGGGCGCGGCGGAACGCGACGTGGCCGCGATTGCCGCCGAGGCTCAGAAAGCGTCCGGCATGGTAGCGCGGCTGGTATCTTTCGCCGCCGCCGAACAATCGGTGGCTCGGCCGGTATCGGTTAGCGCGCTGCTCCGCAGCATGCTCGAGTTTCGCGAGGGCGATTGGAAGGCCAGCGGCATCCGGCTGCAAGAGACGATCAGCCGCGAGCCCCTGAACGTGCTGGGCTCGCAAGGTCAACTAGAGCAGGTTTTCCTGAACCTGCTGGTACATGTGGAGCAAGCCTTGGCTGACTCGCCGAGGAAGACGGTTACCGTCCGCACCAGCCCGTTAGGGAAGCGGCTGCTGATTGAGATTTCGTTCTCGGCGCCGCTCGAACCCCGCCAGCCGGAAGAGAACGCGGCCATTTTGGGCGTAACGCGCAGCGTGGTAGCGGGCCATGGCGGCGAAATCAGGCTCATTGAAAAGGCCAACGCGGAACCGCGTTTCGAGGTGGAGTTGCCGCTTGCGCCCAAAGAGCGCGTCGGCGCGGCGCCTCAGCAACCTTCCGCGCCGATAGAGGCTGGCCGCCGCATGACTGCATTGGTGATCGAACCCGACGAGGTTACCCAGAAGCAGTTGCGGGATCTTCTCTCGGCGCGCGGCTATCAGAAGGTAGTACCCGTGCCTAATGCCGATGCGGGGCTCGATCTGGCTCAGCGGATGCGCTTCGACGCGGCCTTCTGCTCGGTCCATGCCCCCGGTTTGAACTGGGTAGAGCTTTCGGAAAGGATGCATTCGCGGGTTGGCGGCTTCGTCCTGCTCTCCGAAAGCTACGACGCGGAGCTGGCCGCCAATTTCGAAGGCGATGGAAAGTACGTGCTGCCCAAGCCGGTGCAGGATGGCGAACTCGACCGTGTGTTGCGCGCCATAGAGAGCGTAGCGCATAACAAAGTGGTGAGAATCCGCAACAGCGTGGCGTAAGCCGGCGGCAGATCGCCGGCGTTACTGCGAACGCAGCGCTATTGCCGGGTCCACTTTCGCCGCTTTCGAGGCTGGAATGGCGCACGCCAGCGTACCCACCGCCAGGATAAAAGCCGGAACAACCACGAATGTGACGGGGTCGCCCACGCGCACCCCATAAAGCCACTTCGCAATCAAGCTCGACAGCATAATTGCCGCAGCCAGTCCCGCCGCAAGTCCCAGCGCCACCAATGTCAATCCTTGGCGCACCACCAACGCCACGACATTCGCCTGCGACGCCCCGAGTGCGATGCGTAACCCGATCTCCGCTGCGCGCTGCCGGACGGAGTATGAAAGCACGCCATATAGACCGGCCAACGCCAACGCCACCGCCAGCGCGGCGAATGCGGCCAGTAGCGCTGTCTGAAACCGCCGGCGGCTGGCGGCTTCGGAGATACGGTCATCCATGGTGCGTATATCGGCCAGTGCGATCGTGGGGTCCATGTCGTGCAAAGACCGTCGAATCGCCGCCGCCATCGCGTCCGGCGGCAGACTGCCGCGGACAGCCAAAGTGTCCGCCAACGGCGAAGCGGCGTAGACGGTCGGCGCGGGCGGCCGCTCGAGACCCGAGTGCCGCACATCCGCAACCACGCCTACCACGGTGGACCACGGCACGAGCATGGCCCCATCGCCGCCGATCTTGATCCTGGCCCCTACCGCGGCGCGGTCTTTGAAATACAGCTTGGCGAAAGATTGGCTCACTACCACGACCTTCGGTTCGGCGCCCGCATCGGCATCGTTAAGGAACCTCCCTGCCAGCAGGCGAATCTGCATGGCGCGGAAGTACTCTCCGGAAACGTTCCAAGTGTTGGCTGTCTGGCCCGCGTGGTTCGCATAGCCTTCCACTTCGAGAAACCCCAGGCTTTCGTGGCTGACCAGCGGCAGCGCGTCGATCGCGCCCGCGGCTTGCACGCCGGGCAGTGTGCGAACCCGCGCGTTAATCCGCTGAAATAGCGCCGCCATCTGTGGCCGGGTGCGTCCGTTCTCCGCGATCTTGAGCCTCATGGTGAGAGTGGATGCGGCGTAGCCATTATCCTGGTTTTGCAAGTTGAGATAGCTGCGAATCAGCAACCCGGCGCCTGTCAACAGTGCCACCGAAAGCGCGACTTCCATCATCACCAGCGTGTTCCGCGCGCGCGCCTGACCTCCTACCGAGCCGCGCCCTCCGCCCTGGCGCAGCAACTCGCTCACGCGGACGCGGGAAGCGAAAAGCGCCGGCGCCACCCCAGCCAACATCCCGGTCAACAGAGAGACGCCCAGCGTAAAGATCAGCACCCGGCCATCGAGCGATGCCTCTTCGAGCCGCGGAATATCCCCGGGGTTGAGCTTGGCCACGGCTCGAAGAAGGGCGAAGCCCGCGAGCGTGCCCAGGGCCGCTCCGCCCATGCCGAGCATCGCCGATTCGGTCAGCATTTGCCGCATCAGACGCGCTCTGGCCGCCCCCAGCGCCGAGCGCACTCCCATTTCGTGCATGCGGCCCGCCGCCCGCGCCAGCAGCAGGTTCGCCATGTTGCTCGATGCGATCAGGAGCACTAGCACAACCGCGCCCATCAGGGTCCACAGCAACGGCCGCACCTGGCCGAATTCCGTCTCGATGAAGGGAACCAGCAGCGAGTGAAATCCCTGCATTCCGGGCGGCAAGGTCTGGTCGGCCGCTTGGACGACGGCCTCTGTTTCCGATTGGGCCCGCTGCAGCGTTGCGCCGGGGCGCAGACGTCCGATCGCCGCACTCGGTGCCCTGTTCGCGATCTCCCACGGCGTGAGCGGCAAGGGGATCCAGACGTCGCTTCGGTTCATATTGGCGTCCGGAAAATCGTTCTGGTGCGGAAACGCAAACCGCTCCGGCATAACGCCAATCACGCGATAGCTCCTGCCGTCGAGAGAGAGCGGCTTGCCAATCGCGCCAGGGTCGCCTGCAAACGCGGCCATCCATAGCGCGCGGCTAATCACCGCGACCCGTTCGCGGCCCGGTTGATCGTCGCCCGCATCAATCACGCGGCCCAATTCCGCCGGCGCGATTAAGGTCTGGAAGAAATTCCCGGCTACACGAGCGCCGCCGATGAAAGTGTCCGAAGCCGTGCGAAAGGAAGCCTGCTGCAGTTCGGTGATAGCGGCGAAAGAGCGGCACTGTTTCCGCCATGCTTCTACGTCGTCGAAGCCCGGCGACATCTCGCGAGGAATGCCGGCGATGCTCGGGTTCGGCGTCCACATATAGACCAGCCGGTCCGCGCCGCCGTAGGGCAGCGGGCGGATCAGCACTGCGTTCATCAAGCTGAAAACCGCCGCGGTGGCGCCGATACCGAGCGTCATCGCCAGCAGCGCGATGAGAGTGACGCCCGGCGCTGTGGCGAAAACGCGTACGCCGTGACGGAGATCGCCCACCAATGTGTGCAGGTGTTCGGTGGCTGCCGAAAGAGCCAGATCCGCAATGGTCTCGAGCCACACGCGGACGCGCGGTTCCCGGCGCAATCGTTCTTCGAATAGCCGCTCCATTTCAGCGGCGTATTCGTGCCGGAATTCGGCCGGATACGCCATCAGCATGGCGCGGTAGATCTTAACTTCTTTTGGGAGCCAAGCCATATGCCCTCGCCTGATCCAATAGTTCCGCCAAGCGCGCCGCTTCGGCCTTCGCCACTTTGCGGCCGAGTACGGTCAAACGGTAATAGCGGCGGCGCTCGTCGTCGTCCTCCGCCGGGCGCTCGCGGGTGCTCAATTCGACGATCAGGCCGTGCTCCAGCATGCGCTTGACGGATCCATAGAGCGTGCCCGGGCTCAGCCGCAACTTGCCCGCGGTGCGTGATGCGACTTCCTGCATGATGCCGTAGCCGTGCTGGTCGCCGCCTGCAAGCGCGGCTAGAATGTGGAAGACCTGAGGGCTTAGCGGCAACAAATCGGCGGGATCGGGATCGAGTGGCGGTTTCACTGGCCTGATTATAACGCATAGCGATATAATCTCAGGCGATGTAGCTGCGTGGGGTGGTGAGGAGGGCATGCGCGCCGACGCTACAGCCGAGTTTTTGCGCGGCTGATCCCTGGTTCATAGAGACCTCGATATACCCCGAGCTGCCGACAATCAGAAAGGGCTTTCCGGGAGGGGCTTCCGCATAGGTGTCCGCCAAGGTTGCGATTTTGTGGCGCCCGATGGTCAGGGCCAGCGCCGCATGGGGAAAGTCGCTGCGATGGAAATTGGTCACGATGTTTCCGAACCGGTCGATACTCAGGATGCGGCCGGCCCAGGCGCCTTCACCGCTGCGCTGTGGTTTGGCGAACTCAGGCTCCACGTAGTCTTGAATCAGCTCGCCTATGCGTGAGGGCGCAGCTCCCGCAGCCAGGTGCGCCGCTACGGGGGCAAAGATATCGCGACCGTGGAAAGTGGCGCTCACCGGTTTATGGAAATACCGGTCATTTGAAATCAGCCGCACTCTATGCTTCTCCTGCGCGTACACCATCGAAAGCACGCCATTGTCCGGCCCAATGAAGTATTGCCCCGCGGCCTCCACCAGAATCGGCCGCCGTTTCGTGCCTACTCCCGGATCTACCACCACCACATGAACCGTCTTCTGCGGGAAGTATCGGTAAGACTGCGCGATGGAATAGGCGCCTTCGGCAATTTCGAATGGGGTCACGTCGTGGCAGATATCCACGATCTGCGCTTGCGGACAGATGCCTAGAATCACGCCTTTCATGGTCCCAACGTAATGGTCGGAAGCGCCGAAATCGGTGGTGAGGGTAAGAATCGGATGCGCCGTTGCTAACATAGGTGTAAGTGCGGCATTTTTACTTTGACCACAACGCCACGACGCCCGTCGCCCCTGAGGTTCTGGAGGCGGTGTCGTCGTGTCTTGGTCAAGTGTATGGTAACGCTTCCAGCATCCACTACTTTGGCCAGTTGGCCAAGCAGCGTCTCGAGGCCGCACGGCGGCAGGTGAGCGAGTTCATCGGCTGTGCGCCCGCGGAGCTGATCTTTACTTCGGGGGGAACCGAGGCCAATAACATCGCGGCTCTGGGAGTGGCGCGCGCTGCGTCCAGCCCGCGGCACGTGATTACCAGCGCTATCGAGCATCCGGCGGTGCTGGGTCCATGCGCGCAACTGGAGCGGGAAGGGGTGCAGGTGACACGCGTGCGCGTGGGTTCGAGCGGCGTCGTCGACCCCGCCGATGTCCGGCAGGCGCTGCGTCCGGAAACCGTGCTGATTTCCATCATGCACGCCAACAACGAATTGGGGACCATTCAGCCGATCGCCGAAATCGCGCGCATCGCGCATGCAGCGGATATTCCTTTGCATGTAGACGGGGTACAGGCCCTGGGCAAGATCCCGGTGAATGTGCGCGAGCTCGGCGCGGACCTCTACAGCGTCAGCGGCCACAAGCTGTATGCGCCGAAGGGCGTGGGAGCGCTTTACGTCCGCAAGGGGATTGCGCTGGCGGGCGTTGCTTTCGGCGGCCATCATGAGCGCGACCGGCGGCCGGGTACGGAGAACGTTCCAGGAATCGTGGGCTTTGGCGCGGCTGCCCGGCTGGCGTCGGGCAACTTCATGGATGGGGCGCTGCGTGACCGGTTGGAAGCTGCCGTGCTCGAGCGAATTTCGGGTACCGGTGTCAACGGGTCGCGGGGAAACCGCACGCCTAATACGACCAACATTCAATTCGATGCGATCGACGGCGAAGCGATGGTGATTGCGCTCGATCTGCGCGGCTTTGCGGTGTCCACCGGATCGGCTTGTTCGAGCGGCGCGATTACGCCTTCGCACGTGCTGACGGCGATCGGGCTTTCGGCGGACCGCGCTCGATCGAGCATCCGCTTTTCGCTGGGGCATTCGAATACAGCGGAACAGGTGGATGAACTGGTGGAGGCGCTCGAAGCGTCGGTGGCGCATCTGCGCCGGATATCGGTGCATGCCTGAGCAGCTGCAGACAGACAAGAGGCCGGCCGGGGGGCCGGCCGCGGACCAGGGGGTCCGCCCCACTTTACCTATCGCCGTGGCTATGAGCGGCGGCGTGGATAGCTCGGTGGTAGCGGCGTTATTGGTGCGCCAGGGTTACGACGTGGTCGGCATGACGATGCAGCTCTGGAACCAGCGGCGCTTGCCCGAGCTTTCGAACGAGAGCGCTACGGGGCGCTGCTGCTCGCTCGACGATGTGTACGATGCGCGCCGCGTCGCCGAGCAGCTGGGCGTGCCGTATTACGTGGTCAACTTCGAAAGGCAGTTCGAAGACCAGGTGGTGAAGCCGTTCGTGGCCGAGTACCTCGCGGGCCGCACGCCGGTGCCGTGCACCCTGTGCAACAACTACATCAAGTTCGACCGCTTCCTGGAATTGGCCGACGCGGCCGGCGCGCAGCAGATCGCCACCGGACACTACGCGCGCATCCGCTACAACCAGGCCTCAAGCCGCTATGAGTTGCTGCGCGGCGTGGACCATGCCAAGGATCAGACGTACTTTCTCTTCGGCCTGACGCAGCCGCAGCTGGCGCGCACTCTTTTCCCGTTGGGCCATCTCACCAAGCCCGAAGTGCGCGAGCTGGCGGGCTCGATGGATCTTCCGGTTGCGGTCAAGGCCGATAGCCAGGAGATTTGCTTTGTCCCGAATGGCGATTACGCGGCGTTCATGAGCGCGTACCTGAAAGAGACCGGCATAGAGCCGGAGCGCACGCAGGGGGATATCGTGACCACCGATGGCCGCACGGTAGGCAGCCATCAGGGCGTCCACCGTTTCACCGTGGGACAGCGGCGCGGACTGGGCGTAGCGGCGGCCGAACCCTTTTACGTGATCGCGACCGATCCGTCAACACAGCGCGTGGTGGTGGGCTCGAATGACGACCTGCTGCGCGGCCGCTTCATCGCGCGGGACGTGAATTGGATTTCCGTCGCCGGAGTGGAGGGCGAGATGCGCGCGCAGGTGAAGATCCGCAACAAGCACACGCCCGCGACGGCGACGCTGCTTGCCACGTCCACGCCGGATCGCGTGGAAGTGGTTTTCGATAGCGCTCAGCGCGCGGTGACGCCGGGGCAGGGAGCGGTTTTCTATAACGGCGATGTGGTGCTCGGCGGCGGCTGGATCGAATAGGCTGATCTCCGGGACACGCCGGGAGGCCTGTCCTACTTGCGGACTATGTCGCGGTGGGTCACCTTTGCCTTGTATCCGGCTTCGATGAGATTCTTGCGAATCTGGTCGGCCATCATCACGGAACGGTGCTGGCCGCCGGTACAGCCGAAGGCGATGGTGAGGTAACTCTTACCCTCGCGGATGTAATGCGGCAACAGATATACCAACAGATCGGTGATCCGCTTGACGAACTCGGTGGTTTGCGGAAAGGAGCGGATATACTTGGCTACGGCGGGATTGCGGCCGGTCAGCTCCTTGAACTTCGGAATGTAATTCGGGTTGGGAAGGAAGCGTACGTCGAAGACCAGATCGCTGTCGGGCGGGACGCCGTTGCGGTAACCGAAGCTGGTGACGTAGATCATGATCTTCGATTCTTCCCGCTGGCCGCGGAAGCGCTCGCTGATGAAGTCGCGCAGTTCGTGGACGGTGAACTTCGAAGTATTAATGATCAGATCGGCCATGGCGCGGATGGGCGCGAGCTGTTCGCGCTCGGAGCGGATGCTCTTGGGAAGCGAGCGGCCCATGCCGAGCGGATGAGGGCGGCGGGTTTCGCTGAAGCGGCGGACGATGGCTTCGTCCTCGGCCTCCATGAAGATGAGCCGCGGCTGAACCGAACCGCGGAGGCGCGGGAAGATTTCGGGGAACCGCTTCAAGCCTTCCCCCTCGCGCACATCGACTACCAGAGCGGCGGCTTCGACGCTGGGGTTGTCGCGGATCAACTCGGCGAACTTGGGTATAAGATCGACGGGCATGTTGTCGACCGCGTAGTAGCCGATATCTTCCAGGGCGCGCAGGACCGATCCCTTACCCGAGCCGCTGAGGCCGGTAATCACAACCAGTTCCGGAGTGCGGGCTCCTGGTTTTGACAGCTTGGCGGCGCGTGGAGCGCGCGCTGGCTTTTTCGTCATGCGGCGCGCCTAGGTTTCGACCAGATCGCAATGGCCATCGCGCCTGCGAATGAGCACGCAAACCCGGCTGGTCAGAGCGTCGCGATAGACCAGATAGCCGCGGCTCTGGTCCAATTCAAGCAGCGCTTCGTCGAGCGTCATGGGCTTGCGGCGCTCGTGATGATTGACGTGGTGGATGTGCAGAGCGGACTGGGATTCGGCTTCGGATTCGGCCGGCGCGCGCCCGGTTTCGGCTTCGGCCTTGCGCGGCTGACGCTGGGCGTCGCGCCACTTGGCGCGCGCTTTCAAGGCCTGCTTCTCGAGTTTTTGCGCGGCGGAATGGATGGCGGTGAAGAGATCGGAATCGGAAGCGAGACCGACAAGCTCATGGCCGAAGTAATTGACGGTGGCTTCGGCGCGTTGCAGATGGCGCTGCAGGGATAGGACGACGTGGATTTCGCAATCGCCCTTGCCGTCGAGCAGCTTTCCGGTTTTGGCGAACTGGGCTTCGAGCTTCTTCAACTGCGCCGGAACTAATTCGACTTGCCTGCCTGTGTAGGTGATTTTCATGAAGGGTCCTATCTTGGTTATAGCGCGAATGGGGGTGGAGGCTGTGGTCTCACCGCGGAGGCGCGGAGGACGCGGAGGCCACGCGGAGCAGAAAAGCCTGAAAAACCGCCTCACAGTTTATCTTGCCCGGACTTCTACGATGGCGCCTTCCTGCACGGTGTCGCTGGGGTTGGAGATTACCAATTCGCCGGGGTTCAGGCCGGAGAGGATTTCTACTTCGGAGCCGAGATCCTCTCCCAGAGTTACGCTGCGGAAGTGGACTACGTTGCCGGCGCCTACTATCGCCAGGCGGGGGCCGTTGGTGGTGATCATTACGGTGTCGCCCGGAACGCGCAGCAGGGGCTTCGAGTTGGCGGCGGCGATATGGACTTGCGCATACATTCCGGGGTAGAGCGCACCGGTTGGGTTGGGGGTCTCAAGAATCACCAGCATGGCGCGCGAGGCGGCGTCGAGCGAATCGGAGATATTGGTGATGCGGGCGGCAAAAATCTGGCCGGGGCGCTCCTGCACGCGCAGCTCAGCGGTCTGGCCGCTGTGGATCTCTTGCACATAGGCCTGCGGGACGTTGACGAAGATGCGCAGCGGCGTGATCTTGGCGACGCGGAACATTTCCTTGGAGGCGCTGGTGTTGCCGGCGTTGATGAGGGTTCCGATATCCACGTTGCGGGCCGTAACGATGCCGTCGAAGGGGGCGGTGACGCTGGCAAACCCCTTCATCTCCTGGAGTCGCTTGACGTTGGCGGCGCTGGCGTTAATGGTCTCCTGCGCGGTAGCAAGCGTAGCTTCGGCGTGCTCGGTCTGGGCCTTCTTCACGTCGAAATCGGCCTGCCTCTGATCGAGGTCCTGCTTGGAGACGGCGCCCTTGATGGAGAGATGCGCCCATCGGTCGAGGGTGACTTGGGCAAGATTCAGATTGGCGCGCGAAAGGGTGATATCGGCTTGCAACTCCTTGAGCGTGGCTTGCGATTGCGCCAGCGTGGCGCGCGCCTGGTCGATCTGGCGATCAAGCTCAGGAGTCTCGATCTCGGCCATCAATTGGCCGGCTTTTACGCGGTCGCCGATATCGACATTGCGTGACTTCAGATAGCCATCGGCGCGCGCGAAGATGGGCGATTCGACCATGGCCTGCAGGTCGCCGGGTAAATCGATGCTGTCCTTGGAAGGCGCGAGACGCGCGGCCGACGCGATGACCACCGGCTTCTGGTCCTTTACGGTATCCGCGGCGGCGACGAGGACCCTTTGATGCGAAAGGCGCGGAAGGAGGCCGGCGGCGATGGCGGCCGCGACGACGCACGCCAGTACGGCGAAGAACGTGAGCAGGGGGCGGATTCCTGGTTTGCCTGGAGGGGAAGGCGTCATTGGCTCTCTTCCATATCGGCGTGGCCGCCGAAGCGGGGCGGAGTGCGGCGCAACACGCTGTAGACGACGGGCACGAAGAATAGTGTAGCGACCGTGGCCAGGATCAAGCCGCCGATCACGGCGCGGCCGAGGGGCGCGTTCTGCTCGCCGCCTTCACCGAGGCCTAGCGCCATGGGCAGCATGCCGACAATCATGGCGAGCGCGGTCATGATCACGGGGCGCAGGCGGGTATAGCCGGCTTCGAGCGCGGCGGCCAAAGCGTCGGCGCCGGTTTCACGCCAATCGTTGGCGAAGTTGACCAGCAGAATGCTATTGGCGGTCGCCACGCCGATGCTCATTACGGCGCCCATCATGGAAGGCACGCTGATGGTGGTTTGGGTGAGAAAGAGCATCAGGACGATGCCGGAGAGGGCCCCAGGCAGGGCCATCAAGATAATGAACGGGTCGAGCCAGGATTGGAAATTGACCACCATGACGAAGTAGACGAGCAGGATGGCGAAGACCATGCCGACGCTTAAGCCCGTGAAAGAGCTGCGCATGGTGGAGACCTGGCCGCGGGTTTCGATGAAGCTGCCTTTGGGGAGCTTGGAGTTAAATCCCGCGAGCACACGATCCACGTCGGACGCGACCGAGCCCAGATCGCGATCCTGCACGTTGGCGTAGACGTCGTAAACCGGCTGCACGTTGTAGTGATTGACCACGGAAGCGGTGACGCCACGGGCGATCTGGCCGACATTGGCGATCAACTGCGTGGCTCTTGACTGAGTATCGGCGCCGCCGTGGATGGGCGTGCGCAGCAGTTCGGAAGTGGAATCGACGCGGAACTGCGGGGTCATGACGGAGATGGGGTAATCGACCCCGTTACGCGGGTCGATCCAGTAATTGGGCAAAATCTGCGTACTGGAGGAAAGGGCGATGAGAAGGCTATCGGCCACCGATTGCTGCGAGAGCCCCATTTGCGAGGCGCGGGTGCGGTCGACGTTGAAGAGCAACTCGGGAACGTCGACCACCTGCTGGGTGTGCACGTCCACGGCGCCGGGAACGCGCGCGAGGCTGCGTTCGATTTGGCGCGTGAGGGCATAGTTCGCCTTGGCGTTGGTGAGCGGGCCGACTACCTGGACGTCGATGGGAGCGGGCAATCCGAAGTTGAGGATCTGGCCGACGATGTCGGCGGGCTGGAAGAAAAAGGCGAGGTTGGGATATTCGCGATTGAGGCGCGCGCGCAGCTCGCGGATGTAGTTCCAGGTGGATGCGTGCTCGCCGGGGCGAAGGGAAACCAGGACTTCACCGTCGAAGGGTCCAATGGTAGCGGTGTCGCTCATGGCGATGTTGAAGCCGGAATAGGGCAGGCCGATATCGTCCAAAATATCGGTTAATTCGGCGGGCGGAATCACGCGGCGGATGGTGTTTTCCACCTGCGCGAAGTAGCGCTCGGTCTCTTCGATGCGGGTGCCGGCGGGAGCGCGGACATGCAGGCGGATCTGGCCGGCGTCGACTTGGGGAAAGAAATCCTCGCCCAGCATGGGGGTAAGCGCGAAGCACGCGGCGCAGAGGAGGAGGAAGCCCACAGCGACCAACGGGCGATGCGCCAAGGCGGAGGCGAGGGTGCGGCGGTAGGCTTCGCGGAATTTCTCGAACCAGCCCTGGAATGCGCCGGAGATGCCGCCGTGCGGATGCTCGCGGCCGACTTCAGAAGCCAGCAGATAGCGAATCATGGTGGGGATGAGCGTGCGCGAGAGCAGGTAGGACGCCATCATCGCGATCACCACGGCCAAGGCCAGCGGCGTGAACAGATAGCGCGCGGCGCCGGTGAGAAAGACTACGGGTACGAAGACGATGCAGATGCAGAGGGTGGAAACGAGCGCGGGCGTGGCGATCTGCATGGCGCCATCGAGTATGGCTTTCACAATGGGTTTGCCCTGGGCCAGGTTGCGATGGATGTTTTCGATTTCGACGGTGGCGTCGTCCACCAGGATGCCGACGGCGAGCGCCATGCCGCCCAGCGTCATCACGTTGATGGTCTCGTTGAGCAGGTAGAGAACCACGAGCGAGGTGAGAATAGAAAGCGGAATGGAGATGCAGACCACAATGGTGCTGCGCCAGCTTCCCAGAAAAAGCAGGATCATCAGGGCGGTGAGAACCGCGGCGATGACGGCTTCGCGGAGCACGCCTTGAATGGCGGCGCGCACGAATATGGATTGATCGAAGAGCAGCGTCAGGTTGAGCGCCGGCGGCAGCGTGGAACGGATGCGCGGCAGAAGAGCCTTGATCTCTTTGATGACTTCGAGCGTGGACGAGCCGCCGTTCTTGAGCACGGTGAGCAGGGCGGAGCGGGCTCCGTTGTGGCGCACGATGTTGGTTTGCACGACGTAGCCGTCGCGGACGTGGGCAACGTCGCCGACGTAGACGGTGGTTCCGTTCGTCTGGCGGATGGGCAAGCGGTTGAACGCGGCGATGGCATCGGGCGCGCTGTTGAGCTTGACGGAGTATTCCTGCGGGCCGATCTTCACCGAGCCGGAGGGCATGATGAGGCTCTGGGTGTTGATGGCGTGGGTGACGTCTTCGGCGGAGATGCCTTGGGCGTAGAGGGCGCGCGGGTCGAGGTCGACGGAAATTTCGCGCGGGCGCCCTCCGTAGGGCAGCGGGAAAGTGGCGCCTTCGACGTTGGAGAGTTGGGTGCGGATGAAATTGTAGCCGAGATCGTAGAGCTGCTGCTCGGGGAGCGAATCGCTCGAAATGCTCATCTGCAAGATGGGAACGCTGGAGGCGTTATAGCGCAAGACGTTGGGCGGGGTGGTTCCCACCGGCAGGTTATGCAGGGTGGAGTTGGAGGCGGCGCTGAGCTGGGAGACGGCGGACTCGATTTTGGCGCGCGGATGGAAGAAGACCTTGATGACGCCCAAGCCGGGGAGCGATTGCGACTCGATGTGCTCGATGTCGTTGACGGAGCCGGTGAAGCCGCGCTCGGAGCGGACGGTGATGGCTTCGGCCATTTCCTCGGGGGTGATGCCGCTATAACTCCAGATGACGCTGACCACGGGGATATCGATTTCGGGGAAGATATCGGTGGGCATGCGGAGAATGGAGACCACGCCGAGGATCACGATCAGCATCGACATGATGACAAAGGTGTACGGGCGGCGCAGGGCTAATTGGACGATCCACATGGGGTTTGGGGGCTTTTGTCTATGATACTAAAGCGGCAGCGGCGGCGTTCGGCGGCGATGGCGGGGCGGGTTGCGGGGGTTCGGCGGCGGGAGCCGTGTTGGGGGCAGGTTGGGGTGGTTCGGGCGCGGCTGGTTTCGGGTTGTCGCGGAACGAACCTGCCGGCTCGGAAGTGGTTTTAGATTGTTCGGGTTGCGGGGTGCGCCGGCCATGGGCCCGCGCCATTAGTTCCTTTAACGCACGGTGGTAACTGCGCTCGCAGCTATTGACGATGCGCTGGAGGCGTTCGAAGGTGGAGGCGGCGGTGGCAAAGCAGTCGCCGGAGCTGCATTCGGGCAATTCCATATTTATGCCGAGGAAGGTGTCGGACGCGTGCTCCCAAAGATCGGCTTCCACGCGGCGCATGCGGCGGAGACGCCATTCGTTGTGGACGAGCGTGTCGACAAGGAAGCGCTCAGTGGGGTCGGCGGGGCGGTACTGGTCGTGAAGCTCGGCGGTGAGTTCGGCGAGCGCCTCGTGGGTTTCGTCGAACATGATTTGGGTTTCGGCGTGGATGCCGTGCTTTAAGGCGTTGAAGCGGGATTTGGCTTTGCCTTCGGAGGTGATGGGGCCATGGGATTTTTGTCCGTTGGCGCGGCTGGCGGCGGATTGTTTAGCGGTTGGCATGGAGAAGCCTCTCGGCTAGGAGGGTAGCAGGGGCGGTTGTAAGAACTGGGTGGAGTTTTTGGATAAGTGGTTTGGAACGTGTTGGATGGCGATTTCTGAAGTCCTGTGACTGAGCCCTTCAAGAATCGCCAGCCTAGGTCTCATAAGTTTCGCTAGGTGAGCCGCCATGGAGCCCAGGGCTATGGGCGGCACATCGTAGCCCTTGGCGATTGGCGAGCCGCTGCGTTAGGCTGCATCTTGAAGACCTCGAACACGACCGGGATACGATTGCCAAGCTGCGGTCGTGAAAATCATCGCCGATTCCTCGCCGCTCATCACGCTTGCCAAGATTGCCCAGCTTGATATCCTGCCGGAACTCTATCGGCCGATCCTCATCACTCCTGAAGTTTATGGTGAAGTTGCGGTGACAGGCGCGGGACTCGCTGGAGCCGCGGAAATCGTCGGAGTACTTGAGGAGGCTTTCCGTTTGAAGTTGATTCCCGATTTAGGCGTCACCTATCGCCAGTTGGTCATATCCGGCGCTTTCGTCAGCCGGGGGATTTTGCAACAGAGTTTGAAGAATTTCAACCTGCCGCCGTTATAGCCCGACACAGGAAAAGCAGGATCACCAAGGCGGTGAGAAACGCGGCGATGATGTTTCTCGGAGCAGGCCTTGATGGGGGCGCGCACGAATATGGATTGATCGAACAACGTCAGGGGTCCGTGGTACGGATCGGGGGCGGCGCGGCCCGGTAAAATGGAGTGTGGACGACTCGGCATGGATTCGGTGGAGGCCGAGTGATCGCGTGGTCCTAACCCCTATGACCAAGCGGATGCCGTGCTTCAGGCATCAGGGCGTTACACTATATAGGTAGCAGCCCGATGTCGACTCAGCGCGTCCCCTATCTGACCCACGAGCAGTACCTCGAAATCGAGCGCAAGGCCGAGTTCCCCAGCGAGTACATCAATGGCGAAATGTTCGCTATGTCCGGCGGAACGCCCAACCATGCGCGGATCGCCCTGAACACCGCGATACAACTGACCGAACAGTTGCGGGGACGCCCTTGCGAAGCCTTTGGCGCGGACCTGCTGCGCCTGCACATCGCCAAATACAATATTTCGACGTATCCTGACGTCCTGGTTACTTGCGGAGCAGCTCACCTGCTTGACGCCCTCCGCGATACGCTTATTGATGCCACCGTCATTGTCGAAGTCCTTTCCCCGTCGACGATGGCTTATGACCGTGGAGAGAAATTCCGCATCTACCGGTCGCTTCCTTCATTTTCGGAGTATTTGCTGCTGGCGCAGCACGAAATCCGCGCCGAGCACTACGCCCGCCAATCCGATGGCTCCTGGCTATTTCGCGAATCCACCGATGCTGCCGGTGAGATCGAGTTGAAATCGATCAGTTGCCGCTTGCAGATTCAGTCTCTTTACGAGAGGGTCGAGTTTGAAACGGTCGGGCCGCCCACGTCCCTTACAAACCCTTAAAAACCCCACCCCCACCAGCCGCATCCATATAGGCGGAAGGAAGGGTAAAAATCTCATGTTGAACCTCTTAAAAGCACCGGGCCGGCTCGCCGGGACGTTGTTTGCGGCGGGCCTAGTTGCATTCGCCCAAGGACAAATGCCGCAGCCAGGTGCGATTAATTACACGGAAGGCCAAGTTTCTGTTGATGGCCAAGCTATTCGGGGGGCGCGCAATACGGCGCTGCAACCCGGGCAGATTCTGCAGACGCAGGACGGCAAGGCCGAAATGCTGCTGACGCCGGGAGTATTCCTGCGGCTGAATAATCATTCACAGGCGCGCCTGGTTTCGGCGTCCATCACCGACACGCGCGTCGAGTTGCTGCAAGGCGAAGCCATGGTGGAAGCGGCGCAAGTGGAACCTGCGAATAACCTCACCATCGCCGACGCCGGCTACACCACCCAGATCGACAAGCGCGGCATTTACGAATTCAATGCCGATGCGCCGAAGGTTATGGTCTACGACGGTGAAGTGACCGTGACCGCCAATGAACGCAGCGTGAACGTAAAGAAAGGGCACGAATTAGCCCTGGTTGCGACCAATGACAAGTTGAAGACGCAGAGCTTCGACACCAACAATGTCGATTCGCTTTATTCCTGGAGCCGGCTGCGGTCGCAGTATATGGCCGAGGCTAATATGTCCAGCGCACAGACCATCGTAGTGACCCACCCAAGCTGGTTCTATGGTACTGGCTGGTATTGGAATCCCTACTACAGTTCCTGGGCCTTTGTGCCCGGCGGCGGATACTTCTATAGCCCGTTCGGATTCGGATTCTATTCGCCGGCTTATTGGGGCGTTTATGGTCCGGGGATCATCGCACGCGGATACTGGGGCGGTTATGGCGTGGCGGGATTCCGTGGCGCAGCGTTTAGCCCGATGGTGATGCGCGGCGGATTCGGCGGCGGCGCGCGGTTCGGCGGACGCCGGTAAGAACGCGCGTTGCGCTTCGGCTGGGCAAGCTAAAGCATGCCCCACCACTGAGCGTACATGCATGGCCGGGATTCGGCGGCGGCGCGCGGTTCGGCGGACGCCGGTAAAAACGCGCGTTGCGCTTCGGCTGGGCAAGCTAAAGCATGCCCCACCACTGAGCGTACATGCATGGCATGGACATGCGGCACTGCTGAGTATAATGGGCTAAACATGAAAGCCCACTTTCCACTGATGGCCGCAGCCGTTCTCACGGCTGCGGCCGCTGTTGCGCAAGCTCCCTCCGTTTACCAGCAAATCTCCCTTTCGTTGACCGCTAATGGCCTCAAAGCCGATGTTTCGTTTCTAGCCTCCGATCTGCTGGAAGGGCGGGACACGCCGTCGCGCGGTCTCGACATCGCCGCGGAATACATTGCCGCCCAGTACCGCCGAGCGGGACTTGAGCCGGTGGGGGACGACGGCTACTTCCAGACTGCCAATTTCGTCACGGTCACGCCCAATGCCGAAGGGCTGGCATTCACTCTAGAGGCCGACGGCAGCGCTGTCAAAGCTAGCCCCGCATCCATCGTTCTACAGGAGCCGGCGGCGGTTAATTTAGATCACGCCGCGGTCGTGAAGGCGCCGATGGAAGACCAGGCGGCGCTCGATGCGCTGACCCTCGATCAGGTTCGCGGCAAAGTGCTCGTGCTAGAGCCTTCCGGCGCCGACCCGGGGCGTGGCGCACGCGGTGGACGCGGCGGCGCGGGTGTTGCTGCCGCGCTGGCAAGCAAACTGCAGCCCGCGGTGATTGTCATGTTCGCTGCTGCCGGCGGACGCGGTGGACGGGGCGGGACCGGCGGCCGTTTCCGTGAAGCCTCCAGCATGCCGGCCGCGCCAGTGGCAATTTTATCTATCAGCGATCCCGCGATTCGCACCGCGCTCGATGCCGCGGCCGCGCCCACCATCTCGGTGCATATTGCCGCGCCCAGCGTGGTTCCGTCGAAGGTCCGTAATGTGGTTGGCTTGCTGCGCGGATCCGACCCGGTCCTCAAGGATACCTACCTTCTGATTACGGCTCATTACGATCATTTGGGCATCCGCGATAACGGAACGCCCGACCACATTTTCAACGGCGCCAACGACGATGGCAGCGGCACCGCATCGGTAATTGAAATCGCCAACGCGTTGGGAGCGCTTCCCGCGCGGCCCAAACGTAGCATCGTATTCATGACCCAGTTCGGCGAAGAG
>Ga0302326_10003351_pt1 | contig 37830 bp, 39 predicted proteins | sample Palsa_T0_3_FD_202264 | JGI IMG/M metagenome (GOLD analysis project Ga0302326, IMG submission 202264) | Peat permafrost microbial communities from Stordalen Mire near Abisko, Sweden - Palsa_T0_3 | ecosystem: Environmental > Terrestrial > Soil > Palsa > Peat permafrost | place: Sweden: Abisko... | reverse complement strand
CGGGCGGCGCTGGCCGCCGCCGCCAGGACGACCGCGAAGGCGAGCTGGGTCGGGGCGCCTGCCTCCAGCCGCAGCGCCAGCCAAGCCGCCGCGGCCAGGATGGCGATGGAGGCGCCGTGGGCCAGCGGGACGGAGCGCCAGTAGACGGCCAGCGCCGCGCCGGCGGGGGCGGCGACGAACAGCCAGGCGAAGTTCGCCTCGCCGGCGTTATCGAGCAGACCGGGCGAGGCATAGTCGCCGAGGGCGATTAAGAGGAGCGCCATGATCGCCGGCCCGCTCGCCCGCCCGGCCAGCGCCAGCGCCGCGGCGGCCGCGCCGGCGGCGTAGAGCGCGGTCGGCTCGTCGCCGACGATGTCGAAGATCTGGCCGGTAAGGCCGATGGCGGCGGCGAAGGCCAGGGCGGCGAAGGCCAGCAGGCCATTGGCGGCGCCCGGCCGGCTGTGGGCCAGGCACCAGGCCGCCCCGCCCGCCGCGCCGCCGTAGACGCCCAGCACCAGGGCGAACTGGGCCAGCCTCGGCAGCGCCTGCCAGTTGGCGGCGATGAAGGCGATCAGGGCTACGCCCGCCAGCACGCCGCCGACCCAGGCCAGGGTCTGGGCCGCGTCCATCCGGCGCGCGTCAGGGATCGAGCCCAGGATCGCGGCGCGGTTCTCGGCCGGGACCAGCCCGCCCTCGATCCACCGATCCAGGTCCCCGCCGACGCGCTCCTTGTAGGTGGGCATCTAAGGGGCCGCGCGGAGAGGGACCAACCCGTCACCTTCCCACGCTGCTGCGCAGCGCGGGCCCCTCCCTCTCCCTCTGGGAGAGGTAAAACGCGATGCACCTCTCCCGCAGGGAGAGGGAGGGGCCCGACCGCGTAGCGGTTGGGAGGGTGAGGGGTTAGCCCGCTGGCCGATCATCAGCGTCCCTGGAACACCGGCCGGCGCTTTTCCACGAAGGCGCGGAAGGCCTCGCGGCTGTCCTCCGAGCGGCCGCAGGCGGTGTGGCGGGCGGTCTCGGCGGCGATGAACTCGGCCAGGCCCATGCGCTCGGACTCGATGAAGTTGGCCTTCATCCCCTTCAGCGCCAGTGGCGAGGAATTGACCAGGCGGGTGACCAGGGCCGCCAGCTCGGCCTCGAAGTCGGCCTCCGCCGTCACCCGGCTGACCAGGCCAAGGCGCACGGCCTCGGCGGCGTCGAACTTGCCGGGCAGGAAGTAGAGCTCGCGGGCCTTGGCCGCGCCCAGGATGCGGGGCAGGAACCAGGTCCCGCCCATGTCGCCGCTCATGCCCACGTCCAGGAAGGCGGAGTTGAAGCGGGCGGTGTCGTCGCAGAGCCGCAGGTCGCAGGCCGACGCCCAGCCGAGTCCCGCCCCGGCGCAGGCCCCCTTGATCGCGGCCACCGTCACCAGCGGGCATTCGTGCAGGATGACGCTGATGCCGAAGGTCTCCGGCCGCGTCGGACCCTGGCCGGCGACGTAGGCCTTCAGGTCCGCGCCGGGGCAGAAGTCGCGCCCCTGGCCGCGCAGCACCAGCACCCGCAGGCTCTTGTCGGCGGCCGCGTCCTGCACCGCTTCCCACAACTCGTCCATCATCCGCGGCACGATGCCGTTGCGCCCCTCGGGGCGGTTGAGGGCGATGGTCGCGGCGTGGTCGGCCTTCTCGTAGAGGATGGTCTCGTAGGCCATGGGTCAGGCTCCTCCGGTCCAGGGCTGGAACTGCGGCGCGCGGCGCTCGATCAGCGACAGGGCGCCTTCGCGGGCGTCGGGGTGGGCGATAGCCTCGTCCATAAGCCGCTGGCTGTCCTCCAGCGCCGGCAGGGCGCCCTGCGAGAGGTGCCGGTAGACCTGCGACTTGATCACCGCGATGGCGCGCGGCGAGATCTCGCTGGCCAGCTTGTCGGCGTACTCAACCACCGCGTCCACCAGGCCGTCGGCCGGAACCAGCCGGTCCAGCAGGCCGATACGCAGCGCTTCCTCGGCGTTCACCCGGCGCGAACTCCAGAGCAGATCGAGCGCCCGGCTCGGTCCGACGATCCGTGGCAGCGCCCAGCTGGTCCCGTGCTCGGCGATCAGGCCGCGCTTGGAGAAGATGGTGGTGAAGCTGGCGTTCTCGCTGCCGAAGCGCAGGTCGCTCATCATGGCCAGCACGAAGCCGCCACCCGCCGCCACCCCGTTCACCGCCGAGATCACCGGCTTGCCGACCAGCGGCAGGTAGCTGAACATCCCGGGCGGATCGCGGCTGGCGGGCGCGGCGGCGGGCGCGACGGCGCCTGATCGGCCTGCTTGCGTGGTCTGGCGCAGCACCTCGGCGTCGAGGCCGGAGCAGAAGCCGCGGCCCTCGCCGGTGAAGCAGATCGCCGTCACCTCCGGATCGCCCTCCGCCCGGCGCACCAGCTGGCGGATCTCGGCCAGCATGGCGTAGGTGAGCGCGTTCAGCGCCTGGGGCCTTGCCAGCGTGATCAGCGCCACCCGGCCGCGGGTCTCGAAGTGGATTTCGCTCATGGGCCGCGCCTCCCTGGCGTCTCGATGGTTGCGGGCACTCTAGACCCTTCTCGCCTCGCGGGAGAAGGAAGGTTGGCCCGTGCAAGCTTTCACTCTAAGCGCGGGATCGCCACCGCAGACGGAGCCCTCATGTCCGACGCCATCGCCGCGACCCTCCAGACCACGCTGGGCCAGGTGCGCGTGGTCAGCGACGAGGGCGGGCGCTCGGTGATCGAGTACGAGGTAGGGCCGCAGATGTGCCATTCGGGCGGGGTGGCGCAGGGCGGCTTCGTCTGCGCCTGGATCGACTCGGCGATGGCGCACGCCTCGCTCTCGGCGGCGCCGGAGATCACCCCGATGTCGCTGGAGCTGAAGGTCAGCTACTTCGCCCCGGTCCGCCCCGGCCGTGTGATCGCCGAGGGCTGGATCGAGCGCCGCGGCCGCGCCACCTGCTTCGCCGAGGGCCGCCTGCTGGACCTGGCCGGCAATGTGCTGGCCAAGGGCAGCTCCACCATCCGCCTGATCCCCCGCGCGGCCGTCGAGGCCAGCGCCCGCCGGGCCATGGGGTAGGGCCGGCCGCGCAAGCAGCTGTCACAATAGCGACTTCATTGTCCCCACCCGCCGCGACCAGACGCCGAGACCAGATGACCCGCATCCATGAGCCGGCCCGTGACGTGGACGTGATCGCGCAGACCGACGTGCTGGTGGTGGGGAGCGGTCCGGGTGGCCTGGCCGCGGCGCTGGCGGCGGCGCGGGCCGGCGCCAGCACCGTGCTGCTGGAGCGCAACGGCTGCTTCGGCGGCAACATCACCCAGGTCGGGGTCGAGGGGCTGGCCTGGTATCGCCACGAGGAGACCGTCGACTGCGAGGGCATCGGCATCGAGTTCGAGCAGCGGGCGATGGCCATGGGCGCGGCGATGCCGGAGCCGCAGTCGATGAGCCACGCGCTGGACGCCGAGGCCTTCAAGCACGTGGCCGACGTGCTGGTGAAGGAGGCCGGGATCACCCCGATGCTGCACCGGATGGGCGCGGCGCCGATCCTGGAGGGGCGCACGCTGAAAGGCGTGATCACCGAGAGCAAGGCCGGACGCGAGGCCATCTTGGCGCGCCGCATCATCGACGCCACTGGCGATGCCGACATCGCCTTCCGCGCCGGCGCGCCAACGGCCAAGACGCCGAAGGAAGAGATGATGGCGACCTCGGTGATGTTCTCGATGAGCGGCGTGGACAAGCGCCGGTTCCTCGACGCCGTGAAGGCCGACCCGCAGACCTACAAGGACTGGGAGGGCAACGGCGAGTGGAACATCGAGACCAGCGGCAAGGAAGACGCCCTGTTCTCGCCGTTCCTGCGCAAGCCGTTCAAGCAGGCGCTGGCGGCCGGCCTGCTGCCGGCCAACCTCTCCACCATCGCCGGCACCTGGGGCGCGGTCTCCGACCAGGGCGACCTCACCTACCTGAACCTGGTGGCGTTGGGCGGCGTCGACGGCACCGATCCGGACGACCTGACCACGGCGGAAATGGAGGGCCGCGGCCAGGCGATGGCGGCGATCGAGGCGCTGAAGCGGTTCATGCCCGGCTGCGAGGGCGCCAAGCTGCGCAACTTCGGCATGACGCTGGGGGTGCGCGACACCCGCAAGATCGACGCGGCCTACAACCTGACCGGGGCGGACGTGCGCGGCGAGGCGCGGTTCGACGACGCCATCGGCATCTTCCCGGAGTTCATCGACGGCTACGGCATCCTGATCCTGCCCACCACCGGGCGCTACTTCCACGTGCCCTACCGGGCCCTGCTGCCAAGGAACGTCGACAACCTGCTGGTGGCGGGCCGCTCGATCGGCGGCGACAAGACCAGCCACGCGGCGGTGCGCAACATGATGTGCTGCGCCGTCTCCGGCCAGGGCGCCGGCGTCGCCGCGGCGATCTCCTCGGCCACCGACACGCCGCTGGACCGGCTCGACATCGGCCGGGTGCAGGCGGAGCTGAAGCGCCAAGGCGCGCGGATCCACTAGCTTGACCAGGCGCAACCCTTGGTGGGTCCTGGCGCTGATCGCGGTGGTGATCGCCGGCAACTACTACGCCTGGGACGCGATCGCACCGGTGGCCGACCTGCTGCGCGCCCAGCGCGGCTTCAGCCAGTCGGACATCGGCATGCTCAACGCCATCTACGCCGTGCCCAACATCCCGCTGTCGCTGGTCGGCGGGATTCTGATCGACCGGATCGGCGCGGCCAGGGCCAGCCTGATCTGCGCGCTGTTCTGCTTCGTCGGCACGGTGCTCACCGCCATCGGCCAGCCCTACGCGACGATGGTGGTCGGCCGGCTGCTGTTCGGGATCGGCGAGGAGACGCTGTTCATCTCGCTGCTGGCCGGGGTCGCGCAGTGGTTTTCCGCCGGCCGGGCGGCGCTGGCGATGGCGCTCTTCTTCAGCATGGCGCGGGTGGGCTCCTACGCCGCCGACATCTCGCCGCAGTGGGCGGCCGGGGTCTACGCGGCCGGCTGGCGCCCGCCGCTGGAGCTGGCGGCGGCACTGACGGGGGTGAGCCTGGTGGCGGCCCTCGTCTACCTGCGGATCGACCGCTACCGCCCGGCGCCAGCCGAGAGCGCCGCCGGCGCCGCGGCCGGGCACGCCGCGCGGTTCCGCTGGCGTGACCTGACCCGGTTCGACCGCTCGTTCTGGTACATCATGGCGCTGAACGTGCTCTTCGCCTCGGTGTTCTTCCCCTTCCGCTCCACCTTCGCCATCGTCTTCTTCCAGGACGCCAAGGGGCTGAGCCTGGCGGCGGCGGGGCTGGTCAACTCCTGGGTGTTCTTCGCCGCCATCTTCGCCACCCCGGTGTTCGGCCTGATCGCCGACCGGTTCGGTCGCCGCGCCATGCTGCTGACCATCGGCGCCGCGCTGATGCCGATCACCTTCGCCATCCTGGGCGCGACCAGCTGGAGCCTCTGGATCTCCACCGCGCTGATGGGCGCCGCCTTCTCGGTGATCCCGGCGGTGATCTGGCCCTCCACCGCCATGCTGGTCGAACCCGGGCGCATCGGCACGGCGTTCGGGCTGATCAACGTGCTGCAGAGCCTCGGCATGGGCGCGCTCAACCTCGCCGCCGGCTGGCTCAACGACACCGCCCACGCCGGGCCCCACAACCCGGCCGGCTACGCCCCGATGCTGCTGATGTTCTTCCTCGTCAGCTTCGTCGGCTTCCTGGCCGTGGCGGCGCTGTGGCGGCGGGAGTCCGGCCCGCATGGACACGGGCTGAACGCGCCGGCCGCGCGCCCGGCTTAGGCCCGCGCTGCGAGGCTGGAGAAGCGCTCCGGGCGGAAGGCGGGCGGCGCCTCGTAGCGGGGGTCGAGCGCCAGGCTGGCCAGCATCTCGCCGATGGCGGTGGCGAACTTGGCGCCGTGGCCGGAGCAGGCCGAGGCGACGATCAGACGCGGGTCAGCGGGCAGGCGGCCGAGGATGAACTCTTCGCCCGCATCCGGGTCGGCGTCGGCCCGCAGGGTGTTGGTGTAGAGGCAGACGTCGCGATCGACGATCGGCCCCGCCGTCCCCGGCGCCAGCGCGGCCAGGGTGGCGGCCACCGGGGCCAGTTCCGCGTCGCTGGCCGCCGGCCCCCAGTCGTCGGGGCCGACCACCGGGCCGTGGTTGTGCAGCGCGGCCTTGACCCCTCGACCCTCGAAGTCGGGAAAGCCGTAGACCAGCCCCTGCGGCCCATCGAGGATGAACACCGGCAGCCGCCCCTCCCGCGCCAGCTCCGGCGCGGCCGGCGCGAACCAGCCCACGGGCTGGCGCGTCACCTTCAGGCAGGCGGCGAGGCCGGGCGCCAAGGCGCCGATCCAGGGCCCGGCCGCCACGATCGCCTGACCGGCCAGCACATCGCCGTCGTCGGTGGCGATGCGCACGCCGGCTGGCGTCGGCTCGACCTGGGCGGCGAAGCGCATGATCCGGTCCTCCACGCCTTCGCGGAACGCGGCCAGCGCCGCCTGCGCCATCAGGATGCCGCCGCTTTGCTGCACCACCACGTCCCAGTCGTCGGGCAGGCGCAAGGCGGGGTAGGCGCGGTTGGCCTCGGCGCCGGTCTCGGGGCCGGCCAGGGCGCTGTGCTGGGACGCGGCGGCGCGCGAGGCGTCGACGATGTCCGAGCCGGGCGGTCCGGCCTCGAGCACCGGGCAGGCGCGCAAGATGCGGCGCCCGCTGGCTGCCTCCAGCGCCCGCCAGCCGGCGTAGGCCCGGTCGCTGAGCTCGGTGTAGTCATCGCTCTCGAAGTTGAAGCGCCGGAAGATGCGGCACGAACCGTGCGAGGAGCCGCGCGGCTCGCCAGGCTGCAACGGGTCGAACCCCAGCACGTCAGCGCCGCGCCGGGCCAGGGCGTGCAGCGCCGCGCTGCCGATCAGCCCCAGCCCGACCACCGCCACTCCGCACCGGCGCATCCGTCAGGCGCCCGCCCGCACGTCGCGGGGCGTCTTGCCGGTCCAGCGCTTGAAGGCGCGGGAGAAGGCGGCGGGTTCGGAGAAGCCGGTGAGGTAGGCGGTCTCGCTGACCGAGACCTTGCGGGCGGCCAGGTAGTCCAGCGCCATCTGGCGGCGCAGCTCGTCCAGCAGCTTCTCGAAGGTCACGCCCTCGTCCTTCAGCTGACGGAACAGGGTCTGGCGACTGACCCCCATCCGGGCCGCGACGACGTCCATGCCGGCCTCGCCCTTGTGCAGCACTGGGATCAGCAGGCTCTCCACCCGCCCGCGCACCGACCGGGCGCTCTCCAGGCGCCGCAGCAGGGCGTCGGCGTGGCTGCTCAACAGCCCGAAGACGTAGCGCGGCTGCACCGCGATCTTGTGGTTCATCCAGGCCGGATCGAGCTGCACGGCATTCCAGCCGGCCTCGAAGGTGACCGGGGCGCCGTAGATGCGCTCATACTCGGCCCGCCAGGCCGGCGCCGGGTGGGTCACGTGGACGGCCAGGGCGAGCTGGGTGACGCCGAAGCGGCGCGGCGCGCAGATCATCCGCGCGAAGGTGCTCTCGGTGAGTTCCGGGAAGGCGTTGGGGTCCTCCCGGTGGTCCACCGCCCAGAAGCCGCCGTCGCGGTGGGCGACGCTGAAGCGCTGCTTCGGCCCGTCGACCTCCACCACCAGGCGCCCGTAGCGGTTCACTTGCGCCATGGCCTCCAGCATGGTCTCGCAGGCGTAGGCGATCAGCCCCACCACCGAGATCTGGGCCATGTCGTTGCTCTCGCCGTAGTGCAGCGCCAGCGCCGGATCGCCCGCCAGCTGCTGGCCGGCGCGCATCAGCGCGACATACTGCGAAAGCGGGATGCGACGGTCGACATCCTGCAGTTCGCTGGGATCGATGCCAGAGCGCGCCGCCAGCTCGGCCGCGCTCGCGCCCTTGGCGACGGCCAGGTCCATCAGCCCCCGAGCCAGACCCGCCGCGACCGTCAGCTCAGCCATCCGTTACCCCGGATCAAGCGTTCTGGCCCGCAAGGTCATGGGCGCCTCGTCCGCTCCGGTTATGCTGCAGCGCATGATGCTCGGAGTTCGGACCAACATGACCACCGGCGCCGCCGCCGCGCAATCGCGACATGGGTAGCGCCGTGCTGCACGCCCTGACCCTCGCCGCCTTCGCCCTGCACATCGGCGCGGGGACGACGGCGCTGGCCGCGGGGATCATCGCCGCCTTCGCGCCCAAGGGCCGGCGCCTGCACCGGCTGGCCGGCGACGTCTTCTTCGCCTCGATGCTGGTGATGGCGGCTTTCGCCGCCTGGCTGGCGGTGGTGCAGCCCGACCAGCTGGTCAACCTCTTCATCGCCGCCTTCACCACCTACCTGGTGACCACGGCCTGGGTCACCGCCCGTCGCCAGCCGGGCGCCGCGGGCTGGGCCGAGCGGATCGCGCTGGTCTTCAGCGTGCTGATCTGCGCGCCGTTCGCCATCCTCAGCTTCCAGCTCGCCACCGGCCTGCCGCCGCTGTTCAAGAGCGCCGTGCCGTTCAAGGGCCCGGTGCTGATCGCCATCTACAGCTTCACCACGGTGCTGCTGATCGCCGCGCTCGGCGACGCCAAGGTGGTGGTTCTGGGCGGCATCGCCGGCGCGCCGCGCATCGCCCGGCACCTCTGGCGCATGTGCCTGGGCCTGACGCTGGCCGCCGGCTCCGCCTTCACCAACGGCGCCGCCCGCCTGCTGCCCGGCCCCTACCACGTGCCGCCGCTGTTCTTCCTGCCCCAGTTCCTGCCGCTGATCCTGCTGGCGTTCTGGATGGTGCGGGTGCGGCTGACCGGGTGGTGGGCGGGTCGCGGCGCGGCCGCGGCGGCGGCCGGAAGCTGGAGCGTCCCCGTCAGTGCGGCTGCAGGTCCGACAGGTCCGCGGTGAGCACCTTGATCCGGTCGTTGGTCAGCTGGGCCTCGCAGGCGGAGACGACCATCGGCTGCATCGAGCCACCCTGGACATAGTCGCCGGCGAAGGCGCACTCGGCGTCCCGATACTGGATCCAGGCGCGCTCGGAGGCGGTCAGGTCCGGGCTCCTGGGGTTGAACTGGGCATAGAGAGCCGTCAAGGTGGCGTCGGCCTTAGAAGCGCGGTTGGCCTCGCAGGCATTCATGTCCGACTGGGTGGTGAGATTCCCGCAAGGATCGGTTACGTCCCCGCCAGCGCTCGGCGCCGCGGACGCCGTGTTGGAGACAGGCGCGGAGGTGTTCGCGGACGCCGCCGGCGGGGCGTTTGCTGACGCGGACGGCGCGGCCGAATTGCTCGACGGCGCCGGTGGCTGCCCGCAACCGGCGACGCCGATCGACATCAATATAATTCCGGTAGCGATCCTGGCTGTTACTTTAGTCATCTGTCCCTCCACCGGCAGGCTAGTAAGCCCCGCCAGCGAGGTCAACAACCTCTCTCCCGCGACCGGGCGCGGCCGGCCTGGCGCCGCCAGGCTGTGACGGCGAGCCGGTCCGGCTATAATGGCCGCGCCGGCTGCCGCGGTCGCCGCAGGAGACGTCACCATGCGAGCTGGGCCTCTCGCCGCCGTCCTGACCATCCTCGTGTGGGGCCTCGTCGCGCGGCCGGCGGTCGCCCAGACCCCGGACGTCGCCGTCGGGCCGCAGTACGACACCTCGCACGTCTATGTGGCGCCCGCCGACATGGAGCGTTTCGCCGCCGCCTTCGTCGCCACGTTCGGCGGCGCGGCCACGCGGCCGGCGGTGACCCAGGTGACGCCGACGCCGAGCAGCACTGAGTGGCAGGCGATCCAGACGCCGGAGGGCACGATCTCCCTCTTCGGCTTCACCACCCCGGTCCCCTGGCCGTTCGGCGACGAGCGCACCGGCTATCTGGTGAAGGACATGGCTGGCGCCATCGCCGCGGCCAAGGCCGCCGGCGCGGACGTGCTGGTGGCGCCCTTCCCCGACCCGATCGGCCAGGACGCCGTCGTGCAGTGGCCGGGCGGCGTCGACATGCAGTTCTACTGGCATATCAAGGCGCCCGACTATCCGGCGTTCCAGACCATCCCCGAGAACCGCGTCTACGTCTCGCCGCAGCGCGCCGACGCCTTCGTGCGCAGCTTCCTGGCCTTCTCGCACGGGCGGGTGAGCCAGGACGACGCCCGCGCGCCCAGCCTCGAGATCGGTCGTCCGGGCGAGACGTTCCGCGAGCTGCGCCTCACCTCCGGCTTCGGCAAGATCGACGTCCTGGTCACCGACGGCCACCTGCCCTTCCCCTACGGCCGCGAGACCACCGGCTACGAGGTGGCCGACCTGGCGGCCACGCTGGCCAAGGCGACCGCGGCCGGCGCCGCGGTGCTGGCCGGGCCCTACACCTCCCGCGGCCGCGACGCCGCGCTGGTGCAGTTCCCCGGCGGCTACATCGCCGAGATCCACGCGCCAGCGGCCGGGCGCTAGATTTCGCGGCGGAGACCAAGCGGACTTCGCATCGCCGCATTGACGCTCTAGGCGGTGGCGCTGGTGGCTGTTGGGGTCGAGATCATGTTCAGACGCGTCCTTCCGCTCGCCATCGCCCTGTCGCTCGCGGCCGCCGCGGCGCACGCCCAGTACGGCGGCGGCGGCGGTGGCGGTGGCGGAGGCGGAGGCGGCGGACACGGCGGCCATCGCCAGCAGCCCTCGCAGGATTCGTCGTCAACGCCGACCGCCGCCCCGGTCCCGCCGCCGAAGCCGCCGAAGCCCGAGAACCAGGTGGTGATCGTCGGCGTCGTGCAGGCGCTGGATCCGGACAACCGCCGCGTCACCATCGCCTACGAGGCGGTGGACGAGCTCGGCTGGCCGCACGGAACCAACCAGTTCGGGGTCTACAAGGCCGACCTGCTGAAGGGCGTCACCGTCGGCGAACACGTCCGCTTCCGCCTCGACAGCCAGCAGATCACCGCGCTCGCGCCCTACTGACCCGCCGCGGGCGGCCGGTCATTGGTGCGAGGGAAAGACGCCCTGCCAGGCGATGCAGTAGGTGAGGCTCGCGCCCTGGGCCGCGTTCGAGGCCTTCGGGGGCTTCAGTTTCGGCAGGCCGAACGTATGCTTGCCATCGCCGCCGTAGTTGGTCCCGTAGAGCGAGAACAGCGGCGTGTACTGGTTGATCGGCAGCAGCTGGCCCTGGGCCTCGAACCAGCCCGGCGGGCAGAAATTCGTGCCGGTGAGCATCACCTCGCCGACGTACGGCTGGGGCTGGGCGGCCGCGGTTCCCGCCGCCAGCAACGCGGCGGCCAGGGCTGTGACGGCGAGTATCGCCAGACGGACGGATCGCATGGGCTTGCTCCGCAAGTGTGGACCAGTCCGCAGCTGAGCACCCGATGGGGCCCCGCGGAAGACCCGATTTTGAGCGGCCGGCCGGCGGACCCGCCGACGGCGGACAAACCGCTTGGCGGCCGCGCCGGCGCGGCCGAAGCTTCACCGTCGAGCGCTCGCGCCGGATCGGACCTTAACGATGGATGGCCCCGGCGCGCTGACGGCGGACGATGCAGCGACGGACGATGTCGCCCGCTCGGCCTTCGCCAAGGTCTCCTGGCGCATCCTGCCGCTGCTCGCGCTGGGCTACGGCGTCTCCTACATCGACCGCGTCAACATCGGCTTCGCGGCGCTGCAGATGAACCGCGACCTGCACTTCAGCGCCGCGGTCTACGGCCTGGGCGCCGGCCTCTTCTTCCTCACCTACGCCCTCCTGGAAGTGCCCTCCAACCTGGTGCTGGCCCGCGTCGGGGCGCGGCGCTGGATCGCGCGGATCATGATCACCTGGGGCCTGCTAGCCGCGGCGATGCTGTTCGTGCGCACGCCGCTCGAATTCTACGCCATGCGCCTGCTGCTCGGCGCCGCCGAGGCGGGGTTCTTCCCGGGGGTGATCTACTACCTGACGCAATGGGTTCCGGCGGCGCAGCGGGGACGGGCGATCAGCCGCTTCTACGTCTCGCTGCCGCTGAGCCAGGTGGTGATGGGGGTGCTGGCCGGCGCGCTGCTGGGCCTGCAGGGCCGGCTGGGACTGGCCGGCTGGCAGTGGCTGTTCCTCATCGAGGGGCTGCCGGCGGTGCTGATCGGCGTGGCGATCCTGAACCTGCTGCCCGACCGGCCGCAGGACGCGCGCTGGCTGACCGATCGCGAGCGGAGCTGGCTCGTCGACCGCTTAGCCTCGGAGGCGGCCACGCCCGGCCCGGCGCACGGCCAGGGCCTGCTGCGCGCCCTGACCGACCCGGTGGTGCTGCGCTTCGCCGCGGTGAACTTCCTGGTGCTGGGGCCGCTCTACGCCTTCAACTTCTCCGCCCCCACGTTCCTCGCCGGCCAGGTGCATCTGGACGCGACCGGGGTGGGCTACCTGACCGCCGTCGCCGGGGTGCTGGCCGCGGCCTCGATGATCTTCAACGGCTGGTCGTCCGACCGCCGGCGCGAGCGCTGGATCCACCTGATCGCGCCGCTGCTCGGCCTGGCGCTCGCCTTCGCGGTGATGGCCGCCGCCATGGGCGCCGGCGCACGCCTGGCCGCCGCCCCGGCCATCGTCGCGGCCGCCTACGTCTGCGTGGTGATGTGCAACACCGCCGTCTCCGCGGTGATCTGGCTGGCGCCGGTCGAACGCATCCCGCCCGCCGCGGCCGCCGCCAGCATCGCCGCCATCAACTCCCTCGGCCAACTCGGCTCCGCCCTCTTCCCCGCCCTCTGGGGCCTAGCCAAGGACGCCACCGGCGGCTTCCACCTCGGCGTCACCCTGCTGCCGCTCCCGTTCCTGCTGGCGGCGGGGATCGTGGTGACGGTGTGGCGGCGAGGCGGAAGAGCGTAAGGCCTACACCCGCCTACTTCATCATCGTCTCTTTGATCCGGTACGCGGCCGGCAGCATCAGGACGCCGATCAGGCAGGGGAAGACGAAGAGGATCAGGGGGATCATCATCTTGGCGGGGAGGGCCATGGCTTTTTCCTCGGCGTAGAGCATGCGCTTGGTGCGCATGTCGTCGGAGAAGACGGCGAGGGTCTCGCCGAGGCTGGTTCCCATCTCCTCGGCCTGGCGCAGCATGGTGGCGAGGCTGCGGGCCTCGTCGATGCCGAGGCGCTCGGCCAGCGCCAGCCAGGCGTCGCGGCGCGAGCGGCCGGCGCGCAGCTCCAGGGTGAGCACGCGCAGGTGCTCGGCCAGGCCCGGATAGCGGCGCTGCAGCTCGTCGGTGACGCGGGTGACGGCGGCGTCGAGGGAAAGCCCGGCCTCCACCGAGGCGACCAGCAGGTCCAGGAGGTCGGGGAAGCCTTCGCGGTATTCTCGCTCGCGCTTGGTGCGGCGCATCTTGATTACCTGGTCGGGGCCCATGATGGCGGCCAGCGCGAAGGCGCCGCCCGCGGCCACCGCCCAGATGCCGCCGTGCTTGGAGAGCGCCCAGGGCAGCAGGATCACCATGCCGACGATGGCGGCGATCATGGTCGCGGCCTTGGCGCCCAGATAGACCGCGGCGGCCTCGCGGCTGTAGTAGCCGGCCTGCACCAGCTTGGCGCGCAGGGCGGTGAGCTGCGCCGGGTCCTGGATGGCGATGCGGTCGCCGAGGCGCCGCACGCCGCCGACCACGCCGGAGAGCGCCTCGGTGACCCCGCCGGTGTTGGAGGGCGCGCCCACGGCCGGCGCGCCGGCGAGGCGGGCGCGGCGCTGCTGCGCGGTGGCGAGGGTGCGCATCCCCAGGAAGCTGATCCCGCCGACGCCGACGGCGATCAGGGCGAGGGCGACCCAGGTGATCAGGTTGGCGATGTCCATGGGCGCCTCAGATCCGCATGTCGATCATGCGGCGCATGATCAGGTTGCCGGTGACTAGCAGGGCCACCAGGCAGCCGAGGCCGATCTGGATGAACCGGGCGTGGAGGACGCCGGCGTAGTAGGCCGGCTGGGCGACGTTGATGAAGATGAAGCAGACGATCGGGGCCGCGGTGAGAATGTAGGCGCTCATCCGGCCCTCAGACGAGGCGGCGCGGATCTTCAGCCGCATCTTGTGGCGCTCCCGCACGGTGCGGGCCAGCATCTTCAGCAGGCCGACAAGGTTGCCGCCGGCCTTCTCCTGCAGCCGGATGGCGGCGGCGAAGAGGTCGACGTCGGGGTGGCGGCAGCGGTCGGCGATGCGGGCCACGGCCTGCTCCAGGGTGGCGCCGTAGGCGATCTCGTCGGCGGCCATGCCGAACTCCGAGCCCACCGGGTCGGGCAGCTCGCGGCCCACCAGGTTGATGGCAGTGGGGATCGGGTGGCCGGCCTCCAGGCTGCGCACCATCACCTCCAGCGCATTTGGCAGCTGCAGGCTGATCGCCTTGGTCCGGGCGCCGGCCTGGAAGGTCAGGTAGCCGAGGGGTCCGCCGACGCCGAACAGCACCGCGCCCCCCAGGGCGGCGAAGATGTTGTGCAGGAAGAAGAGGCCGGCGAAGCCCCCCGCCAGCACCGCCCCGGCGATCGCCAGCGCCCAGCGGCGCGGATCGACGGTGACCCCGGAGCGGATCACCAGGTCGGCGAGCCAGGCCCAGGAGAAGATCGAGCGGCCGTCCTCGGTGAGGCCCCGCTGCTTGCGCAGCTCCAGCACCAGCTCGCCCAGCGAGCCGGTGCGCTCGGCGGTGGCCAGGCGCTTGTTCACCACCCGCCGGGCCTGGCGCGCGCTCACCATCCCCCACACCGCCTGGCCGAAGGAGAACACGGTGGCGAAGATCAGGACGAGGAAGATCCAGACGGGATCGATGGGCATGGCTGGCGCCCGTCAGCTCAGCGGCCGGCCGGGGTCGAAGTGGGCGGCGTCGTAGCGGATGCCGCGGCGGATCATCTCGTCCATGCACTTGGGGCGCAGGCCGGTGGCGCGGAACTCGCCGGTCACCTTGCCGTCGGCCTCGGTGGCGATGCGGTGGAAGGCGAAGATCTCCTGCATCTGCACCACCTGGCCTTCCATGCCGGTGATCTCGGAGACGCTGGTCAGGCGCCGCTGGCCGTCGGACATCCGCATCACCTGCACGATGAGCCCGACGGCGGCGGCGATCTGGCCGCGGATGCTTTCCGGCGGCAGCCGCATGCCCGACATGGCGACCATCTGCTCCAGGCGGGTGACGGCGTCGCGCGGCGTGTTGGCGTGGATGGTGGCCATGGAGCCTTCGTGGCCAGTGTTCATGGCCTGCAGCATGTCGAAGGCCTCCTCGCCGCGCACCTCGCCCAGGATCACCCGGTCAGGGCGCATGCGCAGGGCGTTCTTGACCAGCTCGCGCTGGCGGATCTCGCCCTTGCCCTCGATGTTGGGCGGCCGCGTCTCCATGCGCACCACGTGCGGCTGCTGCAGCTGCAGCTCGGCGGCGTCCTCGATGGTGATCAGCCGCTCCTTGGCGCGAATGGCGGCGCTGAGGGCGTTGAGCAGGGTGGTCTTGCCCGAGCCGGTGCCGCCGGAGATGACGGTGGAGACGCGGCTGCGCACGGCGCCGAACAGGAACTCGGCCACCGCGGCCGGCATGGCGCCGACCGAGACCAGGCGCTCGAGGTTGTAGGGCTTCTTGGAGAACTTGCGGATCGAGACCGCGGCGCCGTCGATGGCGATCGGGGCGATGGCGGCGTTGACCCGGCTGCCGTCGGGCAGGCGGGCGTCGACCATCGGCGAGCTTTCGTCGATCCGACGCCCGACGGTGGCGACGATGCGGTTGACGATGCGCAGCAGGTGGTCGTTGTCGCGGAAGCGGACCGGCGCGATCTCCAGCTCGCCGCGTCGCTCGACATAGATCTGGAACGGCCCGTTGATCAGGATGTCGGCGATGGAGTCGTCCTTGAGCAGCGGCTCGATGGGGCCAAGGCCCACCATCTCGTCGAACACCGAGGCGCCCAGCTCGTCGAGCTCGGCGGCGTTGAGGGCAAGGCGCTCGTTGCGGGCGAAGTCGCCCACCAGACGGCGCACCTGGCGGCGCATCTCGGCTTCGTCGAGCTTGTCGAGCTTGGAGAGGTCGATCTCCTCGATCAGCTTGGTGTGCAGGCGCAGCCGCATGTCGAGCATCGAGTCGCTGACCGAGCCGGCCGGCGCGTCGGCGTCGGCGTCGGCCCCAAAGTTGAGCGCGGCGTCGGCGTCGGGCGCCGCCACGGGCGGGGCTTCGTCGGCGGGGTGCTCGACCACCAGCCGGTCGGGCTCGTCGCCCCCCCGCTTGAAGCTGAAGCGGGCCATCAGGCGCGCCTCGCCGGGGCGGCGGCCTGGGCCGGCTGGGTGGTGAGGCGGTCGACCAGCACGGCGACGTCGCGCACGATCTTGGAGCGCGGGCGGTGGTGGGTGATCGAGCCGCCCAGGTTCACCGACGCGGCCGCGGCCTCCCAGTCGGAGGTGATGCCGCCGTCGGCCTTGCGCTGCAGCGCCTTCTCGGCCTCGGCCAGCGACGGCGCGGGGCCGAAGACGCGGCTGGCGAGGCGGTTGAGGATGATGCGGGGCGCCGGGCGGTCCGGCAGCTCGGCCTCGATCTCGGCGGCCAGCGCGCGGGCCGCGAGCAGGGCCGGCACGGTGAGCTCGGAGACCACCAGCACCTCGTCGGAGCCCGAGAGCACGTCCAGGGTCCAGGGCTGCTGGTGGCGCGGCAGGTCGATGACGATCCACTCGTAGACCTGGGCCGCCACCTCCAGCATCCGGCAGACGGCGGTGGCGCTGACCCGGCCGAACGCCTTGGGGTCGCGCGGGCCGGCCAGCAGGTCGAGCCCCTCGCCGATCTTCATCGAAAAGGCCCCCAGCATGGCCGCGTCGAGCCGCTCGGCCGCGGCGTCGGCCAGCATCATCATGGGGGTGGACCCGAGATAGGCGGCGGCGGCGCCGTCGACGAGGTTGAGGTCGGCCAGCGCCACGCGCCGGCCCTGGCCGACCCGGGTGGAGAGGGCGGTGGCGAGCTCGACGGCGATGGTGGTGGCGCCGCAGCCCCCCACCGAGCCGATCACGGTCCAGCAGCGGGCGTTGACCGGCGGCGCGGCGGCGCGCGGCTCGGCCCCGGCCAGGAGGCCGGCGGCGGCCTGCGCCAGGTCGACGGAGGTGAACGGCGGCTCCAGCACGTCGGATCTGGGCAGCTTCATCAGGGCCCGGACCAGGGCGGCGGGCAGGTGGGCGCCGGCCAGCATCACCGCCGGAGGCTTGGGCTTCAGCGCCAGGCCGTTCAGGGCGCCGACCAGCGCGTGCGGATCGGCCGCCTCGGCGTCGATCAGCACCAGCTCCATGCCGGCGTGCAGCGCGCCCAGGAAATCCAGCCGGTCGGCCGCGGCGATCTCGAAGTGGGCCTGCCCCAGGGCCTCGTGAGCCACAGGCGCCAGGCGCTGGCCCACCACCAGCACATGCCGGCCGGCGAAGTCGGGGGCGCTCATAGCGGCGCCGACGAGGTGTCCGCCGACGCCACCGGCGCCGGGGGCGGCGTGGACGCTTGGGGCGGGGTCGTGGATGGTGCGGCAGCGGCGGGCGGCAGCGGCGGCGACGGATTGAGCTCGCCGTCCGGGTTGGGCGGGGTGCGGTTGACGCTCTTGCCGTCCAGGATCACGTCGATGGCGCTGGCCTCGGCGCTGTCGTGCAACGGGTTGGGCAGGTCGGAGACGTTCTTCACCGGCGTGGTCAGGTGCGGGGTGACGATGATCACTAGCTCGGTCTCGTTGCGCTGCCAGTCGGAAGAGCGGAACAGGGCCCCGAGGATCGGCAGGTTGCCGGCGCCCGGGATCTGGTTGATCGTGTTGCTGTAGTTGCGCTGGAAGAGGCCGGCGATGGCGAAGCTCTCGCCGTCGGAAAGTTCGATCTGGGTCGAGGCGCGGCGCTCGGAGATGGCCGGCACCTGGAAGCCCTGGAAGTTGACCCCGTCCTTGGGGTCGAGCTCGCTGACCTCCGGCGCCACCTTCAGCACGATCTGGCCGTTGTCCTCGACCGTGGGGGTGACGGTAAGCTTCACCCCGAACTCGCGGAATTCGATCGTGGTGCCGAGGTTGCCGTTGGGGATCGGCACCGGGAACTCGCCGCCGGCGAGGAAGCTCGCCTCCTGGCCGGACATGGCCACCAGATTGGGCCGGGCCAGCTCGCGGATGGCGCCCTTCTGCTCCAGCGCCGAGAGGCTGGCGTCGACGTTCCAGGCCCCGAACTGGTGATTGATCCCGATGGTGCCCTGCGGCGTGATCCCGCTGGGCAGGGTCGAGCCGGTGGAGAAGGTGAAGCCCGAGAGGCTCTGGACGTTGATGTTGAAGCCGAGATCGCGGATCGCCGAGTGCGAGGCCTCGATGATCCGTACGTCCACCTGCACCTGCTGGGCGGCGCGCACGGTCAGCTCCGATTCCACCGCCTTGGGCGCGTAGTGCTCGGCGATCGAGGCGGCGCGGTCGGCGATGGTGGGGGTGGAGACCTCGCCGGTGAGCAGGATGCCGCCGGCGAAGTTGGCGGCGCGGATGGCCTCGCCCGGCAAGGCGGTGGCGAGGTCGTTCTGCAGGCTGTCGACGTCGTAGCCGACCCGCACATCCACCACCTGCGCCAGGTGATGGTCGGTGTCGTAGATCAGGATGTTGGTGACCCCGAGCGCCTTGCCGCGGACGTAGAAGCTACGGTCGGTGGTGGCCACCAGTGACAGGGTGTCGGGCTGGGCGACGACGATCTCGCTGGCCGGATAGTCGAGGCGAAAGGCCGCCGACTTGTCCTTGGGCACCACGATGGTCTGCTGGCCGCCGGTGTTCTCCGACACCTGGGCCTGGGCCGCGCCGGCCAGCGCGCCGAGGGCGGCCAGGGTCGAAGCGAAGGCGAAGAAGCGTTTCATGACGGGATGGGCTCCACGGGGATCAGGCGCGTTCACGCGCCTGCCCCAGATCGCTCTGCCGGGACTTGGACGGACGAAGCGGAGTCGCCGTGGACCACGGTGACGGAATGGGTGGGCGGGGCGATCGGCATCAGCGGCGCCTGCACGGTCGACGAGCGGCGGCGGATGGCGACGGGGGCCTGGCGCACGTCGCTGCGCAGGTCGCGCAGGGCGCCGGTGTGCAGGTCGGCGACGGCGATGGTGCGCACCGGCGCCATCTCGGCCGAGCCGGTGCGGCGCAGCGCCAGCGACAGCGAGCCGGCCTGGGCCGCCACCGCCAGCCTCTGGGCGTCCTCGACGCTCACCTCGAGGGTGGCGGTGTGGGCCACGGCCGCCTGGGTCGAGCTCGGGTCTGCGTTGAGGTCGAGGCCCAGCACCTTGATGTCCTGCAGCACGACGTCGGCGATGGGATGTTTGCAGTCGCAGTTGGCCTGGCCGTTGGGCGCCCGCTCCGGCAGGTTCTGGGTCATCAGCACGTCGACCCGGTCGCCCGGCAGCACGTGGCCGCCGACGCCGGCGATGTCGGTGACGCCGATGGTATAGGCTCGCATGCCCTCGTCGATCACCGCCGAGACCGTCGGGCGCGCGCCGGGGCCGCTGATCTGGGCCGGCAGCAGCGGCTCGCGGGCGGCGATCGGGACCAGGGCGATCGGCGGGCCGCCGGGCTGCGACAGCAGCTGGCCGGGGCTCGAGTAGGCCCCCTGCGGCGCATCGCCGACGGGCAGCTGCTCGACGGTCAGGCGGCTCGGATCGAGCTTGGTCCCGTAGGCAATGGCGCCGGTGGCGACCACCACGGGGACGGTCGGCGCCGTGGCCTCGCCGGGCTTGGCCGCCGCGGCGTGGTTCGACTGCGGCAGCCAGACCCGCGCCACGATCAGCGCGCCCAGGCCGAGGACCGCCGAAGCTCCGAGACTCACCATGGTGCCGGTGCGCATGCCGTCCCGCCCCTCGCGAACGCCGCGCAGAGTACCGCCCGGCCTTATGTCGAAATCTGAATGATGCGAATTTCTTTGTCGTTAAAGATCACGGTGAACGATTATTCACCTACTACGTCTCTGCATTTCTTGAGATAATTATAGTAAATACGCGATTATTCTTGTTGCGGAGTCTTGGCTACGCGGACCGCCTCCTGTGGGCGCCGATGACCGCAGGCGCTTGACGAACCGCGCCGCAGGCAACAAGGAGGGACACGCAAATTCGCTGAATGTGAAGCGCCCGCCGGCCCGGGACGGACCGGCGCATCAGGCCCCGCCAGAGGGTCGGCGAGGGAGGATGATCGATGTCTGATCTTCTGGAGCGTCAGGCCGCGGCGTTGGCCAACGGGATGAGCCACAGTCTGTGGGCCGAGCTCAAAGGCGACGCGGTCGCCATCCATGACCCGATAGGCGTGCGCACCTTCGCCGAGATCAACACGGCGGCCAACCAGATCGTGCGGCTGCTGCGCGAGCGGGGCCTGAAGGAAGGCGACGCGGTGGCGCTGCTGTGCAGCAACCGGGCCGAGTTCGTCGAGGTGCTGGCGGCCTGTCTGCGCGGCGGCTACCGGGTGACGCCGGTGAACTGGCACCTCAACGCCGACGAGGTCGAGTACATCATCAACGATTGCGACGCCAAGGCGCTGTTCGCCGACACCCGCTATCCCTCCGGCCCGGCGGCAAAGGCGCCGCTGCTGACCCTGAAGGTCTCGATCGGCGACGACCACCCCGGCTTCGAGCCCTACGCCAAGCTGCTGGCCGAGTTCGACGGCTCGGACATCCTCGACCCCACCGCCGGCTCGAGCATGCTCTACACCTCCGGCACCACCGGACGGCCGAAGGGCGTCTACCGGCGCAACAACGCCATGGTGGGAATGATGATGAACCTCGCCGAGCCGGACGATGTGCAGCTCTGCGCGGGACCGGCCTATCACGCCGCGCCGCTGGCCTTCGACGTGCGCTCGTCGATGGTGATGGGCATCCCGCTGGTGTTCCTCGACCGGTGGGACTCGGAAGGCGTGCTGAAGACGATCGAGAAGTACAGGGTGACCCGCGCCCACCTGGTGCCGATCATGTTCCAGCGGCTGCTCAACCTGCCGCAGGAGGTGCGGGAGAAGTACGACGTCTCGTCCCTGCGCTACATCATCCACGGCGCGGCGCCCTGCCCGCCGGAGGTGAAGAAGGCGATGATCGACTGGGTGGGCCCGATCATCAACGAGTACTACGCTGGGTCCGAGGGCGGCGCCGGCTTCGTGGTCTCCTCCGAGGAGTGGCTGACGAAACCTGGCACGGTGGGCAAGCTGCCGGACCCCACTGCGCTGCGCATCCTCGACGACGAGGGCCATGACGTGGCGCAAGGGACCTCGGGCACCCTCTACTTCCGCGTCTCGCCGATCGCGCCGTTCGAATACTACAAGGACCCCGCCAAGACCGCCGCCGCCCACCGCGAAGGCTATTTCACCCTGGGCGACGTCGGCTACCTGGACGAGGACGGCTACCTCTTCCTCACCGGCCGCACCGCCGAGTGCATCATCTCCGGCGGGGTCAACATCTACCCGCAGGAGATCGACAACGAGCTGATCAAGCACCCGGCGGTGGAAGACGCCTGCACCATCGGCGTGCCCAACGAGGAGTGGGGCGAGGAGGTCAAGTCGGTGCTGACCCTCAACCCGGGCTTCGTCGGCAGCGCCGCCCTGGCCGCCGACATCCAGCGCTTCGCCCGCGATCACCTGGCCGGTTTCAAGGTCCCGCGCACCATCGAGTTCGTCGACGAACTGCCCCGCAGCCCGGCCGGCAAGATCCAGCGCAAGAAGGTGCGCGAGCCCTACTGGGCGGGGCGGGCGCGCTCGATCTGAAGGACGGCCCCCTCTCCCGTCAGGCGCCCGTTAGGCGGGGAGAGGGATACTCGAGGCGCGGTGGTCAGACCGCCGGCAGTCCGTCCAGGAACGCCGCGATCGGCGGGTTCACCGCCTCGGCGTGGGTGAGGTTGGCGGCGTGGCCGGCGCCGGGGATGACCACCAGCTTGGCGTCCGGGAGGCCGGCGGCGAGGGTCTCGGCGAGGCTGAGCTCGATCGCGGCGTCGGCGTCGCCGTGGACCACCAGGGCCGGGACCTTGATCTCTCCGAGGCGCGGCGTGACGTCGTCGCGGGTCGCCAGGGTGTTCATGCAGCCTAGCATGTTGACCGGCTTGATCCGGCGCCACTTGGCCTTCCAGGCCTCGGCGCCCGACCAGTTGTCGCCGAGGATGATGCCTTCGATTATGCCGGCCAGCTGGTCCGACAGGCCGTGCTCGGCCCAGGTGTTCGCCAGCTGCATGTGGCCCTTCAGCCGCTCGGGATCCTCCTGGCCGGCCTGGGTGTCGATGAGGATTAGCGCCCGAACGATGTCGGGGTGGGTCAGCGCGCAGCGCAGCGACAGGAAGCCGCCCTGGCTCATGCCGGCCAGCACCGCCCGCTGGATGCCGAGATGGGCGAGCAGCGCGGCGAGGTCGTCGGCGGAGTCGTAATAGCTGAAAGGCGCCAGGGTGTCGCAGGCCGTGCCGGCGTGACCGCGCTCGTCCCAGGTGATGCAGCGGTAACGGTCCTTCAGCGCCGCGACCTGGGGGGCGAACATCTCATGGTCCATGAAGAGGCCATGGGAGAAGATCACAGGCGGTCCGCTGCCGCCGGTGTCCTCGTAGTAAAGCCTCTGGCCGTTGACCTCGGCGACCGGCATGCCGGTCAGGCCACTGTTTCGACGGCCCGCGCCACTTCGCCAGGCTTCTCGGCGATGATCATGTGGCCGGCTTCCGGGACGTTGACCAGCTGGGCGCCGGCGATGGCGGACTGGAAGGCGGGGCCATAGATCGGCGGGATCAGCTTGTCGCTCTCGCCCCAGACGATCACCGTCTTGGCCTTCACCCGGTAGAGCCGCTCGGCCAGGCCCCGCTCGGGGATCGGGAACAGCAGCTTGCCGGCCATGCCGAGCTGGCGGGCGTTGCGCACCAGGTAGGTCTGCAGGAAGTTCGGGTCGTCCATCTTCAGGCCCGACGTCATCATCGCCGCGCCGGCTTCCGGATCATGGAACAGGTACTTCGGCATCTCGAACGGCAGCAGCGAGAACATGTCGACGATTGGGTGGTCGTCCATCCACAGGCCGGCCGGGCAGATCAGCACCAGGCGCGAGACGTCGTTGGGCGCCAGCGCCGCCATCTCGGCGGCGATCATGCCGCCCATGGAGTGGCCGACCAGGATCGGGTTCTTCAGGCCCAGCGCCTCGACCACGTCCCAGCCGTGCAGGGCGAAGTCGAGCATGTCGCGCAAGGACCCGCACTCCTCGCTCTCGCCGTAGCCGGGCAGGAACGGGGCGTAGACGTGGAAGCGGGAGGCCAGCTCGGCCAACAGCGGATCGTCGGCGGTCATGCCGCCGGCGCCGTGCAGGAACACCAGCGGCTCGCCCGAGCCGCCCTCGAGGTAGCGGATCGGCGCGTGCTGCGTCTCTACGGTCTTGGTTTCCATGTCGCCGCCCCTACTCGGCCGGAACCGGCTGGCGGGCCGGCGCGCCGGGCGCCGAGGTGGGCGCCGGTGGCAGCGAGCCGGCGGTCACCCGCTTCTCGATCGGGTGGCACCAGAAGCGGTCGTCGTCGGCCCACTCGGGGAACAGGCCCCGCAGCTTCGGCATCACCTTGTCGGCGAAAAGCTTGGTCGAATACATGCACTTCTCGGCCGGCATGTCGCCGACGTGCATGAGGCAGAAGATGTTGCCGACGTGCAGGCCCTTGGCGAGGTCCTCCATGCGCTGGCGCACCGTCTCGGGGCTGCCGGCGATCACGTGGCCGCCTTCGATCAGGTCCTTCCAGGTCAGCTCGGCGAAGCCGCCGCGGGGCGGGGCGTACTGCGAGAGCGCGCCGGTCTGGATGGTCTTGATGGTGCGGTAGCCGGGGGCGTCGGCGAAGCCCGGATAGACGTGCAGGCAGCGATTGTAGAAGTAGTTGACGTGCGGCCAGTAGAGCCGCTCGGCCTCCTCGTCGGTCTCGGCGACGCAGATGGTCTGGGCGAAGCCGGCCCGGTACGGGCTCTTGTCCGGCGCGCCGCGCTCCTCGACCCGGTTCCAGTAGCCCTGCAACAGCGCCTTGGCGCGCAGGTAGCCGGTGAAGCTGAGGTAAGAGTAGGAATAGGTGTTGTCGATGCAGAAGTCGTAGGTCTCCACCGAGCCGCCGCCGGGGATGTGGATCGGCGGGTGCGGCTGCTGGATCGGCCGCGGCCAGATGTTGACGTGGCGCAGCTTGTTGTAGCGGCCGTTGAAGGCGAACGGGTCGCGATGGGTCCAGGCCTTGATGATCAGGTCGTGGGCCTCGGCGTACTTCTCGCGGGTCAGGGCCGGGATCTGGCCGTAGCAGAAGTTGGTGTCCATCGAGGTGCCGACCGGGAAGCCGGCCACCAGGCGCCCGCCGGAGATGCAGTCCAGCATGGCGAATTCCTCGGCCACGCGGACCGGCGGATTGTAGAGGGCGATGGAGTTGCCCAGCACCACGATCGCCGCGTCCTTGGTGCGGCGCGCCAGCCCGGCGGCGATGATGTTGGGGCTGGGCATGATGCCGTAACCGTTCTGGTGGTGCTCGTTCACCCCGATCCCGTCGAAGCCGAGCGCGCCGGCGTATTCGAGCAGGTCCATGTAGGTGTTGTAGACCTCGTGGCTCTTCACCGGATCGAACAGCCGCTGGTCGATGTCGACCCACACCGAGTGGTGCTTCTCCCGGAAGTCGTCCGGCAGGTAGGGCCACGGCATCAGGTTGAACCAGGTGAACTTCATCGTCGGTCCTCCGCACCCCGGCTATTGCTTATCGCCGTTCAGTCAGCCGCGACCCTAAGCCATCGCCGGGGCTGGGCGCAATCGGCGTTAGGCGCGGAACTACGCCGCTAGCCCCAGCGCCCTGGCCCGCTCCAGCAGCTTGGGGTCGAGGGCGACGGCGGCGGCGATATCGGCGTCGCCCTCGGCCCTGTCGCCCTTGCGCTGCTCGGCGACGCCGCGGCCGTAGAGCGACCAGGCGTCCTTGGGCTGCAGCTTCAGGGCCGCGCCGAGGTCCGCGACGGCGGCGTCTCTGCAGGTTGCAGCCCGGCGGAGCGGCGAGCGCCGAACCGGCGCAGGCAAGCAGGCTGAGCGCGGCCGCGACGAGAACGTTTGCCCTCATGGGGGCGAAGACTGCCTGCTCGTCCGATTTTGGGGAAGCCATGATCGCTGCTGTCACTAGGCTGACAGCAGCGGGGCGTATCGGTCCGGCTGCGGCCGAGGGCCGCCGCCTCACGCCGAAGGATCCACGCCGATGTCCGATGAGCTCGTCTTCTACACCCACCCGATGTCGCGCGGCCGTATCGCCCGCTGGATGATGGAGGAGGTGGGCAAGCCCTACCGCACCGAGGTGATGGAGTACGCCGCCAACATGAAGTCGCCGGCCTACCTGGCGGTGAACCCGATGGGCAAGGTGCCTGCGCTGACGCACGGCGAGGTGGTGGTGACCGAGGCGGCGGCGATCTGCGCCTACCTCGCCGACGCCTTTCCCGAGCTCGGGCTCGCGCCGCCGCTGGGCGATAAGCGCCGCGCCCCCTATTTCCGCTGGATGTTCTTCGCCGCCGGGCCGGTGGAGGGCGCGATGGCGGCCCGCGCGCTGGGCGCCGAGGTCAAGCCCGAGCAGAAGCGCATGGTCGGCTGGGGCGATCACGCCGACCTGCTGCACGGCCTGGAGAGCGCCGTCACCGGCCGTGACTTCATCGTCGGCGACAGCTTCAGCGCCGCCGACGTCTACTTCGGCTCCTCCGTCATCTGGGGGATGCAGTTCGGCACGATCGAGAAGCGGCCCGTGCTCGAGGCCTACGCCGAGCGCCTCAAGAGCCGCCCGGCCTACGTCCGCGCCACCGAGATCGACGACAAGCTGGTGGCCGGCATGGCGCCGCCGCAGCCGGCGGCCTGACGGCGGGTTCAGGCCGAGCGGCCCCGCGCCGTCACCGGCCAGATCGCTTCCAGGGTATCGCCGCGCACCACGTGGTAGGCCTCGTAGAGGTTCACCGTCGGGTCGCAGTGCGGGGCGGCGAGGGTTACGCGCTCGCCGAGCTTCGGCGGTTCGACCCCCCGCGGCGGCACGATGGCGCCGTGCTCGTCGCCCATGAAGCGGTAGGCGCTGCCCTCCGGCGCGCCGGCCAGGATCGGCGGCGGTCCGGCCTCGGTGGCGAACGCCTTCAGGCCCGCGTCCACCGTGACCAGCATCGGATAGCTGGCGCTGATCACCCGCGCGTCGATCATCAGCGAGGTCTCGAACGGCGAGGCATCGTCCTCGCGCAGGGCGCAGTCGCCGTATTGCCGGTCCATGAACACGTAGGAGCCGACCTGCAGCTCGGTGAAGAGGCCCAACTCGGCGTCGATGGCGTGGGTGCCGGTGCCGCCGCCGGTGACGATGGGCGGCGCAAGGCCGGCCGCCTTCAGCGCTTCTATGGCGTCGGTGAGCTTGGTCATCTTCGCGACGATGGCCTCGCGGCGCTCGGCGTAGCCCTCGATGTGCTGCTCGGCCCCGCAGTAGCACTGGATGCCACCGAACTTCAGCGCCGGGTGGCCGGCGATCTGCCGGGCCAGCGACACGGCCGCCTCGGTGGAGGCGACGCCGGTGCGGCGCAGGCCAGGATCGAGGTCGACCACGAGTGTGACCTGGACTGCGGCCGCCTTGGCCGCCGCGCCGATCGCCGCCACGGCGTCCGGATGGTCGGCGCTCGCCATCAGTCCGGGGACCTTGGCGGCCAGCGCCACCAGGCGCTCGGTCGCCGCCTCGCCCACCACCGGCGAGGTGATCAGCATCCCCTCGATCCCGCCCTCGGCCAGCGCCTCGGCCTCGCCCAGCTTGGCGCAGCAGACGCCGAGGGCGCCGGCCTCGATCTGGCGGCGGGCGATGTCGACGCTCTTGTGGGTCTTGGCGTGCGGCCGCAGCTTCAGCCCCGCGTCTCCCGCGAACGCCGCCATGGCCGCGATGTTGCGGTCCAGCGCCTCCACATCCAGCACCAGCGCCGGCGTGTTCAGCGACCGCCGCGAGCCCTGGCGGCCGATCAGGTGCGCGTGAAGGGTCTCGGCCTGCATCATGTGAGCGCCCCTGTGTCCAGCCCAGCATTGTCATCCAGGAAAGCGCGCAGCGCTTGTCCGGTATCTCCTGCCCGGCCGGCCATCGGGCGATCCCGGACAGCCGCTTCGCGGCTTCCGCGATGACAACCGTTTTGAGCCAATGGGCGGGTCACAACGAAAACGCGAACAGTTCGGCCAGGTGGTCATTGAGGAACTTCGCCCCTGGGACCACCCGCTTCCTCACCGCCCCCCACTTCGGCGCGTCCGGATAGAGGCGCAGGACGTCGGCGGAGGTGAGGGTATGGCGCTTGGCCCAGTGGGGACGCCCGCCGGCGGCCTGGAAGACCTGCTCGACGCCCGCGAACGCCTCGCGCCAGGGCATCTTGGCGTACTGGTGGAAGCTGATGGAGACGCAATCGCGGCCGTTCATCGGCGAGAGCCAGATGTCGTCGGCGGCGACGGTGCGGAACTCGAACGGGAAGATGATCGGCCAGCGGCGATCGCGCACCAGCTGCATCGCGGCCTTGAGCGCGTCCGGGCCGGCGGCAGCGGGGATCTCGTACTCCATCTCCTCGAAGCGCACGGCCCGCTCGGAGGGGAAGATGCGGCCGGCCGGGCCGGCGCGCTCGGACGAACGGATGGCGCGGGTCAGCATCCGCTGCAGTGTCGGCGCGGTGCGCGGCCAGGCGGCGGCGAGGTCGCAGACGGCCTGGAAGACGGTGTCCTCGAGCTCGCCCGGCGGGGCGGACTCGCCGGCCTCGACCACGTCCAGCGTCTTCATGTTGACGTGCTCGGAGTAGGGGAAGTGGAAGAACTCCACGTGGCGATGGGCGTCTGCCAGTGCGTCCCATTCCTCGAAGGTCTTGCTGAGCGACTGGCGCCAGATGGTCTCCTTCAGCCGGTAGGCCGGCAGCACCTTCAGGCGGATGCGGGTGACGACGCCCAGCATGCCGAGCGACAACCGCGCGGCCTCGAACAGCTCCGGCTCGCGCGTCCGGTCGCACTCCACCACGTCGCCGCCCGCCAGCACCAGCCGGAAGGCCTCGGCGGCGGTGGCCAGCGAGCCCAGGGTGCGGCCGGTGCCGTGGGTGGCGGTGGAGACGGCGCCGGCGATGGCCTGCTTGTCGATGTCGCCCTGGTTGATCAGCGAGAAGCCCTTGGCCCACAGCGCCTCGGTGAGCTTGCTGATCGGCCAGCCGGCGGGCGCCCAGACGGATCGGCCGTCCTCGGCGACGGTGAGATCGTCCTCCAGGTCGCCGAGCTGGAGCAGCAAGCCGTCGGTGGCGCACAGGGGCATAAACGAGTGGCCGGCGCCCACGACGCGCACCTTGGCGGCCTGCATGACCAGGGCCTGCAGCTCGGCCTCGTCCCTCGGCCGCTCGATGGCCGCGGGCTTGGCGGTGACGCTGCCGGACCAGTTACGCCACTCTGCCCACATCGCCGCTCCTGACCTTTCTCGACCGTCGCTATAAGTGGCAGAAGCGGCGCGCGAGGAACAGGCCATGGACGACTACTGCGACTACGATGGCGTCGGCCTGGCCGAGCTGGTGAGCAAGGGCGAGGTGACCCCCGCCGAGCTGACCGAGGCCGCGATCGAGCGCGTCCGCCGCCACAACGGCGCGATCAACGCGGTGGTCTACGAGGGCTTCGACGAGGCGCGGGCCAAGGCGGGCGCGCTGCCGGACGGGCCGTTCCGCGGCGTGCCTTTCCTGGTCAAGGACCTGCTGATCACCGTCGCCGGCTGGCCGCGCACCAGCGGCAGCCGCTTCTTCAAGGACATGATCGACGTCGAGGATTCCGGCCTGATGCGCCGTTACCGCGAGAGCGGAGTCTCCCTGATCGGCAAGACCAACCTCTCGGAGTTCGGCATCGCCGGCACCACCGAGGGCCAGCTCTACGGGCCGTGCGGCAATCCCTGGAACACCGGCCACATCGTCGGCGGCTCGTCCGGCGGCTCGGCCGCGGCGGTGGCGGCCGGGATCGTGCCGATGGCCCACGGCGGCGATGGCCGCGGCTCGATCCGCATCCCGGCCTCGTGCTGCGGCCTGGTGGGCCTCAAGCCCACGCGGGATCGCAACATCGACCTGCCGGACGGCTACGATTTCGCCCAGGGCTTCGTGGTCGAGCACGTGATGACCCGCACGGTGCGTGACACCGCGGTGATGCTGGACGTCACCGGCCGGCCCGAGCCCGGCTCGCCCTACGCCGCGCCGGCCAAGGAGCGACCCTACGCCGAGGAAATCCTGCGCTCGCCCGGCCCGCTGCGGATCGCCTGGTCGTCGCAGACCGCCAATGGGCGGCCGGTGCACGCCGAGGTGCAGGCGGCGCTGGAGGCGACGGTGGCGCTGCTGGAGCAGCTCGGCCACGAGGTCGTGCCACAGGACCTGGGCGTCGACCAGCGGGCGATGTGGGGGGCGCAGAACGCCTTCTCCGGCGCCAACTTCGCCGCCGGCCTGCGCCGCATGATCGCCGAGACCGGGCGCGAGCCGCAGGGCGAGGATTTCGAGCCGCTGACCTGGGCCAGCTGGAAGGGCGGCCAGCGCGCCGGCGGCATGGACGCCATGGCCGATGCGCAACAGCTGCGGGTGCTGGCCCGCCAGGCGCTGCAGCTCTGGGAGACGTTCGACGTCTTCCTGACCCCGACCCTGGCCGCGCCGCCGCCGCCGCTGGGCTACCTGTCGCCCGTGCTCAACGCCCCGCGCGACATCGGCCGGCGCAACGGCGAGTTCTTCGGCTTCCCCGGGGTCGCCAACATGACCGGCCAGCCCTCGATCTCGCTGCCGCTGGCGACCTCTTCCGACGGCCTGCCGATGGGCATGATGTTCACCGCCCGCTACGCCGATGAAGCGACGCTGTTCCGCCTCGCGGCGCAGCTGGAGAAGGAGGCGCCGTGGAAGCATCGGCGGCCGGCGGTGTGGGGATGATCGAGTTCTTCTTCGACTGTTCCAGTCCCTGGACCTATCTGGCGTTCCACAACATCCAGCCGCTGGCGGCGGAGTTCGGCGAGACGATCGTCTGGCGGCCGATCCTGGTCGGGGGGATCTTCAACACCATCAATCCCAGCGTCTACGAGGGCCGCGCCCATCCGGTGCCGGCCAAGGCGCGCTATTCCGGCAAGGACCTGCAGGACTGGGCCCGGCTGGCGGGCCTCGCGATCAAGATGCCGCCGACGGTGTTCCCGGTGAACAGCGTCAAGGCCATGCGCGCGTGCGTCGTCCTGGCGCCGCAAGGCAAGCTGGTCCCGTTCGCGCGGGCCGTGTTCGAGGCCTACTGGGGCGATGACCTCGACATATCGCAGGAGGGCGTGCTGAGGGGTGTCTGCGAGCGCCTGGGCTTGGACGCCGACGCTTTGCTGGCCGCCGCCGAGGCGCCGGAAGTGAAGGCGCAGCTCAGGGCCAACACCGACGAGGTGATGGCCCGCGGCGGCTTCGGCTCGCCGACCATCTTCGTCTGCGGCGCCGACATGTACTTCGGCAACGACCGCCTGCCGCTGGTCCGCGCCGCGCTGGAGCGGGCGCGGGCGTAGGGCGCCGCCGAGCCTGCGTCAGTAGTAGTGCTGCACGCCGACGAGGACGGAGACGATGCTGAGGCCGATCAGGAAGACGCCGATCCAGGCGTCGCCGGTGAGCGGCTGGTCCCAGAGATTGTCGTTCGGCGGGCTGGCCGGGTCGGTGCGGGGGCGGCGCGGCCTCAGCGACGCGAGGACGCGGCTCAGGGCGGCGGGAAGTTTGGGGAGAAGGGACACGGTAGGGAGGGCAGACTTGGATCGTGGATGGGATAGGCTCTGGACAACGCCCAGCTTCGCGATTGGCGCCAACGAGCGTCAGTTTGACGTTCGCGCGATTCGCGCCGGGCGGGCTGCGACCTAAGGTCCTGCCGCCGGATGGGCGCCGCGCCAAAGCCTCTTGACCGCCAGGCCCGCCGCGGCGCTCTCGTGGCGGAAGATAGCCGAGGGCGCTGGCGCGGACGAGGACGATGGCTTCGAGACTGGCTCAGGCATGGGGCTGGGTGCGCGGCGCCGGCGCCGGCGTGGCGCTGGAAGTGCTGGTCAACGCCGTGCTGCCGGTGGTCATCTATGACCTCGCCGACGCGCGGCTGGGCGACGTCGGCGCGCTGATCGCCTCGGCGGTCCCGCCGATCCTGTGGAGCGGCCTGGAGTTCGCGCGGCGACGACGGGTGGACGCGCTCTCGATCCTGGTGCTGGCCGGCATCGCCTTCTCGCTGCTGGCGCTGGTCGGCGGCGGCGGGGCCCGGTTCCTGCAGCTGCGCGAGAACCTGGTCACCGGCGCGATCGGGCTCCTCTTCCTCGGCTCGGTGGTCGTCCGCCGGCCGATGATGTTCTACCTCGCCCGGGCCACCATGATGAGGAACTCGGCCGCCGAAGCGGCCAACTTCGAGCAGATGCGTGACAGCGACCGGTTCAAGCGCACCATGCTGGTGATGACCCTGGTCTGGGGATTCGGCCTGATCGGCCGCACCGCGGCGGCCTGCGCGCTGGTGTTCAGCGTCGCGATCCCGACCTACCTGATCCTCAGCCCGATCCTCGGCTACGCCAGCATGGGCGCGCTCGGTTTCTGGACCTTCTGGTATGCGCGCCGGCAGCGGGCGCGCGGCGCGGCCGATCGGGCGGCCCGCGAAGCCGCGCTCGGCGCGGCGTAGCGCGGCCCGCGATCTTTGCGGAATCCGCCTTCGGGTCGTATGAGAGCGGCGATTTCAAGACGCGCCTCATTTGGGAATTTGCCAGCATGGACACGCCCGTCCGCGACGTGACGCGGGCCGCTTTCGAGATCACCGTCAATGGCGAGGCGCAGCAGGTGGAGGTCGACCTGCGCACCACGCTCTTGGACCTGCTGCGCGAGCAGCTGGGCCTCACCGGGACCAAGAAGGGCTGCGACCATGGCCAATGCGGCGCCTGCACGGTGCTGGTGGGGGGCAGGCGGATCAATTCCTGCCTGTCGCTGGCGATCATGCACGAGGGCGAGGCGGTGACCACCATCGAGGGGGTCGGCCTGCCGGGAAACCTGCACGCGCTGCAAACCGCGTTCCTCGACCGCGACGCCTTCCAGTGCGGCTACTGCACCCCCGGCCAGATCTGCTCGGCGCTGGGCATGCTGCTGGAGGTGCGGCGCGGCGAGCCCAGCCAGGTCACGGAGGATCTGGCGGCCGAGACCATCCCGCTCACCGACGAGGAGATCCGTGAACGGATGAGCGGCAACATCTGTCGCTGCTCGGCCTATCCGCAGATCCTGGAAGCCATCCGCGACGTCGCGGGGGCGGCGGCATGAGGCCGTTCACCTATGAGCGGGCCGAGAGCGCAGCCGGCGCGGCGAAGTCGGCCGCCGAGGCGCCGGGGGCACGGTTCCTGGCCGGGGGCACCAACCTGCTCGACCTGATGAAGCTGGAGATCGAGCGGCCCACACACCTGATCGACGTCGGCCGCCTGCCGCTCGCTGAGATCGAAGAGACCGCCGACGGCGGTCTGCGGATCGGCGCGATGGCGACCAACACCGCCGCGGCGTCCGACCTGCGGGTGCGGACGCGCTATCCGGTGCTGACCCACGCCCTCGTGGCCGGCGCCTCGGCGCAGCTGCGCAACAAGGCCACGGTCGGCGGCAATCTCATGCAGCGCACCCGCTGCGGCTACTTCTACGATGCCTCCAAGCCCTGCAACAAACGCGAGCCGGGCGCCGGCTGCAGCGCGCTGGAGGGCGGGGGACGCGGCTTCGCCATCCTGGGCGCCAGCGAGGCCTGCGTCGCGGTCAGCCCGTCCGACATGGCCGTGGCGCTCTCGGCGTTGGCGGCCAGCGTGGAAACGGTGACGCCGGCGGGGACCGTTCGGACCATCCCGATCGACGAGGTGCACCGGCTGCCGGGGGACACGCCGCAGATCGAGACCAACCTCGAGCCTGGCGAACTGGTCACCGCCGTGGTGCTGCCGCCGCCGCCGGAGGGCCGGCAGGAATATCGCAAGGTGCGCGACCGGGCCTCGTACGCCGGCGGTCTCTTCAGCCTGGCGCTGGCGGGCGAGCGGATGGCGCTGGGGGCCGTGGCGCTGAAGCCCTGGCGGGCGACCAAGGCCGAGGCGGCGCGGGCCGCCGGCGCGTCGGGCGCCGAGGCGGCGGAAGCCGAGCTGGCGGACGCCCGCGGCCTCGGCGGCAACGACTTCAAGATCACCCTGGCGCGGCGCGTGATCGCCGCCGCGCTCGAAGAAGGAATGGACCGATGAGCAGCATCGCCGACTACGCCCTGCCCAATCCGGTCAACCAGAACCGCGCCGGCAACATCGGCCGGGCGGTGGACCGCTACGAGGGACCGCTGAAGGTCTCCGGCACGGCGCCCTACGCCTACGAGGTGAAGACGCCGTCGCCCCCGCTGTACGGCGTGCTGGTGGGTGCGGAGATCGGGTGCGGGGAGCTGACCGGCGTCGACGATGCGGCGGCGCGCGCCGCGCCCGGCGTGTTGCTGGTCTGGCACCCGTTCGATCCGCCGCCGAACCAGGGCGCGGCGGGCGCCAAGACCTACGTCCAGAGCCAGGCCGCCGCCCAGCCGGTGTTCGCCAGCCGGGCGGTGACCTACTTCGGCCAGCCCGTGGCCCTGGTGGTCGCCGACACGCTGGAGAACGCCACCGCCGCCGCCCACCAGGTGCGTTTCAGCTACAAGCAGGCGGGCGACGCCGAATACGACTTCGATCCGCTGCGGGCCGGCGCCCATCCGGGCGACCAGGAGAGCCGGGTCGGTGAATTCGAGGCGGCGTTCGAGGCCTCGCCGGTGCGGCTGGACGAGGTCTACACCACCCCGATCCAGAACCACTGCCAGATGGAGCCCTGCGCCACCACCGCCTGGTGGGAGGACGACAAGGTGGTGGTCCACGCCTCCGTCCAGATGATCAAGCAGCCGCAGCACCTGCTGGCCGAGACGCTGATGATCCACCGCAGCAACGTCCACCTCCTGTCGCGCTACATCGGCGGCGGCTTCGGCGGCAAGGGCTCGGTCTACGAGGACTTCGCCCTGGCGGCGCTGGCGGCGCGGGACCTGCGGCGGCCGGTGAAGATCGCCCTGACCCGCCAGCAGATGTTCAACGCCACCGTTCATCGGCCGGCCACCGTGCAGCGGGTGCGGCTGGGCGCGACGGCGGACGGACGACTGACCGCCTTCGCCCTGGAGGCCGCCACCCACTGCGCCCGCGGCGAGCCGTTCCTGGAGCGCGCCGCGGCCTTCTCGCGCGCCCTCTACGCCGCCCCGCACCGGCTCACCGGCCACCGGGTGCACCTGCTGGACATCGCCGTCGCCAGCGCCATGCGGGCGCCCGGCGAGGCCGTGGGCATGATGAGCCTGGAAGCGGCGATGGATGAACTGGCCGAGCGGCTGGGCCTCGATCCGATCGAGCTGCGGCTGCGCAACGAGCCGGAGCGGCATCCGGAGACCGGCCAGCCGTTCTCGGTGCGCCAGCTGGTGGAGTGCATGAAGGACGGCGCGGCCCGGTTCGGCTGGGACAAGCGCCAGACGCGGCCCGGGCGGACCCGCGATGGCCGCTGGCTGGTGGGCATGGGGATGGCGACCGCGATCCGCGGCAACTTCCTGCTGCCGGCCAAGGCGTCGCTGCGCGCCGAAGCTGACGGCACCATCCGGCTGCAGCAGGGCATGACCGACATCGGCACCGGCAGCTACACCATCCTGGCGCAGATCGCCGCCGAGACCATGGGCGTGCCGCTGGAGAAGGTGATCGTCGAGATCGGCGATAGCGGCTTCTCGCCGGCGCCCGGCTCGGGCGGCCAGTTCGGCGCCGCGTCAGCCGGCTCCGGCGCGCTGGCCGGCGGCATGGCGCTGCGGGCCAAGCTGGCGCAGCTGGCTATCGCCGATCCCGCCTCGCCGCTCTTCGGCGCCGCCCTCGAAGCGGTGGACTTCCGCGACGGCCTGATCACCGCGGAGAACCGTTCGGAGACCCTGGCCGCGCTGGTCTCGCGCCTGTCGCCGCAGGGGATCGAGGCGGAGGGCGCCTCGGCGCCGGCGGCGGACGCCCGCGACTACGCCAGCCATTCGTACGGGGCCCACTTCGCCGAGGTCGGCGTCGATCCGGTGACCGGCGAGGTGCGGCTGCGCCGCATGCTGGGCGCCTTCGCCTGCGGCCGAATCCTCAACGCCAAGACCGCCCGCAGCCAGATCACCGGCGGCATGATCTGGGGGGTTGGGACCGCGCTGACCGAGACCAACCGCATCGATCCGCGGTTCGGCAGCCTGGTCAGCCAGGACCTCGGCAGCTACCTGCCGCCGGCACACGCCGACATCGCCAATCTGGACGCCTATTTCCTGCCCGAGGTCGACGACAAGGCGAACCCGCTCGGCATCAAGGGCGTCGGCGAGGCCGGCATCTGCGGCGCCGGCGCGGCGGTGGCCAACGCGGTCTACAACGCCTGCGGGGCCCGGGTGCGCGACTATCCGCTGACCCCGGAGCGGGTGCTGGCGGCGATGGGGGTGGCGTAACCGCCCGTCGCCCGAGCGGACGACGGGGTCCTGGCGGAAGGTGGCTAGAGCGACTTGCCCGACGCGGTGGCGATGGCGGCCGCGTGATGGGCGGCGGTGCGATCCTGGGCGGCCGTGGCGGCGAGCGCGTTGGTCTGGGCCGCCGACTGATCGGCGGATTGTTGCGCGGCGGTCGCCTGCTGGCTGAGGGCGGAGGCGCTGCCCTGGTCGGCGGCGACGGCGCTCTGGTGGACCGCGGCCGGGGTGCTGGAAAGGTCGAGCCAGATCAGGCCGGCCGCCACGATCGCAACGACGACCACGACGATCGCGACCCACAGCAGGGTGCGGTTGCGGCGCCTCACGGCCACCGGACCGGGGTTCGGCTTGGCCGCCGGTTCGTAGGTCGTGATCGTGCGCGTGACCTTCACCAGGTCAGCGTCGGGGTGAGCGTCGGACATCGGATGTCTCAATTCTTGCTGGCAGGCGTCGCGAGTTCGGCCGATTTGGCGGAACGGCGCGCCTTGAGAAGTTAATGCGAAAGTTCCGGGATTGTTCCGGCTGGAGGCGCGCCGTGCCGCCTATCCCCGCCGGCGCGACCAGCCGGCGCCGAGCAGCAGCGGGCTGCCGACCAGGCCGAAGTAGAAGCCGACGTCGTAGACCACCCCGGTGCCGCGCGCCTCGTAGAAGCGCACGGTCCAGGGCAGCAGGTGCGGGAAGAACTGGTCGATCACCTCGATCACCAGCATCAGCGGCGCGATCAGGCCGTGCCAGACGCCGAGCAGCAGCTGGGACAGCAGGCCGCCGGACGACGCCGCATGCTCGGATTCGGTCGATCCCGCGACGCAGGCGCTGAGCGCCAGCATCAGGACGACGCCGGTGACGATCAGAACTCGCTTCATGGCCGGCGCCCGCGCTCGCATCAGAACGCTCGGCGGCGCCGCACGAGGCGCAGCACGATCAGCAGCAGGATCGCGCCCACCGTCGCGCCGATCAGGTCGCCAAGGAAGCCGGCGCCGTGGACGATATGCAGGTAGCCGAACAGCCAGCCGCCGATGAACGAGCCGATCACGCCGACCACCATGTCGCCGATCAGCCCCATCCCGTAGCCCTTGACGACGATGCCTCCCAGCCAGCCGGCGAGCACGCCGACCACCAGGAAAATGAGCAGTGATTCACCGTTGATCATGTTCGCCTCCTTGGCGAGACGCCTCGCGGCGTATTCAGTCTAAGAGCCGCCAGGGGTCGAGGCGCGCAGCGTCTCGCTCAGTCGGTCCAATCGTTCTTGGAGATAGTTCTGGTCCTGCGGTGCGAGCTGGCCGTTGGCGCCGCGCATCTCGGCTTCGCGGCTGCGGATGGAAGCCAACCGGTCGAGGTCGCGAGCCGAGTCGTAGCTGTTCAGCGCGCCGCTCGCGGAGGCCGCCTGGATGTGTTGCTCCAGCCAGGCCTCGCGGCTGTCGACGTCGCGTCGGTCGTCGCCCTGATAGGCCACGTCGGCGCCCTGGGTCCCGGCGGCCAGCGCGACTCCGATCCAGACGCCACGGGTGTCGTAGTAGCCGCGGGCCGGGCCAGCGCGCCACTGGTGGCGCTCGTCGTAGTAGCCGGGCTGGGCGTCGGCGATCCAGACCCCGTGTGCGTCGGTGTGGCCGTTGCGGGCCCCAGGCATCCAGCGGCCGTTGGCGTCGTAGGCGCCGGTGGTCTGGCCGGCGATCCAGCGGCCGTCGCCGTCGTAATGGCCGCTGGCGCTGATCACCCACTGGCCGGTCTCGTCGTAGTAGCCGTTGGCGGAGGCCGGAATCCAGCGTCCGCGGCCGTCGTAATAGCCGCCCGACGCCGGGTCGGCGGTGGCCGTGACCCAGCGACCGCCATCGTCGTAATAGCCATTGGGCGGGCCTGCCACCCAGGCGCCGTCGCGATCGAAGTAGCCGCGCGCGTCGGCCCGGTCGATGGAGTTGGCATGCCACTGGCTGTTGCGGTCGTAGTAGCCGTAGGCGTGGGCGCAATCGCCGTAGACGGGACCGACGCCCAGGAGCGCATTGAGATCGCGGCCGGCGACCGTTTGGTGCGGCCGGTTGTCGCGCTGATCGCAGGATGGTTGGGCGAGCGCCAGGGACGGGAGCAGGGCTGCGGCCGCAATGCCGGCCACGAGCAACAACTTGCGCATTCTGTGGGATATCTCACGGAGGGCGAAGACCCGTCCTTGGGAGCACAACGTAGCGCGGCGCCGTTCGTTCCGGTGGCTCGCTGATCCTTGCCGGAGCCGAAAGGGCCCCGGCGTCGCGCGGCGCGGCCCCGCGGCGCCGACGAAAACATGGTTAAGGAACTTTTGTCCAAATCGGCGACTTTTAGTGGACTTGAACGGATACGTTGACCGATGAATTCCCAAGAGTGCAACAGACGAGCCAGCGAGTGCGCCGCCAACGCGGAGCTGGCCCGCGTCGACTGGATGGCCACCGAGTTCCTGAAACTCGCCGCCCAATGGAGGGCGATGGGACTCAGGGAGAGCTTTCTGGGCCAGCTGGGGGAGCATCAGGTCCAGCCCCCCGAATTGAAAGTCCAGCCCAGCATTGCGGGCTAGTTGCGACCGCGTGTCGCGCGCGGAATAAGCGAGTCGCGCGTGGCTATACGTG
>Ga0302326_10003346_pt1 | contig 37856 bp, 38 predicted proteins | sample Palsa_T0_3_FD_202264 | JGI IMG/M metagenome (GOLD analysis project Ga0302326, IMG submission 202264) | Peat permafrost microbial communities from Stordalen Mire near Abisko, Sweden - Palsa_T0_3 | ecosystem: Environmental > Terrestrial > Soil > Palsa > Peat permafrost | place: Sweden: Abisko... | reverse complement strand
CAAAGCGCTGAATGAAGAGACGACGCTGAAACAGGCTGCGATGGCGACCGGATGGATCGACGAGAAAATGTTCGATCAAGTCGTCGATGCGAAGAAGATGGTGTCTCCCGTCCACTGAGGTCAGGTTTGTGGGCGGCTCTGAGGTATCCGATGATCTGGCAAAAACTATCACTCGCGGTGTTCGTTTTGGTGGCCGTGCAAGGCGTGACAGCCCCCGCGTTCGCCCAAGTGGCGATCGGAGAGACACCTGACAACCGGGAGATAGGGCAAGGTCCCAACGGTCATCTGTTCCGAGGCTGGGAAGGTGAGCGGAGGCGACTGCAGGAACGCGGTGTCGCCTTCGATTTTCAGTATATCAGCGACACTCTGGCCAATCTCAAAAGCGAACGGAAAGAACGCCTTACCAACTGGAACCGGGTCCGGGGTGGTGGCGCTCAACGAGCGGTGATTCTTGGCTTCAGAGTAAAAGTGGAGCTCTAGTTTGTTCGGTCAAGTGAGGAACTGTTTATGAGCGAGGCAGATTTGGCTGGAATCCTCCGGCTCCCGGACGCCGAGGAGGCTCCGTCGAATCTGGATGAGCGTTCCGACGTCGTACTCGCCTTCGCCCGGGTGCTTTTTGTCAACGGCCAATCGACCGACGAGACTTTGGCGGCGGCGGAGCGGCTCGGCGATATTTTCAATCTGCGCGCCAGCATCATGCCACGGTGGGGAGAGTTGCAACTGGAGGCACAGGAGCTGCACGTCCGACTTACCACTGTGGTCGCGGCTGACCCTACCGGCGTGACCATGGACCGGGTGGCCTCGACAATGCAGGCAATCGAGGATCTCGGGGCCGGTCGGCTGGTGCCGGCTAAGGCCATGAAGTCGATCCGCGCGATCTCTGAGGCGCCCCCAGCGCCTACTTGGTTGTTCACGTTCGCTGCCGCTGCGGGTGCGGTTGCTCTCGCGGTGCTGTTTGGCGTCCGGAGTTTCCCCGCCGCAGCACTCATCTTCGGGAGTGCAGCGACCGGCGTAATTGTGCGACGCAGCTTGGCGCATTACAGTGCCAACTCTTTCCTGCAACCATTCTGCGCGGCGTTGATCGCCGGAGTTATCGGAGCGCTGGCGGTTCGGTACCAGTTAAGCTCGGCGCTGCGCCTGGTTGCGGTGTGCCCCTGTATGGTTCTGGTCCCGGGGCCGGCGGTGCTTAATGGCGCGTTGGATCTCATTCAGGGCCGCATCCATCTAGGCGCTGCCCGCCTGATCTATGCGGGGCTCGTGATTATGGCGATCTCAACAGGACTACTGCTTGGACTAGCCCTTCTGGGCGTCTCCCTACCAGCAGACGCAGCCGCGAGGACCGTGCCCCTCTGGCAAGACATTATTGCCGCCGGCATTGCCGTCGCCTCTTATTGTGTCTTCTTCTCCATGCCGCTGCGTATGCTGGCGTGGCCGGTGGCGGTCGGCACGTTGGCTCACGCCTCCCGGTGGGAGATACAAAGCACGCTCGGTTCGAGCGCCTCAACCGGCGCGCTAATCGCGTGCCTCGTCGTCGGACTGATTCTTACGCCAGTCGCGCGCCGCTGGCACATGCCGTTTGCGGCTATAGGTTTTGCTGCCGTGGTCTCGATGATCCCGGGTGTCTTCTTATTCAGAATGGCTAGCGGCCTCCTGCAACTTGCCGACGGATCCCATATGGCGCTGGAACTCATAAACTCGACAATCGCTGACGGCATGACGGCCGCCACGATCACTCTTGCGATGAGCCTCGGTCTCGTCGTTCCAAAAATAGCCGTCGACAGCGTTACTAAGAGACGACCGCGGACAAAGCCGCCAGCGTGAAGGAGTAGGACGATGGGAACGGAAATGCGCCCGCGGTCGGAAAGTCGGCTTCCGCCTCTGTTGAGTCTGATCGCCGGCATGGTCGACTTGATTGTTTTTTTGGCTCTGAGCAGGAAACCGACTGGCTTGACGCGTGCGTTAGTCTGAGGGCATGAAGGAGCGTGACTGGACAAGAGTCCTGGGATGGCCCGGATACCAGGTGTATGCGAAGGAAATCGATGAGCCGGGCAAAAAGCTGAAGCTATGGGTGAGGCGGAAAAAGGCGGGGCTGAAGTTGATTTGTTCCGGGTGCGGTCAGCATGTACCGGCCAGCAGGATCCAAGAGATCAGCGAGCGGGAGGTACGAGACCTGCCATGCTTGAGTACTCGACGACGGTGGTGGTGGTGGAAACGTATCGGATGAAGTGCCCGCGCTGCGGATTCCGCGCGGAGAAGGTGCCCCAGTTGCCGAGCAAAGCGCCCTTCAGCAAACGATTCGAGGAAGCCGTGGGGCAAGCTTGCGAGAGTGCGTCAGCGCGACAAGTGGCGCGCCGATTCGGCATGGCCGAAAGCACGGTACGCGCCTTGATCTGCGGTGTCTGGAGCGATGGGAAGCCAAGCGGCGAAAGCCACCTCTGCTCCAAATGGGCGTGGACGAGTTATACCGGGGCAAGAAGGGCAAGTTTCTCACGGTGGTGTGCAATCTGGAAACCGGAGAGCCGTTGTGGTTTGGCACTACGCGCAAGAAGGAAACGCTGGATGAATTCTTTCGTGACGAGTTAAGGCCCCGGCAGCGCAAGCGGATCGAGGCGGCGTGCGTGGACATGTGGGAACCGTTCCGGCTGAGCATGGAGCAATGGGTGCCGTAGTGCAAAATCGTATATGACAAGTTCCACATCATCCAGCATGCCAACGATGCCATCGACGAAGTGCGGAAGGCGGAGTTCTTCCGTCAGGGAAAACAAAAGCGCGGGCTGATCAAGGGCAAGAAGTGGCTACTGATGAGCCGCTGGAAGAACCTGACTGTTGTGCAACGCGGAGAACTCAACCGGCTGTTCCAACTGAACCGGCGCGTGTTCAAAGCCTACCTTCTCAAGGAGAGCTTGGAGAAGCTCTGGGATTACCGCTACGAAGGCGCGATGTTCAACTACCTGCAGAGGTGGATGGACCAACTGAAGTGGCAACGGCTGAGGCCGTTCGAAGAACTCGCCTCGACATGCTGCTGAAGCATCTGGAGGGGATCTTGAACTACTGCCGGACCAAGGTTCGCTTCGGCGTGGTCGAGGCGCTCAACGGAAATATACGGATGCTGATCAATCGCGGCCGCGGCTATAAGAACGTCCGCTACCTACTGCTGAAGGCCAAACGCATGGCCGTCACCAATGCCGAATTCGTGGAACTTCAACAAGTCAGGAAAGCGGCGTAGAGTGTGCGTTTCGTCGAATTCCTGCTCAGAGCCGTTTTTTTGACCCTCGGCAACCTGTTCACTGCCCACATAACCGACAATAGCCTCATGGACGAGGCGGCCGTGCTCGCCTGCGCGGCCCAAAAGGCGGGTCGGGGTAGGCCGATGCCCAAGGATGTCGGACTCGGTATCGCGACCACCTTCGGCCAGGAGCGTGCGATCCGACCTGGCTGGCCTGTGTCGCTCGCGTGCGCGTCGACCGTACCACCGGCCGCGTCGCCGTGGAGAAGCTGACCATGGTCATCGATGCTGGAACCATCATTCATCCGAACAGCGCTGGGGCGCAGGTGGAGGGCGCGTTGGTTGTGGGGACTGGGGATGGCCCTGCAAGAAGGATCGGAGTTCATCAACGGGCAGCCGAAGGATACCAACCTCGACGCCTATCCTGTGTTGCGCATGGCCGACGTGCCGGAACTCGAGGTTGAGTTTCTTCCCAGCGCGGAAGCCCCAGTTGGGCTCGGAGAACCGGCGACCACCGGGGTTGCACCGGCGATCGGGAATGCGATTTTCGCCGCCTGTGGCGCGCGTGTGCGTCACCTACCAATCCGGCCCGCTACGGTCTTGGAGGCGCTCGCGCACTGAACATGACTATTGCAGCAGCGGATTAGGGCGAGAAGTCTCGGCCGGATAGTCGATCATCGTGCCCCGAACCTGGGCAAACGGGGTGAGAGTGTGAACCTGGCGGCGAGTCGCGCTCATGATGTCTTCCGTGCGAATTCCGCGAACGAGCAAGGCATCCGCGATGAGCGACCGATGACAACGCCAAGGCAGCGCTTCAGCGCACATCAAGGCGATTCGATCTTCCTTCGCCGTCCGGATCGCTTCTTCGAGGCTCTCCACAAATTCATGCGTTTGCATGTAATCCGCATAGCCGCGAAAGGAGGCATTTCGCCAGCCTCCGTTGGGCGAATCGCGTTTGGCATGGCGGAGGCCGCCGAGTCCTGGCATGTGGACATATTTCAAGCCGAACTTCTTTAAGTATCGCGCCAACGAAGCCTTATTGAACTGCGGATTGTGCGCGGAACGCGGCACCGTGCGCACATCCACGACGCAAGTTGGACCGTGTACCCGCAGCAGATGGATAAATTCCTCGATTGTGCGCGTGGAATGACCTATCGTCATTACGAGCGGCGAAAACTCGTCCTTTGGCATGCTTTTATGTTTGGAGTTTCTTAAGAACCGATCGTTTGTGCATCGCCAGATGGTCGGTGGTGTCGCTCTTGATCAAGTACTGCGGTTCCTCCTTCGAAGCATGGACCGTGTACCCCTTGAACGTAATGGCAGAGCTAATCTTCTTCTTGATCGTCCCGCGAGCGCGCCCCGCTTCCGAATTCCATTCCACATGATCTCCGACCTTAAAGTCCTTCTTCATCCATTCTTGGCTCTCAAGTATTCGTCCATCGATCACCCTGGTAACTTGCCGGCGAGCCAGTAATCGGCACTGAACCTTCCCGGACCGGAACAGATCAGCCAGATAAAGAAAAGCACGTACAGGACTTCCGGAAGGATAGAGAAAATCGTCTAGCCAGTCTCCAGAAACTCAACCTGTAACTTCCGGCACAGGAACGAGTTGCAGATTGAGCGAAGCAGCTTGCTTGGAGAGCCATTTCATCTGGTGCTGGCGGTACTTTGATTCGTAGGCTGCCATTCCCTTGTCGACGTATTCGTTGCCGAACTTCATCATTCTGTAAATCAATCTGGCCAACTTGTGCGCCATCGCGGTGATCGCTTTCGGAGCACCGAGCTTGGATCGTAATCTGCGGAAGTTTGCTCCCAGGGCGCTCTGGCTTCGGATGAGGCTCCAGGCGGCAAGCCTCAGTGCCGTGGCGGCGCGATTTACAACTTGGCGGGTTCCGCTCTTCAGAATTTTGCCCCCGCTAATCCGGTTGTCTGGACACAGCCCCAACCAGGAGGCAAACTGCTTCTCTGTTTTCCAGCGGCTCATGTCCACACCGACCTCGGAAATGATGGTCTGCACAGTCTGCACTTGCAGGCCGGCGACCTTCGTCAGGTCGACTCCCGTAATGCGGCACAGGTGGTCCTTGAGGCTGAAACGCGGCTCCTGCTTTGATGCGGGAAGCGCGGCGGGATCGGAACTTCGTTCGGGCTCCGTTTTCGCTGTCATCGTTTTCAGATGCCGCTCGATTCGTTGATCGCATACTGCAATCTTGAGAACGTAGAGGTCGTAAAGCTCAAGACTCTGCTCCAGTACGAACAGCAACTCCTCGCGCCAGTTGCCTTCCAGACTTCGCGCGATTTCCCCGCGGCTGGCGCGCACGCGGCCATGTTTGAAAAGCGGATAATCTGTCCGGGTCGCGTTCGCCGGCAACGATCGCGCGCAGGATCGCCATACCGGTTACTCCACTGATATCGCTGATCACATTGGCTAGCTGCACATTCATCTGCGTAAGCGTTTTCTGCATGTGCTGGATGCATGTACTGCTCGCAGCCACCAGATTCTCCCGCTGCCGAAGGTAGGTTCGCAATACCTGGATTTCCTCCGTCGGACGAAATGAATTATTCAACAGTCCGAAGGTGTGCAGCTTCTGAAGCCATTGGCACTCCAGCACGTCGGTCTTGCGTCCCGGCAGCGTCTTTGTATGCCTCGCATTCACCACGTTGACCTGAAGTCCGTAGCTCTCCAGAATCTGGAAAAGGGCGATCCAATAAACGCCCGTGGCCTGCATGACGACGGTCTCTATGCCGCACGCCTTCAACCATTGCGCCATGCGATGCAAGTCCGCCGTGAAGCTTCCGAACGTTTGCACCGGCTCGGGATCTCTCCCACCAGGCACCGCGACATAATGTTCGGCGCTCCCCACATCGATCCCTGCCGCGTTCCTGTTGAGCGCAGAGAGCCCTTCATCCCACTCTCTCTTTGTCTTCTTTTTCGTCTTCTTAGTCTTCGATACTTTCGCCATCGTCAGTCCTCATCCATTTTGAAAATCGGACGAGACCCGGCCCGGTTGCGATCGGTTTGTAAATGTCTCCAACGGGGTCGACCATGCTGATTGCTCAGCGAGGTGCCACCAAATCACTGACCGCCATCACCGGAACCATGGTTAAGAACGGGCACTCACGCACCAAATGTCTGTCGGTTGTAGCTGCCGAGTCGCGTCCTCCGTTCAGCCTCTCATATCGCGCGCCGTTTCTGTAAGCACTGACGGCGCGGCCGCCGTTGTTTGGTTAAGAGGCGAAAGTCCTTCAGGCATGGTGGAAAGCGCGTTGGTCAAGACGGCGACAGTCATGTCGATCAATAAAGCCACGCAGGCCGGGCTCGAAAGAAACCCCACGGTCAGTGAGGATCCGCCTACGAACTCGACACCCGACACGAAATAAGCCATCTGGTGGGGGAACGGGATTTTCGCCTGAACGATCGTATCGTAAACAGGTTTCGTGCCGCCGGCGGCAAGCAATTTGTTTGCCCCGGAGATGGCGAAGAACAGCCCGATCGAAACACGCACCAACAGGATGGCATATTGTTCCAGACCACTGCTACCCAGCAGCGCAAACTCGACCAACCGTTTCGAATCCACCTCTTGCCCTCCCAATTCTCGCGCCTCGAGATTATGTGTCCATCCGTTCGACCCATTGAGCGCGCCACGCGGGAGCCACGAATGGGACCCGTAAAGTACTGTGTTTCCCGCGCAACCTTGTCGTCACTGGCTCCGTTTCAAAACTGTTGGCATCGGGCGCCGTCCAATGTTGATCCAGTGCCGAACGGATCTCTTGATCTCGCTCTCCAGAACACTGCTCCTTCTTTTGTTGATCGTTCATCTTGAACTTTCACTTTTTGCGCTAGTCACCACTTGCCTACGTGCGCACCGCCATCCACGTGCAGAACCTCCCCGGTGACTTGGCCAGCCTCTGTCAGATAAACGATCGCGTCCGCGACGTCTTTCACCTGGGAAATCTGGCCCATCGGTTGCCGCGTCTTGAGGAAATCCTTCGACTGCCCCTCATGCATGGGCGTATCGACGACCCCCGGCGCAACGGCGTTGACGCGTATGCCCAGGTGGGCATATTCCATCGCCAGGCTTCGCGTAACAGCTTCCAATCCTCCCTTGATCATCATCGCGACGGACGAATTGATCCCCGCGATCGGATGATTCACCTGGGCCGCGGTGACATTGACGATGCTTCCGCCGGTGTTCTGCGCTAGCATCTGCTTGACCGCCATCTGGGTGATCAGAAGAAAGCCTTCGAGGTTGACCGATGCGAGAGCACGAAGATCATCAATCGTGTAATCCGTGAAGTGTTTCGCGAAATAGATGCCGGCATTGTTGACCAGCGCATCAATCGACTTGAATTTGTTCTTCGCAACTTCGGCGATCTTCGCCGCAGTGGCCGCTTCGGCAATGCTTCCATCGACCAACACGAGTTTGTCTGACGCTTCGAACCGGTTCGACATGGTGATTTCCAGAGCGTTGGCCACTACGTTGTAACCGCGATCCAGAAACACCTTCACAAGACCTGCTCCAATTCCCTGAGAGCCACCGGTCACGATTACTGTTTTACGCGTACTCGTCATTTAACTGAGTGATGCATCCCATTCCGATATGGGCACGCTCTCTTCCGATCGAAGGCCAGGCCACCGTCCGCCATTCGCCGTTGAGCTGACATGGGTTAGTTAGAATTTTGGGCGCAAGTTGCTAAGCGCGAAAACGCAGACGACAGAATGCCGCGTCGGATATTCGCCAGCTGCCATCCTCCGCCGACTGTCCTGAAACCGCCAAGCGTTTTCTAGGTGACTGTAGGGCGGCAGGTTTTGGGGGCCCAAGACCATGCTCCCCGATGGCGGCTTGCGGCATCACTCACGATGCGATAGCCAGATGCATCGGCACGAACGAATTGCCCCAAAACAAGCGGGCTTCGCCCGACGACCGACAAAGCCGCCGGGGTTGAATCCGGGGCCTGGGGACAATTGGGGTTGTCACTTTGAGGAAGGGTAAACATAGGCGAGAACTGCTCGAGGCCCGCCACAGGCGACTACTGCAGCGAAGCACCATGGGTAGCCCAACGAGCCACTTTCAAGTCTTGGAAACTTTTTTCAGCGCCACCGCGTTCATGCAATACCGCAGACCGCTGGGCTCGGGGCCATCGGGGAAGACGTGCCCCAAATGGGCGTCGCACGTGTTGCAGACCGTCTCAATCCTCTTCAAGAACGACGGTCCGTCAAAGTGATAGGCGATCACATTTTCCTTGATCGGCTGGGTGAAGGACGGCCAACCCGTGCCCGACTCGTATTTTTCGGTGGCATCAAACAGAAGGGTTTCGCAGCACAGGCAGGAGTAGATTCCCGCGTCGAACAGGCTGCACATTTCTGAGCTGAAGGCGCGCTCTGTGCCCGCACGCCTAGTTACACGATATTCCTCTTCGCTCAGTTGCTGATGCCATTCCGCGTCAGTTTTGACGACCTTGCGGTCTGGCGCAGGACTACCATCCTTCGCCAAATTCAAAACATCGGGCCATTGGATCATCCTCATATATTTTAAGCGATGGTACTGCAAGGGGCTTCAACCGCTCGCCGATTCCCCAGGTCGACTACTGGATTCTATCGACGGTCGTCTGGGATGCGGATGCCACGGAACCAAGTGCCCGGGAAAGGACGCTGGATTCGCCGATCGGTGCGAGCAATGCCCGGCGGCCCATGGTTTTGGTCGGCTTGGAGAGAGATCACCTGAGACTTGTGTGCGGCGTGTGTGCCGCGATGCGAACAGGGTTGCCTGATCCTGGCTGTTTCAGCCGCGGCGATCGTCTCACTCCGGCGCAGTCTTAAATCTATCCTGAAGATTCCGTTGCCACGCTACGGCGAGGGAGAAGAGTCGCGGCAGGTTTGGTGTCCGTCTTCAGCTGCGACCGGCCTTGTTTTTTGCTGTATCTTGTTGATACATGCGGCAGACGATAGCCAGTGCTAGAATCTAAGGTTCTCAGGCCAGACAATTTTGCTGTTCCCGCAAGTTGCTGTTTATGCTACGCTTAAGCATCTGCCGAGCGGGAGTAATTCAGTTGGCAGAATGCCAGCTTCCCAAGCCCTGCATCGATTGAAAACAAAGACAATAGCGGCTTTGTGGGCTTTTTCTGGCGATAGAAAACAAACGAGTTTTCATCCTAAACATCGGCAACTCGCTTAACAGTGTTTCTTTGGTGTTCCGTCTTTTCGTTTGGAAGCCATTCGCCGCGGCTGGCCTCTATTCACCTTCCCGACGTTTCCCGCCATTACAAGACCCAGGGCAAGATTGTGCGTCGCCCCATGGTTCACCCGCCGAGCGCAAACAGCTCTTGTAGACAGTAAGCGAGCCTTTGTCAAGTGGCTCCTCAGGTAGGACTCCGAACCTACAACCCTTCGGTCTCCAGAAATCTGCTTTTCTGGTATCCAGCGCGGGGTTGCTACTCGTTGCGATCGGAGACGATATGTTGCTCTTATGCCAGCATTCAGCTGGCTTCTAGTCTACTTTCCTCGCTGGCATCGGAAGAGCAACATTGCTACAGATTACGACCGATTTTTAGACGGCGTGGGCAAAGAAATGGGCAAAGAAAAATGCCTTGCACAGCGCATTGAAACATAGTACCGGGTACTATAGAATGAAGGCGTGTGGAATCCCGATTGGCCAAGCCGAGAGTCTTAAAGACACGATGGTTTCAGCGGTTTGCCCGAAGGGAAAAAATCCGCGACGCGGTTCTACTAGACGCGGTAGCTCGCGCGGAAAAGGGGCAGTTAGACGCCGATCTTGGCGGCGGAGTCATCAAGCAGCGGATCGCCCGGCCTGGGCAGGGCAAGTCGGGCGGGTACCGTACGATCATTCTATTCAAGCAGGGGCAGCGCGCGGTGTTCATATACGGCTTCGCGAAGAGCGAGAGAGAGAACATCGATGCCGATGAAGAGAAGCAGTTCAAGGAGGCCGCGCGCCACGTGCTTCGGTTGACTGAAAAGCAGATCGCGGAACTGATCAAGGAAGGCGATTTTGTGGAGGTAAATGGACATGAGCAAGAAATATCGAAGTGACGCGATGGCCTCGGTCCACGAAACGATGGAGGCCCTGCACAAGGTAGGGGCCATCGACAAGCAGACCATGCGGCGTTTTGACGATGCCTGCCTGACACCGGTGCAGACGCTCTCGCCGAAACAGATCAAGGCTATCCGCGAGCGGGAGCATGTGAGCCAGACGGTATTCGCGAATTACCTCAACGTGACGCCGAATCTGGTGAGCAAGTGGGAGCGGGGAGAGAAGAAGCCCTCCGGTCCGGCGCTCAAGCTCCTGTCTCTGGTCGAAAAGCACGGTATCACGGCTGTCGCCTGAGGGCAGCGGAGCGGCTTGGCATCAGTCACAACACGGCCCGACGCCATCTCCAGCGAATCTACCAGAAGACCGAAGCAAACTATCAGAGCGATTTGGTGCGGTTGTTGATTGCGGGTCCGGCGAGTCTTTCATTTCCGGCCATGCCTTAACGTCGCCGACATGCGCCTGGCTGGGCTGAGCGGTTCTTTGTTGTCGCGCACCCTTCCTAGGCTAGGGGGCGAAATCCAACTACCCTGTGAAATCTAATCTCCCCGTGTAAGACGACAATTGGGACACAAAGCTGCCTGGAGAGGGTGATTTTTGCAAGAACCAAAATCGGTAGAGTATTGACACCACGGCATGCAAACCCGCTGACCCTCCTTCATGTCGTCGAGCAGGCGCAGAAGCGAAGCTCCCATAGTTGCAGCGCCCACGCTCCCTTGCAGCGTCCTCACCCATCCCTTATTGTCTTCAGATGCAGGCTCCCGCATAATGTCTAGGTGGTGTCTCAGGAGAGACTGCTTGGGCTCATTGGCCGGATCTACGACTCGGCCGCTGACGAGAGTCTCTGGCCCTTCTTCCTTGAAGATTTCGCGGACGCCGTCGATGGAACAGTGACTGGGCTTTGGTTTCATAATCTAGCGTCGCCGCAAACCCCTTTCGTGATATCCGTCCGAGGCGGTCCGGAGTTCCAAGCAGCTTACAAAAACTACTATGGTGCTATCGATCCATGGAAAGCCGCTGGACTCGCTCGGCACGCCATCCCGGTCCTGATACGGTCTACACAGGCGAACAATTGATCGAATCGGAGCAGTTCAGAAAAACCGAGTTTTACAACGATTACGTCGTGCCGAACCGCATTGTTCGTCATTTCGGCTCGCCCCTCGCGCTCCATCCGCGATGGGTGTCAAACTTATCATCCCACCGGCCTGGAAATCGTGAGCCGTTCGGGTCGGTGGAGATAGATCTGTTGAAAGTCTTGTTCCCGCATCTCCAACGGGCAATACAGCTTCACCGGAGATTTGAGGAATTGGAGGGCCGACATCGAGCCTCCCTTGAAGCCCTTAACCGTCTGCCCGTCGGTGTCATTATGCTCGACAAAAGCGGCAGGATCGTCGCAACTAATCGCGAGGCGGAACGACTGCTCCACCAAAATGACGGTCTGTTCGCAACCAGCCACGGCATTAGAGCATCGGGCCAAAACTACTCGCGAGAGCTTCACGGAATGATCGCAGGCGCCGCAAAGACCGCTGAGGGTGAAGGCACTGCGGCTGGCGGACTATTGGCCCTTCCGCGACCATCCGGGAAACGCTCCTTGACTGTTCTCGTCGCACCCGCCGGAAGAAACTCCTTTTCAACGGATGTCAAGACCCCGTCCGTGATTCTGATTGTGACCGATCCCGAAAAAAAGTTGGATAGCCTCGCTAGAACGTTGGCACGGCTATACGATTTAACCGCCGCAGAATCACGCGTTGCAGAACTTCTGATGCAAGGCGAAACGGTAGTGCGGACGGCAGAGCGTCTTGGCGTCAGTCACAATACGGCCCGGACGCATTTGCAGCGAATCTATCAGAAAACGAACACCTCTCATCAAGGCGATCTGATCCGAGTGCTGGTCTCCGGAACTCCGCATCTTTCTTAGGCGGTGTTTAGAGAGTGCGCGAACGCGAAAGCTCTCCTCGTTGACCAGCGGGGGGAAGTTTGCCTTCATTCTGGGGCATCGGCTATCATAATCTCGTGCTGTCACAGGAGAAGGTGCTTTCTCTCGTGGGCCGCATTTATGACGCGGCGGCTGATGTAAGATTGTGGCCAGCATTTCTCGAAGATTTCGCGGACGCAGTCGACGGGACAACCACTGGCCTGATCTTCTATGACTGGTCGGCGTCTGATGCAAAACTCGACGTTTCTGTGCGCTACGACCCTGCCTACGCCCGCCAGTACGTTCAACATTACTATAGCGTGAACCCTTGGACACAAGCGTGGAAGAAACGTTGGAATTGTGCAGGTCCCGAAACAATTGAAGCCGGAGATGAAAACGTCGAGCTTGCTTTGTTGGAAAAGACGGAGTTTTACAACGATTACCTGCTACCCCAGTCGGACGCCCACCAAATGGGATGCATGCTGACCAAAACGGATCAAACGTTTGCGGCTTTCACCTGCATGCGCCGGCGCAAGACGGGAGCCTTTGGGCCAGATGAACTCGATCTATTGCGACTGCTGTTTCCGCATCTTCAAAGAGCGGTGACCTTTCGCAGAAAGGTGGCAGAACTGGAAGGCCGCTATCACGCTTCCCTTGATGCTCTCGACCGCCTCCCGACCGGCGTCATTCTTCTGGACGGAAGCGGCAGGACTGTCGCAACAAATCGAGAAGCCGACCGGGTGCTCCGCCAGAATGACGGCCTGTTAGCCAGCAGCCACGGTATCAGGGCCTCGCGGCCAGACGACACGCAAGAGCTTCGCGGAATGATAGCTGGCGCCGCAAGGACCGCTAAGGGTGAAGGCACTGGGGCCGGTGGACTGCTGGCGCTCACCCGACCATCCGGCAAACGACCGCTTACTGTTCTCGTCGCACCCGTCGGGAGAAACTTCTTTGCAACAGATGTGAAGACGCCTTCCGTTATTCTGTTCGTAACCGATCCAGAACATAAGGTCGAAAGCCTCGCCGGAGCCCTGGCGCGACTTTACAACCTGACCACCGCCGAATCGCGCGTAGCGGAGTTGCTGATGCAGGGCGAAACAGCAGTCAGAGCCGCGGAGCGGCTTGGCGTCAGTCACAACACGGCTCGTACGCATCTCCAGCGAATCTACCGGAAGACCGGAACAATGCATCAGGGAGAGCTCGTCCGGCTACTATTGGCTGGACCGGCCCGGCTTTCATTGTCTGAGGTAACCGAACATCTGGGAACATGCGCTCGCTAGGACGCTTTTGCGGCATGACCCTGTTGCGACAAGTAGATTCGCACGCCGCAGAGTACTAGAACGCATTGCGTTCTGACTCATCCATTTGGATGACGACTCAAGGGGTCCTTGCAGGCTATATTTTCTGTTGGGATGAGCGATCCGGCAATGAGGAGGCCGTTTGGAAAGTACGAGTCCCGAGAATGTGAAGGACGCAAATCCTTCGCTAGATCTAAGTGGAACTGTAAGTGTTCAATTTAAGAATTCGCCGATTGTACCCATGAGCATCACATCGGCTGTCTATCCAGGGCGGACCGTACCTAAGGCGCGCCGAATTAGTTCGTTGTTTGAATGCTGGGATCAACGCCAAGCTGCGGACGTTTTCGATTCCAATGGGCACAGAGGATTGGCCGGATGCGCATGACCTACAGGACAAGTTTCCAAGTCTTCATCGCTGTGAGCTTGATACTCACGGCAAGTTCGAGTAACTGCCGAGCGCAGGTGACGCCGCAGCCCTCGCCCAGGCAGTCTGTGGACCGAGAAAGTTGGCGGGAGTCCATGTCGCGGACCCCTCTGCCGAAGCATGGATGCTTTCATGCCTCATATCCGAGCACTGAGTGGCAGGAGGTCCAGTGTGTGGCTGCGCCGCAGATTCCGCACGGGCCGGCGACCGCACCGCTGCTTCGACACGGGCCGACGAGCGGGGCCGGGCCGGAAATTGTGGGCAACGGCGCCCTCACAGACTTTTCGGCAAATGTACCGGCGGGTGTAATCACCGAAGCAGCGGGAGACTTCCCCATCGTTAGCGGCGTGGCGGGTGAGGCCGACTCCACCTACGGCACTAACGCGTTCTCAGTCCAGCTCAACTCGAACAAAATCCCGATGCCTTGCGCGAATCCGGCGGGCTGCCTGGGGTGGCAACAGTTCGTTTTCGTCAACTTGCCCGAGAGCCCAAGCCTTTCCGGTGTATTCATCGAGTACTGGTTGCTCAACGATGATGTGTGCCCACAAACGTGGACCCCTTCCCCGGCGATGCCAGGCCAGGCGCCCGGCTGCTTTTTCAACAGTCAGATGGTGCAAGTCATTCCGATCCCCATCACAGACCTGGGCAACCTGAATCTGTTAGGTAAATCCACAAGCGGCGGGGACTTGGCCGAGCTGCAAGGTTCTGGTACCGAACCCGTGCTCTATGCGATGGAGCAGGATAGCATGCTTAATCTGTGGCAAAACTGGAATACCGTTGAGTTCAACGTCTTCGGCGTCGCCCACGGCAGCGAGGCAAAATTCCCCAGCGGATCGACCCTCGCGGTCGAGATAGGCCTGATCGCCCCGTCTTTCCCGACGTGTATCATCGATAGCTTTCCGTCCGAGTTCACCAACCTTACACTGTTGCCATACTCGATGCCATACTGCCTTACTTACGACCTCAGCCTACAGAGTGGCACAACGGGACAGATTGAGTTTATGGAGAACAATGGCGGCGCCGCCACTTACCAAATCCCGACTGCAGCCCCCGCGTCCTCAGTGACCATGACCTCTGCCCAGTTGAACGGAAGCGTGAATACGAGCGGGTTACCCACGTTGGCTTGGTTCCAGTACGGCACGAACAGCGGCGCCCTAGATTGCACTTCCCCGACGCTCACCCCGGTGCAAACCACCAGCGGCTCCTTCAGCTCCGTTGCTAGCCCGCTGAGCAGCGGCACGACGTACTACTTCGTTGCGTGTGCGCTGAATCCCGGCGGGCTGGTAGGCACTGTGGCGAGCTTTATCACGACCGAGCCCCCCTCACCCCCTCACTGAATGGCCCTTCCGCGTCAGCGGTCACCAGCAGCACTGCCACGTTGAGCGACACGGTGAATCCAAACGGGTTTGACACACAAGCTTGGTTCCAGTACAGCACCAGCAGTTTAAGTTGTTTTCTTCCCACGCTTACGTCGATGAAGGACGTGGGCGCGGGGACTACATATGTGCCGTTCAGTGCCAATATCACCGGACTGAGCCCCAACACGACATATAGCTTCGAGGCGTGCGCATTCAGCGCCGGTGGGGAGCCTGCCCAGGTAAGCCATTTCACGACCCTCCCACCGCCACCTCCGACACCCTTGGTGACATCGGTGGGAAACGCTGCGTCTTACGCGCAGTCTTTCGCACCCGGAATGCTGATGAGCGTTTTCGGAACGGGCCTGTCCACGGGCAATCCCCAAACCGCCGCGACGGCGCCTTTGCCGTTCACCTCGTCGAGCGGTACTTCGGTCACCATCAACGGAATCCCAGCCCCTCTGATGTACATTTCAGCGACTCAGATCAACCTGCAAATCCCGTACGAAGTATTCGCAGGCCCGGCAATGCTGACCGTTACCACTGGCGGGCAGAGCGCATCTATCAACTTTTCCGTTCAAGCCTCGGCTCCGGGTATCTTCCTCAATCCGCAAACCGGCCACATCGTGCCCAATGAGTCGGCCAGCGCTGGAGCCCCGATTGCGTTCTACCTGACGGGCGCCGGGCAAGTAACGCCTTCGGAGGAAACCGGAAATGTCCCGGTTCAAGGAACCGCACCGGCTCCCGTCCTACAACTCATTGCGACGATCGGAGGCATCACAGTGACTCCAGTGTATGTTGGAATCCCGGACTGGTCAGTTGGCGTGCTTCAAATCAATTTCACGGTTCCGTCGACTTTGACGTCCGGAACAACATATCCAGTCGTGGTAACCATTGGTGGAGTTGCTAGCAACGCGGGGTTGCTGACCGTAACCGCTCCTTGACGAATCTAACGCGGACATTTCGTCTCGCGTCGCACTTTATCTTGTCTGTTGGGGCAGCACTCTGCACACCGATCACGTGGACTTTAACGATTCGCCACCTTCAACGATGGTGGTACCGCCACAGGCGGGGTTGAGTTTGATGCGGACGCCGGAGCAGTAACAAACTAGAAGATCGTCACCACGTCAGGTACCGAACTCACGGCCTTCACCTACACTACAAAAAATAGTCAGGCGAGCTCACTGCCCAATGGGGGCTGACCTCGTCTCCAAATATCTTTCGCTTCGAACGCGACTTTCTCCAACGGCCTCCAGCTACCCACCAACGAGAACCGGGACCTATGTTTGACGTTCGCCAGTTCGCTAAGCGATGCTGGAGGCCCAGTCAACCTCAATCCTAGATACCAGCCGAATGTTTGATGTTTCTGCTGGCCCGGAGCCCCCCCGGTGCCAGTAAGCAATACAGCAGCGAAACCGGCGGCGGAGCCGCTCGGCATCAGTCACAACATGGTCGGTCCCGAATCGCCAACGAATTTATCAAAAGACCGAAACAACACCGCGAACGTCGTAGTCGTGAATTTCCGCATGAAACGTGGCCTTGACTTGTTCGGCAGTGCCGCTGAAGAAGATAAAAGTCCTACCTCTTGGACGGTACTTGACGGTGAAGCCCTCTAACTCCAACCAGGATATAACGCGGCTCATATCGAGTTGACTGAGTCCAAAGCGATCGGCGTACTCCTCTGGGTGTAACCACCTATGAAAATTCGGAGACGTAGAGTCCTGCTGTTCTTGCAGCAGCTCTTGGAGGTTTGCATCCTGCGCTGCAGTGCGTCGAAATACTAGCTCCATTGCGGGGATCGTCAACGAGCCATCCACTGGCCCACGATCGGTCGCAGATCTGATCCGCGGACTAAGGCTGCCTTTAAGAAGAACGGTGGCCTTGCCATCGATCGGCTGAATGATGCGGTCCGATTGCGCAATTAGGCAACAGGGCAACAAGGCAAGGGCTACGGGCAGCCAATACGAGCGCAGCGCGGGGTGAACTTTCATTTTGGAAATAATACACCGCTCGCCCCTGTGCAGTCATCATCCATTTGGATGACGACAACGAAGTCGGTAATTGGCTAGCAGAGTAGGTCGACTAACGTATAGGTGCACTCAACGCCCTGATAGGGTCCATTCAACATGACCGTCGGCGTTCGAAGCTGGCCCTACTACGAGGGTTTTCCGCGCGGGAAATTAGCTAGGAAAGAAGGCCATTTTCATTTCGACGCGCGCAGGAATTCGTTAGTCCAGGTGGCGGAGAGATCGACCTTCGCGTTTCGCATGTTGTCCACGGTCGCATCGAGAAAATGTTTAACAGCTTCCGGTGCGCTCTCGGGCATCGCGCCATCGGTGGTGAAAGTCGAGAGGCTGTCGCGAATGATGGCAACATCTATCGCCTTGTCTTGTGATCGTAAAGCCTCCGGCAGATGTTCCCGGATTTCCTCCGGGGTGTGCGTCGCGATCCACTGAAGGGAACGCTGTAACGCGCGCACCATCCTCCGCGCAGCATCGGGATTCCGGGCCAGCCAGTCCTGCTTCGCCGCCAAAGCCCCGCTTGCGTAGAGATCGAGTCCGTAGACCTCGCGCATTCCTTCTGGGCTGCCGCCGTCCAGAAGTATCCGCATGGAAGGGTCCCGGCGAAGCAGCCGAAGGTGATCTCCGCCCGACAAACCCACCGCGTCGATTCGCCCACTCTCCACGGCGGCGACTGCGGACGCGCCAATCCCGATGCCTACGGCGCTCACTTCGGATGGACGCACGCCGTGTTCGGCGAGAACGTAGTTTACCCACAGGTGAGTTGGGGAGCCGGGAGAAGGTACACCAATTACCGCACCTTTGAGGTCCTCCACGCGACGGATCTTTGCGACTGAAGCCGGTGCGACTGCGAGAACAGTATTGGTGCGCCGGACCGCGATGAAGAATGCGCGCACGCGCTGTCCGTTGGCAGCCATTTGGATGGTCTGCATATACGAGATACCCGCAGCCTCGACGCTGCCTCCGATGAGCGATTCAAGGGTCTTGGAATTTGACGAAAGATTCACAAGATCAACGTCGATCCCCTCATCCTTGTAGTAACCGAGTGTATCGGCGAGAACGATTGGCATCTGTTGTGTCTGGAGACCACTCCCCAGAACTGCTATCCGCAGGCGGGGGCGTTCCGATTTTGAAGTGCAACCCAACAGAACAAGACATATAGCCAGCAGTGGTTTTCTCATTTCGACTCCGGCAGGAAATCGTTGGTCCAAGTGGCGGCAAGATCGATCCTCGAATCCCGGACTTTTTCCATCGTCGCGCCCAAAAAACGCTTCACAGTCTCCGGTGCGTTCTTAGGCATTGCGCCATCGGCGGTAAAAGACGGGAGGCTCCAGCGAATGATCTTGATGTCCACCGCCGTATCCTGCGAACGGGAGGAACCCGGCAGACGCTCACGGATTTCTTCCGGGGAGTTCGCGGCGATCCATTCGAGCGTGCGCCTGAGTGCGCGCGACAGACGCCGCGCGGCTTCGGGATTCCTGTCGAGCCAATCCTGCTTCGCAGACAGCGCCGCGTTGGCGTTTACGTCAGCTCCGTAGGTCTCACGCATCCCTTCCGGGGTACTTGCGTCAATTAAGATACGCAGATCAGGATGCCGTCGAAGAAGATAAAAGTGATCGCCGCCCGACAGGCCCGCGGCGTCGATGCGCCCGCTTTCCACCGCCGCGACAGCGGATGCCCCAACTCCGATACCTACTGCGCTGACTTCGGTTTCACGTATGCCGTGCGCCGCCAGATAGTGGTTGACTCGCTGATGAACAGGGGACCCTGGAGCTGGTACGCCGATCACCGCTCCTTTCATATCCTCGATACGCCGGATCTTCCCATTCGCGTTTGGGGCCACGATCAGCACCATGCTGTCGCGCTTACTCATAATGAAAAAAGATTTGACGGGCTGTCCCTCGGCCGCTATCTGGACGATTTGCGAATAGGAACTTCCCGCGACGTCGACGCTTCCGCCAATCAAAGCCTGGAGCGTCTTTGCATTTGAGGAGAAATCTTCTAACGTGACCTCAAGTCCTTCGTCTTTGTAATAACCCAGTGTGTTGGCCAGGGTGAGGGGAATCCATGGTGCCTGGATTCCGGGGCCGACGATGGCCATCCGCACCGGGACGTTGCCCGACTTGGCTCCACAGCCGCAAAGCAGAAGAGCGAGGACGACAAAACCAGCCTTCATTTCGCCTCCGGCAGGAATTCGTTGGTCCACGTACCGGCAAGATCGATCCTCGAATCCCGAACGTTGTCTACGGTTGCGTCGAGGAAGCGTTTCATCGCCTCAGGCGCACCGTTAGGCATTCTGCCGTCGGTGGTGTAGGAGGCGCGACCCCATCGGATGATCTCGGTATCCAGCGAGGCATCCCGCGTGCGCAGCGAGTCCGGGAGGCGTTCTCGGATTTCCTCGGGAGTATGGGTCAATATCCATTTTTGGGTGCGCACGAGGGCACGCCCCAGCCTCCTCGCCGTGTCGGGGTTGCGGCCCAGCCACTCCTGCTTTGCAGCAAAAATTCCATTGGCATAGAGATCGCCCCCAAAGGTCTCCCGCATAACTTCTGGGCTTGTTCCATCTACGAGAATTCTTGCTGAGGGGTTTCGCCTGATAAATAGGATGTGGTCCCCGCCTGATAGTGATCCCGCGTCAATTCGGCCACTCTCAAGCGATGCGATCGCCGACTGGCCTATCCCGATGCCGACGAAGCTGATGTCCGAGGACCCTATACCATGCGCAGCCAGGTAGTAGTTTGTCCAGAGGTGCACGGGTGCGCCGGGAGCAGAAACTCCGACTACACGACCCTTCAAGTCCTCGACACGACGGATCCGCTTGCTCGCCGCGGGAGCGACGACCAGTACATTCGAAGCGCGTCGGCCCGCGACGAAGAAAGATCGAACATGCTGCCCTTGGGCTGCCACCTGGATTGTCAGTGAATAACCCATACTGGCTGCATCGGCGCTCCCTCCAATCAGGGCCTGCATCGTCCTCGCTGAGGACTGAAACTTCTCCAGCGTAACGTCCAGCCCCTCCTCGTTGTAATAGCCCAACGCTTCAGCGAAGGAGACGGGAAAATTGACCATTTGAAGACCTGGGCCAATGTCGGCGATTCGGACTCGGATTCTCTCGGACGAGCCACGACAGCCGCTGAGCAGAAGACACACAGCGATGGCAATCCTCACGCCACCTCCCCTTTCACTCGGCTTGACTCCTGAGCCTTCCACTGGAAAAGATAGCGCTCCAAGCGATCAACTAGCAGCCCCACCGCAAGCACCACGCCGGCCAGAATCGCCATTCCGGCGAAGACGCCCGTTGTGTCGAAGACACCCTCCGACTGCGAGATTAGGTAGCCGACCCCTCTGGACGATCCCAGATATTCACCGACAACCACCGCGATGATGGCAAAGCCGATGCTGATATGCAGGCTTGAAAAAATCCAAGTCAAGGCGCTTGGGATCAGCACGTGCCGGATTAACTGACGCTCGCTGGCGCCGAGCATGCGCGCGTTGTCGATGATGACCGGGTCCACTTCACGCACGCCCTGAAAGGTATTGAAGAAAACGATAAAGAATACGACCGTCACCCCAAGAGCGACCTTGGACCAGATGCCCAATCCAAACCAGAGTAGAAATATCGGCGCCAGCACGACGCGTGGCAGAGCGTTGGCGACGCGGATGTAGGGGTCGAGCAAACGGGACAGGAACCGATTGCGCGCGAGCACGAAGCCGAACAGCACACCGGCGGTGACGCCAATCAGGAAGGAGAGCGCGGCTTCGAGAAGCGTGGTGGCCAGATGGCCCCAAACGGTACCGGTCACGAGCATCTGCCCGACCCGTCCGAGCACATCGCTGGGGCGGCTGAAGAAGAATTTGTCTAGTAATCCAGCGCTGACGCCCGCTTGCCATGTCAGCAGCAGAACGGTTCCCAGAAGTACCTGCCAAACGAACATCGGGACCTTATTACGCCCTTTGGTCGCGCTCATAGCTCTTCAATACCTCCTCGCGCAGATCGCGCCAGATCGAGCCATAGATTTCAACGAAACGCGCGTCGGTCTTGATATCGATCAGGTTCCTTGGCCGTTCCAGATCGACCGGGTAGACCCCAACCACGCGGCTCGCAGGGCCGGCCGCCAGCACCACCACTTCATCCGAGAGCGCGATCGCCTCCTCCAGGTCATGGGTGACAAATATGACGGTTTTTCCAGTCTCCGCCCAAAGGGTGAGGATTTCGCCCTCCATGCGCATGCGCGTATGAACGTCTAGCGCCGCAAATGGTTCATCCATCAAGACGATGGCAGGGTCGACGATCCAAGTCTGCGCCATAGCGACACGCTTGCGCATGCCGCCGCTAAGCTGATGCGGATAGCGGTCCGCGAAGCCCGCGAGGCCTACGCGACGAACCCACGACTGCGCTCTTTGCGCGGCTTGTTTGGCGTCTGTGCTTCTGAGTTCGAGTCCGAGCATGATGTTGCCGAGCACTGTTTTCCACGGCAGCAACCCGTCTTGCTGGAACATATATGCAGCGCTACGGTTAATGCCATTGAGGGGTTCCCCGAAGATTTCGACTGTTCCTTCGCTGGGTTGGAGTAGGCCGGCAGCCATGTTCAGCAGAGTCGATTTTCCGCATCCGCTAGGGCCCACCACCGAGAGGAAAGCGCCGGTTCTCACTTCGAGCGAAATGTTCTGGACCGCGACGTAGCCGGGGAAGGTCTTGGAAACACCGGTAAGGCGCACGGCGGTGCCGTTAGAGGAACTCATCATTTGCGCTCCGAAACATGTTGCGCTGGTTTGAGCCCAATTGTCAACATCTGAACTTGCGCAAACACGACTTTGGCGGAGTTGCTTATCACGCGCCAAGTACAAATCGAGTGGGTACCGCGAAGAGACAATCGTCAACTCAGAAATCCACGATGTTGCGCCATATCCCCGCCGTAGTCTGAAATCGCTGGACCGCGCGGGCCTGTCCTCAGCGTGTAAAGTCATCCATTTGGATGACGACGGCGACGGATCACGTGGGGTATCCTTGTGAAAAACAAGGAAACGATTAACGCTATGTGAGGTCGGCTCTAGCGTGGACGGAGCCCTGAACCCGGTCGAGGGTTTATACATGACACCTGATCAAAGGAGAATTGTCAAAGATGCGCGCTGTTGAGGACCTAAAACCGAAGGTTCTCCGACTCATTGTCTTCGTGCAGTTCTTTGGATCAATCGCCGTAGCTCAAACCCCGCTTCATCTCCAGACGGGCCCACACGTTCCGCGAGTGCTGATCGTCGGCGAGAGAACCGAGCTTGTAGGTAGAGCCACATTGCTTTCGAGGTTCACACTAAGGAAACGATTACCGGATATCAATGTTTCGATAATTGAAGTTGCAGACGAGAGTCAAATCGACAGCGTACAGGACGCGCTCGTGAAATCAGGTCAGTTCCGGTATGTTGAAAAAGACTTCTTGGCGCACTACACTGGCTTCGTTCCAAACGATCCCGATCTCCCGCTTCAATGGGCCATTCCTATTATCCAAGCAGAACAGGCGTGGGCTTCGACGCTTGGCTCGCCAAGCGTGATTATTGGCATCATTGATAGCGGAATCGATCCGACACACGAAGATTTGGCCTCTAAGCTCGTCCCCGGATACGACTTTCTTAACGACAATTCAATCGACACTTCGGATGACAACGGACACGGTACCGCAGTCGCTGCTGCTGCAGCGGCAGCCACTGACAATGGCGTAGGTATGGTTGGAGTCTGCCCCTTTTGCAAGTTGATGCCGCTGCGGGCTGGAACCAGCAGCGGCGTTAGCTATTCAAATATAGCCGCAGCCCTAATGTATGCAGCCGAGCACGGCGTTCGAATCGCTAACGTGAGCGCTGGGGCCACTCAGCCCTCATCGTTGCTCCAAGAGGCTGTCACTTATGCTTGGAACAACAACACGCTGGTATTTGCCGCAACGGGCGATTCCGGAAACTCAGTTCCTTATTATCCTGCGGCCTGCAGTAACGTAGTTGCTGTGGGAGGAACAAATCAGGATGACACCCTGGCCACTATTTCGACCTATGGGCCTACCGTGACCATCGTCGCCCCTGGTCATCTGGTCCTATCCGCAGTCAGGGGCGGAGGATACGCTTACTGGAGCGGGACCTCTATTTCGTCGCCAATAGCAGCAGGAACAGCGGGACTTGCTGTATCGGTTAATCCGACTATATCGAATTCTAATCTATTGACCCTTTTAGAAACTAATTCTGATGATCTCGGAACGCCGGGTTTTGACAACTATTTTGGATGGGGACGAGTCAATGCGGCTCGACTCGTCAGTGCAGCAATAAAAGCCACGGGTAACGCACCCCTGACATTGTCTCCTTCGCAGGCCAACATCTTGCAGGCTCAGTCGCAGCAGTTCAGTATCGCTGGCTCTTTAGCCAACGCTACCGTAAGTTGGTCAATTACTCCTGACGTGGGCTCTATTTCGCAAACGGGCCTCTACACTGCGCCCGCTGCGGTGACCACCCCGACGGCGGTGACCGTCTTCGCCGTCGTGAATCATGGACCGGTTTTGGTAGCCGACTTGACTGTTGCTCCTCCCGTTCCCTCGATAAATAGCGTGGTAAATGGGGCCGATTTCAAATCCGAGCCGATTTCCCCCGGCGCTTGGATCAGCATACTCGGACAGAACCTTGGCCAAACCGCGACGGCCGCGTTTGCGAACACCTACACGCTCGGGAGAGCCAGTGTTTTCATTTGCGGCATCAGCACAATTCTTTCCTATAACTCGGGGCCGGTCACCACAAATGGGTCGACGAGCTGGCAGCTCAATGCACTGATGCCAGCAGGGGTCGCGGGACGAACGTCCTGCCCTGTCACTGTGACGGTGACCGACCAGTCGTTCACGCAGGGTCAGACTTCTCAACCGGCAAGTGTCGCCATCGCAAGCGGCGTCATGGAACTATTCCAATTCACGTCTTCCGCCGGTTCGCTTCCCATCATTACCCATGCGGACTACAGTTTGGTAGGACCCGCGACTGCCGGCCTGACGCCGGCGAAACCGAAAGAGACTGTGATCGCGTGGGGAACGGGGGATTGTTCCACAGCGGGCCTCACCGTGGGCGGGACCTCAGCTGCGGTTGCTTTTTCGGGACAAGTGGAGCCAGGCCTGTGCCAAGTGAATTTCATAGTTCCAAACAGCCCCACGGGCAGCAACCAACTGAAAGTATCCACTTCGCCGAACCTTTACAGTCTCTGGGTTTCACCTTAGCTGGCCAGGCTTGAGCGCGCTGACGCTCGTCGCGCCCGAGGAATGAACACGATTTTGTTGTGCAATCAGAGCTTCAGGCGTTCACATCTGTGTGACACCGCAAGTCGCGAATCTCCCAACAGCTGTGACGCCGCTGATTGGCGTGAACGGCGCGTAGCCGATCCAGCTGACGGATTTCGGCCTCGATCTATTTTCCCAACCGGAAATGGTCTGAAGCCGCAGTCTGTACTCCGCCGGTAAAGTCATCCATTTGGATGACGACAACCGCCCGATGGTTGGCTATAATTCTCGGCAAATGGATCGTCGCAGCTACGCTGCGGGTTTCCCTGAGACGACCTAACCGCATCGCGAGGGGAGTTGCAGGTTCACGATTTGAACCTGCGCGGAGATTTCATGCTCGAAGAACTGCTCAAAGGAGGATTCTCAAAGGTGGGAGCTCTTAAGGTACTCGCGCAAAACGAAGCGCGACGCGAAACTGTTCCTGGGCGGCTTGGTGGTGCGCGCCGCACCCTTTGCGCTTTTGAGGACCTACATCGGAGAGCTTTTCGTCCTTTTGTCTTCGTGCTCTTTCTTGCGTCAATCACGTTCACCAGCCTGACGCCGTGCTTTGCTCAGCCGGCATTAGTTAGCACGCTCATCGGCGGAGCAGCACACCAGTACCCTTTTTCTGCCGGAGTCCCCGGTCCGAATGCTGCAATCTACTCCGTGGCCGGAATCGCCCTGGACGTGGCGGGCAACTTATTTGTCGCGGACCGCGTGGGCAACCGTGTGATCCGCATCGATCACCAAACGGGTCTGGCGTCAGCGTATGCGGGCACCGGCGTTCCCGGTGTTTCGGGAGACGGAGGCCCCGCGAACATTGCGGAACTCAGCTCTCCAAGCACACTAGCCGTTGATGCAGCAGGCGGCCTGTATATCTTTGAGAACCAGCGCATCCGCAAGGTCGACGCTGCAACCGGCTTGATCTCCACCTATGTGGTAACGGGGTATTTGAGTGCAGCTCCAGGGAGTGGGTACAACGCCCTCGCGCTCGATCCTAGCGGAAATCTGATATTCACGTACCTCAAGTACGTGACCCCCGGCTCGAATCAGCCCTCATCCTTCATCTATCGAGTGGACGCGGCTACAAAGGCCATCACAACGATCGCAGGAGGCGGTTCCACCACGCCCGCAAACGGCGTCGGGGCATTATCGGCGAATTTCAGCTGGCTTGGGGGAGTCCGGTTCGACCCCGCGGGTAACCTCTATTTTGGTGATCGCATCAATAACTGCATCTGGAAGATCGCGGCGGGCTCCAGCACTCTTGCGCTTGTGGCCGGCAGCGGCAAATGCGCTGACTCGGGAGACGGAGGGCCCGGAACCAGCGCAGCAATCTGTTTCCCTACCTCCCTTGTAGTCGACTCCTCTGGCGGGCTTCTTTTCTCTTCGGCCAAGGACGAAAACTCCGCAGTAAATCTAATCCGGAGGGTAGATTTGACGACCGGAATAATTACCGCAGTGGCACCTGCGACCGGCTCAGCGCCGTCCCCGTTTGGAAGTGTTGTCGACCTTGCCGTGGGCGTGTCTGGACAGATTCTGGCGAGCGACTCGCCCGCGCCATTGGGTCTCCAGATAAACCCTCCGCCCCCAGGAACCGCGCCCAACCAAGTGCTGCAGTTCGTCCCCTCTACGGGCGCAGTTTCGCCGGTTGCGGGCAATGGACAAAGCTTATCCTATAGCCCAGATACGCTGACGAATTGGCTCGATCTCCCCCTCACAATATCAGACTTAGCCGTGAATCCCGATGGCAACATTTTCGTCTTTGCTGAAGGCCGGATCTATGAAGCCAATTTCCAGACGGGAATTTTACAGCGTATCGCGGGAACCGGCGCGCCGGGCGCAACCGGCGACGGCGGACCCGCGTTACAAGCGAGCTTCGGGGGCAACACCCACGGATACAGCCTAGCGATGTACATCAACTCCGCCGGCGACATTTACCTGGCGGATGGGGTCAATGGCGGGATAAGGAGAATCGACAGCCAGACCGGCGTCATTACAACAGCAGTGCCAAATGCCGCCAACGTAGGGTTCCATGACGTCGGCGTCTGCGGACCCGCCGTCGACCCAGCCGGAGATGTGTTTTATGCAGACTTCAATCACTTAGGGCAAATCCTTCGCGCCGATGGCATCACGGGAAATATCACCGTCTACGCTGGAAATGCCAGCGTAATTAACGACAGCGACGGGACTCTCGCCGCGGACGCAACATTGCAAGGTCCTTGTCCTTGGTTGGTCGATCCCACGGGCGCGCTTTACTTTGATGAAAACGAGACCAGCGGTACGCCTCTCCGTAGAATCGATCCGCAATCTGGCCTGCTCTCGACCGCCAGCGTATTACAGGGACTCTATTTGAGCGGCCTTACGCGCGACAGTTCCGGAAACTTCTACTTTACCCAGACCTACGACCCTTTAGACGGCAGCGGCAACGTAATCGGATCCATCCCGGTGTCGGGTGGAGGGACGAAAATCATCGCTCGGCTCCCGGCCGGCGACGCGGGGGATGGAAGCGTCCTTTCGAGCGCACAGTTCCAGATCGCTGGCCCGATTGGCCTGGACCCGCAAGGCAACTTGCTGCTTGTTAGCAACGGCCGGGTCCGAAAAATTGGATTCGTTACCGGAAACCAGCCTGTGTTCGGACCGGCGTCCATCTTGAATGCTGCATCTTTGACCAACGGGGTTGCACCAAATACATGGGCCACCCTGTTCGGTCAGCAGCTAGCGTCCAAGCTTACTGCCGCTAACGCCACGCCGCTGCCGACAACGCTGGATAATACCAGCGTCCAGATTGTTGACAGCAGCGGAAAGACATACCAGGCTCAATTGGAATTCGTCGGTCCAAACCAGATAAATTTTCTGATGCCGGCGGGAGTGGCAATCGGCCAGGCGCAACTCACGGTGGTGGACCAGAGCGCGGCGAGCGCGCCGCAACCGTTGACAATCCTGTCTCAGGCGCCGGGGCTGTTCACCGCCAACTCCAGCGGTACTGGAGTAGCCGCTGGATTCGCCCTCTATGTGTATCCTGATGGGACACAACAGAGCGTTCCCTTGTACAAGCTGGATTTTGCCACCGAAATGTACGTTCCTAACCCCACGCCGATCCCAACGTCCGGCGACGTGGTGTATCTGACGCTTTTTGGAACCGGCTGGACAGGAATCACAACCGCCTCGGCCTCGCTGTCAATCGGAGGCGCAAGCGTGCCGCTAGTTTACGTCGGCCCCCAAGGGAGTTTCGCCGGTTTGGATCAGATCAACGTTGGGCCACTGCCAACATCACTGAAGCAGAATCCGGGCGTAGTAAATTTGGAGTTCAGCGTTGGAACCTCGCAGGTGAACGTTGTGCAAATCGGAGTCTACTAGAGACGCATCTCCAGGTTTGGCTGGGGCACTGGGGTCGCGCGTTGCTCAACCGGACGAACCAAAAGTCTGAGGCTGCCGCTTCCTGAGCGGTGCGCGAGCGATTTTCGCATTGGAAGCTGAGAGTCCTGCGGGACAAATCGCGACCCCGCAAGGGTGAATTGGCACTGGTCGGAAAGCACGCGGGCGTCGCCAGGATTTATGGGCATAACTTTTCAGGCTTGCTTGCCTGGGCAATGTGGCGTGCTACATACCTGACTAAGATGCCGGGCACGAGCCAGAAAGCTCGAATCCTAAGCGATTGGCTGCTTGACTTGATCTTTGGTCGCAATCCTGTCGCAATGAGCCCCAGGACGCCAGCTTTGGCAAGCGACAATGACATCTAATGCACGCTACGAAGTGATTATCGTCGGCACGGGCGCAGGCGGCGGAACGCTGGCATATCACCTTGCGAGTGCTGGAAAACGAGTGCTCATTCTCGAACATGGCCCGTTTATGCCGGAGGAAAAACCCAACTGGTACACGACTGCTATCTTTCTCGAAAACCGTTACCACACCAAAGATGTTTGGACCGACAAAGGAGGTCATGATTTGCATCCCGGTACCGGCTACTGGGTGGGCGGCAACACCAAGGTGTGCGGCGCAGCTCTGTTTCGCTTGCGGGAAGAAGATTTTGGCGTGCTGATTGGTCATGACGGCGGAAGAGGTGGCGCAAGCCAGGAACATCCTGCAGACAAAACACCCGAAGGCGGTTGGTGTACACTCTTCCGAGTTGGAGCACGCCGGCGTGAGCCGCGCATAGAAGGTCGACGAACCTGTCGATCCGCGCCAGCATTTCATGTGCGTCGATCGGTCCATACAATCAAAGTAGGAAAATGAAAATCACCAACGACTCTGAACGGAGTGTTGCTTTTGGAAGCCCGGGCAACGAACCCAGATGGACGCATGGAGGAAAGGACGGGTTGGGAACTGCTTATGCGGCTTCCAGCCGGGTCTGGTTTACGTTTTGGAACGGCATCATCACCGAAGTCTACTACCCTACCGTGGACCGGCCCCAGATCCGCGACCTTCAGTACCTGATTACCGACGGCAGGACCTTTTTCCACGACGAGAAGCGCAATCTTAAGACCAAGCTGGAGCAACTGGCGGACCACTGTCTGGGATACCATTGTACGAACTCAGATCCGGAAGGTCGATATGCGATTGTCAAAGAGATCATTACCGATCCGCACTTGCCCTGCGTTCTCCAGCACACCGAGTTAACCGGTGACGAATCGTTCCTGTCGAACCTCAAGCTCTACGCTCTGTGCGCGCCGCACCTTGAGGTCGCAGGCTGGGGTAATAACGGTTCGGTGGCGCGGGTAGCGGGACGAACGATCCTGATTGCCGAACGCAAGGGCACGTGGCTGGCACTGGCGGCTACAGTCCCTTTTTCCCGGGTATCGTGCGGGTACGTCGGCAGAAGCGACGGCTGGACGGATCTCCACGATAACTTTCAAATGGACTGGGAGTTCGATCATGCACCGGATGGGAACATCGCACTCACAGGGGAATTGGACTTAAGCGGCACTCGTGAATTTACCTTGGGGCTGGCGTTCGGCAATAGCCGGCACCACGCCGTGTCGACGCTCTTGCAATCGCTGAGTACTCCGTTCGGCGAGCATCTAAAACGATATGCCGAACAATGGAAACGCTCCAGCACCTGCCTGCTGCCGCTCGAGAGGGCCTCCGGCGATGGAGGTAACCTCTACCGCGCAAGCTTTAGCTTGCTCCGCGCTCACGAAGACAAGTCATATCCTGGCGCCTTTATCGCGTCGCTGGCGATCCCTTGGGGAGAAGTAGCCGGCGACGAAGACGAAGGTGGGTATCATCTGGTGTGGACCCGCGACATGGTGAACAGCGCTACTGCGATGCTGGCGGCTGGAGATGGCGCCTCACCATTGCGGGCGCTCATTTACTTAGATGTTTCCCAAGAGGAGAACGGCGGGTTCTCGCAGAACTTCTGGATCAACGGCGAGCCATACTGGAAAGGAATCCAGCTGGATGAAGTGGCGTTCCCGATTATCCTCGCCTGGAGGCTCAAACTCGAAAAGGCCTTACAAGACTTCGATCCGTACCCCATGGTATTGCGGGCCGCCGCTTACCTGGTCCGCCATGGCCCTGTAACTCCCGAGGAGCGCTGGGAAGAAGTGGGCGGCTATTCGCCTTCTACGTTGGCATCCAACATTGCCGCGCTGATTTGTGCCGCCTGTTTTGCGCGCGAGAAAGGTGACGAGGCGACGGCGAAATACTTGGAAGAATACGCCGATTTCCTGGAATGCCACCTCGAGACCTGGACTGTAACGACGGAAGGCACGCTGCTGCCGGAAGTGCCTCGTTATTACATTCGGATTCTCCCCGAGCGGCCCGACAACCAAGTGCCCGACGAAGATCCGAATCAAGGGGAACTGGTCATTGCCAACCGCCAGCCCGGCGCGCGGAAGGCGTACCCGGCCAAAGAAGTGGTGGATGCCGGTTTCCTGGAGCTGGTGCGCTACGGTATCCGCGAGCCGAACGATCCGATCGTCGTGGACACGCTGAAGGTGGTGGATGCGGTGTTGAAGGTGGAGACTCCCTTCGGACCAAGCTGGCGGCGCTATAACCACGATGGGTACGGGCAGCGGGAAGACGGCGGACCCTTTGTCGGCTGGGGACACGGAGGCGCTTGGCCGCTGCTTACCGGCGAACGAGGTCACTATGAACTGGCGGCGGGCCGCGACGCCAAGCCGTTCGTTCGGGCTATGGAAAGCCTTGCGTCGGATACGGGTCTGCTAACCGAGCAGGTGTGGCCCGATCCGGATCAACCCCAAGTGCATATGTTCTTGGGACGCCCCACGGGATCGGCCATGCCGCTTATGTGGGCCCACGCAGAGTACGTAAAGCTGCTTCGTTCCGTGCAGGGCGGAAAGGTGTGCGATTTGATTCCCGATGTTGCGAAACGATATCTCGGCGATCGCAAGGCCCGGCAATTATTCGAAGTTTGGAAATTCACGCGGCAAGCGCGCAGCGTCAAACGCGGATATGTGCTTCGCATTCAAGGACAGGCTTCTTTCCGATTGCATTGGTCGGACGACGAATGGCAGACCGTTAAAGAGACTCTGTCTTCCGCCACCACGCTGGGAGTCGAATTTGTCGACATTCCAATCGAAGAAGTAAAACAAGGTGCTGAGGTGCAGGAAGCATCCATTCGGTTTACTTTCTTCTGGACGGAAAGCAACCACTGGGAAGGGCGCGATTTTATGGTGTCCATCGTCTGACTCCCATGTACACGCCCCACACCTACCCAGTGGCTCTTGCAATGATGTTGCTGAGCATGCTGTGCTGGGGTAGCTGGGCCAACACACAGAAGAGCGATAAGAACTGGCGTTTCGAGCTTTACTACTGGGATTACATCTGGGGACTGCTGGTGTGCGCTTTGCTCTTCGGTCTTACACTGGGCCAGACGAATCCCGCGGCTCCCACAAGTTTCTTTCACAATCTCGATTCGGCGAGCGTTCGATCCCTGATGGAAGCCTTCGTTGGTGGAATGATCTTCAATCTTGGGAACTTGCTCCTGGTTGCCGCCATTTCGATCGCCGGCATGGCCGTGGCGTTTCCGCTGGGCGCCGGTCTCGCCTTGGTTATAGGAGCGATTCTCAACTATGCCGTTTCGCCAAAGGGCAATCCGTTGCTCCTGTTTGGCGGGATTCTGTTGGTATGCGCCGCGATCGCCGCTAATGCCATGGCCTATCGAGGATTGGAGAAAGGCGGAAAGTCGGGAACAAAAGGGATTCTGTTGAGTCTATTGTGTGGCGTGGTGATTGGACTGTTCTATCCCTTCGTGGCAAAAGCCTTGACGGGCGAGAATCATCTCGGGCCTTACACCGTGTACTTCGTTTTTGCGCTGGGCGCTCTGGTCTCCAACTTCCCCCTGAACTATGCGTTTATGCGCCGCCCGGTCAGCGGATCGGCGCTGACGATTCGCGACTATTTCAACGGCAGTTCAGCGGCGCACGCTTGGGGAGTTTTGGGTGGTCTCATCTGGGGAACCGGGACCATCTGCAGTTTCATTGCGGCCTACACGCCCATGGTGGGACCGGCAACTTCGTTTTCGCTCAGCGAGGGCAATACGATGATTTCCGCGGCCTGGGGCGTTTTCGTGTGGAAAGAGTTTCGCGGCGCCAACATTGAGGTAAGGCGCCTGCTCGCGCTGATGTTCACGCTTTTCGTTCTGGGTCTGGTTTCAATATCACTAACGCCAGTGTTCGGATAGGACATATGGCGCCAAACAATCATTACGATGTCATCATCATAGGAACGGGAGCAGGCGGAGGGACACTCGCTTACCATTTGGCGCCTTCGGGGAAACGAATACTGCTGCTGGAACGGGGCGGGTATTTGCCGCGCGAGAAAGACAACTGGGATGCCAAGGCCGTCTTTGTCGATTCCAAGTACAGGGCCAAAGAGACGTGGTATGACAAGGACGGCAAGGCGTTCTTTCCCGGCATCCAATACTACGTCGGCGGCAACACCAAGGTTTATGGCGCGGCTCTACTGCGGTTTCGCGAGCGGGACTTTGGAGAAGTCTTACATCACGGCGGCATCTCTCCAGCGTGGCCGCTGCGCTATGAGGAGTTCGAACCGTACTACACACAGGCGGAGCACCTTTATCACGTCCACGGGGAGCACGGCGTCGATCCAACCGAGGGCCCGGTTAGCGCGCCCTACCTTTATCCCCCAGTGAGCCATGCGGCGCGCATTCAGGAATTATTCAACGATTTCCAACGGCTTGGCTACCACCCGTTTCCTCTGCCGCTCGGCATTCTGCTGGACGAAGCGGACGGAAAAGCCGTGCACACCAGCGCCTGTGTGCGATGCGCCGCGTTCGATGGATTTCCGTGCCTGGTGAACGGCAAAGCCGACGCTCAGGTGATTTGCGTTGATCCCGCGCTGGAGCACTCCAACGTCGAGCTTCTGACAGGCGCCTATGTGGAGCGGCTGGAAACAGACCCGTCTGGACGTGTGGTCAGCAAAGTCATCGTCACACGCCAGGGCGCTGCGGAACAATATTCAGCGGATATCGTCGTGGTAGCTTGTGGAGCGGTGAACTCGGCGGCGCTGCTATTGCGCTCCGCGAACGAGAAGCATCCGGGAGGCCTGGCAAACCGCTCCGACGTCGTAGGCCGGAATTATATGCGGCACAACTGCTCGGCCTTCATGGCGATTTCCAAGAATCCCAATCCCACCGTGTTTCAGAAGACGCTCGCCTTGAATGATTTCTATTTTCGCTCCGACGATTGGGAGTACCCGTTGGGTGAAATCCAGATGCTCGGCAAGTCGGATGGGGAGATGCTCAAGGGTGAAGCGCCCGGTTGGGCGATCTGGAAGCCTGAGTTTGCGCTGGATTACTTGGCCGAACATTCCGTCGACTTCTGGTTGCAGTCTGAGGATTTGCCGCATCCGGACAACCGCGTCACTATCGACCCCGATGGCCGGCTGGTGCTGAGCATCCACGAAACTAATCTGGAAGGACACAAACGGCTGACCGCCCAGTTGGAAGGAATGCTTGGCGACATTGGCTTGCACGATCAATTGCTGCGCCGCGAACTTTATCTGGGTAAGGACATTCCTATCGGAGGCACGGCGCATCAGGCCGGCACCGTTCGGTTCGGTCGCGATCCGAAGGCATCCGCGTTGGACCTAAACTGCAAGGCGCACGATTTGGACAACCTCTACGTGGTCGATGCGAGCTTCTTTGTGTCCATCGCTGCCGTCAACCCAAGCCTGACCATCATTGCGAACGCGCTGCGGGTTGGCGACCACTTGCTGGAAAGGCTGGGAATATGAAAGCGATCGCAATTGTTCCGGGCACCGCCGGATCGCGTCTGGTAGAACGGCCCGAGCCCTCCATCACCGCTCCAGACCAAGTGAAGGTCCGGATCATACGAGTCGGCATCTGCGGAACCGACCGCGAAGAAGTATCTGGAGGCCGCGCTGACGCCCCGGATGGTCAGAAAGAACTCGTCATCGGGCATGAGATGTTCGGCCAGGTGGTGGACGTGGGCTCGTCCGTTACTCGCGTGAAGAGTGGGGAGTACGCTGTGTTCACCGTGCGCCGCGGTTGCGGTGAATGCGCCTCGTGTCTCATGAATCGCGCCGATATGTGTCAGACCGGGAAGTACCGCGAGCGAGGTATCCGCGGACTGGACGGATACCAAACCGAGTTCGTGGTGGATCAGCAGCAATACATCGTGCACGTGCCGGCCCAACTGGAGCCGGTCGGAGTCTTGATGGAGCCGCTCTCCGTCGTCGAGAAAGCCATCGACGAGGCTCTACAGGTGCAAATTGTGCGCTGCCCCGAAGCCGCGGTGACTCCTGACTGGCTGCATGGACGCCGCTGCCTGGTTGCGGGACTAGGGCCGGTGGGCTTGCTGGCTGCCATGGTATTGCGCTTGCGAGGCGGCGAAGTTTATGGGCTCGACGTGGTGGATGCAAACACAGCCCGCCCGAAATGGCTAGACGCTATCGGCGGGCACTATGTCGACGGACGTCAAGTGCCTGCCGATCAGGTGGAGAAAAAGATCGGTGGCATGGATTTTATCCTGGACGCCACCGGGATCGCGCAACTGGAGTTCAATCTTCTCGACGCGCTGGCTCTGAATGGGATGTACGTGCTGACAGGCATTCCAGGCGGCGATCGCCCGCTCCAGATTCCCGGTGCCGAATTGATCCGGCAGTTGGTGCTGGATAATCAAGTCATGCTGGGCAGTGTTAATGCCGCGCGCGGGCATTTTCAAATGGGCGCCGACGATCTGGCCCAAGCTCATTTGCGCTGGGGCGCCAAGATCGCCGGCTTGATCACGAATAGGTATTCGCCGGATGAGTTTGCGGGATTAAAGGATCAGCATGAACCGGATGCAATAAAGGAAGTCATCGAGTGGACCCAACCGGTGCGCTAAATTCGGAGCGCGATGGCTGAGTTCTGGAGTCTCCGGGGACTTTCCGGGCGGCAGTTACTGTTGCGAACATGCCGTAGCTGCTGGGAGGATGACGTCTTTGGACAGGCCGGCCGTTTGGCGTTCTATTATTTCCTCGGCACATTCCCGGCCATTCTGTTGCTGCTTGTTCTGCAGGACATGTTCGGAGGGTCCGGGCTGCGGGACACGCTCCTAGACTGCTTTCGGCGAATCTTTCCTCCGGACGCCTCGGCGCTGATAACGAAAGCCGTCGGCGAACTGGACGCGAAAGCATCGATCGGGGCCGGTGCTCTAGCTAGGGGCTGCGTTCGGTTCGGCATGGACTACCCTGAACGGCACCTGGGCTATGATGGCGGGCCTGAACAAGGCCTACCAGGTGAAAGAAGATCGCCAGTGGTGGCGGATCATTGTCATCGCTTTCGGACTCACCGCCTCGCTGGGAACCATGGGCCTGATTGCACTTGGTTTAATCTTTTATGGTAGCCGTGCTGGCGCTGTTATCGGCCGGCATCTAGACGTCGTCGCCCCATGGTCCTTCCTGCTGGGCTTTATACAGTGGCCGGCCATCATAATTCTGCTCTTCGTTTCCATCGCTTCGCTCTATCGCTTCGGGCCAAATGTGAACGGTCAAAGATGGCGCTGGAGTACGCCCGGCGCCGCTGTAGCAACCGTTTTGTGGATTGCTTCCACGGTGCTGCTTCGAACCTATCAGGAGCACTTCGGCTCTTCCCAAAGAATTTATGGAGCGCTCAACCCGGTCGTTACGCTTTTGCTTTGGCTATACTTCACGGGCGCTGCCATTCTCATTGGCGGCGAGGCTAATTCTGAAATTGAAAAGGCCGTGTCGAAAGGTCACTCCGCGGTTCGGAGGCCCGGGTGAGCAGCATAGACTTCAGAACAACAGCGCCGCAACCACCTAGAGCCGATCAAATCCCTTCGGCCCTTACCAGTTCGGGCGCCATGCGCTTCTGGTTGGCGGTGGTGCTTACAGGTATCGGCACGGGCATAGGCGCGGCGGCGCTGACCCGGTTGCTGGAACTGGTCCAGCGTCTAATGTGGGGCGGGAAAGGCACCGACATATTGGAAGCCGCCCAACATGCCGGCGCGTGGCGGCACATTCTTGTTCTGCTTGGCGCTGGCCTGGTGACTGGCGCCGGGCAGATCATCCTGAAGCACCTATCCAGCGGCAACGGAATTGATACCACTGCCGCTATTTGGTTCCATGCCGGCCGGATGCCGGCTTGGCGTACTATAGGCAGCGCCGTGCTTTCTGTGATCATCGTGGGCATGGGCGCGTCGCTGGGCCGCGAAGGCGCGCCGAAACAAGCCGGCGCGGTGGCTGCGAACTTCTTTTCAGATTTAGGGAAATTATCGGACGAACAACGCCGGCTGTTGGTGGCCTGCGGCGCTGGCGCTGGAATGGGCGCGGCCTATGGCGTTCCGCTGGGCGGCGCGCTCTTCTCGCTCGAAGTGATGCGCGGGATGCTGGCGCTTCGGTACGTGCTGCCGGCTGTTATCGCTGCGATGGTGGCCACTGCAGTCTCGTGGTTGGCGTTACCCGACGTGGCCACCTACATCATCCCGGCTTATCCCAGTTCTGCTTCCTGCGTAGTGTGGGCGTTACTGGTAGGGCCAGTCGCCGGTGTGGTTTCGGTTGGCTACGTTCGAGCGATCACCTGGGCCGATCGCAATAAACCACGCGGCTGGCAAAGGCTGGTTGCGCCCGTAATCGTTTTGGGTGCGTTGGGTGTGTTATCCATCTGGTTCCCGCAGTTGCTAGGCAACGGCAAGGACGTCTCGCAACTGGCGTTCACCAACCAGGTAGCGCCGGTTTTGCTTTTGGCACTGCTTGCGCTGAAGCCTCTCGCAACCGTGCTGTGCATGCGCAGCGGCGCACCCGGCGGCTTGTTCACGCCTACTCTGACTGTAGGCGCAATGCTCGGCGCTGTTTTGGGAGATGCCTGGTCCTGGTTCTGGCCGGGTGTGCCTCCTGGACTTTTCGCCGTACTTGGAGATGCGGCGGTTCTCGCGGCCACCACACAAGGCCCCATCTCAACGGTCGTATTGATGATGGAACTGACTGGCCGCGACCGATCGTTTATCCTGCCCCTGTTGCTGGTTGTCGCCACAGCCACGATCGTTGCGCGCACCATCGAACCTCGCTCCATCTATGACGCCCGCCTGACCGATGAGGAGATGGCGGCGCGCCAAAAGGCCCGCGACCGACCGGCGCAGTAAATTATGTTGCATGAGATCCGATCAGAATCAACGAAACGTGGCATTGAGACCTGTACTATTTCAGTGTCGAGCGCGAGCCACTTCGTGCCCGACGTTCGGGCTATTCCGAAGTCGCGACGAGCATGGCTTCAGCGGCCTCGCGAGCAGGCGAATGCAGATATTCAACTACCCGCAGAAAGCTGGCAAAGAACTGATCCGGCGGTGTCCGCTCAAATGATGCCCTAGCCTTGTCGTTTAAGCCACTGAAATCCCCATAAGCCGATGATTAGCCCGCTTGGGGGAAGGGAAGCACGCCCGTACTTGTTTGCAATTCTTCGAACCGTCGTGAACGCGCCTTGGCGGCAATGCTGAAATGCAAATGAGATCCCCAGACACGGATTTCATTGTTTTGCGCACATCGGTGTTCTTCGCGAACAGCGCTGGATTGGATCCGGACATTGCGTGGTTGGCGGAAATCCCATCCCCGCACGTCCTGCCTCGGAGGGCCCAGTCTAGTGAAACCCACCCACTTTGCCCACCCACAAACGCACTTTGGGTACCTAAATTGAATTTTCTTACAAAAATATTCGTTCCATAATCATGGTGTTAGGGCACGCTGGTTGCCTCCGGAGCAAAAGGTCGTAAGTTCGAATCTTACCGGGCGTACCAACTTAAACGTAGAATCAATACCTTCGGTGGTTTCTAGTCGTGGAATGATCTACACGTTTGCGACGGGG
>Ga0302326_10003345_pt1 | contig 37859 bp, 33 predicted proteins | sample Palsa_T0_3_FD_202264 | JGI IMG/M metagenome (GOLD analysis project Ga0302326, IMG submission 202264) | Peat permafrost microbial communities from Stordalen Mire near Abisko, Sweden - Palsa_T0_3 | ecosystem: Environmental > Terrestrial > Soil > Palsa > Peat permafrost | place: Sweden: Abisko... | reverse complement strand
TCCGTCACGCGTCCGTTCCTCCGAAAAGATCCGCCACCACCTCTTCGCCGAGCGCGAAGCCGGTGGACGCTCCGGCGCCGGTGGTCACCATCACCAGCCGCACGCCCGGCGCCGGCGCATCGATGACGACGGTCCGGCCCGCCGCCGAGGCGTAGGTCCCGGTCCAGCGCTCCACGACAGGTGGCGCTTCGTGTCCGAATACGGCCTCGAACTCGTCCAGGATCAGCCGATCGACGGCGTCATGGGCGAACGGATCGGGCGTCGGCGCATAGTGGTGGCTGTCGCCGACGACCAGGCTGCCGTCGGCGCTTTGGACCACGATCAGATGGACGCCGTGTTCGAGCTGGTCTGGCTGCTCCGCCTGCAGCCGGGCCCGCAGCGCTTGCGCCTCGGGCAGCGCCGTATAGCCGGCGTAGCGCCCGAGCCCGAGGTCGGACATCACGCCGGCGGAGAGCCGAAAGCCGGGATCGGCCAGCCGCAGCATCTGCAGCTTGCAGCGGGTGATGGCGTAGGCGGCGATCCGTTCCGGGAACAGGCTGTGGAGATCGTCGCCCGGGCAGGCTGCGATCGTCTCGGCCTCGACCACGCCGCGACTCGTGACGACCTTCGAGGTTTCCACGCTCAAGACGGCGGTCTCGCGCAGAAACGTCACGCCGTGGCGCTCCTGCAGCCAGGCCGCCAGGCGCGGGATCGCCTCGCGCGATTCTACCCGCAGCTCGTGCGGGCTCCAAAGCGCCGCAAGCAGGCCGGGGGTCCCGACCTCCGGGTGCTCGCGCGTCACTTCGCCGGCGTCCAGGATCCGGCAGCCGGCGGCCATCTCGGTTTGCAGGAAGGCTTCCAGAACGGCGACGGACTCGGGCCGGCGTGCGGTGAGCAACAGGCCACGATGCTCGATCGGGATGGCCGCATCGGCCGCAACTTCGGCCCAGACCTCGCGGCTGCGCATCGCCCGCCGCCACATCTCGCCGCGTTCCTGGCCGGTTACGGTGATGAAGCCGAAGTTGCGCACCGAGGCGCCGTTGGCCTGGGCGTCGCGGTCGATCACCACCACCCGTTTGCCCCGCTTGGCCGCCGCCAGCGCGCAGCCCAGCCCGACGATGCCGGCGCCGATGACGGCCAGATCGAAGGGCGGGTTGGCGGGCATGGCGCTCCAGGAACGCGCGGGGGATCAAAGCCGTGGTTTGGCACAGCCAGATGACAGTTCGACAGGCGCGTTGTCACCCAACTGCTACAGAGCGCGTCTAGACCGTTCGACGTGCGCCGACTTTGGCGCGGGGTTGGGGAACGCGGTGGAGGGCAGGCTCGCGCGAGGATTGGCGAAGGCCGATCCGGTCGTGTTCACCATCGTGGCGGGTCTGGCGGGCTTTTGCGCCTACTTCTCCATGTACGCTTTCCGCAAGCCGTTCACGGCGGCCACGTTCGACGCGGTGCCGGGGTGGCACTTCGCGCTCGACTACAAGATCGCCCTCGTCATCGCCCAGGCGGCCGGCTACGCGATCTCCAAGCTGATCGGGGTCAAGGTGATCTCCGAGATCAGCCCAGCGCGCCGCGGCGCGGCGATCCTGGCGCTGATCGGCGCCGCCTGGCTGGCGCTGATCGCCTTCGCCCTCCTGCCGGCGCCGTGGAACGTCGCGGCGCTGTTTCTCAACGGCCTGCCGCTCGGCATGATCTGGGGCCTGGTGTTCGGCTACATGGAAGGCCGGCGGGTCTCGGAGGTGCTGGGCGCCATCCTTTGCGCCAGTTTCATCCTCTCGTCGGGCGTCGTGAAGTCGCTCGGGGCCTGGCTGCTGCACGGCGTCCACGTCACCGACTTCTGGATGCCGGCCGCCGCCGGCGCGGTGTTCTTCCCGCTGCTGTTCGTCTCCGTCTGGGTGCTGGGCCAGCTTCCGCCGCCCAGCGCCGCGGACGAAGCGGAACGGGTGAAGCGCGCGCCGATGAGCGCGAGCGAACGCGGCGCCTTTCTGCGGGCCTATGCGCCCGGCGTCGTGCTGCTTGTGCTGTCGTACATCCTGCTGACGGCGCTGCGGGATTTCCGCGACAACTTCGCCGCTGAGATCTGGACCGCGCTGGGCTACGGCAAGGAAGCCGGGATCTTCACGGCGAGCGAATTCCCGGTCGCGGTGATCTCGCTGGTGGCGCTGGGCGCGGTAATGGTGGTGCGCGACAATCTGCGGGCGCTGATGGTGATCCACGGCATCGTCTTCGCCGGCTTCGCGTTATTGGGCGCCTCGACGCTGGCGTTCCAGGCGCACCTGCTCTCGCCGCTGCCCTGGATGATCCTTGCCGGCGCCGGGCTCTACATGGCCTACACCCCGTTCAACGCCATGCTGTTCGACCGGCTGATCGCCTTCAGCGGCCGCCTCGCCACCGCGGGCTTCCTGATCTACGTCGCCGACGCTTCGGGCTATATCGGCAGCGGCGCCTTGCTGCTCTGGCGCAACTTCGGCGGGTTCAAGCTGGACTGGCTGCAGTTCTTCACCCTCAGCGCCTACGCCACCAGCGCGGCCGGGGCCGTGCTGACAGCGCTGGCGGCGCTCTATTTTCACGGCCGCGCCCGCACCAGTGCGAGCGCGGCGCTGGCGGCCGTCAGCTCAGCTGGGGTCCGCTCCTAGGCGGGAACCGGCGACCGTCGCCGATCACCATGGGATCGTTTCGCCCTCCCAGCGCGTGAACGTACCTGTCGGGGTGTCCGGGCCAAGCAGCGCGACGCGCACCGCCTCGCGAGCGCCCTGCTCCACCGTCTCCGTCCCCGAATAGCCGTTCAGGGCAGTCTTGGTGTAGCCGGGCGAAACCGTGCTGACCCGGATCCCCTCCGGCTCCAACTCGATCGCCATGGCGAGCGTGATGGCGTTCAGCGCGGTCTTGGACGCCGGGTAGACCGGGCCGAAAATCGCGCGGTAGTGGAAGGCCTTGTCGGAGTTGGTCGTGAGCGACCCAACGCCGCTCGACACGTTGACGATGCGGGCGCCCGGCGTCTGGCGCAGGATCGGCAGCATCGCCTGGTAGACCGCGAGAACGCCGAACACGTTGGTGTCCCACACCGCGCGCATTTCGGCGAGGGAGACGACGCTCGGGCGCGTGGACTTGGAATATTCCTCGACGGACATGCCAGCCCGCAGCCCCGTGTTCGAGATGGCCGCGTTCTGCATCAGGACGTCGAGGCGGCTGAACTCGCTGCGGACCCGCTCGGCGGCGGCGTCGATCGAGGCCTGGTCCGTCACGTCGAGCTGGAGCGCGTGCGCGTCTGTTCCGACCTCCTTGGCCGCGGCCTCGCCGCGTTCGAGATTGCGCGACCCGACCAGCACGGTGAAGCCGTGCGCCACCATGTCCTTGGCGATTTGCAGGCCGATGCCTTGATTGGCCCCGGTGACCAGGGCGACGGGCTTGTTGTTCATGGCGACCTCGTTGGCGGTTGGTTGTCAGCGCCGCTCGGCTCCGGTATCAGCTGAGACGGATCACTGTTCCGTTTCAATACGGAACAGTGATCCATCTGGCAAGCGAGGAATGTGATGAGCGAAAGACCGGAGGCGCAGGAAGACGGCTCGGAGCCGCGAGTCGGCGCTGATCGGCGCGTGCGCGCCGACGCGCAGCGCAGCCTCGACGCTCTGCTCGTTGCGGCCAAGGCCGTGTTCGCAACCTCAGGCGTGGACGCGCCGGTGCGGGAGATCGCCGAGCAGGCCGGCGTCGGCCTGGGCACCCTTTACCGGCATTTTCCGCAGCGCTCGGACCTGATCGCCGCCGTCTTCCGCCGTGAAATCGACGCCTGCGCGAATGCGGCGCCGATGCTGTCGGCCGACCGTAAGCCGTTCGAAGCCCTGGCGACCTGGATGCAGCGCTACGCCGCCTTCATCGCCGCCAAACGGGGACTCGCCCAGGCGCTCCACTCCGGAGATCCGGCGTACGACAATCTGCCGGGTTACTTCGACCAACGGCTGCGGCCCGCCCTGCGCACGCTGCTCGACGCTGCCGCCGCCGCAGACGAGGTTCGCGCCGATGTCGATGCCGACGAACTGCTGGGCGCGGTGGCCAGCCTCGGCATGTCCGCCCACAACGCCGGACCGGGCCGGGCCGAGCGCATGGTCGCGCTCCTCGTCGATGGGCTGCGCTATCGGTCGACCTAGTCCCGGTAGCGCTCCGGCGCGTCGCCTAGCGCGGCCTTGAGCTCGCCGAGCCAGGGCGCGTATTTGGTCCACTGGTCGAGCCCGTCGCGGAAGATCGGCTGGCGCACCTGTTCGGAGCTGGGCGTGCGGACGCTGCGCTCGGTCTTGTGAAACTCTAGGCAGGCGGGCTCGAACGGCAGGCCGCAGTAGTCCAGCAGCCGTCGCACGCTGCCCTCCAGATCGTCGACCACGTCTTCGTGGTGCACTCGCAGCACCCGGCCCGGAAGCGCCTCGTCCCAATGGCGCATCAGCTCGAGGTAGGTGCGGTAGCAGCGGGCGATGTCGCCCACGCTGTAGGTGAACTCCTGGCCCTGGGCGAACAGCTGCTTGAGGTTGCTGAAACAGCAGGCCATCGGCTCGCGCCGCGCGTCGATGATCCGCGCGTTCGGCAGCATTAGGTGGATCAGGCCGATGTGACGGAAGTTGTTGGGCATCTTGTCGATGAAGAACGGCTTGTCGGTCCGATAGACCCGCGTTTCGGCGAGGTGCCGCTCGCCCAGCCGCCGGAAATCCTCGGCCGTCATGTCCGCCAGCACCGCGGGATAGCGCGGGTTGTCCAGGTCGGGGTCGCGGCCCTGCAGCTCGAGTACGACGCGCGGGACATCGGAGAGCTCCTGCGTGCCCTCCACCTGCGAGTGCGAGGCGAGGATCTGTTCCAGCAGCGTGGAGCCGGATCGCGGCAGGCCGAGGACGAAGATCGGGTCGGCGCGGGGATCGCCCCAGCCGGCGCGGCGCGCGAAGAACTCGCTCGTGCAGACCTCGATCTGCAAGCGGGTGTTGCTCTCGATGAGTTCCGGGCGGTAGCGGCTCTCAGAGCGCCTCAGGGCGTTGCCGCGTTCGTAACAGGCCCAGGACTCGGCGATCTCGCCGCGATCTTCCAGCGCTTTGCCGAGCGCGAAGCAGAGGTGGCAGCGGTCCTCCAGCGCGGTCGCCGGCGAGGCTTCCTCGGCGCGCATGCGGCTCATTTCTGCGTCGCTGAAACGGTAGAGCTTGAGGTTAGCCAGGCTCCAATAGGCGTCGCCGAAATCGGGCCGAGCCGCCGCCGCGGCGCGGTACTCGTCGATCGCTTCCGGAACCTGCCCCACCGTCTTCAGCGCGTGGGCGAGCCATAGGTGCGCATCGGGCGAGGCCGGGACGTCGGCGATCATCTCGCGGTAGAGGCCGATCGCCTTGTCGTTTTCGCCCAGGCCCACGGCCGCGGTGGCCGCCAGCGTACGGTAATCGAAATTCCCGGGCTCCAAGGCCAGCAGCTGCTCGATCTGCACGCGGGCCAGCACGTACTTCTGTCGCTTTACCAGCGTCTGCGCGTAGTCGTACCGCGCCGCCTGGTACTGCGGCGTCAGCTCCAGCACGGCCTCGAGCAGCAGCTCCGCATCATCCAGAACGTCGCGGGCTATCCCGATCCTGGCCAGCAGCCGCATGGCCTCGGGGTGATCGCCAGCCCGCAACAGGTAGGCGCGGATGATCTGCTCGGCCGACGCGAGGTCACCGTCGGAGAACAACGACGTTGCGGTCACCACGTCGGTCGGAAGGTTCTTCAGCGTGGCGACGTGGGCGGCGGCGGTGGCGGCGTTCCGCGGCTCCTTGGTCAGGCGATACAGGCCCTCCAGCATGCGCCAGCTGGTTGGCAGCGCTGGGTTGATGTTCACCGCGCGCAGCAGGGCCTCGATCGCCGGGGGCGCGTCCTTGCGGGCGACGAAACAGAGGCCGCGTTCCTCGTGCAGGCGGCTGAAGCGCGGCTGTGTCCGCTCCAGGCGCTCTAGCATCGCCAGGGCCTCGTCGAGGCGTAACAGGTAGCGCAGGCTGATCGCAGCGATGAGCAGCAGGTCGCGGTTCTGCGGCATGTCGCGCAGGAACTCGTCGGCGCCCTGCAGCGCCTCGGCGTGCCGGCCGTCCTTCTGCAGCTTCCGCAACCGGCCGACTTCAGCCTCGATCGGCGACGGAGGGAGGGTGATCAGATCCATGGGCCCAGGCGCAACGACGGGCGGGCCCCGCGGCCCGCGCCCGTCTTACTGTAAGACGAAGCGGGCGTCAGAAATGCGCGCCGATCTTCAGCATGACCACCGCCGGCCGGATCGGCACCTCGGATTTGATGAACTGCGCCGACGAGGTGAACATGCTGGCGTGGGAGTCGGTCAGGTTCGTCCCGTAGATTGAGGCGTACCAATTGTCCTTCGAGACGCCGACCGACGCGTCGAGGGTGCCGTAGCCTGGCATCTCGTAGCGGAGCAGCGTCGTGTTGGGGATCAGGACGCCTGTACCCGAGGCGTAGGTGGCGGGCTGGTTGAACTGGCTACCGGTGTAGCTGCCGCCCACCTGAACGAACGCCTTGTAGTCGCCGATCTCCCAATCGTAGCGCGCCCGCAGGTCGCCCTGGAACGCCGGCGAGAACGCCGGCACCGTGCCAACGGCGCCGAAGGGGTTCTGGAACGCCACCGCGCCGACCCCCTTCTGGAAGATTTCCGTGATGCATTTCCCGAAGCTCGGGCTCCCCGCGATATTGCTGGTCAGGCACGGCGAGTTGGCCTGACGGTCGTCGTTGTAGGTCCCGGAGCCCTGCACCGTCAGCCCATCGGTTACCTTGGCGACGACCTGCACCTCGCCGCCGTTGACGTCGTAGTCCGGGCCATTGATGCCGAAGGTGGTGTTGCCCAGCTCGGTCGGGTTGAAGAACAGCAACTGAACGTTGTCCCACTCCATGTGGTAAGCGGTGAGATTCAGCTGCAGGCGGTGATCGAAGAATTCGCTCTTCAGGCCGAACTCGTAGTTGGTCAGCGAGTCTGGTGCGTAGCCGTTCGGCTTCTCGAACTGGCTCGCTCCCGCTGTCGCGCCGAGAGGCGCCGCGGGGTTGATGATCGGGAACGGCGCGACCCCTCCGACAGTCCGGTTGAAACCGCCGGGCCGGAAGCCTTCCGAATAGGTGAAGTAGGTCAATACATCATCCGTGATGTGCCAGGTGATGTTCGCGCGGCTCTTGAAGCCGGAATAGGTCACGTGGTCGTGGTGCGAGTCGATGTTGAACATGCCGCCGCCGGAGCCCGTAGCGGGGTTGAACCCGGTGCATCCGCCGTTCGGCACGTCCACGCAGCTTCCTCCGGTCTCGTATTCCGAGCCGACCTCGAACTCCTTGTACTGATACCAGCGGGTCCCGGCGCTGATTGTCAGGACGTGCGGGATCACGTCGAAATCGACGGAGCCGAAGAACGCAATCTGGTCGTAGCCGCGCTGGGTATCCTCACCAAACGCGGTGTTGTTGCTGCGCTGCCCAGGGACGTTGGCGGTCGATCCCGGCGCGGTCGTGACGTTGGCCACGCACGGCTGGCCGCCGCCTAGCGCGATCGTCAGGTTCTGCGGGCTGCAATCGGGGATCGTCTTATAGTTGAAGTTCATGTTGTCGTAGATGCGGAAGTTCTCTTGGTAGACGCCCGCGATGCCGCGGATGCGCCAATCATCGGGCGTGCTCACACGGAATTCATTGCTCAGATGGGTGTTCCTGACCTGGTCGAGCCAGCTCGAGACGGGCGAGAAACACGTCAGCGGCGTGCCGGCCCCGAGCAGGCCGTTGGTCCCGCCGGTGCAGGCGTAGTAGGCGCCTTCCACGGAGCGCGAATAGTTCGAGTAGTCCATCTGCTGGTTGATGTGTCGCAGCAGGTAGCTGCCGGTATAAATCGCCTTCAGCGGCCCAAGCTTGCCGTTGAGGGTCCAGGCCGTGTTCGAGTAGCTGTCGCGGTCGTACGACGGTGCGAAGGAAGTCGTCTGCAGCGGCTGCAGCGGCTGGAAGTCGGAGCCGGTGGGATATTCCACCGACAGGCCCTCGGCGTCGAGGCTCTGGAAGCTCTCGCTGACGAGGACATTCCAGTCGTCATTGATGTCGTAGAGGCCTGACAGGCGCGCGCCCTGGTAGTCGACTGGATTGAAGTTATTGCGGGCGATGTCGCCGTTGTTGGCCTGCGGGGCCCCCGGCAGTGTGCACAGGTTGTGAGCGCCGCCCGCCGGCAGGCCGTTCGGACAGGTCCCCGCGGCGTTCGGCAGGATGTTGAAGTAGGCGTTGCCGGCATCGTTGTTCGAGCGCGTGAAGGTGCTCGGCACGTTGTCGATGTAGCCGCCGTGGTGATCGTCGTAGAGCACCAGGCGAACGGCCGCCTTATCCCCGAGCGGGACGTTGAAGACCGCGTTGAACGCGTAGTTCGGATCGCCTCCCTCGGTCACGCCGGCCTGCGCTTCGGCGCTGGCTTCGAAACCGCCGATTTTCGGCTTGTTGGTGATGTAGCGGATGGCGCCGGCTTCCGCGCCGCCGCCGAACAGCGTGCCTTGCGGGCCCTCCAACACTTCCACCCGCTCCAGGTCGACGGCGTAGACGTCGACGTTCCGACCCGGGAACTGCATCGACTGGTCGTCGAGATAGAGCGCGACGTTCGGGAAGGTGGCGATCGTGGCGCTGGACTGGTTGCCCTGCAGGCCGGCGCTGAGGCCGCGCATGAAGATCACGCCCTGGCCGGGGCCGTTGTTCCCGAAAGTGACGTTGGGCGTGTACTTGATCAGATCGTCGAGGGTGGTGATGTTCTGCTGCGCCAGCACCTGGCCGGTGAAAGCCTGGATCGTCGCCGGCACCGACTGGACGCTTTCGTCGCGGCGCTCGGCAGTGACGATGACTTCTTCGACGCCGACGGATGCGCCGCTGGCGCTGGCGTCAGCCGAAGCGTCGGTGGCCGTAGCAGTGACTTGCTGGATGCCGGCGGGACCGACGCCCGGGTCGGCGGCGAGGGCGGCGCCCGCATACCCGCTGAGGATCGCCGCAACGGCGCAGGAAAACTTGTATCTGGCTTTCACGAACGTCTCCCCCAAGAGATTCAATCAACACCGCCCTCACGCGCGCAACACCGTGCGCACGCTCAAGACAGCGCGAACCGAAACAAAAATTGCGACGTGAAACCCCCGACGCGCCTTGACCATAGGGGCGCTGCGTGACGCTTCGGTGATGGTAAAACTACAGCCCGATGAACATTATGAACGGGCTGAGGCGACCGCCCGAGGCGATGGCCCCAGCCGCGGCTACGCTAGCCGATTGCGGGATCGCTCAGGCTGGCGCGGCCGGTTTCCATGTGGCCCGAAAGCCGTCTCGACCAGACCGGGTCACGGTCGGCGGTGACGATCAGATCGTACCAGTGAGCCGATCGGTCGATCCGCCAGGGGTAAGTCAGCGTCTGCCGGGGACCCAGCTGGTGAACCCGAGCGTCGCCGTGCGGGTACGCGCCCGGCGAGACGGTCACGCGGCAAGCCGCGCCCGCGTTTCTGATCGTCAGCGCGATCCGGTCCCGCTCAGGCACGTAGGCCGCCTCGACTTCGAGACCCGCTGGCGCGCGCCCGGCGAAGCGCCGGAGGAAACCGTTCGGCCCGTGAACGGTGAGGTCGTAGCCCGCCGGTCCGACGAGAACATCGGTCGCGAGGCGCGAGCCGGCGCCCACCGTGTAGAACCAGGGCCCGGCGGCGTTGACCGCCGACCAGACGCTGAAGGACGCGCCCGCCTGACCGTCGTTGACGAAGGTGAGGGCGACATGATCGGCCTCGGCGTGGCCGTGGACATGAAGCCGATATGGCAGCGCCCTGGCAGGTCGCCCGCCCGGCTCCTGCAGCGGCAGGACCTGTTGGCTTGGTATCGCCGGCGCAGGCAGGGCGGCCGCCGCATCGACCGCCGCGATCAGCCCGGCTGCACCGACGAGGCTGGCGGGCGCGCCGCGTTGCTCGAAGTCGAACACCGACGTCAGGTCCCCGCAAACGGCCCGGCGCCACGGGCTGATGTTCGGCTCCGCGACGCCGAAGCGCTTTTCCAGGAAGCGGATGACCGAGGTGTGGTCGAACACTTCGGAGTTTACCCAGCCGCCGCGGCTCCAGGGCGAGATCGCCATCAGCGGCACCCGCGGGCCAAGACCGACGGGCTCATGGCCGTAGATCTCGCCCGCCACGTCGACGTTTGAGGCGCCCATCGACGCGTTCACCGCCGGCACGGGCGGCGGGACGTGGTCGAAGAAGCCGTCGTTCTCATCGTAGTTGAGGATGAACACCGTCTTGGACCAGACCTCCGGATGGTCCGCGAGAGCTTCGATCAGGCGGGCGGTCAGGGACTGGCCGTAGCCAGGGCTGGCGCTCGGGTGTTCGCACATGATGTAGGGGGCGACAATCCACGACACCTGGGGCAGCGTCCCGGCAGCGACGTCCTGGGCGAAGGCGCTGACCAGGTGCTCGCCGCGCGACGACTTGGCATTCTGCGGAGTCGATCCCGCCACCCAGTCCCGGCCGCGCCTATAGAGCGGCGAAGCCCTGTCGAGGTCCCGGAACGCCCGGCAATAGGCCAGGGCGTTGTCGCCGTAGTTGTCATACTCCTGATAGACCTTCCAGGAGACGCTGGCGGCCTGCAGCCGCTCGGCATAGCTGGTCCAACCGAAGCCCGTGAACTTCGGATTGTCGTGCGCCATCTCGGCGGTCTCGTTGAACTCCTGCCACGGATTGGCGACCGCTAGAGGCCCGGTCTCGCCCGCCGTGAGCCCGCTGGTTCCAGTGAACAGGAACATCCGGTTGGGGTTGGTCGGGCCGAAGATCGAGCAGTGATAGGCGTCGCAGATCGTAAAGGCGTCGGCGAGCGCGTAGTAGAACGGCAGGTCGGCGCGGGTGAAATAGCCCATGGTCAGCGGCGTCTTGGCCGCGATCCAGGCGTCGTGGTTCTTCCAGCGTTCGTGCGAGCCCTTCCAGCTGTGGTCCAGGCTGTGCATCACTTGGGCGCTCGTGGCGCGGCCATCGAGGTGGAACGGCAGCACGTAACCCGCTTCGGCCTTCGGGTCGGGCTGGCGCCAGACGGAGCGTCCGGACGGCAGGGTCACCGGACGCGGATCGCCGAACCCGCGCACGCCCCGCAGGGCGCCGAAGTAGTGATCGAACGCGCGGTTCTCCTGCATCAGGATCACCACATGCTCGACGTCGCGGATGGAGCGCGTTGCGGCGTGCGCCGGGATGGCGAGCGCCTTGGCGATCGCCCGCGATCCAGCTGCTGAGGCAACGGCGGAACCTGCGGCGAGTTTGAGGAACTCTCGCCGTTCCGGCGCGGTCATGTCGATGTCTCCAGATGACGCCCCCTGGCGTTGCGCGAGAATTGTGACAGACGATGACGCCGGTCCAAAGAAAGCTTCACTTGCGGAGCCCGAATTGGGCCCTGACGCACCCGGCGTGGCCACAAGACAGGAGCGGATGATGTCCCAGACGGTTGCCGACGTTTTGGTTGGCGGGCTAGAGCAGATCGGCGTCAATCACGTGTTCGGCCTGATCGGCGACTCGCTCAATCCGCTCGCGGACGCGGTGCGAAGAAGCAAGATCGAGTGGGTCGGGGTCCGGCACGAGGAAGGCGCGGCCCTCGCCGCAGCGGGTCAGGCCAAGCTCACCGGCACGCTCGGTGTCTGCGCCGGCACCACCGGGCCTGGCAGCACCCACTTGGTGGCCGGGCTCTACGAAGCCAGCCGCGACCACGCCCCGGTGCTGGCGCTCTCCGGCGACATGGCGCGCGAGTTCCAGGGCACCGACTACATCCAGACCACTAAGCCGGATCTGCTGTTCCGCGACGTGGCGCTCTACACCGAGACCATCTCGTCACCGGCGCAGGCGCCTAGCGTGATCCACCAGGCGATCGCCGCCGCCTACGCCGGACGCGGCGTCGCTCACCTGACGCTGCCGCAAGACGTGATCGGCGCCAAGGCGGAGGGCGAGCTTTCCAGCGTTGCGACGCTAAAGCCGCGCCAGCCGTTCGCGGCGAACGCCGAGGCGGTCGCTGACATCGCCGCCAGGATCGGTAAGGCCGGCAGCGTGGTGGTCATGTGCGGCAATGGTTGCCACGGCGCGGCAGAGGAACTGCGCGCGCTGTCGGACCGGCTCAAGGCCCCGCTGATCCACTCGGTCAAGGGCAAGGACATCATGCCGTTTGACGATCCGCGCTGGATGGGCGGGATCGGCATGATCGGCACCAAGGCCGTCTACGAAGCGGTCATGCGCTGCGACCTGCTGCTGATGGTCGGCACCGACTATCCCTATTCCGAGTTTCTGCCGCACAAGGCGAGGGTGATCCAGATCGACGAGCGGCCGGAGGTGCTCGGCCGCCGCGCGCCGACCGTGCTGGGCGTCGCCGGATCGGCCCTGCCGACGCTGAAGCTGCTGCTGGGTCAGGTGGCGGCGAAGGATGACGTCCGCTTTTTCGACGGTGTCACCCGCGAGCGGCGCAAGTGGGACGAGATGCTGGATAAGCAGGCCGACCTTGGTCGCAGCGCCGACCGCATCCATCCCCAGGCTGTCGCCCGGACTGTCGGCGATCTGGCCGCGCGCGACGCGGTGTTCGTGTTCGACACCGGGCTCAACACGCTGTGGTCGGCCAACTGGATTCGGCAGAGCGGCTCGCAGCGGATCATCGGCTCGTTCAACAACGCCGCCGTGGGCACCGCGCTGGGCCAGGCCAACGGCGTGCAGGCGCTGGACCGCTCGCGTCAGGTGATCGCCATGTGCGGCGACGGCGGCTTCAACATGCTGATGTGCGAGTTCATGACCGCCGTGCACCACAAGCTGCCGGTCAAGGTGGTGATCTACAACAACTCGGCCCTGGGGCTGATCACGCTGGAAGCGGAGCGGGTCGGCATTCCGGCCTTCCACCGGGCCATCGAGTTCCCCAATCCCGACTTCGCGGCGCTGGCCCGCGCTTGCGGCGGCCAAGGCTTCACCGCCAGGAAGCCGGGCGAGCTGAAGGCGGCGATCGCCGCCGCCTTCGCCGTCGACGGCCCCGCCATCATCGACGCCGTGGTGCCCGCCGACGAGCTGCCGAACCTGCCGCATCTGGACCTGGAAGTGGTCGGTCAGGTCGCCTTGGCGAAGGTCAAGGAAGCCGTCTGGGCCTTGACCGGCGGCTAGCCCCGATCACTGTGGTAGCGGCGCGTGGATCTCGGCGATGTAGCCGCCGGGAAACTGGACGATCGCGGCGTTGCGGTGATCCGCGACATAGGGCGGCACGAGCACCGTCGCGCCGGACGCGGTCGCCTTGGCCAGGGTCGCCGCCAGGTCGGCGACCTCATAGCCGGTCAGTTCGCGGCCGTAGGGCCAGGGCAGGTGGCCGTCGGTGACCAGCACCACCGCCTTGCCGAACGCCGAGCTGATTCTGACCCGCCGGAAGGTCTCCTCCGGTCGCCCGATCTCGATCCCCGGCGCCGCGGCGTCGTTTGCCGTCACCGTGCCGTGCGAGAAGGCAAGGAAGCCGCGAATGAAGGCGTCGGCCCGCTCCCTGGACAGGTACAGCCGGTTCTCCGGCGCCGTCGCGAGCGGAGTGTAGCTGGGCGCGGTCGTGTGCCAGTAGAGCTGCATGTTCACCCCGCCGGGCCACTGGATCACTGCATCGCGGCCGATCGGATCGGCGAACGGGGCCACCAGCACGTCGGCGCCGTCCGCCTTGGCGGCGGCGATCGCCACGTCCATGTCCGCGACCAGATAGCCGGTCCGCTCGGCGCCGAACCCATAGGGAATCGGGGTCGTGAACCCGAATACCGAGAGCGAGCCGGCGGGGGTCTGGACCGCTTCGAAGCTGGTGCTGCTGGGCGTCGGCGTCACGGTCATGATCGCGGGCTTGGAGGACTGCCCGCCGAACGTCGCCGTGAAGCTGGCGGCGAACGCGGCCATGTCGGCCTGAGCCACATAGACGTGGGTGGTGTCGTACTGCGGCGCGACGGCCACGACCGGGGTCGTCGAAGGCTGTGCAAGGACCGGCGTGGCCGCGAGCAGCAAGCCGGCGAAGGTCAGAATCCCGCAGACTCGCACGGCGGCGCTCCAGCGTTGACGGGGCGGCCCAATGCCGCGCCAGGATGTTCAGGCGAAGACAAGGAAAATGGCTTACATAGTGGGACAGGCTCTACACAACGGACACAAGCTCGGCCTACCGCTTCGCAGCGCCGCAGACCGCCAGGAACCCTCGCCCACATGTCCACCGACACGGACGCCGAAACCACCCACTCCGACATCGTCCACCCGCAAGCGATCCCGTTCGTGCTGGTCCACCTGAGCTGCCTGGCGGCGTTCTGGACCGGCGTCACCTGGCAGGCGCTGGCGCTCTGCATCGGGCTGTACTGGCTGCGCATCTTCGCCATCGGCGCGGGCTACCATCGCTACTTCTCGCACCGCGCCTTCTCCACCAGCCGCGTGTTCCAGTTCGTGCTGGCGTTCCTGGCCCAGACCACGGCCCAGAACAGCGTGCTCTGGTGGGCCGCGCTGCATCGGCGCCACCACCTCTATTCGGACACCGTCGAAGACACCCACTCGCCGCGCCGCCGCGGCTTCTTCTACGCCCACGTCGGCTGGATCTTCGACAGCAAGCACACCAAGACCGACCTGGTGCGGGTGGCCGATCTGGCCGCCTTTCCCGAACTGGTGTGGCTGGACAGGTTCGAGCTGGTCCCCGCCGTCCTCACCGCCGGGCTCTGCTTCCTGGTCGCCGGTTGGCCGGGCCTGGTGGTCGGGTTCCTGTGGAGCACGGTGTTGGTCTACCACGCCACCTTCTGCATCAATTCGCTCGCCCACGTGCACGGCAAGAAGCGCTACGTCACCGGCGACGACTCCCGCAACAACTGGTTCCTGGCGCTGCTGACCATGGGCGAGGGCTGGCACAACAACCACCACGCCTGCCAGAGCAGCGTGCGTCAGGGCTTCCGCTGGTGGGAGGTGGACGCCACCTTCTACTTCCTGCGCACCCTCTCCTGGATCGGCGTGGTCTGGGAGCTGAAGCTGCCGCCCGAGCAGCTGCTGCGCGGCGAGCAGCGGCTGGGCGCGCGGGTGATCGACCGCGCCGCCGAACAGCTGGCCGCGCGCTTCAACCCCGAGCCGATCGCCCGCGCCATCGCCGAAGCCCTGCACGGCCCCGAGCTGGCGGCGCTGCAAGAGACCCTGGCGCGCGCCCAGCACCGCGCCAGCGAGGCGCTGGCCACCGTCCACCTGCCGCAGATGCCCACCCGCGACGAGATCCTCGCCGGGGCCAAGGCGATGTTCGCCAAGACCCCCTCGATCGACGACATCGTCGACCGCGCCCACGACATGCTGCTGGCGGCGGTCGGCGCGCGGCTGGCGGCGAACACGGCCTCGTAGAGCCTGGCGGACCCGGACTCAGCTTCATCCTCCAAAATGTGTCATCCCGGCCGCAGCCGCGAAGCGGCGGAGAGCCGGGATCTACTTCGCGTCGGCGGTGAAGCAGATCCCGGATGAGTCCGCTGCGCGGCTCTCCGGGATGACAAACTGGGTGAGTCTGAAGTAGCTTTCGACGCAGGTCAGCCCGTGTGACTGTCGGCCTCAAGCACCTGCGCTTTCAGTATTCCTGCGCAGTCGACGCCCCGGTCCGCCGGCGATGTTTCACGTGAAACCGTAAACGGCCGTTGATAACGGGGCCCTCGCCGTGCCGCCGACACGGCGGCGCCCCAGATTTCCTGTTACCTGACGATGTCAAAGACCCGGCGTCAGCTGAACGCCGAGAGCCAAGACCTCCGCGATTCAATCCTCAGTCAAGCGCCGCCGCGAAAACGGTTCGCAACGTAAGCTGCGCCTTCGCCTATGTTGCCGGCGTGACCGCCAAGACCCTCTGCGACCGCGGCCAGGCCCTGGCCAGCCAGGGCCAATCGACCCGTCGCCCGAACCTCGTGCTGGCGGCGACCGTGTTGGCGTCCGGTCTCGACTTCATCGACGGCTCGGTCGTCAACGTCGGCGTGCCGGCGATCGGGCGCAGCCTGCACGGCGGCGCGGCGGACCTGCAGTGGGTGGTCAACGCCTATCTGCTGCCGCTGAGCGCCCTGCTGCTGCTTGGCGGCGCGCTCGGCGATCGCTACGGGCGACGGCGAATGCTGGCGGCCGGGATCGTACTGTTCGCGGCCGGATCCGCCGCCTGCGCCGCCGCGCCCACGCTGGCCTGGTTGATCGCCGCCCGCGTCGCGCAGGGTTTGGGCGCCGCGCTGATGCTGCCGAACAGCCTGGCGGTGCTCGGCGCCTCGTTCGAAGGGCCGGCGCGTAGCCGCGCGGTCGGCATCTGGGCCGCGGCCGGCGCAATCGCGGCTGCCGTCGGGCCGGTGCTGGGCGGCTGGCTGATCGACACAGTCGGCTGGCGCGCGATCTTCCTGATCAACCTGCCGCTGGCCGCCGCCGCGGCCGGCCTCGCCCTCTACGCCATCGACCGCGATCCGCCGCCAACCGAGGGCGCGCGGCTGGACTTCGTCGGCGCCGCCCTGATCACCGGCGCCCTCACCGGCTTGACCTGGGGCCTGACCGAAGGCGCCGGGGCCATGGGCTGGCGCGCCGGCCCCGTCGCCGCGATCGCGCTGGGCGCGGGACTCGCCGCAGCGTTCGTCTGGACCGAGAAGCGGCTGGGCGAGCGCGCGCTGACGCCGCTGGCGCTGTTTGGCTCGCGGCCGTTGGTGGCGCTGAACCTGCTGACCCTGCTGCTCTACGGGGCCATGGCCGGCTTCCTCCTGCTGCTGCCCTTCGTGCTGATCACCGCGGCCGGCTATTCGGCGACGGAGGCCGGCGCGGTGATGCTGCCGTTCCCCGTAATCATGATGATCGGATCGCCCCTCCTCGGCGAGCTGGCCGGCCGCATCGGCGCGCGGCCACTGCTGATCGCCGGCGCGATGCTGATCGGCGCCGGCCTGCTGCTGGCGATGCGGGTCGGGCCGCACGCGAACTACTGGACCGCGGTCTTACCTAGCGTCGCGGTCCTCGCACTCGGCATGACCTACTCCGCCGCGCCGCTGACGTCGGCGATCCTGAGCGCGGCCGACGCCAAGCACACCGGCGCCGCCTCCGGCCTCAACAGCGCGGTGGCCCAACTGGGCGGGGTGATCGTCGTCGCCCTGGTCGGCGCGGTGCTGGCGCTGCGCGGTGCGGCGCTGATCGGAGCGTTCCACGTTGCGGCGATCGCCGGCTCGGCGCTCGCCCTGGCGGCCGCGGCGACTATCGTGTTTCTGTTTCGCGACGCCCATATCCAGGGCGCTGCGGCGGCGAACGGAGGCTCGGATGCCCCACCCTAAGGAGGACGACCACCTGATTCCCGAAGCCGAGCGGGAAGCCGAACTCGACGAGGCGCTGGAGGAGACCTTCCCCGCCAGCGATCCGATCTCGCCGATGCGGCCCGACGAGGCGTAAGGCTGCGCCCGACAACGGGGTAGCAGCGAGGAGAGCAGGATGGTGCAGGCAAACCTTGGCGAAGCGCCTTATCAGGTCAACATCGTCGCCGCCGGCCACGCGCTGTTGGCCGACGAACCGGAAGCCAACGGCGGGCGCGGCGTCGGCCCCGATCCGTTCGATCTGGTGATGTCGGGCCTCGCGGCCTGCACCCTGATCACGCTGCGCATATACGGCGAGCGCAAGGGCTGGAGCGGGCTTAGGCTCTCGGTCCAGCTGCGCCACCGCATGGTGGACGGCGTTCATCAGATCGACCGAAAAGTCCAGGTGACCGGCGCCCCCGACGCCGCCGCGATCGAGCGGCTGCGCGACATCGTCGAGCGCACGCCGGTCACCCTGGCGCTGAAGGCCGGCTTCACCATATCGACCGTGCTGGACGACGCCGTCGCCGCATCAGGAGCCGCCGCATGAGCCACGTCACCTATGAGATCGTCCAGCACGACAGCGGCTGGGCGTACCGCGTCGACGGGGTCTATTCGGAGACTTATCCCAGCCACGACGCCGCCAAGGCCGCGGCCAAGCGCGCGGCCGGTGAACAGCGGGTGGCGGGCGACACGTCCGGCATCACCTGGGAGGACGCTGGCGGGCGCTGGCACGAGGAGCTCTCTGAGGGCGACGATCGCCCGGACACCGACGTCAGAGGTTAGGCGGGCATGGCCGATATCTTCCTGGTTCCCGGCGTCCGCACGCCGTTCGTCAAGGGCGGCGGCGCGTTCGCCCCATACGACGCCCTGGCCATCTCCGCGCCGGTGGCCGAGGCGATGGCCGCCCGCGCCCGGCCGGATTTCATCGTCTGGGGCGAGGTGATCCCGGAGACGACCGTCTCCAACATCGCCCGCGAGCTGGTGTTCGAGGCCGGCCTCGATCCGACCATCCCGGCCTTCTCCACCGTGCTCGCCTGCTCGACCAGCTTCATGGGCGCGATCGAAGCCTCGGGCATGATCGGCCGCGGCGGCGCGCACCTGGCGCTGGTCGGCGGCGCCGAGACCATGAGCCACGTGCCGATCGCGCTGAAGAAGCCGGTCGCCGACAAGCTGATCGCCACCTTCCCGCGCGATCCGGCCGGCGCGGCGGAGATGCTGACCCACCTTACCGCCGCCGACTTCGACCTGCCGCTCAACGCCTGGGCCAACCGGGTCAGCGGCAAGTCGCAGGGCCAGCACACCGAGGACACCGCCAAGCGCTTCGCCATCACCCGCGAAGAACAGGACAGGTGGGCGCTGCGCAGCCATCAGAGCGCCGTCGCCGGCCAGGACGCCGGCTTCTTCGACGACCTGGTGATCCCGTTCGGCGGTGTGGAGAAGGATACCCTCCCCCGCCGCGACACCTCGCTAGAGCGGCTGGGAACCCTCCGCACCGCCTATGATCCCGCCGGCACGATCACCGCCGGCAACGCCTCGCCGGTCACCGATGGGGCAGCCTCGCTCTGGGTCGGCGATGCGGAAGGCGTGGCCCGGCTGGGCGTTACCCCGGCGGTCAAGCTGGTGGATTTCGAGATCGCCGCGATCGACTTCCGGCTCGACGAGGGCATGCTGATGGCCCCCGGCCGCGCGATCCCGCGCCTGCTGGCCCGCCACGGTCTGAAGTTCGCCGACATCGCGCTGTGGGAGATCCACGAGGCGTTCGCCGCCCAGGTGCTGGCCAACATCAAGGCCGCCACCGACCCGGTCTATCGCCAAGAACGCGCCAAGGTGCACGCCGACCTCGGCGAGTTCCCCTGGGACCGGGTCAACCCGCACGGCGGCACGCTGGCGATCGGCCACCCGTTCGCCGCGACCGGCGCGCGCATCCTCAGCCAGGCGGCCAAAGAGCTGGCGGCGATGCCGGCCGGCGCGCGCGGCATGGTCTCAGTCTGCGCCGACGGCGGTCAGGGCACCGTGGCGCTGCTGGAGCGGGTTTAGGCTTGCCGAATGCTGCTGGAACAGCCTGTCAACGTCATGGCCGGCTTGTCCCACCCATGAACGCGACCGCTGAAAGTGTTCATGGGTTGGCGACACTCTGCGCTGCGCGCTCCGGTCGGCAATGACGTGAGTAGGAGTCCAACTGACCTCGACGTGTTCTAGTCCATCACGATCGGCGTCGCCGACGCCCCGGGCGTCTGGGCTATCGGCTTGTCGCTGTCGCCCGCGAGCACCAGCTGCGGGACCTGGTGGAAGTTCCATTTGCCGTTCTTGCGTACGAACACCCAGATCATGTCGAACCGGTCGCCTGGCCACTTCTGCGGCGCGGTGGTCGTATCGCCCAGGATCGCGTTGGCGAGCGCCGGAATCGCCTCGTGGTGCCAACCGATCAGCACCGGATCGGCCGCCGCCTCGGCGCTGTGCGCCAGCTGGACCTCGTCGCCGATCTTGAACTCTTCGTCGGTTGTCAGCCCCAGCAGCGCAGCGACGGCCGACACCGTCTCGATCGGCCGCTGGCTGTGGGTGTGCGACTTGGTGGCGTAGATCGTCGCCGGCACGGCCAGGTGATCGCGCGTCGGCGCGCCGGTCTTGGAGAACAGCACCGCCAGCGCCCCGGCGCGCTGCCAGCCGCGCACGATTAGGCTCTCGGGGTCCTGATTGCCGTTGATGTCGACGCCAAAAATCGGCGGCGGAACGCCCGGCTTTTCGGCGTGACGAACGACCATGATCCTGTCGGCCATACGATCCTCCGAGCGAATTATTGAGACTTCCCGTTCAGCGGGAATTGGTGGCAGGGGCGGCCGACCCCGTCAATCCGCGGTGAAGCTTGGCGCTCCCGATTCGGCGTTGCCCGGCCGGCGCCATCGTGATTGGGTTGGCGCCAAGAGCGAGGGAAACCAGGAGGATGGCGGAAGATTTCCGCGCGCGGGCCAGGCTCTCGCCCAAGGGCCGGCTCTATGAGGATTTCGAGGTCGGCGAGGTGCGCCAACACCATTGGGGCCGCACCGTCGCGCTCTCCGACACCCTGCTGTTCACCACGCTCACCCTGAGTTTCAACCCGCTCTATTCCAACCGCGTCTACGCCAAGGCGCACGGGCATCCGGACATCGTCGTCAACCCGCTGCTGGTGTTCAACACGGTGCTGGGCCTGTCGGTGGAGGACAACAGCGAGATCGGCGGGCCGTTCGTGGGCGTAGGCGCGCTGACCTATCGCCAGCCGGTCTATCCCGGCGACACCCTGACCGCCCGCTCGACCACCAAGGCCGCGCGGCTGTCGGCCAGCAATCCCGCCAACGGCATCGTCACCTGGCTGACAGAGGGCTTCAACCAGCGCGAGGAGCGGGTGATCGACTTCGAGCGCTCGAACCTGGTGCGGCTGCGCCATCCGCCGAAACCGGAAGCGAGCGCATGAAACTCTCCGACCTCACCGGCAAGACCAACTACTTCGAAGACTTCAAGGTCGGCGAGGTGATCCGCCACGCGCGTGGCAAAACGGTCGAGGGCCTGGAAAACGTGCTGATCACCAACCTAGTGATGAACACCGCCCAGGCGCACTTCAACGAGGACTCGATGAAGGACAGCCCGTACGGCGGGCGGCTGTCGTACGGCGGGGTAAATTTCTCGTTGTGCATGGGTCTGGCGATGCAGGACACCGGCGAAAACTCCCTGGCCGAGCTGGGCATGGACAACATCCGGCTGATGAACCCGGTGGTGCACGGCGACACGCTCTACGCCTATTCCGAGGTGCTGGAGGTCGCGGCCAGCGATCGCGACGACGCCGGCGTCGTCACCTTCCGCCACTACGGCGTCAATCAGGACGACAAGCAGGTGTTCCAGGGCGATCGGCGAATGCTGATCAAGCGCCGCAGCCACTGGGCGGGCCGGTGAGCGGCCCAGCCGCCACTGGGCCACTCAGAGGGCTGAAGGTGCTGGACTTCACCCAGGCGCTGGCCGGACCGTTCTGCACCCAGCAGCTCTCCGACCTCGGCGCGGAAGTGGTGAAAGTCGAGGCGTTGGACGGCGGAGATTTGACCCGCGGCTCCGGGCCATTCCACGCGGCCGATGTCGAGCACCGCTACTCGGGCTATTTCCAGTCGATCAATCGCGGCAAGCAGAGTCTCGCGGTCGACCTAAAGACGCCGGAGGGCGCGGCGCTGATCACGCGGCTCATCCCCCGCTTCGACGTCGTGGTGGAGAACTTCCGCGTCGGCGTGATGGATCGGCTCGGGCTCTCCTACGAGACCCTGGCCGCGCTCAATCCGAAGCTGGTCTACGCGGCGATCCGTGGCTTCGGCGATCCGCGCACCGGGGCCAGCCCCTACGTCGACTGGCCGGCCTACGACGTGGTGGCCCAGGCGATGGGCGGGATGATGGGCGTCACCGGCCTCGCCGGCGGCACCCCGATCAAGATCGGCCCCGGCGTCGGCGACACCGTGCCGGCGCTCTATGCGGCGCTGGGGATCGTCAGCGCGGTGCTGCACGCCCGCGAGACCGGCGAGGGCCAGTTCCTCGATGTGGCCATGGTCGACGCGGTGCTGGGCGTCAGCGAGCGGATCGTGCACCAGTATTCGTTCGGCCAACAGGTGCCGGGACCCGAGGGCAATCACCACCCGTTCCTGCTGCCGTTCGGAATCTATCCGGCCGCTGACGGCTTCGTGGCCCTGGCCTGTCCGGGCGACGCCTTCTTCCACGGCCTGGTGAAGGCGCTGGGCGCCCCGCAGCTGCTGGACGAGCCGGCGTTCGCCACCCCCAAGGCCCGCGCCGCCAATCGCGTGATGGTGATCGAGCGGCTCTCCGAGCTCACCGGGGCGCTGACGAAGGCCGAACTGCAGCGGCGGCTCGGCGGCGTGGTGCCGTTCGGCCCAGTGCTGAACATCGACGAGATCGCCCACGACAGCCACTTCGCCGCGCGCCAGATGCTGGCCGAGATCGATATCCCCGGCGTCGCCGAGACGATGCGCATCGCCGGCCAGCCGATCAAGTTCGCCAGGACCCCGGCCGGCGTTCGCGGACGCGCGCCAGATCTGGGGCAGGACACCGACGCGGTGCTGCTCCAGCACGGCGCGACAGACGACGACATCGCACGTTGGCGGGCGGCCGGCGCCATCGCGGAGAAAGTGTCATGACACAGCGTCCTATGCGCCTGCGCAGGTCCCAGCTCTCGGTGCCGGGCGTCAGCGAGAAGATGATCGCCAAGGCCTGCATGTCGGACGCCGACCACGTGTTCCTCGACCTGGAGGACGCCGTCGCCCCGTCGGCGAAGGTGGGCGCGCGCACCACCATCGTCGATGCGCTGAACGCGCTCGACTGGGGCAAGAAGACCCGCTGTGTACGGGTCAATGACGTGACCACGCCGTGGTGCTTCGAGGACGTGATCGAAGTGGTCACCGGCGCCGGCAAGAACATCGACACGATCATGCTGACCAAGGCGACGCGCGCCGCCGATGTGCAGTTCGTCGACCTGTTGCTGAACCAGCTCGAGGCCAAGCTGAAGCTGGAGCGCAGGATCGGGCTGGAAGTGCTGATCGAGGAGGCCGCCGGACTGCAGCACGTCGAGGAGATCGCCGCCGCCTCGCCGCGGATGGAGGCGCTGATCTTCGGCATGGGCGACTATTCGGCCAGCCAGCAAATGAACCTGCGCGGCTGGGGCGGCGAGGGCTATCCGGGCGACGTGTTCCACTACCCGCGCTTCCGCATCGCCATGGCCGCCAGAGCGGCCGGGCTCGACCCGGTCGACGGTCCCTACGCCAACTTCCGCAACGAGGAGGGCTATCGGCGCGAAGCGCGCTTCGCCTACATGCTCGGCTTCGTCGGCAAGTGGGCGATCCACCCGGCGCAGATCTCGCCAGCGCTGGAGATATTCTCACCCGATCCCGAGGAGGTCGGCCGCGCCCGCGAGCTGGCCGCCGCCTACGACCAGGCGCTCGCCGATGGATTGGGCTCAGTCAACGTCAACGGCACGATGGTCGACGCCGCCTCGATCCGCATCGTCATGAATACCGTGCGCAAGGCCGAGCTGATCGGCATGTAAGGAGACGGCGATGGCCGACGACGCCGCCACGGATGTGACTCAGGGCTACCTGACCCCGGAGCGGGTCATGATGCGCGACGTGGCGCGGCAGTTCGTGCGCGACGTCGTGCTGCCGACGGCGAACCGGCTCGACCCGGTCAAGGGCGACATTCCGCAGGCGCTGATCGACCAGATGGGCGAGCTCGGCTTCTTCGGCATCCTGATCCCGGAGGAATACGGCGGGCTGGGGCTCGGCGCGTTCGAGTACTGCCTGGTCGCCGAGGAGCTGGCGCGAGGCTGGATGAGCGTCGCCAGCATCATCGCCCGCGGCAACTCGTTCTACCGCTCGATCCCCGGCGAGGGCGAGGACCTGAGGCGCAAGATCAGCCTGATGGCCAAGGGGCAGTATCTCGGCGCCGCGGCGCTGTCCGAGCCCGGCACGGGATCCGACCTTTCCAGCGTCTCCTGCCGCGCCCGGCGCGAGGGCGACGCGTGGATGATCACCGGCAACAAGTACTGGTGCACCTTCGCCGACGGCGCCGACTACATCAGCGTGCTCTGCCGCATCGACGATCCCGACGCCCCGCCCGGTCGCGGCGGCACCATCTCGGTCTCGGTGGAGAAGCCCAAGGGCGAGTTGCCTGCGGGCTGCACCGGCAATCCGATCCCCAAGATCGGCTACTTCGGCTGGAAGACCTGGGAACTGCGCTTCGATGGGACCCGCGCGCCGGTCCGGCAGACGGCCGCCGGGCACGGTGAGGAGGGCGGCCGCGCGCACCAGGCGGTCGCGTTCGGACTCGGTCTCGCCCGCGCCCACACCGCCGCCCGCTCGATCGGCCTCGCCCGCGGCGCGCTGGAGGACGCCATCGCCTACGCCAAGGAGCGCATCCAGTTCGGGCAACCGATCTCCGACTTCCAGGCGATCCGGTTCAAGATCGCCGCCATGGCCACCGAGGTCGAGGCGGCGCGGCAGCTGATGTACTATGTGTGCAGCGAGATCGACGCCGGCCGGGCCGGCCGGGTCGAGACCTCGATGGTCAAGCTGTTCGCCTCCGAGATGGCCGAGAAGGTGACCAGCGAGGCGCTGCAAATCTTCGGCGGCGCCGGCTACACCACCCTCCACCCGATCGAGCGCTATTGGCGCGACGCGCGGCTGACCAAGATCTTCGAGGGCACCAGCGAGATCCAGCAACGGATTATCGCCGACAGCCTGCTCGGCAAGCCGACCATCCGGGGGTCGAACTAGGCGTCCGGCCATCTGCGCGGAATGCGACATCGCGCAACCTTCACATTAACCAATCAGAACCCCTGAGCCCTCTAGAACGGTCTCGTTCACTGGGGTTTGGAGGGCGCTTTGGCGCTCAGTCCGCGATTAGAATTACGGCAGGGCCAGGGGCTGGTCATCACGCCGCAGCTGCAGCAGGCAATCAAGCTGCTGCAGTTGAGCAACCTTGAGCTGGAGGCGTTCGTCGACGCCGAGCTCGAGCGCAATCCCCTATTGCAGCGCGACGACCGCGAAGGCGAGTCGGAGAACGACGCCGAGGCCAGCACCGCCGACGTCGAAGGCGCGGACGACGCCTTCGCCGCCGACCGCGTGACCGACAGCGCGGCCGCCGCCGACATCGACGCGCGGCATGACGATCTCTACGACGGCGCCTCGCCTGGCGACCACGCCACCGGCGACGTGGGCGCGGGCGGCGGCGCCGACGCCGGCGGTTCGGTCGACTGGTCCAAGGCCGGCAAGGGCGGCGGTTTCGAGGACGGCGACGGCGAGCGCGAAGGCGCCGGCGTGCGCGAACTCAGCCTCGCCGAACATCTGGAAGCCCAGTTGTCGGTCGCCGGCCTGGCCGATTCCGAGCGCCTTATCGCGCTGACCCTGATCGATGCGGTCGACGAGGGCGGCTACCTGCGCGCGGACCTGGCCGAGCTGGCCGAGCGGCTCGGCTGCGATGTGGCCCGGATCGAGGCGGTGCTGGCGAAGCTGCAGGGCTTCGAGCCCACCGGCGTCTTCGCCCGCGACGTCGCCGAGTGCCTGACGCTGCAGCTGAAGGAGAAGAACCGGTTCGATCCGGCGATGGCGGCCCTGGTCGCCAATCTCGAACTGCTCGCCCGCCGCGACATGTCCGCGCTGAAGCGGGTCTGCGGCGTCGACGACGAAGATCTGCGCGAGATGGTCGGCGAGTTGAAGGCGCTGACGCCAAAGCCCGGCGCGGCCTTCGGCGGCGAGCTGACGCAGGTGGTGGTGCCCGACGTCTACGTCCGCGAAGGCGCCCAGGGCCTGTGGTTGGTCGAGCTCAACACCGACACCCTGCCCAAGCTGCTGGTCGACCACCGCTATCATGCCCGGGTCTCGGCCGGCTCGCGGACCGACCAGGAGAAGACCTTCGTCTCCGACTGCATCTCCAGCGCCAACTGGCTGGTGAAAAGCCTCGACCAGCGCGCCAAGACCATCCTGAAGGTGGCCAGCGAGATCGTCCGCCAGCAGGACGGCTTCCTGGCCTACGGCGTCGAGCACCTGCGGCCGCTGAACCTGAAGACGGTCGCCGACGCGATCGGCATGCACGAGTCGACGGTCAGCCGGGTCACCTCGAACAAATATCTGGCGACGCCGCGCGGCGTGTTCGAGATGAAGTTCTTCTTTACCTCCTCGATCGCCTCCAGCTCCGGCGGCGAGGCTCACTCGGCCGAGGCGGTGCGCCACAAGATCCGCCAGCTGATCGAAGCCGAGCGCGGCGACAGCGACGTGCACTCAGACGATGCGATCGTCGACGTGCTGAAGGACGCCGGGGTCGACATCGCCCGGCGCACGGTGGCGAAGTACCGTGAGGCGATGCGGATTCCCTCGTCAGTGGAGCGCAAAAGGCTGCTGCGCGAGCTGAGCTAAACTGGGGTCTGGCTACGCTTGACACCATCCGGCGGCCGGTGCGTTGTTACGGCATGCAAGTCCAGGTTTCCGGCAAACACATTGATGTCGGCGAAGCGTTGCGCACGCGGATATCCGACGATCTCCTCTCTAGCATCGGCAAGTACTTCGAGCGCGGCGGCGACGCCGACGTGGTGCTTTCGCGCGATGGCCACGGGTTCCGCATCGACTGCGTGGTGAGCCTCGCCTCCGGCCAGCGATTACAGAGCCATGGCCTCGGCATGGACGCCCACGGCGCCTTCGGCCAGGCGCTGGCCAAGATCGAGACCCGCATCCGGCGCTACAAGCGTAAACTCAAGAGCCACTCGGTGGCCGCGGAGGCCAAGGCCGCCGAGGTCGCCGCGTCCTACGTGCTGCGCGCGCCGGACGACGCCAACGAGGTCGATGACTGGGACGACGAATCGGCGGGCCAACCGCCGGCGGCGATGGTGATCGCCGAATCCCAGGAGGAACTGAGGACGATGACCGTTTCGATGGCGGTCATGGACCTCGATTTGAGTGAACAACCCGCAATCGTGTTTAGAAACGTCGCGCATGGCGGGCTATCGGTTGTCTATCGACGGGCCGACGGCAACATCGGCTGGATCGATCCCCAGCGGACCAAGGCCCTGAACGGCGGCGGACCGACGGGTCGGCACTAGTTAGTTCGGAGCGGGAGCCTCTGGTCACTCTCGTGCGTTCATGCCCGCGCATTCGGCCCGCGTCTTGCTGGGCCGGGGGGTGGCGAGGGCTGTTCTGGGCGTTCCTTCGGGTGAGAGCTTCGACTTAGATGAACATCGGTGATCTGCTGGATCGCGGGGCCGTCGCGCCACGCATCACTGCCCCCGGCAAGCGTCAGGCGCTGAATGTCGTCGCCGAGATGGCCGCCCGTTCGTTCGGCCTGAAAGCGGCGGAAGTGCTTGACGCCCTGCTCGAGCGAGAGGCCGCCGGCTCGACCGGGGTCGGCTATGGCGTCGCCGTGCCGCACGCCCGCCTCAAGGGCCTCGACCGATTGCGCGGCGTCTTCGTGCGGCTGGAGCAGCCGGTGCCGTTCGACGCCGTCGACGACCGGCCGGTCGATCTGGTCTTCGCCCTGTTCGCCCCGCCGGAGGCCAGCGGTGAGCACCTGCGCGCCCTGGCCCGCGTTTCGCGCCTGCTGCGACAGGGCGAGCTGCGCGAACAGCTGCGCAAGGCCCACGGCGCCGACGCGATCCTGGCCCTGCTGGTGCAGGAAGCCCGGCCGAGCGCTGCTTAGGGTTTTGACGCCGGCTGAGCTGTGGCTGGCGTGGCCGGCGTGTCCGCCGGAAGTTCGAGGCGCACCGGCAGGCGGATACGCGCCCCGTCCACCGGATCGCCCTCGGCGGTCCAGGGGTTCATGACCATGACGCCGGCGACCGTGAGCGCTGCGTCGCCGAAACCAAGGCCGGCAGGCTGCTCCGCCGCCACCGTGCAGTCCTTCAGGCTGCCGTCGTGCTGGACGGTGCAGACGACGTCGGCCTTGCCGCCGCGCAAGCCCGCCTTCACGGCGGCGGCCGGAAACAACTGAGCGACGTATGCCGGATTGATCGTCTTCAGCCAAAGCGGGTCGTAGACCTCGTTCGGCGGCGCCGGTTGGCTGGGGTCGCGGAAATCGAACGGGATGTCGACGCGCAGGCTGCCCAGTCTGTCTTTCTTGGGATCCACATTGGCGCGGAAATCCTTGGTCAGGGACCTCGCCGCATCAGCGAAGCCGCGGTCTTTGGCGGTCTCGCTGATCGTGTCGCAACTCTTCAGTCCGCCGTCGTCGCGGAAGCCGCAACGCAGGACCACGTGCGCCGAAGCCACCTTGCCGATGGCGTTCTTCGGAAAGGCGGCCGAAAGCGCGTCGGCCGTCGGCGCGGTCATCCATGGGGCCGCACGCATCACTCGGACCGTGTTCGACGGGGGCGCGCTCAGGCCGCCGGGGACGCCTTTAAAGGTGATCGGGATGGTGACCTGGGCGCCGCCGACCGGCAGGCCGTCAACCGTCATCGGTCGCATGAGAAAAGTGGAAGTCATCGCCAGCGCCGACGTGCCGAACCCGTGGCCGACAGGGCTCTCTCCGTCCAGTATGCATCTCTCGAGCAATCCACGCGTGCTCACGGTGCACTGGATCGTCGCCCTGCCGGCAACGCCACGTGCCTCGGCGGGGTAGAACTGGAGCATCTCATCGTTGGTCGGCTTTCGCTGCCAGTCCGGGTTACCGATGATCGTCCCGGGATTGCGCAGCATCGCGGCCTCGAACCGGACCGGCACAATCAGGTTGCGCCCAGTGATCGGTTGGCCGTTCGCACCCGTCGGCTTCAACGCCATGCCCGCCGCGAGCGACAGCGCCGCCGCGCCAAAGCCTTCGCCCGTGGGCGTCTCCTGGATCACAAGCGCAGCTGGACAGCAGGCCGGCGGCGGTGGCCGCGCACTTCATTTTGACCGCACCGGAGACGCCGGCCTCGGCGGCGTGGGCGGGATAGGCCTTGGCCCAGTCGTCCTGTCCCGGCGCTCTGTCCCAGACCGGGTCGTTCAGATCCGCCGCCTGCGCCGCTCCGAAGGCGCAGAGCCCAAAGATCAAACCCGCGAGTGCTCGCATGCCGTCCTCCCCACCGAAGCGGAGTATCTTGGCTGGATTCAATCGTCGGCGGCGACGGGCCCTCAGTGCAGCGACACGATCGCCAGTTCGTGCGCCTCGGCCGCTGCGACGGCGGTGGCGCGGTCGGTCATCACCGCCAGGCGCGCGCCATCGGCGCCGTGCAAGGCGTAAAGCACCTGATCAGGCTCGATGTGGAAGCCGCGGAAGTCTTCGAGTGGGGTATCGGCCAAGATTTCGGCGCCCATCACCGGGCGCACGTAGACCACCTCCGGCGCCCCCAGGGACGCGAACGCTTCGGTCGACAGATGATGCGGCGTCATTGTGACCACCTCCTCTTCATTTGACTAACGCTCGGAACGACGGCCGGTTCAGCCCGCCGTCCGGATCGGTATTTGCTTCACTTTTTTCTGCGGCTCCGGACGGTACAGTTCCACGTGCAACAGGCCGTGCTCAAGCGTTGCGCCCGCCACCTCGAGCCCATCCGCCAGAATGAAACTGCGGACGAAGCCGCGTGCGGCGATGCCCCGGTGCAAATAGGCCCGCTCGCCTTCGCCGCCCTCGCGTTTGCCGACGACGTTGAGCTGGTTGTCCTCGACCGTCACCTCGAGCTGTGCCGGCGCGAAGCCGGCCACCGCCAGGGTGATCCTGACATTGCCGTCGCCGAGTTCCTCGACGTTGTAGGGCGGATAACCTTCGCCCGCCGCCTTGGCGGCCCGCTCGATCAATCCGCGCGTGTGGTCGAAGCCGAGCAGGAACGGACTGTCGAACAGCGGCGGACGGTTCATGGCGAGCCCTCGAATGAAGCGACTCCGCCGGCCCTGACCCTCGGATGAGCGACCCTGGCCGGCGTCCATTTTAGGTGGCGATTGGCAACCCGCGCTTCAAGCGGCGAACGCACTGGCGCTCTGGCCCGCGATCTTACCGAACACCGCGCCGGCCATCAGGCCCGAACCGCCGGGGTAGTTGTTATAGAACAGGCCGCCGACCAGCTCGCCAGCCGCATAGAGGCCCGCGATCGCCGCGCCGTCGGCGTCGATCACCCGCGCCTGGCCGTCGATCTTCAGGCCACCGAAGGTGAAGGTGACGCCGCAGGTGACGGCGTAGGCTTCGAACGGCGGCGTATCGAGCGGATTGGCCCAGTTGGACTTCGGCACGGCCAAGCCGACCGTGCCGCGGCCGTCCTTGACGTTCGGATCGAACGGGACGCCAGTCTTCACCGCCGCGTTGAAAACCCGCAGCGTCGCCAGCGCCGCCCCGGCGTTCACGTCCTCCAGCCTGGCGCAGAGGTCTTCCAGGCTGTCGGCGCGTACCCGCGTGGCCTGCTTGATGCGGTATTCGTCGCGCAGCAGCGGCACGGCCTTGGCGTCGAACACCTGCCAGGCGAATTGCCCCGGCTGGGCCAGGATGGCGCGGCCATACTTGGCGTAGGTGTAGTTGCGGAAGTCCGCGCCCTCGTCGACGAAGCGCTCGCCGTTCGCATTGATCAGCACGCCGAGTGGATAGGAATGCTTCTGGAACCCATCGCCGACCGCCAGGTCGCCGAAGTCCGGCGCGTTGCGGTCCCAACCGACCGCGTGACAGCCGGACCAATTGCCCGCGCTGGCCGCGCCGATCGCCAGCGCCATGCGCAGGCCCTCACCGGTGTTGAAGCGCGTGCCGCGCACCTTGGCCAGGTCCCAGCCAGGGCCGAGATAGCGCGTGCGCCACTCGGTGTTGGACTCGAACCCGCCGCAGGCCAGCACCACCGCCTTGGCCCGCACCTCCCGCGAGCGGCCGTCCTGCCGGACCCTCACGCCGTGAACGCCGTCGTCGTCGGCCAGGAGGTCCGTGACGCTGGCGCCGAAGGCGATCTCGACTCCGGCCGCGCGGGCGATCTGGTAGAGGCCGTCGACCAGTCCCGGTCCGCCGCCCCAGGCTTCGAGCGTCAACCCGCCCCAGAACTTGAAGCGGCCGTCGACGCGGTAGGCCTGCCGACCCCAGATCGGCATGAACCGGACGCCGCGCGCCTGCATCCAGCGCAACGTGGCGCGGCTGCGGGTGACCAGCAGGTCGCAGAGCTCCGGGTCGGTGCGGTATTCGGTGATGCGGCCCATGTCGTCGAAAAATTGGGCTTGGGTGTAGGTCCCGAAATCGGTGCGCTCGACCTCGGCGTCGGTCAGGTCCGGCATCAGCGCGCGCAGGTCGCGCACGTCATCGTAGACGCAGCGGAACGCTCCGGCGGTGAAGCGGCTGTTGCCCCCGCTCTCGGCTTCGGGCGCGCGCTCCAGCACCAGCACCCTGGCGCCGGCTTCCGACGCCGCCAGCGCGGCGCAGAGGGCCGCATTCCCGGCGCCCACGACAATGACGTCGATCTCAGCTGTCATCCGCCGCTTATGCCGCGTTCAACCGCCCGCCGTCACCCCGGACTACAGGACCTTGCCCACAGCCTGCGCAAGCGCTTCGGCCGGCGGCTCGAACGCCCGGCTCAGCGCGGCGAACAGCTGTCCAACCTCGATCGGCTTGGCGACGAAGCCGTCCATGCCGGCGCCGAGGTATTCGTCGATCTGATGGGCCATGGCGTTGGCGGTCAAGGCGATGATCGGCGTGCGGCGGCGGCCCAGCTCGGCTTCGCGCCGGCGGATCTCGCGCGTCGCGGTCGGACCGTCCATGCGAGGCATCTGCACGTCCATCAGGATCAAGTCCCAATCGCCGCCTTCCCAGGCCTCGAGCGCGGCCCGGCCGTCGGCGACGATGGTTGGGGTGAATCCGACCTGGCCGAGCAACGCCTGCAGCACCAGCCGGTTGATCTCATTGTCCTCCGCCGCGAGGATGCGAAGCTCGGTGGCGTTGGAGCGCGGTTCGGCCGGCGCGGCGGCCGCGGGCGCCTGGACTGCATCCCCGAGCCGCTCCAGCGGCAGCGACACCTGGAAGGTCGTGCCGACGCCGTCGGAACTGCGGGCGCGGATCTGGCCGCCCATCATCTCGGCGAGTTGACGGCAGATGGCCAGTCCGAGGCCGCTGCCGCCAAAGCGGCGGGTGGTTGAGGCGTCCGCCTGTTCGAACTTCTCGAACAGGCGCCGGATGTCGTCCTTGGCGATGCCGATGCCGGTGTCGCTGACCGAGAGCCGAACCCGGCCTCGCCGCCGCGTCACCGCCACCGAGACCGTCCCGGCCTCGGTGAACTTCACCGCGTTGGAGATCAGGTTGTAGAGGATCTGCCGAAGGCGCGAGGCGTCGCCGCGATAGAGGCCCTCGGCGCTCGGCGCGACCTGGAGCACCAGCGCAATACCGTTGGTCTCAGCGAGCGCCGAGAAGGCGTGGCACGCACTCCCCGCGATCTCGCCCAGGTCGAAGTCGACCATCTCCAGTTCCAGCTTGCCGGCCTCGATCTTGGAGATGTCGAGCACGTCGTTGAGGATGGCCAGCAGGCTCTGGCCGGACTCGCGTATGACGCCGAGCCGACCGCGTTGCGCCTCTCCTAGTTCGTCGGCCTCCATCGCCTGGGCCATGCCGAGGACGCCGTTCAGCGGCGTGCGGATTTCGTGGCTCATGGTGGCGAGGAACTGGCTCTTGGCCGTGTTCGCCGCCTCCGCCGCCGCGGTGGCCTGCATCAGCCTTTGCTCGGCCTGCTTCGCCGCGGTGATGTTGCGGATCGCGCCGACCATGCGCACCGGGCGGCCCTGGTCGTCGGAGAACAGCCGCAGCACCCCTTCCGCCCAGACCTCCTGCCCGTCGGTGCGGGCGATCCGATAGTGCGGATTGTAAGGCGCGCCTTCCTCGACATGCCGCCGCCAGGCCTCGCGCACGTGGTCGTGGTCGCGCGGGTCGATCGTCGCATAGATGTCGCCGTGCACGGTGTCGTAGGTCTGCGGCTGCTCGAAGAAGGTGGCTTCGGCGCCGGCCTTGAACAGCTGGCGGCGGACATAGTCGAGCTCCCAGACGTGCACCTCGGTCAGATGGAGCGCCAGGTTCAGCCGATCCTCCGAGCGTTCGGCCGCGCCCAGCGCCGCCTTCAGCTCGGTGACGTCGTTGGTGGTGATCACCAGCCCGCCGGGCTGGCCGTCGGCCGTGCGCCAGACATCGATCTCGGCCTGCAACCAGGCCCGCGAACCATCTTCACGCCGAGCCTTCAGCTGAACGCTGCTCACGGCTTCGCCGGCGAGCGCCCGTAGCAGCAGGTCGTGGTAGGGCGCATAGACCGCGGAGAGTTCGACCAGGGTGCGGCCGGCGACGGGGACGTCGTCCAGGGCGAGGGCGCGGCGCCAGACCCGGCTGGCGGCGATCACGCGCTGCGACATGTCGGTCATCACCAGCGACATCGGCATGGCCTCGGCCAGCGCGGAGAACCTGAACTCGAGGGCGTTGAGCGCCAGCTCGGCCTCGCTCTTGGCCTGCGCCGCCTTCGCCCTGGCCCACTCGTCGGCGACGAAATCGGCGAGATCCTTCAGCCGGGCGGCCTTGCTGGCATCGAACGGCTGCGGCTGGGTATTGACGACGCACAGGACGCCGGGCAGCGCGCCGTTCTCGAGCAGGATCGGCGCGGCGATCCAGCTGCGCAGGTGGGGCGGTTCGAGCACGAGCGGCTCGTTGCAGGTCCGCGGATCGGTCCGGCCGTCTTCGATCCACAGCAGCTTGCCGCTGGCGATCACCGCTTCGGCCGCCCAGTCGCGGGGCCCGAGCTGCGCGCCGAAGTCGCGGCTGCGCCACGCCACGCCATCCTGCACCAGGACGACCAGCGCCTCGCCGCCCCCGAACATGCCGCGAGCGATCCGCGTCGCGCGATCGAACACGGCCAGCGAAAGGTTGACGCCGAACGGCAACTCGCGCGATGCGCCGGAATGAGCGCGGTTGTTCTCCAAGCCGCCGAGCCTCCCCGCCGCTGGAGTCCACCCACGGCCGAGTCCGCTTTAAGACCGCGGCGTTAACTTGCGCTTTTTTTTGACGCTGCGGACGGAATGTCGCAGCGGCGCAGCTGTCGGGCGCGTCAGGCGGCCGCGCCGAAGACCGCGGTTTCGGCCGATGCGCGCGCCGCGGGATAGTCGGCCTTGCCATTGGCCGCGCGCAGGGATCGATCGGCCAGAACGATCCGCTTCGGCGTCTTGTAGCCGGCCAGGGACTGGCGAACATGCGCCCGCAAAGCCGGCTCGTCGAGCTCGTGGCCCTCGGCTAGCGTCACCACGCCGGTCACCGCCTGGCCCCACTTCTCGTCCGGCAGGCCGACCACCAGCGCGTCCTCGATCGACGGGTGACGCTTCAGCGCCTCCTCGACCTCTTCGGGGAAGACCTTCTCGCCGGCGGTGTTGATGCAAGCGTTGCCGCGGCCCAGCAGGGTGAGCGAGCCGTCCGCCTCGACCGTCACCCAGTCGCCGGGGATCGAGTAGCGCACGCCCCCGATGGTGCGGAACGTGCGGGCGGTCTTCTCGTCGTCCTTGTAGTAGCCGAGCGGGTTGGGGCCCATGATCGCGACCATCCCGGCGACGCCGGAGCCGGGCTCGACCGGATCGTCGTGCTCGTCGAACACCTTGCAGCGCTCGCCGATGACGAACTTGGCCGTCTGCACCTCGGCGCCCTTGGCCGTCACCGACGCGCCCATGCCCAGGGCCTCGGACGACGAGAAGCCGTCGTTCAACATCGCCCCCGGCATGTGCTCCAGCAGGCCGCGCTTGACCTCCATGCTCCACATCACGCCGGACGAGATGATCATCGCCAGCGAGGAGACGTCGTACTTGCCCGGTGCGGCCTCGAGGGCGTTCAGCATCGGCTTGGCGAAGCTGTCGCCGACGATCGCCATCGACTGCGGTTTGTGGCGGTCGATCGCCCGCAGCAGCTCGTCGGCGTCGAAGGTCTCGCCTTCCAGCGTCACCACCGAGCCGCCGCCGAGCATCGCGCCCATGGCGGTCAGGAGGCCGGTGCCGTGCATCAGCGGCGGCGCCGGCAGCGTTCTCCCACCGGGGCCGAGCTTGGCGTGGTGCGCGGCCAGTTCCTCGAGCGTCTCAGGCACTGGACCCATGCGCCGCGCCGCCGCCAGGGTGATTTCGCGCAGGTCGTTGTGGGTCCAGATCACGCCCTTGGGCATGCCGGTGGTACCGCCGGTGTAGATGAAGAACTGGTCGTCGCCGGAACGTTGGATATCCAGCGGACCGCCGTTGCCATCCTCGGCCAGTCGCTGGAACGGCTCGGCGAACGGGGCGACGTTGCCGTCAGGACTGACCTCGATCCAGCTTTGCACCTTGGGCAGGCGCGGGCGGATCTGCGCCACCGCGTCGCGGAATTCCGACGAGTAGACCACCGTCTGGGCGTCGGAATTGTCGAAGATGTACCAGACCTCCTCGGGCGTGTAGCGGTAGTTGACGTTGACGTGGGTCAGCCGCGCCTTGAAGCCGGCCGCGAGCGCCAGCAGGTACTCGGGCCGGTTCCGCATGTAGATCGCGATCTTGTCGCCAGGCTTGGCGCCGCGCGCGATCAGGCCGCGCGCCATGTTGTTGGTGGCCTTGGCCGCCTCGCCCCAGCTGATGGTGCGCTCGCCGTGGATGAAAGCGGGCGCATCGGCCGGGATCACCGGCGAAATGGCGTCGAGGATGTCTCCGAAATTCCAACCCACGCGTCGTCTTCCCTGACTGTCGTTCTTATCGTTCGAGCATGATCGCTCAGGCGTTGCGGGCCATCAGCCCGCCGTCCACCGGGATCGTCACGCCGGTGATGAAGGAGGCGGCCGGCAGACAGAGGCTGAGCGTGATGTGCGCCACCTCTTCCGGCTCGCCATAGCGGCGCATCGCGGTGCGGCGCTGGGCGAAGGTCGCCTTGTCCGCCTCCGGGATCGCCTGCGTCATGCCGGTCCGTATCGGCCCCGGGCAGATGCAGTTGACCGTGATGCCTTCCTTGCCGAGCTCGACGGCGAGCGCCCGGGTGAGCCCGGTCACGGCCGCCTTGCCGGCGGCGTAGACCGAGTCCCGCGCCGTGGCGCCCAGCGCCTCGGTGGAGGCGATGTTGACGATGCGCGGGCTCTTGGACTTGCGCAGATACGGCAGCGCGGCGCGGATGACGCGGGGGTGGGCGGTGATCAGGATCGCCGTCGAGCGCGCCCACACCTCCTCGTAGTTAGGCGCGTCGATCGCCGCGAAACCGCCGACGCCGGCGTTGTTCACCACCGCGTCGAGGCCGCCGAAATGCTCGGCGATCTCGGGCACCACCCGGACGATGGTGTCGGCGTTGGAGACGTCGAGCGCCCAGGCCTTGGCGCTGCCGCCCTCGGCGCGGATCTCCGCCGCCACCGCTTCGCTTGGCGCGAGCTTGCGATCGGTCACCGCGACGTTGGCGCCCTCGCGGGCGAAGACGAAGGCGGTGGCCCGGCCCATGCCGCTGGCGGCGCCCGTGATCAGCACGGTGAGGCCTTTGACGGAACGGCTGAGGTCGGGAACAGGGTCCATGCCAGCGCTTTAGCGGCTTCCGCGACGGGAAGGTCCAGCTATTCTTGCACCCTCCCCTGGCGTCACGATGGACAATCGCGCGCGGGGCCGCATGGTCGCGCAAAATGGGTGGAGGAACTGCAGATGTCCGAACGCTTCAGCCTCGCCGGCAAGAGCGCGCTGATCACTGGCGGATCGCGCGGGCTGGGCCACGCCATGGCGCTGGCCTTCGCCGAGGCCGGCGCCGACGTCGCCATCGTCAGCCGCAAGCTCGACGCCTGCGAGGCCACGGTGCGCGAGATCGAGGCCAGGGGCGTGCGCGGTTTCGCCCACGCCTGTCACATCGGCCGCTGGGACGAGATCGAGCCGATGGCCGACGCGGTATGGACTGCGCTCGGCAAGGTCGACATCCTGGTCAACAACGCCGGCATGTCGCCGCTCTACCCGTCGCTGGGCGAGGTCACCGAGCGCGCGTTCGACAGCGTCATCGGGGTCAACTTCAAGGGTCCGTTCCGGCTCACGGCCCTGCTCGGCGAGCGGATGCACGCCGGGACCGGCGGGTCGGTGATCAACATCTCATCGACCGCCTCGCTGGGGGCCTCGCCCTGGGCCCTGCCCTACGCCGGCGCCAAGGCGGCGATCAACGTGCTGACCCAGGGCTTTTCCGCCGCCTTCAGCCCCAATGTGCGGGTCAACACCATCGTCGTCGGCCCCTTCGCCACCGACGTCGCCGAGCACTGGGCCGACCCGCCCGACCACGACCACCCCGGCTGGACCAAGGCCGGCCTGCGCGTCGGCCAGCCAGACGAGATCGTCGGCCTCGCGCTCTACCTCGCCTCCGACGCCTCAACCTTCACCAACGCCGCCACGATCCGCGTCGACGGCGGACCGGTCAGGGCGAGCCGCGGCGACACCGAGTCATCCCCCCGGCCGTAGCTCCTCACCGACGATCCGCCAGCCTCCCGCGCAGGGGGAGCGGAAAAAAGTCGCTCCCACTTTCGCCCCACCCGCGCTACGCCCTGCCCATGCTCGACGAGTTGAAAGCCAACAATCGCGCCTGGGCGCAGCGCAAGGTCGCCGCCGACCCGGGTTTCTTCCGCCGCCTGGAGGGCCAGCAGGCGCCGCAGTACCTGTGGATCGGCTGCTCCGACAGCCGCGTGCCGGCTAACGAGATCGTCGACCTCGACCCGGGCGAGCTGTTCGTGCACCGCAACGTCGCCAACCTCGCCCCGCCGCAGGACGCCAATTATCTGTCGGTGCTGCAGTTTGCGATCGACGTGATCAAGGTGCGCCATGTGCTGGTGGTGGGCCACTACGGCTGCGGCGGCGTCGCCGCGGCGGTCGACGGTCGCCGGCGCGGCCTGGTCGACCACTGGCTGCACCCGATCCGCGAAGTCGCGCACGACCACCGCCACGAACTCGACGCCTATATGGACGCCACCGCGCGGCTCAACCGCCTGTGCGAGCTCAACGTCATGCGCCAGGTGCGCAATGTCGCCGCCGACGTCTTCGTCCAGGACGCCTGGGCCCGCGGCCAGGAACTCTCCGTACACGGCTGGGTCTATTCGCTGGGCACCGGCCTGGTGAACGACCTGGGCGTCACAATCAGCTGCGTGGCAGACCTGGAGCGCCTAGTCTAGTTCGCGTCCATAAAGCATTGTTTTTGTTGG